>Ga0335078_10006345_pt1 | contig 17509 bp, 10 predicted proteins | sample Lox_Sample_32_FD_206711 | JGI IMG/M metagenome (GOLD analysis project Ga0335078, IMG submission 206711) | Soil microbial communities from Loxahatchee National Wildlife Refuge, Florida, United States - Lox_Sample_3.2 | ecosystem: Environmental > Terrestrial > Soil > Wetlands | place: USA... | reverse complement strand
CGCCTGCGACGCCTGGCGAAGGCTCACCGCCCAACCAGAGACAATCACCTCAATCGGGATGCGCGACTGGGCGCACATCGGTCAGGCGTCACAGCCTTTGGTATCAGATATATCGGTACGCCGAACGCCGGTCGAGCGCTTGCCTTTCGGTAGGCTGCATTTGACGTTGCGATAGTTTGCGCAAGCAAAGGCGGCATTGCCGACTAATCGGAATGGGGACTCGCCCGATCCACGAGTGAAAACACATTGAACTCCAGGTTCAACTCCTCTGCCAATCGATTCAATAAACTAGTGTCACGCCGCCGTTGGCTCTGCTTGCCAGCGCTATGTGCGCCGTTTCGATCGTAGACACCTTGATAAGGCGTTGCCGATCATGGATCGATCAAAAACCAAATGCGCCGTCGCAGCGGCGACGCTCGCAGCCTTCGCAATGATGGCCGTGGCGCCGTCGGTCAGAGCAGGCGATATGTATTATGTATAAGGACTATGTGGCGCAGGAAACTTACAGGAGGTAGGGGTGCGCCCGCTGGGAGAGCGGCCCTCTCATCGAGAGGTCGTGGCATTCTATTTTTTAAATTTGCCGTCGAATGGAGCGGTGCAATCAACGGTTCAATTCGGGCTCGCAAACACCCACGCTTTATGACCTCGTTGCTGGAATAACGCGGTTTTCGCGCCGGCGCGGCGGAGGAGGCACAGTTCCGAAGGGGACGACAACCATTTTTCCGCGGCTGAGCCTTGCCGCGGAATCTGAGACGCCTAACTATTTCGGCCAAGCGAAGCGTAGCGGATTTCTGCGACAGTCTTATTACAAGGCCGGAGTCTCGAAACGCGCGCGGGGGCGACGGACCTGGAGGAAAATGTCGTGGCTGATCGTGGAAAAATCGCGCTTTGCGCCGCCTTCCTTTGCGGCGGCGTTCTGGCGCTCGCGCCGCTCGGCGGCGCGTTGGCCTATGACGACTATATGACCGCCTGCCGCAAATGGGTCGGACAGGGGGCTGGCGAGCAATACAAATGCTTCGACTGCATGAAGAGCGTTACCAACGCCGCCGGCGTCTCGCATTGGGTCAACATCTGCGGGAACGATGGTTATCAGGGCGGATGGTCGTGGGGCCCGGGCTGGTGAAAAAAGAACGCCAGTCGACAAGCGACTGGCGTTTTTGGATTGCGATCGAGACCCGCCTAGCCCGTCAGTTGAAGGGATAGTAGCGAAGGCTGGTGAAGATTGTGTTCTCGGTGCCCTTGAAGGAGCCGCCGACGCCCTGGAACGAGTCTCTGATCGTATAGGAGTATTGCAGGCCGACGCGGACTTTCCCTGCGGGGCCGTCGTAGAAATTGTGCCAGATGCCGGTCGTGGCCTGGCGCACGTCCTTGGTGTTGCCCACGCAGGCGCCGGGCACCCCTAATGCGCCTGTCGCGCCCGATATCGCGAAGGCCGGGGCCGCGCCCGCGAACCCGCCTTCGAAACCGCAGCCGCTGTTCACGAAGGCCGGGTTGCCGTAGCCGAAGGCGTATGTGATCGGAACCGAGGCGGCGCCCGTGCCCGTGATCCACGGAATTCCTTTGGCGTATCTCGCGTCGGTCCAGCTCGGGGCCGCAAATTCGCCGCCGGCGAAGAGATAGACGTCCGTCGCTTTGTCGAGGTGACCCGTCAGGCCGATCATGACCTGACGCTCGTGGATCGGCACCAACCCGCCCGTCCAGTCGAAGGTGACATCCGGAATGGACTGGTCCGAAGCGCCGTAGCGAGAGATGCCCCGGCCGGAGAATCCCGAGGCCTGGATGTCGAGCCATTTCGGAACGATCTGGAAGACCACGCTGGCGAAGCCGCCGCCCCCCCAGACGGCGTGATTGCCGCCAAAGGTCCGGTCTTGGAACTGGCGCAGCATGCCGCCGCCTTCGACATGCAGCGAATGGCCCCAGAGATCCGGGTCCCACGCGGCCTTGGTGATGAGGTCGGGGACATGGCTGAAGCTGATGTTGTTTCCGTTAAAGTAGAGCGAGCCGCTGATCGGGTTCTGCAGGTAGACACCGGGAATAAACGGCGCGGCCACCGGTCCGACAACGGGGTTCGACGGAACGGGCGCGATAGTCCCATTGACCGCAAGGCCCGGCAGAACGTTGAAGCTCGTAAAAGACTGCTCGGCGCCGAAGGCCACCTGAAAGTCCTTGGTGAAGTTCTGGCTCCAGCGCAGGCCGACCTGGCGCGCCCAGGTATAGCCCGGCATGTACTGGTCGTCGATGACCGGCGGCGTCAGGAAGGTATCGGGGGTCGTGCCTTTCGAGTTCAAGCTCGCTAGCGTGTACATCTGGCCGAATGAGAAATGCGAGGCGTAGTCGGCGCCGAAGTCTTGCCGATCGAGCTTGAAATAGAGCTCGCGCCAGCGCAGCACCCAGGATTGGCTCTGCGTGAAGGTTCCGGTCTGGGGGTCGGAGAGGAAGTCGGTCGCCAGATACATTCTGGCGTGGGTGATGTCGTCGAGATCCGCGTCGGTCTGCAGGATGAAGCGGCTGCGGCGTGATGAGAAGCGCGTTTCGTCCTGATGCGACGTCGGAGTGTTCGTATAGGGGATCAGCCCGAAGGGCGTCGCAAGGTCTGCGCCGAGATAATGATCACGATGCAGCGTGACAAATTCGAAGAAGCCGCCGGGGGTGATCGTGACGGCCTTGTAGTAGAGGGCGCCGGGCCACAGCGGAGTATTGGGGTCTTTCATGACCGGAAGCGCGGCTGAGGCGCCGGCCGCCATGCCAATCCCGTTGACCTTCGCCGCGGTCGCTTTCTGAGCCTCGGCCTGGGCGTCGAGCTTTTTCTCAAGCTTGCGCAGCTGCTCCTTCAAGAGCCGAATCTCGGCCTTCGTGTCCTCGTCTGTAGCGAGCGCTGGGCCGCAGAAGGAGACGAGCAGCGCTCCGGCCGAGACGCCCGTCAGGATCCGCTTTAGGCCGGGGCCGCCGAAGATATCATTTGCGCGAGTCATATGCCTTCTCCACCTCTGGGCCTGTGCTCTGGCTCAAGCCTATTCGATGGCGAATGGGTAGGAGCGGTCCGTGACAGTTCTGTAACAGGAATTTTTCAAGCTAGTCATTTGTGAAAAAAGATTTCGAGTGTTGCCCAAATGCAACATTCTGATCGTGAGGTGTTGCTAAAATGCAACAGTCTATATTCGCAGCGCAAAATAAGAAAGATTTCTGCACAACGTCACGACGATCGACTTCCCAATAGGCCGTCCTGCCCGGATTCGACAGGCCCCCATAAAAATTAATGCAGATTAACCAGGCCGCACTCGAATCAATTCCTGTCCGGCGAGTCTCGTCGGAGTAGCGCTTTTGAAGCGCGTTCACGTCACTTCAGAGGTAGTGGGTCGTCGAGGATCTCCGCGACCTTGGCGCAGCGATTCGTCGTTCCCTGCAATGGGATTTAGAAAACTTCGCCCGGTTCGACTGCAAACGCCGCGGGGGCTCCGTCGCCGCGGGGCCTGGTTGAACGTCTCCGGCGGCGCTTCAGTGACAGTGGTCATCCAGAGTCTCGGCAATTTTCACGTTGTAGTTGGTCGTCTCTTGGATCTGGAAGCGGAACCTCTGGCCGGGCTCGACCGTGAACGGTCCGTTGGGGCCGACGATCGTGACCTTTCTCAACGGAGTCCACGAGCCGTCCTCACGGCGCTTGAAGTTTTCGCAGGTGAGCCCCTCGTATTTCGGTAATGGACCGCGCCCCGGATTGCTCCAAGCGGCGCAGGAGACTGTCATGAGCGCCAGGCTCGCCGCCAAAAAAACATTTTCGATTTTCATGTGCTTCGACCCTGTCTGTCGTAACCCTTTGACTCGCCGGCGCGGCGCTTACCAATCGACCTGGGTGCGAACGACGAAGAGACTGGGGTGGATGCCGTTGGCGTAGCCCATGTTATAGGGCGCCGAAAGGTCCATGACTCGCGTCCAGTTGGCCTTCACGGCGATGCCGGGTTCCGGGTACCAATTCAGCCCGACGGTCACGTCCTCCTGACGGCCGCCGAGCACGCCGGAGTTATAGACAGCGAGCTTACCCAGCCCAAAACCCTTTGCGCCAAAAGCTCCCAACGGCGCGAGGGCGTAAAGGTTGCTGTAGTAGGTCCCCTGGAAGGGGCCGCTGTTGAGATCGACCTCGCTCAGGCGCGCGGTGACCGCCACGGCGCCAAAACCGCCTGCGCTCATCGGATGCTTGATCGGCACACGGGCGAAACCGCCGCCGTTGGTGTTGCTGTCGACCTGATAGGCGGCAGCTTTGGTTTCGCCGGTCAGGAACCACATGGCGTAGAGGTAATAGCCGCTGAAGAACTCCGAGGCTCCGCCGGGCGAGAACGGATAGGGATAGAAGCTTTTGGCGGCAGGCGCCCAGAAGCTGTTGGTCTCCGACGCCACAAAGTTGGCCCTGAGGATCGCATAGGGGTCGCGGTTATATTGCGAGCCCATATATTCGGCCTGGAAGAATAGCGGACCGTAAGCGGCCGCGAGCTCCACGCCGAAGGTCAGCACGCTCTTCAAGCAATGGCCGGCGATGGCGGTCTGCGCGATCTGCTGGCCGAAATAGGGCCCATAGCCCGCGGCGGTCGAGGAGATCAGGCCATTCGGATCGGCGGTCGGCCCGATATTTCCCGTCGGAACGTTCGAGCAGGAGAGATCCGGCGTGCCGAGCAGGTTCTCCTTGAGGATATTGCTTTCGGAAGCGGTGTTGGAGCCCAGCGCCAGGACGCGGTCGTCATTGGCCGCGGTCGAGTCGTTCGGCCGGTGAAAGCGGCCCGAGGCGCCGATGTGCAGCAGTTCGCCCTCCTGCCAGATGGGCGCCCAGGTCGCCCTGGCCGTGATGTCGTAATACTGCCTGCCTCCGGTCGACACCCAGTTGGCCTGGCCAGGCACGCCGAGCGGCACGGCCGTCTCCGCGGCCGGCCTCAAGGACGCGTCCTCGACGCTCGTCGAGGAGATCGCCGCCTTGGCGAACCAGTTGTCGCCATGGGTCAGGAGCGCGGCGCCGACATGGCGCGCGGCGCCGAAAGTGTCGGACATCAGCGAGCGCTCGACGAAGTCGATGTTGATCTTCGAGTAAGCCGAGCGCTCCATTCCGTGCGGCAGATAGAAATTGCCGACCTGCACCTCGATCGGATTGTTTAGGAAGGGCGGGGTGAGCGCGGGATGGATGAACGCGAGATAGGCGTCGCGAATGCCGCCGACCGCGCCGACGGTAGTCGCGTTGCTGCCGCCCACGAAGTCATATTGGAGCTTGTACTCCCAGTAGCTGCGCAGCCGGCCTTCCACCTGCAAACGCGCTTGGGTGAGGTTCGCCGCTTCGGACAGGCCTCTCTCCGGCTGCGTCGAGCCGCCGCCATCGACGAAGATGCGGCCGCCGACGTGGAAATAGTCGGAGCGATCCTTCGTTGCGATCGTGAATCCGTGGCTTAGATCCACTATGTAGGGGAAGGCTGTCGCAGCGATCGGCCCCTTTTTGATCAGCTCTTCCACCGAAGCGGTCGCGGACTTGCTCGCTTTGGCGGCGACTTCCTTGATCTTCCGGTCCTGCTGCGCGCTTTTGCCCTGGTAGCGGTGAAGCTCGTCTTTCAACGCGCGCACCTCGCCCATGGTCGCCTCGAGCTGCGCCCTCAGCGCGCGGATTTCCGCCGCAGTATCCTCGGCCAGCGCCGCCCCCGTTGGAAGAAGGGTCCCTGAGGCGAGCGTCGCGGCGGCCAGGGTTGAACGTCCTATATTTGCTCTCATGACTGGCGCCCTCATTGCGCTCTCTACCCGCTGCGGCGGCTCTGGACCCTAAACAAAGGCCTGTCAGGTCTTTTGTCAATTAAATTTATAGGCTTTATGGGGTTAAGTTCCGCAATTCGGGTTTCCTGTGTCTTTCAAGCCACAGTTCACGGCGCCAAGAGCGCCGCTCGCAATCGCCGAGGCCGGGGCCTTTGAGGCTCCGAATCCAACTGTTCTAGAATCAGGGAGAATTTGGCCTAATTCCGAGCGCCTCAGCTCTTCGCACAATAAACTCCGGCCGACGCCGCGCGTCCGGGGTCGGTGAGCGCGAACCGCATTCGCCGCTTCGGGCAACTGTGGCCCTAATGCAACACACTTCGAGATTTTTGCGCGAGTGCGAAGTTTGAGCTTTGCTTTGCCTCAAAATTTATTATCCTCGCACGGACGGTAAGGCGTTTACAGCACGTCTGCTGGCCCAGTCCCGGCCCCCTCGATCAAATCGAGCTTTTCAAAAAAGTTGATAACCGCGCGCATTAAAGCGGCGGCTATCGGCTCAACATGAGCGTATTCTAGGCAATATCCGTGCTTCGTTGCGATAAGTAGTCGAATGTGTCGGTGTCTCCCCGTGCAGATTCTCGGTATTCTTAGCATAAATTGCCTAAGGAATCCAAAGAGCGGCTTTACGGCATGTATTGCATTCAAAATAGGCAGGATTGGTTACTGAAACGGCACCGAAACTGTGTCAATAACTGATAGTTGCATTTATATCACAGCAAGGAAATATTTCATTAGACGTCGCATATGCCGTTGACGATCGGTCGATTCGTTATACAGTCGTGATGAATAGCGGTGACGCTCCGCCGAATGGAGCCGCCGTTGGGATCAAGACCGGCCAATAGACCTCAAGCGCCGGTCAAAGCGCGACGATGGAGCGGGGAATGAACAAGAGACTTTCACAGCACTTCCGGCGGCTCGCCGCGGTGAGCCGCCCGGCGCTGCTCGCCGCTGGCGTCCTCGGCGCGACCGCCACCACGGCGAGCGCGATTGAGCTCCCCTTCTTGGGCGATCTTAAGTCGGAAGGCCCGGATCCATCGAACCCGCCGCCGCCGCCGCCGCTCGCCGTCTTCGGCGACTCGATGCCGGCGCCGGGTCATGTGACGCTCTCGGTCATTCCGCAGTTCGGCGAGAACGCGCATCAGACGATGGGCACGCGGAACATCACCGCGCAGCAGGCCGTGTCGACCTTCCCCGCCTGGTACTGGAGCCCGACGACGCCCTACACCGTCATTCCGGTGGCGATGTTTACGGAAGTGCAGGGTTTTACGCTCGCCTATGGCATCATGCCGGATCTGTCGCTCGTGATCGCCACCGGAACGCAGGAGAAGCACTCTCACCTCACGACCTTCTACGGCTCCTCGAACCTCGTCCAGCGCGGCATGAGCTTCCCGGGGACGGACAGTCTGCTCGATACGCAGGCGGCGTTTGTTTGGCGGGCCTATGAAGACAAGATCAACCGCGTCAAGATCAATCTGGGCATGTCCTTCCCAACCGGCAGCGATCACAATATGGGCGGCGCCGTGCTGAACACCTCAGGGGGCTACAACGTCGGTTGGGCTTTCTATGGCATGCAGACGGGCACCAACACTTTCGACGTCATGCCCGGCATTATGTACGCCGGCCAGATTCAGCCTTGGTCCTGGGGTCTCTCTTACCGCGCGCGTCTGCCGCTCGGCCCCAATCCCGAAGGCTATTACTGGGGCAATTATCAGGACGCGAGCGCCTGGGTCGGCTACTCCTGGATCAAAGGCCTCACGACGACCCTGCGGCTGAACTTCAACATTCAGAATCAGATCACCGGCGCCGGCTGGTTTGAGAGCGGGAAACTTCCGAGCGCCAATCCCGAGAACTGGGGCGGCAAATGGCTCTCGATCTTCGGCGGCGCCGACATCGACGGCAAGTTGATCGGCTGTCCGGGTTTCTCGATCGGCCTAGAAGCCGGCGTGCCTTTTTATCAAAATCTGAACGGCCCGCAGCTTTCCCGAGTCTGGCAGGCCGGCATGGCGCTGCGCTGGAGGGTCGGCGAGGAAGAGAAAGAGGAGAAGGTTTCGAAGACCGGCATCTTCAAGGGCCCGGAGCCGGCGCCCGCAAAGCCCCGCATGCCCTGGGACGGCGTGTATGCCGGCGTGACCACCGGCTACACCTGGGCGGCGAGAACGGACACGCACTTCACCTATTTGGGCTCGCCCGGCTCGCCCGGCTTCGTCAGCCTCTATGCGCACGGCGGACTCCCCGAGGGCCTCAATCTCGGCAGCCAGGGCGTCATCGCCGGCGCGCAGGTAGGCTACCAAAGGCAGTTCTATGAAAGATACGTCGCCGGCTTCGAGGCGGATCTCTCGGGACTGGGCGTCGGCAACAGCAGCAAAGGTTCCTGGCAGGGCGCGCCCCTCACCTCCCTCACCTATCTGCAGGCGGGTCGCAATCAGCACTTCTTCGGGACGGTGCGCGGCCGCCTAGGCTATCTCGTGACGCCGAACGTGCTCGCCTACGCCACGGGCGGCGTGGCCTTCGGCGAGAATGATCTCAACGCGACCTACTTCGTTCCGAAGCTCGGGTCGCCTCTGAATGTCGGCAACAGCGCCTACGGGCAGGTCGAAATGTTTACCGGCTGGACCGGCGGTGCCGGCGTCGAGTGGTTGATCGATCCCGCCTGGAGCCTGAAGGCCGAATATCTTTTCTACGACCTCGGCACGGTCAACACGGCGAATATCGGCCCGCTCTATTACACTACCGGCGGCGCCCATCCGACATGGTCGTCCGTCGGCTATAGGGCCGACTTCAACGGCAGCATCTTCCGCATCGGCGTAAACTATCACTTCGGCAAAGAGACCGCCGACCCGGTGGTTCCTGGCTCACCGCTTTTCGCCGGCGGTTTGCCGTGGGTGAAGGGGGCGCCCTCGCCTGCGCCTTTGCCTCCTTTGTGGAACGGCCTCTACGCCGGCTTGAACGCGGGCGGGCGCATCGGCGGCGACGATGTGGTAAGCCAGACAGTCTACGCCACCGGGCCCGGCTTCGATGGCGGAACCGTGCTGGCCGGAACCTATCCCGTCAGGTTCAATGATGACGCCGGCTTCATCGGCGGCGCGCAGGCCGGCTACAACTATCAGCTCGCGCTCGGCAAGGGCTTCAAGGATCTGCTGCTGGGCCTCGAGATGGATATTCAAGGCCTCACGTCCTCGGAGAGCGTATACGCCTCCAACCTGCAAATGAGCACTCTCTCCCCCTTCGGCCACACCTTCATGGGAGGGAACTACAGCCGCGGCGTCGATTATCTCGGCACGGTGCGCGGTCGTGTTGGCCTAGTGCTGAAGCCCACCGTGCTCGCTTATGCGACCGCCGGCTTGGCCTATGGCGGCGTGAACTTCAGCGGCCGTGGCGTGGGCGACGCCACGACGGCGACGGGCGCCCCCACGAGCTTCAACTTCGGCAGCTCGAGTTTGTCGGATACAAAGGCCGGCTACGCGGTCGGCGGCGGCGTCGAATGGATGTTCCTGCCCAGTTGGAGCGTCAAAGCCGAATATCTCTATTACGGCCTCGGCTCGTTCACGACCAATTCGCCTAATCTCGAGACGAAGCTGGCTACGGGAGTCGTTGCCTCGAATACCGCCACCATCGAGAACGGCCGCATCGATGGTCACGTGCTTCGCGCCGGCGTGAACTACCACTTCAACTGGGCCCCGGACGTTCCAGTGCTCGCCAAATATTGACCGAAGGCTGATCCTTTCTCGTGAAGGATCCGGCTCCGACGAACGGGGGACGCCCGGCGGCGTCCCCCGCAGCGTTCAACGCGCGACGTGTCGGCCGGCCACGGCTGCGAGCGCGGTAGGCGCATTCAGGGCTTGTCGACGTAATTTTGAGCTCTTGGGGGTCTATCTTCCTAGAATTTCTGTTCCTGCCATGATGTAGGCTCAGATCGCCTGCGGCCCATCGACATTCCGCTATTGCTGGATACAAGATTATGTTGATAGCTTTACCTGCCTTTCCGAATCATCACCGCACGAGGCTTTCGCTAAACGAGAATTAATTTCCGGTTGTCGCACCGCTGGGCTAGACGATGAGCCTTGCCCCGACGACGCGGGGGACGGTCGGACCGCTATGGAGCTCCCCGCAGCATGATCGGCATTGTCCGTATCGCCCTCCAGCGTCCCTACACCTTTGTCGTCATGGCGATGCTGATCCTGATTTTCGGGATCAAGGCGTGGATCCAGACCCCGACCGACATTTTTCCCAATATCGGCATTCCGGTCATCAGCGTGGTGTGGACCTATAACGGCTTGCCGCCAGAGGACATGTCGGGACGCATCGTCTATTTTTACGAGCGCACGCTGACCGCGCAAGTCAATGACATCGAGCACATCGAGTCGCAGTCGCTGCCGGGCTACGGCGTCCTCAAGGTCTATTTCCAGCCCACCGTCAAGATCGACTTCGCCATCGCTCAGGTGACGGCGGCCTCGCAAACGGTGCTCAAATTCCTGCCTGCGGGCGTTACTCCGCCCTATGTGCTGAGCTTTAACGCATCGAGCGTGCCGGTCATCCAGCTTGCGCTGTCGAGCGATACGATGAGCGACATAGAGCTCTTCGACTATGCGCAAAACTTCATAAGGCCGCAGCTCGCGACCGTCGCCGGCGCCGCCATCCCCTCGCCTTATGGCGGCAAGGTGCGGCAGGTGCAGGTCGACATCGACCAGGTCAAGCTTCGCCGCTACGGCCTTTCGGCGCAGGATGTGGGCTCCGCGCTTGCGCAGCAGAACCTCATCACCCCCGTCGGCACGCAGAAGATCGGCGACTACGAATATATCGTCAATCTCAACGTCTCGCCTACAGAAATTGCCCAGCTCAACGATTTGCCGATCAAGAGCGTCGGCGGAACCATCGTTTACATGCGCGACGTGGCCTACACGCATGATTCGGCCCCACCTCAGACGAATATCGTTCGCGTCAACGGCCGCAACGCCGTGCTCATGACGATCCAGAAAATCGGCGCGGTCTCGACGCTTGACGTCATCGAGGGCGTCAAGAAGCAACTGCCCAGGATCAAGGCCGGTCTGCCGGAGGGGCTCGATCTTGTCGCCGTCGGCGACCAGTCGCCCTTCGTCCAGGCCGCCGTCACCAGCGTGCTGCGCGAGGGCGCCATCGCCGCCACGCTGACCGGCCTCATGATCCTGATGTTCCTCGGCAGTTGGCGCTCGACAATCATCATCAGCATCTCGATCCCGCTGTCGATCATGACCGCCATCGCTGTGCTTTCAGCTCTTGGCGAGACCATAAACGTCATGACCCTCGGCGGCTTGGCGCTCGCGGTCGGAATCCTAGTGGACGACGCCACGGTGACCATCGAGAACATCGATCGGCATCTCGAAGATGGAGAAGAGATCGTCGAGGCGATCATGAACGGCGCAAGCGAGATCATGATTCCGGCGACCGTTTCCATCCTCTCCATCTCGATCGTGTTTCTCCCGACCTTCTCGTTGGGAGGCGTGGCGGGCTACCTCTTCCGTCCCATGTCCGAGGCCGTGATCATCTCCCTGCTCGCTTCCTATGTGCTGACCTACACGGTGGTGCCGACGATCGCCCGTCATCTTCTGGGCCCTCAATATCTGCATGCCCACGGTGAAGGTGAAAGCCCAAATCCGCTCGTGCGCTTTCAGCAAGGCTTCGTGCATCGTTTCGAGCGCGTGCGCGAGCGCTATCGCGAGCTTCTGGATCAGGCGCTGACGAAGCCATGGCCCTTCATCATCGGCCTGCTCGGCGCCGCCGTGCTCTCTTTCGGGCTCATGCCCTTTCTCGGCGAAAACTTCTTCCCATCGATCGAGGCGACGCAGGTGAAGCTGCATCTGCGCGCGCCGATCGGCACCCGCATCGAGAACGTGGCGATTCTCTGCGACGACGTGGAGACCGCGATCCGCCGCCTCATTCCGGCTACGGCGCTGGCGTCGATCGTCGACAACATCGGGCTGCCGATCAGCGGCATCAATCTCGCCTACGGCAATTCCGGCACGATCGGCGTGGTCGACGCCGATCTGTTGATCACTCTGAAAGAGGGCGAGGAAAGCCATACGCGCGAATATGTGCAGACGATGCGGGAAAAGCTGCCGCGGCTGTTTCCGGGAACAACTTTCGCCTTCCTGCCCGCCGACATCGTCACGCAAATTCTGAACTTCGGCCTCCCCTCGCCGATCGACGTGCAGGTCGTCGGGAATCAGGCTGAGGCCAATCGCGTCCATGCGATGAAGCTTTACAAGGAGATCGCTAATGTGCCGGGCGTGGCCGACGCCCGCATCCAGCAAGCCTTCAACGGGCCCACCCTGCAGGTGGACGTGGACCGTTCCTTCGCGATCGACGTGGGCCTTAACCAAAGAGATGTGGCGAACGCGATGCAGAACACGCTCGCCGGCAGCTTTCAGACCGCGCCGACCTTCTGGCTCAACCTCAAGAACGGCGTGTCCTATCCGATCGTCGTTCAGGCGCCGCAATATTGGGTGGACACGATGCCCTCGCTCGTCAATATGCCGCTCACGTCCGGGGGCGAGTTCCAGCTCGTAGGCGGCGTCGCGTCGATCTCGCGCGTGCGGCAAAACGCCGTCGTCTCTCATTACGACGTGCAGCCCGTCGTGGAGATCTACGCTACGAACCATGCCCGCGATCTTGGCGCCGTCGCGCATGACATCGACGCGATCCTGAAACGCCACGCAAGCGAGACGCCGCGCGGGTCGAGCGTCGTGCTACGGGGGCAAGTGTTGACGATGTCGAGCGCTTATACGCAACTCTTCGGCGGCCTCGCGCTTGCCGTGGTGTTGATTTATCTGCTCATCGTCGTCAATTTCCAGTCCTGGCTCGACCCTTTCGTGATCATTACGGCGCTGCCGACCGCGCTCGCCGGCATCGTCTGGATGCTGTTCCTGAGCTTCACCACGCTATCCGTGCCGGCGCTGCTCGGCGCCATCATGTGCATGGGCGTTGCGACCGCCAACAGCATTCTGGTCGTGAGCTTCGCCCGCGAGCAGCTTGCAGAGGGCGCCGACCCGCATCACGCCGCGCTCCAAGCCGGCTACACCCGTTTCCGCCCTGTGCTCATGACGGCGGGTGCGATGGTCCTCGGCATGCTGCCTATGGCGCTCAGCGCTGAGCAGAATGCGCCGCTTGGCCGCGCCGTCATCGGCGGGCTATCCTGCGCGACGGTCGCGACGCTGTTTTTCGTTCCGGTCGTGTTCAAGATCGTCCATGCGCGTAGAGCGAAGTCCGAAGAGTCGTCGAGCGTTTAATGTTGAGGTCAATGCATCCATGACGACGACAGAAAAGCAGAGCGAGAAGACTACGCCGCGCGAGCCCCGGCTCAAACGTCGCTTGGTCCTTGCCGCTTTGGTCGCGCTGGCGCTCGCGGCTGCGGGCGTTTTCATACGCAGCAAGAACTTCAAGCAACTCGCCGAGGAGACGAAGCAAGGCGCAATCCCGACGGTTGCGGTCGTCACGCCGCAGCCGGGGCCCGCCATCGAAGAGATCATACTCCCCGGCAACGTCCAATCGTTCTATGACGCCCGCATCCGCGCGCGCGTGCAGGGCTTTGTCCGCGACTGGAAATACGACATCGGCGCCAGGGTGAAGGCCGGCGAGGTGCTCGCGACCGTCGAGGCGCCCGAGCTCGATCAGCAGTTGCAGCAGGCGAAGGGTGAGCTGACCCGGGCCGAAGCGGAAGTCGATCTCGCGAAGCTCACAACCAGGCGCTGGTCGGCGCTGCGCGCCTCGACGGCCGTTTCGCAGCAGAGCGCCGACGAGAAGAGCGGCGACTATCAAGCTAAGGTGGCCGCCATGGAGGCCGCTCGCGCAAATGTCGAGCGGCTGAGGGCTCTGACGGGCTACCTGCAGATCACGTCGCCTTTCGCCGGCGTTGTCACGGCGCGCAATGTCGATATAGGTTATCTGGTTGGCCCCGATATAAAGCAGGAGCTTTTCGCCGTCGCCGACATTCATCAGGTTCGCGTCTATGTCGGCGTGCCGCAGACGTTCGCGGCGGCGATCAAGAACGGTATGATCGCCGAGTTGAAGCTGGCCCAGTTTCCGACCCGGCTGTTTACGGCCAAGGTGCTCACCACTTCCAACGCCATCGCGGAAAATTCGCGCTCCCTGCTCGTGCAGCTTCTTGCCGATAATCCTGAAGGGTTGCTGCTGCCGGGCTCCTACGCCGAGGTTCATTTCAAGCTGCCGGGCCGGCCCGGCGTGCTCCGTATCCCGGCTACCTCGATATTCTTTCAAAACAATAGGCTGTCGGTCGCAACGGTGGGCGCCGACAGCAAGGTGACGATCAAGCCGCTCACGATCGTGCGGGATCTCGGCACAGTGGTCGAGATCTCCTCGGGCCCCTCGCTCAGCGATCGCATCATCCTCAACCCGCCGCAAAGCCTCAGCGACGGCGACGAGGTGCGGATCGCCGAAAACCAGCCGAGCGCCAAGGCAGGGACGGAGTAGTGGAGGACTTTGCGCCAGGACCGACAGACGCGCCTCAGGGGGGACCGACCCTCCGCAGGGGTCGCCTTTCGGTTCTGGTCGTTCCGCTCCTCCTCTCCGGCTGCAATTTCGCTCCCCCTTATTCGCCCCCGTCGGTCGAGGTCCCGGTAAAATATAAGGAGGGTGGAAGAGGGGTTGGAAGCTGGCAGGAAGCGCGTCCGCGCGACGATCTCCCGAGGGGCGCTTGGTGGTGCGCGCTCGGCGATCCTGTGCTCAATGAGCTCGAGGAGCAGGTCGACGCGGCCAATCCCAATCTTGCCGCGGCGGTCGCCTCCTTCGACCAGGCGCAGGCCTATTCGGCCAAGGTCGCCTCCGCCTTGCTGCCGCAGGTCGATCTCAACAACACCCTCACAGCCAACAAGGAATCGCAGCACCGACCGTTTCGCAAATCCAACCGGCCCTTCACCATACCGGGCTACTTCAACTCACTGGTCGATAATCGGCCCTTCAACGAACCGGATCATTACGGCAACAATCTGCTGACTCTTCAGTCGTCCTACGAGATCGACCTTTGGGGCCGGGTACGGAACGCCGTCGTCGCCAGCGCCGCCAACAGCGAGAGCTCAGCCGCTATGCTCGAATCCGTGCGCCTCAGCCTGCAGGCCGAGCTCGCCCGCGACTACGTCGCTCTGCGCGGTCTCGATTCCGAGATCAAGCTTCTCGAAGATACAGTGCGGGCCTATACGCAGGCTTTCGTGCTGGCGAAAACGCTCGTCAATGGGAAAATCGGCGCGCCGGCGGACGAACCGCGAGCGCAGGCGCAACTCGAAGCCACGCGTGCGCAGCTTCTCGACGTCATGTCGCGCCGGGCGGTGCTCGAGCATGCGATCGCCTCGCTCATCGGCAAGCCCGCGTCCTCCTTCGCGCTCGCGCCGGCGTCGCTTTCGGTCTTCGCGCCGAAGATTCCGCCCGGCGCGCCGCTCGATCTTTTGGAGCGCCGTCCCGACATCGCGGCCGCCGAACGCCAGGTCGCCGCCGCCAACGCCGAGATCGGGGTCGCCAAAGCGGCGTTCTTCCCGCGCGTGATGATCAACTTCTCCGGCGGCACGCAAGACACAGGGTTGAGCCTGTTCAATTACCGCAACAGCATTTGGACGCTGGGGCCCTCGATCGCGCTGCCGATCTTCGACGCCGGCAAGCGCGCCGCCGACCTTGCCGGCGCCGAGGCCGCCTATCTTGAAACGGCGGCTCGTTATCGCGCCACAGTTCTCTTGGCCTACCAGGAGGTCGAGGACGCCCTGTCAAACCTGCGCTGGCTTGCCAATGAGCAGCGAAGCATGGATCTGGCGGCGAGCGCGGCGCAAAAGGTGCTGAATATTTCGGTGACCCTCTATCGCGACGGCGCGACGAACTATCTTGATGTTGTGGTTTCGCAGACTACGCTGCTCGAGGCGCAGCGCGCGGTCCTGGCGATTCGAACGCGCCGGCTCGAGGCGGACGTCGCGCTGATTGTGGCGTTGGGCGGCGGCTGGTCGGTGGCGCCTCCGGCGCTCGTAGAGCGCGCGGTCGTCCAAATCAACGAGCCGGAACATGACGGACGCTAGGCCCCGGAAACCCTGCTGCGGCAACTGCCGTTTTTGGTGGCGCGTGACTGACCACGTCGGATCTTGTCGGTTGCGGGCGCCGCCGCCTGGCGAGAACCGCGACGAGGTGGCCCACTGGGCTCAAACCTTTCAAGAAGACTTTTGTGGAGAGTGGCGTGCCCACGAAGGCGGGGCCGCATCGATGACGCTCTGCAAGCATTGCGCCTATTGGTCTTTCCGCGAGGGCGGCCTCACGCCCGTCGACCGCCGGGATCAACTGGGCAGATGGTGGGAAGATGCCGGCCACTGCCAACGCCACGCTCCGCAGCCCTCGGATCTCCCTGGTCACAGCGCCTTCTGGCGGGCGACTCACAAAGAAGACGGCTGTTTCGAAGGGAAGACGCTTCCCGTGGAGAGTTAGTCGCGACAGACCCCTTGGGGCGCGCCAAAGCGGTTCGTTCGCAAGGCTCTGAAGGACCAACCTCTTTTGGCTCCGGGCAAAATCGGAATAGACGGCCCCTTTCAGACCTTTCTGCGCGGCTCCCCATCGCTGTATTCTTCGAGCTCGAGCCACATGGCGTTGAGAATCGCGAAGGCGCAAGCGAGGCCGAGTCCCAGAATCCAAGAAAAATACCACATGCTTTCGTTCCTTTTCTCAGTAGGCGTAATCGTCGCCGCGGGTGACGGCGGCTTCGCTCGTCACGCTACGGAACACACTGTAAGCCCAAGCCGTGTAGCTCAGCACGATCGGCAGGAAGACGAGCACTACGAACAGCATCAGCGTCAGCGTCGTCTGGCTGGACGAGGCGTCCCAAAGCGTCAGGCTGTGATCCGGATGAGTGGACGACGGCAAGAGGAAGGGAAACAGGCTGAAGCCCGCGGTCGTGATGACCCCGGCGATGGCGAGGCTGCTGCTCACCAGCGCAGTTTTCACGGCGTTCATGCGCAAAGCAATAAAAACTATGATCGCTCCGAGGTAAGCGAGCACAGGAGCGGCAAGACTGAGCGGCATGCGACCGTAGTTCGCGAACCACGCTCCGTGCTCGTGAACAACGGTCTTGAGCAGCGGGTTGGAGGGGGCGGACATGTTCACTGTGCTTCGCACGGCATAGCCATCTATGCCGAGCGCAACCCAAATTCCTGCGATGGTGAACAGCAAGAGTAGGGCGGCGGCGGCTATCGCGCCAAAGCGACGCGCCCGCGCCGTGATCTCGCCTTCAGTCTTCCCCGCGAGGAAACTCGCGCCCTGCATTATGAGCATGGCGATGCTGATGAGGCCACAGAGCAGCGAGAAAGGATTAAGGAGACCGAGGAAATCGCCCTCGTAGACGAGCTGCAAGCCCTTCTTGAAGTGGAACGGCGCTCCGAGCAGCAAATTGCCGAAAGCGACGCCGAACACCAAGGAGGGCACGAGGCCGGAGATAAAGAAGGCGTAATCCCAAATCGTGCGCCAGAGCGGGCTTTCGAGCTTGGATCGGAATGTCAGGGCGACGGGGCGGAGGATGAAGCCGATCAGCACAAGCATCATCGCGAGATAGAAGCCGGAGAAGGAGACCGCGTAGAGCAGCGGCCAGGCGGCGAAGACCGCGCCGCCGCCGAGCACGAACCAGATCTGATTGCCCTCCCACACCGGGCCGATCGCGCTCATGAGAACGCGCCGCTGGGCGTCGGTTCTCGCCACGAAGGGATGAAGCATGGCGACGCCGAGATCG
>Ga0335078_10006344_pt1 | contig 17510 bp, 12 predicted proteins | sample Lox_Sample_32_FD_206711 | JGI IMG/M metagenome (GOLD analysis project Ga0335078, IMG submission 206711) | Soil microbial communities from Loxahatchee National Wildlife Refuge, Florida, United States - Lox_Sample_3.2 | ecosystem: Environmental > Terrestrial > Soil > Wetlands | place: USA... | reverse complement strand
CGGCTCTGAGATGGAAGCTCTGCTCAAGAGAAGAGGCCGGCCGATGATGGTTGCCATGCGCTTTCAACCCAAGCGCTTCCTGATCGGCCCGGGACTGTTCCCGATGTACATCTTTGTTCTGAAGGTGGCGGTCCTGTGCTACCTCGTGCCCTGGGCCTTGGCGGGATTGGTTTTGCTGCTGTTTGGCGGCTCGCGTCCGGTGGGAGAAGTGGTTGGCGGGTTGTGGGGCTCTCTTTGGGTGACTTTGGCGTTCCAGTTTTCGATCATCACCCTCGTTTTTGCCGCTCTGGAACAAACTCACTCGAAGAGTGGGTTCCAGGAGAACTGGAATCCCGGAGCGCTTCCGAGAGTGAGGCCGCCGCGCGATCCGTACCGGGTGGCTCGAACGGGAAGCCTGGTGGAAATTGTGATGAGCCTGATTTTTCTGGCGTGGTGGATCAAGATGCCGCAGGGATTTCCCTTCGCCTGGGGACTGGACAAAGCGGGCATCCATTGGACATGGGGATCCGTGTGGCAGGATTTTCACCATCACTTCTTCTATCTGGTGATCGCACTCACGCTCATCAATGTGTGCGTTGCCGTCGTGAACCTCATTCGCCCGTACTGGACGAGGCCCACCCTGCTCATTCGGGGAACCATCAATGCCGGCGTCGCGGCGATGGCCTATTTTGTGGTGCGCGCGCATTGGCCGGAGATGAAATCGGAGTGGATTCTCCTGACAGGTATTCATCCCGCGCTTGCCCAAGCCGAGCTGTTGTCCCGCTGGGTCAATCTGAGTGTCTATTCCGCCCTGGCCATTTCGACCGTAGTCGCGGGCATCCAGGCGCTCGTGGAATACATACGCGCAATCTTGTGGAAAAATTCCGGATCGAAACTGAAGGCTGCTGCTGCGCTCTTTCTGGTTGCGGCGAGCCTGGGAGCGTCGTGCACAAAAGCCATGCCCACCCAGGGAACGAACTGGAGTACGGCAAATTCCGCGCAGCTCGCGAAGACAGCTCTCCCGGCATTGACAGGTGGAGCGGCTTTGTGCGTGCTCAGGGATTTTGAAATCACGTTCACACTTGGAATGCATGAAAGTTGGCGCGTGAATCTGGAGTTCCAGCCGGATTGTGAAGCCCACGGCGTCCTCGGAGGGTTGCTATCCGGCTTGAATCGCACCATCTGAACAAATCTGCGCGCAAAACGCGTATCCTTGATTCCGGAGTGAGTGACGGTACTTAGGGCTGGGGAGGCCGCTTCAACGTGGGACGGCTGTCGTCGGCGGGAGTGACTTGAGTTTTGGGATCCGCGCCGGATATCCCTTTTGTTGTTGTGCCTGCGGCCGCCTGCGTTCCTTCGGAATACGGCTTTTTCAGATAAGAGTCCGCCACCTGCTGCGCGCCGCTGGTATTGTCGTTGGTTTGTTTCGCCTTGCTGTATTCGTTGACGGCGCGGGCGCGCTGTCCGAGCAGATCGAAGATTTTGCCCAGATAGATGTGCCCCCAGACTTCTGTCCATTTTTCCGAAGGTTCCGGAACCGCTTCCAGCGCTTCCTTGAAAGCGTTGGCCGCGGCATTGTAATTCTTCTGATAGAAAAACGCCTCGCCCATGCGGAAATTCGCGAGCGGGCGGCCGGGCTGAATCTGCAGGGCCCGTTGATACTGCTGGATCGCGTCATAGTATTTCCCCTGCTCGGCAAGCTCCTCGCCGCGTGCGATGGCGGCGCGGGCTCTCAGGCTGACGCTGCCCTTCAGGATCACGTTGTTGGGATCTATTTTGATTCCGTTGGGTTTTGGCCTTCCGAACGTCTCCACGTCGAAGGGAGTTTCAGTTCCGGTAACCTCGATGGTTTTCGTTTCGGGATTACCCTCGGTGTCAATCCGCAATTGCACTGGCATGGAGAAGGTTTCGAGAGGCTGTTTGATCTTCCCGACGACGCGGAAGCCTTTTGGCGTGCGGTAGACAACATACTCGAGCGTGAAATCCGGCACTCCGGTCGAGTCCAGCCACTGGGCGAAAAATCCTTGGAGATTGGGAGGAGTTTCGCCAGGCTTCAACGAAGCTTGTTCCACTTTCTCGGAAAGCGCTTCAAAATCCGCGATGCTGGCGTGATTTTCCGCGAAGTGGAAATAGAAATCGTGAAGCAGATTCTTGAAAGCGGTGTCCCCCATCTGGGCGCGAAGCATGTGGAAAACCATGGCGCCTTTGTTCATGACAATGGAGCGATACTCGCTGGTGAAGGGCACCAGGCGAGCTTCCTGAGAGATGGGTGTCGCTCCCTCATACATCAGTGCCCCAACCGCGAACTCGTCCACCTGTCTTAATCCAGCTTCCTGTCCGGTGCTCTGTTCGGCATAGAGTGCTTCCGAATAGCGCGCCAGGCCGTCCGTGACCCAAACGTCGCCGGGCGTTTTCGGCAAAACCTGATTGCCCCACCACTGCGCAGCGACCAGCCGAGAAATTGTTTCATTGCTGGCCCGGGGATCCCAATTACGCTTGGCAAGCAGCAGCAATCCCGGGCCGGAGAAGTCGCCCACGGTGTCATCGGGCAACTGCGCGAGGGTGAAAGTGGGATCCGGAAGCGGTCCAAAGAGATCAGAAAAAGTGGTAACGGCTCGCGCGACGTCGTTGGCGAAACCGCCCGCCGTGGCGGATTCCGAACGGGGCGCGTAAATCGAGACGCTGACGCCTTCGGCCTGCTGAGGGTTCAGTTGCAGACCACCTGCAACAAACGAGCCGTTGAGGCCGGCCCGATCGCAATGGAATTCATATAGAAGGCGGCCGCTCTCGCCGGGCTTATTTCCCGGAATGGGTGATGGCGCTTCGGATTTTCCCGTGCCCGCAACGGCAAAGGTATCCGGAACGTTCAGCCGGAAGACACCCGTGTACGCCTGCGTGGGATAGGCCGTGAGAGGAAACCAACGCGCGGGCAGGAGCAGATAGGCGCCGTCATGCGTGATGGACGCCATGCGCATGCCCGGAACCGGGCTATTCTCCGCGTTGGCTAGAATCCCTGCATAGTCGTATTCCAGCGTCACTTTGCCGCCGGAAGCAACCTGCGTCGGCAACGTTACACTGACCACCATGGCGTTCGATGAATCGCGCTCGAAAGGCAGCGACTTGCCGTCGGCGGACTTGACCGCCGAAATCGTGAGGTTCGGATGCAACTCCACGCGAACAATTCCCGACGCTACCTGGGCGACAAATTCCACCTTAGCCGTCGCCGAAATGGCCTGGCCGCCGGGATCAATCGTCGCCGAAAGGTCATAGTGATCGGCAAGGAAGGTACCGGTGACCTGAGCGTGCGCCGCCGGCAGCAGGACTACCATGGACGCGCTTGCAACAAGGATCAGGCTCAGGAAGAGAGCAGTTCGGCGGAGCGCCATCGGGTGCCTTTCATGCATGTTGAGAGATTGTCCCCCTCTATAGGATAGCAGTGGGTCAGGAAGCGTTGCCACAAGCCGGTTGAAGCAAAGCCGCAATGGCATCCGCCGCGCGCTCGACGGCGCCGGGCGGACCCAGGCGGCAGCGAACCTCCGCGAGGCCAGCCCGCAGTTCCTCGCGAGCGGCCGGATCCCGGATAAGCCGGAGAATCTCCGCGGCAACGTTTCGCGCGGTAAAGTCATTCTGGATCAACTCCGGGACGGCGCGGCGCCCGGCGATCAGGTTGACCATGCTGAAATGCTTGGTGCGGACGAGCGGCTTGGCGAGGAGCGCCGTTAGCGCGCTAACCCGGTAAACCACCACCATCGGGACGTCGAGCAGCGCCGCCTCCACGGTGGCCGTGCCGCTGGAAATAATGGCCGCATCGGCTGCGGCAAGCGCGTCGTAGGTTTGCCCCTCGACCACACAAAAGTTCAGCTCCTCGAAGGATAAATCTCGCAGCAAGTCCGTTCGGCCCGGCGCCGCAGCGATGACAAATTGAGCAGGAACCGCCGTGCGGATTTCCCCGCAAGCGGCTTTCAAGATAGGCACGTGTTGCGCCAACTCTCCTTTTCGGCTTCCCGGCAGAATCGTCACGATGGGCTTCGCCGGGTCCAGTCCATGGGCCGCGCAAAATTCCTCCCGGGTTTGCGAAGCGCGAACTTCTCCCACCAGCGGATGTCCGATGAACTTTGCAGGCACTCCGGCATCCCCGAAGAACTTTTCCTCAAATGGAAAAATGCAAAGAGCCAGCGCGAAGCGCCGCCGTATGATTCGCACCCGCCAAGGTCGCCACGCCCAGAACTGCGGGCAAATGTAATAGATATTCTTCACGCCGAGCGGTTTCAGCTTGCGCGCCAGGCGTAGATGAAAGCCTGGAAAATCCGTCAGGATGGCAAACGCCGGCCCGCGGCGGCGCGCCTCCGAAACAATCTTCCGCATCGCGCGCACCAGGGAAGGAAGATGGCTTAGAATTTCCGTGATGCCAACCACGGAAACGTCCGAGTAGTCGGCGATTACATCCACGCCAGAGGACCGCATCTCCGGCCCGCCCATACCAAAGATCTCCACGTCCACGCGTTGCTTCAGAGCCGCGGCCAGTCGCGCGGCGTACATGTCGCCGCTGGCCTCGCCGGCGGAAAGAAGGATTGGGATTGGCGGCATGGGCGAGGGAACGCCTCAGTCGCTCGCGGGCAGGGACGTCGGCATTTCCGGACGAACCTCGGTGCCCGCGGCGGGCGAAGGCAGGGAGAGTTCCTGATCCCTGTACTGGAGCTGGTAGAGCCGATAATAAATCCCTCGCTGTGCCAGAAGTTCCTGGTGAGCGCCTTGCTCGCGCAGGCGTCCTTTGTGAAAGACCAGAATCCGGTCGGCATGTTGAATTGTGCTGAGACGGTGCGCAATCACCAGGGCGGTGCGGCCGGAAAGCAGCCGGCCGAGCGCCTCGCGAATCTGCAATTCCGTTTTGGTGTCCACGCTGGAAGTGGCCTCGTCCAGGATGAGGAACCTCGGATTGTGCGCCAGTGCCCGCGCAAAATTGATGAGCTGGCGCTGCCCAACGGAAAGCGTCGAACCTCGTTCGTTCACCTGTGTGGCCGCGCCCTCGGGCAAAGTGCGGACAAAATCTCCCAGGCCAATTTCGTCAAGCGCGCGGTCAACCACGGCCCGGTCTATGCCAGGAGTGCCCAGGCGCACATTGGACTCGATTGTGCCGGTAAAGAGGAAAGGATCCTGCAGCACGATGCCGAACTGCTGCCGAAGATCCTGAAGATTGAGGAGACGGATATCCCTGCCATCAATCAAAATTTCACCGCGCTGAATGTCGTAGAAACGAAGCAAGAGGGAAATCAGCGTGGTCTTTCCCGCGCCCGTATGGCCCACGATGGCGAAATTCTGTCCCGGCTCGATGCGGAAGGAAATGTCGCGCAGCACCCAATCTTCGTCCGCAGGCTCCTGCGCGTCCTTATAGCTGAACCAGACGTTCCGGAATTCGATCTCGCCGCGCGGCGATTCCAGCCGTTTGGCATCGGGCAGAGACTGCACGGTGAGAGACTCATCCAGAAGTTTGAAGATCCGTTCACTTGCCGCAATCGCGGATTGCAAGATGTTGAATTTCTCGCTGAGGTCCTGGATCGGCCGGAAAAAGCGCGTGGCATACATGGTGAACGCGGTCAGGAGGCCGATCGTGACGGCTCCGGACAGCACGCGAAGGCCTCCCACCCAGAAGATCAGTGCAATGGTCGCAACGCTGAGAAATTCCACCGCGGGATAAAAAAGCGCGAAGGCCAGAATAGCGTCCTTGTAAGCAAGCATGTGATCGCGATTGCGCTGCTCGAAATCGGCGCGGGCTTTCTGTTCGCGGTTGAAGAGCTGCACCACGCTCATTCCGGAAATGTATTCCTGCAAAAATGCATTGATCCTGGCGATCGCGGTGCGAATCTTGCGGTTGGCTTCGCGGACAAACTTGCGGAAAACGTAGGTGACAACAAGAATCGGAGGCAGCACGGCCAGAGTGGCCAGCGCCAATCCGGTATTCAGATGAAACAGATAGATCGCCATGACCACGAGAAGGAAGAAATCGTTGATCATGGTCACGACGCCGGCAGCGAAAAGATCGTTGAGGGCGTCCACATCCGTCGTAACGCGCGTAACCAGCCGGCCGACAGGATTGCGGTCGAAATAGCTCATCGGCAAACGCTGAAAGTGGCCGAAAATCTCGCGGCGCAGGTCGTACATGGTCTCCTGGCCGACGCGCTGCATGATGTTGACCTGAATGTATTGCGCTAGAAAATCGAAGACGAGTACTCCCAGCCAGATGAGGCTGATCAGCAAAATACCGCGCCAGGCCGCACTCTCGGAAATAGCTTGGTGAACGCCCGGGTCGAGATACCAGTCAATCGCTTTCATGAACAGGACGGGAGGAGCTAATTCGAGGGGAGTCACCACCGCAACGAGCGCCAGGGCGATGGCCACACCCCACTTGTACGGCATCATGTACCGGACTAGCCGGCGGATCAGCCGCGCGTCGTAGGCTTTGCCTAGCGCTTCTTCTTCGTAGCCGCTCATGCCCGTTCCAGCTCTTCCTCCAGCAACTGTTTCTGATGCAAATCGGCGTAGTAGCCGCCACGCGCCAGCAATTCCTCGTGCGTTCCCCGCTCGACGATGCGCCCTTCGTACAAAACCACGATCTGATCGCAACTCCGCACCGTGGAAACGCGATGCGAAATCACGATCGTCGTGCGCCCGCGCATGATGCGGCGGAGCCCTTCCAGAATTTTTTCCTCGGTTTGCGTATCCACGCTGGAGAGCGCATCGTCCAGAATCAGGATGCGCGGATCGCGGATCACGGCGCGGGCGATAGCGGCGCGCTGCTTCTGCCCCCCGGAAAGAGTGATGCCGCGTTCGCCGACGACGGTTTCGTATTTGTGCGAGAAATCCTGGACATCGCCATCGAGACACGCGATGGTCGCGGCTTCACGCACAAGATCTTCTTCGTATCGTGGCAATCCAAAGGCAATGTTTCCGCCGACCGTTTCTCCGAAGAGATAGGTATCTTGCGGCACGAAGCCGATGGATTTGCGCAGTGTTTCGAGTGGCCATTCCTGGATTGGCCGGCCGTCAATCAATACCTGGCCCTGCGGTGTCTCCCAAAGACGCGCGACAAGTGCCGCCAGCGTGGTTTTGCCGCTGCCGGTGGGGCCCACAATCGCCAGCGTCGATCCCGCCGGAATTCTCAGGTTGATATCCTGCAAGACCGAACGAGGGCCGGAACCGTTGGACCTGGATGCAGCGGAAGTTCCGTTGCCGGAGAGAGTGGTTGGGTACGCAAAAGTAAGGTTGCGGAATTCGACCTCGCCATCGGGCTGCATTCCCCTGGAAACCTTCGCATTCCTGTCGTCAATCGCCGGCTCGGCATTCAGAATGTAGTTGAGGCGCCCCATGGAGGCCGCCCCGCGTTGAAAGATATTGGTGACCCACCCCAGCGCGATCATCGGCCACACCAGCTGATTGAGATAACCGCTGAAAGCAATCAACGCGCCCAAAGAAATCTTTCCGGTGAGAACTAGATGACCGCCCTGCCACAGCACGATCAGAACCGTGGTGCCGATCAACGCCTGGAGAGTCGGCATGAACAGGCTCCACAAGCGGATTAGCTTCACGTTGCGGGTCACATATTCCTTGTTCGGCTCGTCGAAACCCTTGAGCTCCGCTTCTTCTTGGGCGTAGGCGCGAATGATGCGTACCCCGGACAAATTTTCCTGTACTTTGGCGGAAAGCGTGGCGAGCGACGCCTGAATTTTCTCGAACAGATCATGAATCACTTTTCCGAACTGCCGCACCACGATGGCGACAATCGGCACAGGGAGCAGCACCCAGAGCGTGAGCGTGGGAGAAAGCGCCAGCAGGAAAAAGATGGCAATCACCATGGTGACGATGGTCGTGCCGCTGTACATCACTCCCGGTCCAAGAACCATGCGGACCGCATTCAGGTCGTTCGTGGCGCGGGACATCAATTCGCCGGTGCGGTTGCGCACATAGAACTCCGGCTCGAGGACCAGCAGCCGCGACAACAGACTGTTGCGAATGTCGAATTCGATGTCCCGGGAAATCCCGATCAGAATCCAGCGCGTGGCGAAGGAGAAAATGCCTTTGACCGCAATCAGCGCAACCAGGATGAGGCAATAAAGCGCGAGCGTGTGCCTGCTGTGCGGAGCATAGAAGGGCACCATGCGGCCCAATTGGGATACTGCCGAAGCAGCACCATGCTCGAAAGGAAGCGGGTTTCCCGTCAGCGTGTCCGTCAGCACGCCAAAAACGAAGGGGACTAGGTTGCCCACAATTCCCATGAACACCAGCGTAAGGAATCCGAGGGAAGTCATGGCGCGATAGCGCCCCATATAAGGAACGAGCGAGAGGAGATGTTTCCAGCCAACGGGAGGGCGCTGCTTCGCAGCCCTCGTATCCGTACCGATGGTTGTCGCGGCTGCGCTCACCGGAGCAGGGACCTCGCATTGCTCAGATTCGGAGATTCCGTCAGAAAATGTTCGTAGGTCCGGTCGAGAGACTGGTAGCGCTTCGCTTCAGGGTTCCATTCCACGCCAATCGGCAGCACGTGCGCGTCGGCGGTGCCCTTCACAGGGGTCAGGTAGAGCAGCAATCCCTTTTTCGGATCCTGCTCAAACTGCAGGCGCCAGCCGGTAATCGGCTCTATCGGCGTCAGACCCAAATATCCATTCTTGTTCTTCAGGTATTCATCGCAGCGGAAGATCTCGTCCCAACTGTCGCCTTCCTTTTCTGCGATCACCGCGCGGGTTACGATCGTTCCCACGATGTCGTTCTTCGGCGTCTTCGGCACGATATTCGCGGCCAGGAATTCCTGCTTTCCTGTTTTGGCGAGGTCGCCGAATAGGAGAACCTCGGTCTCGCTTCCCAGCAGCTTCTCAGCGGCATCCTGAATTTCCGGAGGGACCGCGGGCCCGGCCGGTTTGGCTTGTTCCTGCTGCGCCGATGGCGAGGAAGGACCCGAGCCGCAGCCGCCCGTGAGCACGATCAATGCCGCCGCTAACCAAGGAGCCAAAGTTCTCCGTGAAATTGGCCGCGGAAATGGCGCGCAGGCTATCTTTCTATGAGACAAGGCATGTTTTGATTTGTGAGTCACACCCAGCATGGTTTCGAGTGCCATTCTCCTCAAAGACTTGACGCTGCCAGCGTGATTTCCACCACCCGTCCCGGCTTGCCGTCTCTCTCGGGAGTGCACACGACCTCCATCACCTGCGGCACGCCAGGACCCGCCCAGTCAAAGGCGTAGTACAACAATTCTAACGGTTGACCGTTCTTCGTGGAAGGACTCCGAGAGGAAGGCTCACCGTATGTGCGCACAATGTCTCCGCACGAAGTTCTGAGCCCGATGCCTCTGCCAGTTTTCCAACCTTGCCCAGGCTGTACCATGGCGCAGTTATGCATGCCATTGTAAACCAGTGGAACAAGACGCACGGTTTGAATTCCTCCGTGCGCATCGGTCTCGAGAATCAGTCGCTCGCATGCGCCGGGCGAAAACCAGGAGGGGGAATCCGCACTGCTCAGGTTTGGATCGGGTTCCTTATGAAGCGAGATTGCGCGAGTAACCGTGTCTTTGCCAGGACGCAGGCCGGCAAGGGTCAACTCATTCGCGCGCCGTGGAGGAGCAGTCTGGGCCGCTGGGGACGTTTGGGTGCAGATCAGAGCCGGCACAAGGGCTAGCGCGCTAATGCCGAACAAGTATCGCGTCAAGCCGCGCTTCAAAATTCTCCTCCCCTTCGCTCCAGAGTTTGCTGCGCTCCACGGGCAGAGCGCGCTCAATGGAATCCACCCAGGCAAACAATTGTTGGATGTTCTCGCGCGTCTTTGCGGCATATTCCTTGCGATTTTGTTCCACCGCCATCCACTGCCGAAAGGTCTTCTCCAGCGGATGATCGGAACCATCGAAAGGATTCGCCGCATGGCCCGGCGCCAGCAATCCTGCATGGCCAGTGAAGAAATGTTCGAACCCGAGATCGGCGGCGAGTTGCCCTTCGGAACCGGCGACGCCGTCGTCAAACTCCGGTCCATTGCAAGTCAGCGCGAGCGGCTGCGGGCCGTGCACCCACTTGAGCGTTTCGATGTCGAAGGCCCACAAATCCCAGCTGGCATTTGCCACGTAAGCGGTGTCCGCATGGAGGTGTTGTGCCGCAAGAGCGGCAACCTCCGCGGGGCCGTAGCCCTGTTCGCGCAAATCCCACTCCGCGGCGGGTGTCTCTGTGGGATCAATCGCCTGAACGATCAGCTCCTTGAAACTTGATCCGCCGGGAGATAGCGGAGCCGTGGTCAGGAATCGCGCGAACTCTGCGATCATCGTTTGTTCGGAAAAATCCCGCGTCCATACGCTCAGATATGCTCGGTTGGCCATGAAAACTGAATTATACAGCCTGAATGGAGATCACGCGAATTAGCCCGCGTATCCGCGGAAAAATCGCGAAGGGGCGCAGCTATTTCGTTTCGGGAGTTTCTTTTGGAGGATTGCCGATTTCCTGGGTGATTTTTTGCAGGCGGTCGCGCAAGGTGTCGCCAATGCCGGAAAAAACCTGGGCGCACGTAGCCCGCAGCTTTTCTTCGGCGGATTTTGCGATGTTGGCCACCACGTCGTGCGATTGGTGATCAAGCATGGAAACGGTGGCTACCAGCCAGGAATTGGAAGCATTTTCCAGCCGTCCGCGGAAATGCTCCGCGGCTTGATTGCCAAGCCGTTCGTAAGCGCTGCGCATCTCCGCCTGATAAGCGTCGGTCAGCGATTTCCAGCTCTCGAGAAGCGGAGATAGCCCAGCCTGAACTTTTTGCTGCACGTCCGCCACACCGGAGTCCAACGCCGAGTGCATGGATTGCTGGAATTTTCGGAGAAACTGTTCCTGTTCCGCGGTCAGCCGCTGTGTCATCTCCGCGTGCTTGCTCTCGAAATTGGCGCGCGACTCTTCGCTCGACTTGCTTACGGCCGCTTCGAATCCTTCCAGCTCCATGCGCGCATGGCGCTGGATTTCGTCGGTGAACGCCGCCGAGGTCGTATCCGCGGCTTCCGCAAACAGCACCCGGGCGCGGTCGAAGGCATCGTGCACCACTTCGGCCATCTGCGTCTGCGTGTGCTGCACGAAGCTGCGGCTGGCATGGTCCACTTCGCTGGCAAAAACGGCGGAAACTTCGCCGGCCTTTTCGCGCAGTTGCGTCCCGGCCTGCTCGACAACCTTATCCGTCAGCGAATTGAGCTGCGTCTGGACTTTCTTCTCATACCATTCCGCCGACTTGTAAATTTCTTCCACGGCTTGATGGCGCACATCGCCGGCCTTGTTTTCGAGGTCGGCCAGGTTACGGGAAAGAACGCCCTGAGCTGATTCTTGGAGCAATTGCTCGACTCCGCCCAGATTCTCGCGGAAACGGCCCAGGGATTCGGCGAACGCTTCGTCAGCAACGGTTCGAATCCGCTCTTGTTGCATGGCCGTGGCCGCGTCCAGGAGAGATCGCCCTCCCGCCAATCGCTGAACTGCTTCATCGGTGCGGGCAACATGAGGATCAACCAGCGATCGAATTTGCTCGTCGAACTTTCCGAGCGAGCCCTGAATCACTTCGTCGAAAGTTCCGCGAATTCGCCCGTTTAATTCCTGAAACAGCGCTTCGCTCCGGCGATGAAGTTCTAGCCGGTGCAATGAGAGAACGTCATCAAGTTGCGATTGAAAACCTGAAAGCGATTGCTGCTGAATTTCGGAAAGCCTCGAGGAATACTGTTCAAGTTGTTGAATGGAACCTCGAGCCGTTGCCAGCGAGGCATCCAGGCGGCCAGTCTCGTTCTGGAGTGATTCCCGGAACGCACCGAGCCGCCGCTCCGCTTCCGCGTGGATCGCCGCCGCGGCGTCATTAAGTTCTGCTGCGTGGCGTTCCGTCTCGTTCTGAATCTGTTCTTGCAGGCGCGCGCGCGCGACCTGAACCTGTTCCTCCACTCCGGCAGAAGTCTGTTCCCTCGCGGCTACGGAGGCGGATTCGGCTGCACTTTGCATGCGGCCCTGCGCCGCATCCAGCTCTTTGGCGATGCGTTCCTGAAGCGAAGCTTCGGCTTCCGCGATCGCCGCGCCCAATTGCCGGTGCATCTGTTCTGCCGCCGCGCCGAATGCCTCATGTTGCGCTGCCGCGGCCTGCTCATGCTGTTTGGCCGTTTCTTCGATCGCGTGAGTCGCGGCATTCATTCTTTCCTGGATGAGCGCTTCGGCCTGCGCCGCTTCCGTGCCAATGCGCGCTCCCACTTCCTGCGCGTGCTCGCAGAGACGTTGAACTTTCTCGCTGATCTCCGCAAGGCGGTGTTCGTGTTCTTCCCGCTGTTCCGCTCCGGCTTTCGCCAGGCGTCGCGTCAATTCATACGTGAGTTCTTCGAGTTGCGGCGCAAGCCATTTCGGCAGTTCGTTGCGTAGCGCTTCAGCGGCGGCGGCGTATGCGGATCGTGTGTGCTCGTCGGTGTCCTGGTGAATCCGGTCAATGGCGCGATTGGCTTCGTGGGAAACTTCCTCGCGCGCGGCGGCAAATTTCTGTTCCCACTGGTCGAACGCGACCCGCCGCTCCGCGGAAACGGCCTGAGAAGCCGCATCCTTGGCGGCGGCATAAACCTGTTGTTTTGCGTCGGCAATCAAGCGAGCAACTTGCCGCGCAAGCTGCAGAGAAGCGTCCGTTGTACTTGTCGGCGCAGGGAACATGCGCAAATTGTCGTTGGTAGCGGCAACCGCGGGAGTCTCCGTCTCTCCCGATGTGGCACCAGCTTCCGTCCCAGGAGGGGGCAAAGCTGCAGGAGGAAGCTCGGTGCCTGTGGCAGGCACAGGCTTCGTTTCCGGCGCAGCCGATTGCGCGAACCAGTCTTCCGGAGGAAAAGCGATGCCCCAGACGTTGCCGGCTGCTTCGAGCTCCAAAGCCACCTGGAAAAGTTGCCGCACGGTCCTGGGACGCTGAATCCAGGCCACCCTGCCGCGAGCCGTTCGAGGAGGCTCCCCGGCTTCCGGATGCGGAATCTCCAGAGTCACCCACATATTTTTCAAAACGTAGTGTTTCGACTGGTAGCGGCAGCCGTGGCAATTGATGATCAGGCTAGAAGTTCGTTCCACGAAGGGCCGGCCAAGCGCATCCACACCCGTGACCACCAGAGGCACCGCTTGGACAATCCGGGTGCTCCGGCGCTTCCGCAATTCAGCGCTCGGGTTGATCATGGCTTCGGCCGCCATTTCGTTAGTATCATCGGCAAGATTCTTGCCATAGTCATCCATGGAGTTTGGCCGTTCTCGATAATATCCTTAATCAATGCAATGACTTATGAGCCAATCGTCTTCGCGGCTTCTGCGCTCGGCGAAAGGTGTGCTCCTGTGAGGAACATCCATGCTTCTTTTGCCACCCTGATTGGCCCAACGAGCGAATAAATTGGCCTCTTCAAGCGAGCGGGGACAGTTGCGGACAAGGCGGACTGTACCGCGAAACGGCAATTTTCGCTAGGGGTGACTAGGCGTACGACTGTACTAGGCCTGGGACTGCAAATCGCAACCGCAAGCTCCTCCAAACGGCGAGAAAAATCCTCACAGATCGCGGCGGCCCTCCATCGCTTTGAGCATGGTCACTTCATCCGCGTACTCCAGATCGGCGCCGACGGGGATTCCTACGCCGATGCGCGTCACGCGCACTCCCAGTGGCTTCAAGAGTTTCGAAAGATAAACGGCTGTGGCTTCGCCTTCCGCGGTGGGATTCGTGGCAATGATGATCTCTTCCACCGCGCTGCCTTTCAGGCGTTCGATGAGCTGCTTGATCTTCAGTTGCTCCGGCCCGCGCCCTTGCAGAGGAGAAAGTGAACCTCCCAGCACGTGATACATACCGCTGTAGGTGCGCGTTTTTTCGATCGCGAGAATGTTGTGCGGCTCTTCCACCACGCAGATGGTGCGTTTGCTGCGTGACGCGCCCGTGCAGTAGAGACACGGATCCGCGTCCGTGATGTTCCCGCAGACGGAACATTCGCGGATTTTTTCCTTGGCGTCGCGGATGGCATCGGCCAGCGCAAGAGCATCTTCGGCTTCGGCGCGCAGCAAGTGAAACGCGAGCCTCTGCGCGGTTTTTTGTCCGATGCCGGGAAGATGTTTCAGTTCGTCAATCAGTCGTTCGACAGGAGCGGCAAAATCAGGCATGTCTTTGTGTAGCACACCCGCGCTTCTCCACGCAAACTCCTGGACTCCGAGTCCGCGAAGGGAAATGCGGCAGCCGCGAACGGCGTATCTCCTGGCACGCAGCGTGGGCGCGCAGCCACGCCGCAGCTTGGTTCAACACGTCCTAAGTCATTTGCTTTCAACACGAGATTCTTAGGGCAGATTGTTGCAGCACTAACCTTGCAAAATCGTGACTGGTGGTCATATCTGACCGGCAGTCATACATGACCGGGAGTCATCGCTATGCTGAACACTACCCGCTGGACGGAAAAAGAGGGGATTCGTCCCTGGAAAATTTTCTATGGAATTGTTTGGTGCGTAGTTCTCATCGCCACGAGTCTGAGCCTCGGCCATTCCAAAGCGCCGGGGCCAGCGGCGCTAACTGCGCCGCAGCCTCCGGCAGAAACGAAGCCGCCCCAACCAACCGAAAAAATGGCTCGGCCGATTTCCGGCCGGCGCCTGACGGAAGAGCGCATGGCGAGGCATCTCACGACCACGCATCATTTTGAAGAGGAACTTTATGGCGTCTCGCTGGACTCACCGAGAGGTTATCTTGTGAAGGAAGGCGAGCTTCCGCATATGGACACGGGGCTTGGCTATCTCGGTCCAATTCCCATGGAATTTGCCGAGTCCGGCGGCGTTCGCATTGTCACTGTGGAAGCGCCATCCCGCGCACATATCGGCACGGATTTCGTGAACGCGTTTCTAAGCGTCAGTGTGTTTTCCAATTCCACGGAAGAACAGTGCACTCAGTTTTCACCTGAACTCGATCAGAACCAGCCGAAGCTCGCGAGGACGATCAGCGGAATCACGTTTACCGGAATTCCGAACAGCGAGGCGGCGAATACTCACGAATATTTCGGGAAGTATTATCACGGCTATTCCGGGGGTTCGTGCTACGAGATCGGATATGGAATTGTCACCGCGAGCGCGGGCGCCGCTTCCGGACTGAAGCAAGTGGACGGCGACGCCTTGCTTCGCCGCCTGGACAAAATTGTGGACACAGTTTCGATCATGCCACAATCATTAGAAAACAGTACGGGGGAGGAAACGGCCCCAAAAACCGTGGACAACAATTGATAGGGCTGTGGGCTAAAAAAGTCCGGGGATTTTGAGGCCAGCCATGCCGGGGATGCCGCCGGCGAGGCTTTTCATTTGGTTGGCCAATTCGTCGTCCACGCGGCGTGAAGCTTCGTTGACAGCGGCGCGGATCAAATCCTGCAGCATCTCCTGGTCCTTGTTGGCGAAGACGTCCGGCTCAATGCGCACATCCAGAACCTGCTTCTGGCCGTTCATCTTAACGGTGACCATGCCTCCGCCGGAGGAAGCTTCCACAGCGACGGAGTTCACCTGCCGCTGCAAATCCTCCTGCACCTGACGCAAACGCGAAAGCATCTGTTGGAGAGCGCCGACTTCCATCACGGTTCCTCTTGGCGACGCCGGACTTCGGAGATTTTCCCGCCGAAGCGCTGCAGCATCGAACGCACCAGCGGATCGCGCTCGAATTGCGCACGCAATTCCTGGGTGCCTGCGGCCACGGACGACGCCGACGCGGCTGCCGCTGCAACATTTTCGATCTTAGCACACACGCGCACCGAACGCCCTAGTACCTTGCCCGAAGCGGTACGGATCTTCTCCATCGCTTCGCGTCCTTCGATCATTTCCGCGAATGGGCGCTTTGCGGCAGCGAAATACAAGCGCAATTCCGCGCCTTCCAGTTCCCAGCGATGCGCGTGCTCGAGCAATTCGCCCAGAAATTTTTGCTGTGATTGGATCGCCGCACGAATTTCTCCGGCTTCTTTTTCGGAAATACCCTCGACGGAGATGGTTTTCGTCTCTCCATTTACTCGACTCACCGATTCTTCCGAAATTTCTTCGGGAACCGAAGCTGCGGCGAACGGGGCGCCATTCTGTTCTGCAGGCTCGGCAGGCCTATTCATTGCGGGCGCCGCGGATGCCGGCGCTTCACTTCGTGTCGGCTTTGCTTGAAGCGCTGCGCTCGTGCTTCGTAGTACAGCAGGCCTCGAAGCATTTGCTCCGGTGGCGCCGCTTAATTCCGCCATCAACTCTTCGAGTGGAGCAAGGCGGGACGCGTTGATGAGCCGCAGCAAACCCATCTCCAGGTGCACGCGCGGATCGGGTTTGCGGCGCAAATCATCGTCCGTTTGGAGCAGGATCTGGAAGAAACGTGTTAAATCTTCCTCACTGAACATCGCGGCAGCTTTCGCGAGCGCGGGCCGCTGATCCGCCGTGGCGGCAATCAAATCGGAATCTGCGCCGCACACGCGCGCAATCAGCAAATTGCGAATGTGGCGAATGGCTTCACGGCAAAAATGCTGAAGATTGCGCCCTTCTTTCTGAAAGGTGTGCACGAGCCCCAAAGCGCGGTCGGCCGATCCCACTGCGATGGCGTTCACCAGCTCTTCGAGGGCATCCTCGGGAACCACCCCCAGCAATTCGCGCACGTCTTTATCCAGAATTGTGTCTCCGCAATAGGCGCGCGCCTGCTCGAGCAGTGAGAGCGCATCGCGCAAACTGCCTTCGGCCATGCGCGCCATTACTGCAAGCGCGCCCGGCTCGATCTTCAGATTTTCCTTTTCTGCGATTTCCTTCAGGCGTCCGCTGATCTCTGCAAACGTCAGTGCGCGAAAATGGAAATGTTGCGAGCGCGAACGAATGGTGTCTACGAGGTCTTCCGGCTGCGTGGTGGCCATGACGAAAACGACGCGGTCCGGCGGCTCTTCCAAAGTTTTGAGCAGCGCGTTCGACGCTTCGCCCGTTAGCATGTGGGCTTCGTCAAGGATGACCACTTTGGTGCGCGCGGCAGCGGGCGCATAGCGAACCATCTCGCGAAGCTCGCGGATCTGCTCGATGCCGCGGTTTGAGGCCGCGTCAATCTCGATGACATCGAGGGAATTGCCGGCGGCGATTTCCTTGCAGGAATCGCATTCGCCGCACGGCTCCGGCGTCGGCCCTTTCACGCAATTCAGTGCTTTGGCAAGAATCCGCGCCGCCGTCGTTTTTCCCACGCCGCGCGCGCCTGAAAAAATGTACGCATGGGCCACGCGATTGTTACGAATGGCGTTCGCCAGCGTCTCGGTGACGTGTTCCTGGCCGACAAGATCGCGAAACGATTGCGGCCGATATTTGCGGGCAATAACTTGGTAGTTCATCGGTGGCAAAGGCCTGAATTCAGAATTTCAGCTCGCAATCGCGCAACGTTTCCCTGTCCAACCGGGGCTCGTTTGCGACGCGAGGAACTCCGGGTGGTCTGCGGCACCCGAGGCGTTCCCGGTACCGTTGCTCCCTTCCGGGCCTGGCGGGGTTCGCGGGACCTCGTTGCACAGAGCCCGAAGTTCCACGCTCCGGCAGTCGCGCGAT
>Ga0335078_10006343_pt1 | contig 17511 bp, 10 predicted proteins | sample Lox_Sample_32_FD_206711 | JGI IMG/M metagenome (GOLD analysis project Ga0335078, IMG submission 206711) | Soil microbial communities from Loxahatchee National Wildlife Refuge, Florida, United States - Lox_Sample_3.2 | ecosystem: Environmental > Terrestrial > Soil > Wetlands | place: USA... | reverse complement strand
CTCGCAACTCACAATACCTCGGGTGGGGCGCGCTCTTCGTCGATGTCGACAACGACGGCTGGCCCGATATTTTCATGGCGAACGGCCACGTCTATCCGGAACTCGACGGCAAAGGCCTGAGCAGCACCTTTCGTGAGCCTAAGCTCCTCTACTGGAACCGACACAATGGCAGATTTCTGGACATCTCCGAAGACTCCGGTCCAGGCCTCACGGCTGCATTCAACAGCCATGGCGCCGCAGTCGCCGATTTCAACAATGACGGCTCCCAACAGATTGTCGTGAACAACAGTCATGATCGCCCCAGTCTTTTGAAGAATTTCGGGGAGCATGGGAACTGGCTGCTGGTGAAGCTGGAAGGAACAAAATCCAATCGCGACGCCATCGGCGCCAGAGTAACGATCCACGTTGCGTGTAGCCCGGACACTCCTGTCCGCGCAGCAGGGTCGAAAAACAATCCGTGCGACCATCAACAAACCCAGGAAGTGCGCAGCGGTGGCAGCTACATCTCTCAAAATGACTTCCGGCTGCACTTCGGCCTCGGCCAGGCGGCAAGAGCAGACCTCATCGAGATCCGCTGGCCGAGTGGCCGGATGGAACGATTGGAAAACGTCTCCGCGAACCAAATCCTAAGAGTTCGCGAACGGCGATAAGGCCTCTGGGAAGGTGGAACCGGGGTCTCGCTGTGAAGGCTCTGCCCGAAGCCGTGGAGGTGTAACAGCGTCTCGCCGCCGCCCCTTCTATGGCCCAGCCTCTGACTTTAAACAGAACACCATCGCGTGCCCACTTACAAACTCCAACCACCACAAAACTCTTGACTTTGCACAGTTAATCCATTTATATGACCCCATCAAAAAAATGGCGCTTCGCACTCGCAGAACAGGTGCTGGCGATTTTGCAAAATGGCCTGAGAACGAGCCGCCGAGTCCAATTTGCCACTGATGTGGGTGGTTTGAGGAACAAAATGTCAACCAGACGAGCCCTGATCCTAGCGTTTCTGTGCACCGCGTTATCCACCCTGGTTTACGGGCAAGCCAACGGCAGCCTTTCCGGCACGGTCGCCGACAAGACCGGGGGCGTCCTCACCGGCGCGACCGTGAAGGTCACGTCGCAGGCCACGGGCCTCCAGCGTGAGACCAAGACCGACGACTCCGGCCACTACCTCGTTCCTCTTTTGCCTGTCTCCATCTTCACCATCCACGTCGAAGCGCAAGGCTTCCAGACGACCGAGCAGAGGGACATTCGCCTTCAGGTCAATGAGCAGCGTGAAATCGATTTCACCCTGAACCCTGCCTCGGTCACCCAGTCGGTTGAGGTGAGCGCCAACGAGGTTGCGGTTGAAACCAACAACGCATCGCTCGGGCAGGTCATCACCGAGCAGCAGGTAGCACAATTGCCCTTGAACGGACGCGACTTCGTGCAACTGGCAACCCTGACGCCCGGCGCCATTACCGAGAACAATACGGGCAGCTTTTTCACCCAGGGGGCGGACAGCGAAGTGGCTGCCCGAGGGTCGTTCTCACTGTCCGTTGCCGGATCCCGCCCCAACGCCACCGATTGGCTTTTGGATGGCGTGGACAACAACGAGTTAACATCGGGCGGTATCGGGATTTTCTCCTCGATCGATGACGTGGAGGAGTTCAAGGTCCTCACCTACAACTATTCCGCGGAATACGGCACGCGCGCCGGTCCCACCGTACTCATAAACACCAAATCGGGCGCCAACCAGTTCCACGGATCGCTCTTCGAGTTTCTGCGCAACACGGATCTGGACGCCAAGAATTTCTTTCAGACCACCCAGCAAAAATTCAACCTGAATCAGTTTGGCGGTTCATTTGGTGGGCCCATCCAAAAAGATAAGACCTTCTTTTTTTTCGACGCGGAACAGACATATAAGCGCCAAGGCATCGCGTTTCAAGGATTGCTGCCAACGCTCGACATGCGCAATGGCGATTTCAGCGCAGACAACTTTGGCGTTCCTGTCGCGGGCCTTGTAATTGCCAATCCTAATATGTTCGGGGCCCCTGATCCTTACTTCCAGTGCGATGGGTCGGGGAACGCATTGCCGGCAAACCCGGACGGAAGCCAGGCCCCCGGAACTGACTGCAACAAGATCCCGGTGGGCGCGAACGGCTTGGCTGACCCGGTCGGGCAGGCTCTGATCAATCTCTACCCGACGCCCAACGCTAACGCCGGTTGCACGGGTAACTGTTCTTTCAACTTCGTAAACCAGCCCGTGCGTCGCCTCGACGAAACCAAGTTTGACGTTCGGCTCGACCACAACTTCTCGGGCGTGGATAGTGCCTTTGCTCGCTTCAGCTACGATCAAGCGAATTCCTATGTGCCGGGAGGCGCAGGCCCGGGCATGCTCACCGAGGCGAGCGCGTTCGGCAGCAATCAGAACATCATCAATCACGGGCGCCAGATCGCCATCGGCGAGACCCACCAGTTTTCCGGGACGACCGTGAATCAAGCCACTTTCGGATACAACCGGATTTTCAATTACATCAAATCGCAGGGTACGGGCACTTGCGCCTCCGCTAACATTGGTGGCATTGGGATTCCGGGAGCGAATCTGGGTTGCACGGGCACTCCTGGGAGTGCAACTTGCGGGGCGGGCGCCTTTAGCTGCGGACTGGTCAGCGTGCTGATGTTCGGCGGCTATTGGGCGATTGGCGATCGCGGTTACTCTCCATTCCAGGGCGGAACAAACATCTACTCTTTCAGCGATACCCTCGACCTGGTTCGCGGCAAGCATGAAATTCGGGCCGGATTTGGCTGGCGCGCCAACCAGATGAATACCGCTAATGAAGCCTTCCAGGATGGGTTCTGGATCCCAGGCGTTTCCGGTAACTTCAGCGGGGGGGGCGTCGTTCCGGGCAATCCCGAGGCGGATGTTCTCCTGGGCCTATTGGGTCTGGCTGAGCACGACCAGACCTTCAACGGCACAACCATGGGTCGCCGCTGGAAAATCTACCGGCCATTCGTAAACGATGAGTGGAGAGCGACCAAGGATCTGACGCTCAGCCTTGGCCTAGCGTGGGATATGACGACTCCCATCTCGGAGCAGCATGACCGGATGGCAGACTATATCCCATTTACGGACCAACTTCTTGTAGCGAACAAGAATGGAGTGAATTCATCGGCCGGTGTAAACATGTACTGGTCGGGCCTGGAGCCGCGAATCGGCTTCTCCTGGAGGGTGCTGGGCAGTGACAAAACGGTTGTGCGAGCTGGCTATGGCATCTTCCACGATTCCGCGTGGAACCAGGGTGCGCAAGGCCTTTGGACAAACCCACCGTTCTTCGCCGAGTCCGACTTTTTTGGCCCGGCGGGGTGCGCATTGGCAACCTCGTACTGTGCCACGACGCTTGACCAGACGCCTACTGGCGAACTAATGTCCGCCGGATTTCCAATCTTTGCCGGTCCACCCGACCTCTCGACGTTTACCGGAACGCTCTTTTACCAGCCTACGAACTTCAAACCCGGCACCGTCCAGCAGTTCAACGCGAACGTGGAGCGGCAGCTTCCCGGTAACGTGGTACTCACGGCGGGATATGCGGGGGCACGCGGCCACCACATTCTGGTCTCCGGGAATAACCTGAACACCCCTGGTCCACCGGATTCCGTTTGCACCGTAAACCCCATCGGCTGTAATGCTGATGGGAGCCAATATGTGCCGCCTTTCGCGAGAACTAATACCATGTTGGAGTTTGCCGATCTGGGCGACACGCAATACGACTCGCTGCAAATCAAAGGCGAGACCAAAGCTCGCCGGTACGGCCTGTACGCTCTGATCAGTTACACCTATGCGCACGCTTACGACAATGGCCTCTCCGACGGCTTGGGTTCTTTGTTGAGTGCGCCCTATTTTCCGCTTCCGAATTGGCAGAAGCTCGATTGGGCTCCGTCGCAGATCGGTGTCCACAATAACTTCACCGCCAGCGTCATTTATGATCTGCCGTTCGGCAAGGGAAAGATGTTCGGCGGTAACTGGAGTGACCTGACCAACACTCTCCTAGGAAATTGGCAGGTGACTCTTATCGAACATATTTCCTCAGGGTTCCCGGTCCCCTTGATCGATAGCCTTGACACGTCCGGTGTCGGATACTTTGGGGCCGGTTTCTATAACGGCGGCAATGGGAACAACTACAATCGACCCAACCAGGTTCCCGGCTGCGATCCCTACGCGGCAAACCATAGCAAACAGCAGTGGATCAACCCCGACTGCTTCACACACATCGACGGGATTACATCCTTCGGCTTGGGGAACGCGAATCGGGTCCCAGTCGTGGGGCCGGATTTCGTCAACAGCGACTTCTCGATCATCAAACAATTCGCGCTGCCTCGCGAAGGCATGGGCTTGAATTTCCGCGCGGAGTTCTTCAACCTGTTCAACCATCCGCAATTCGCTACGCCGGTGAACGACGTCAGTCCTTTTGCCTCCGGGTTTGGCGCGGTGAACTCGACGGTGAACAACCAACGTCTGGTGCAATTCGCCCTCAAGCTCACTTTCTAGGGGAGCAAGGCGAAAACGAAAACGGCCGCCGGGGAATTAACTTGTGGCGGCCGTTTGCATTTTCTTTTAAATTTTCGCAGGGTCGCGTCTGAGTGCTGTTAGGCCTATGCCCAGCCTTGGGGCGGTAAATCACAACAGCGCCATACCTCTGACTAGGTCTCCGCGTTCTCCGCGGCTTCTCTCCCCGTCGCCTGCGGTTCAAGCTATTGTCCGCGTCGCTTCAAAATTGGCCTTATTTGTCCCTTAACCGAACCACAAATTCCTGAATCTCGGCTCGCTCCCGCTCGACTCTCTCTGCGGCCTGCTTCTTCAGCTGCTCATGCAGCAGCATTTCCTTTTCCGCCCCGGCTGCGTCACCGGTTCTCCTATATGCAAGCGCCAGCCGGTAATGAGCCTCTTCGAGGTCGGGGCTCGCGTCTATCGCCTTCCGATAGGCGGCCACGGCTGCCGCATAGTCGCGGCGGTCCGAATATAAAATTCCAAGCTGCAATTGTGCCGCCCCGAGTTTCGGATCGATCCGGATCGCCGTCTGGAGAAGTGTTTCGACTTGCTGCATGACAGCGTCGTCCATCAGGCCGGCAGCCTGCTTCGACTTCACCAGCCCGACCGCGTAATAGTAGTTCGCCCGCGCGTTGTCCGGCGCCAGCCGGGCAAACCGCGCCAGCCTCTCGATCGTCCCGGCGGCGGGGACCGTATCCGTGCTCTGCATTTTCCCCATGAATAAATAAGGAGCGGGATCGTTCGGAGCAAGATCGGAGGCGCTTGCCAGATACTGCGCCGCGCGCTCGTAGGATCCGCGCGCATATGCGGCCACTCCGAGGCCAATCAGCATACGCGCCGACTGCGGATAAAGCGTATTTCCCCGGGCAAGTACCTCGGTCGCCGGTTCGAGCGCCCGGTGCGTCAGCAACTCGGTCGCCCAATCGAACAGGTTCGTTTCGCTGGGAGCGAGTTCCGCCGCGCGCTGGTATTCGTGAACGGCCTCCAGCGGATTGCCGAGTTTTTCATCGATTTGCGCCAGCCGGTGATAAAGTTCTGCGCGCTTCTGTCGGGCCGGCGCATCCAGATTGAGATCACCCTGGGGTTTCTCATCGGCTGCATTCGCGGTTTGTCCGCTCTCCTGCCGCAGAATCTCCGCCTGAATCTCCGCTCCCTCTTGTAACAAAACGCCATCCTCAGCCGAATTCTTCTGCGCCGCACTCTGCGCCGCCGGTTTCTTCCCCGGCTCCGTCTCCGGCTCCAAAGACGCCGTGTCTCTGACCAGCGATTCGCTGTTGCGCAGCACCGCGTCCGATCCATGTCCCCCGGAATTCGTGGGCGCGGCCACGCCGGCGACCGTGAATTTTGGCTCGTCGAAAAGCTGCGGCAACTTTGCACCAGACGGTAAATTGTCCGCCGGAGAGAAAGAATCTTTCCCGGAATTCAAAATCAGGTCAACCTTCGTAGTCTCGCCCGCGGCCAACACCACCGATTTGGCGATGGTGAGACTGCTTCCGCTCTCGCCCGTCCGCAACGTGTAGGCGCCAGACCATGGTCCTGTAAAGCGGAAGGCGCCGGCGGAGTCCGTTCGCGAGTTCCAGGTTTCCGTCGCCGCGCCGTTGGTAGACTGCAAATTGACCAGCGCGCCGGCCACCGGCTTGCCGGCAGAATCCCGGACATGGCCCTGCACGATCGCGGTGGAGTCCTTTGCTGGGGATTGCGCTTTTTCCTGTCCGCAAAGTGGGGCGGCAAAGGCGATCCCAAGAACAAGAATCGAAGATCTGAATCGAAATCGATGAATCGAACTCAAGGTCAACCGGAGACTCCTGTGAAGATCAGAGGATGCGAGACCGAAACGATGGCCGTCATCAATGCTCGCAATTCTATTCGCACCCGCTTTCGTCCGGCAATCGACAGCGCCTGCGGCGCCGCTTTACAATGACAAACTTCCATGCCAAATACCCTGAATACCCCGCAGTGTTGTCATTCCGATTCGCTCCATACTCTTCATCCTGTAACCCTGCAGGCTTGTCGTCGCGAACGAAGTGAGGAATCTGCAGACCCGCAGCGCGGCGAACCGAGGCGCCCGTGCGTCATGGTCAGCCGCATTTGGCTTTGCGCCGTCATACTCTTGTTGGCGAGCGGACTGGCGAACGCCGCGGCCAAACGAAAAATCATCATCGACCAGGACGCCGCCGGGCCCGCGGGCAGCGACCAGCAAGCCATTCTGCTCCTGATCCAATCGCCGCAAACCGAAGTGCTCGGCGTCACCGTGGTTACCGGCGACGCCTGGCTGACCGAAGAGGTCGCGCACACCCTGCGCACCCTCGAACTGATTGGGCGCACCGACATTCCCGTAGTGCCCGGAGCGGAAAATCCGCTGGTCAGAACGCGCGAAGCGACCTTGGAAGACGAGAAGCGCTACGGTTCCATTGTCTGGCTCGGGGCTTGGACGCCCAGCCTCTACCACGGCCCGCGCGAACTCGGCCCGATGCCGGAAGGCATACCGACAACCAAACCGGCCAACGAAGACGCCGCGCATTTCCTGATCCGCATGGTGCACAAATACCCGCACGAGGTGACCATCGAGGAAGCCGGCCCCATGACCAACCTCGCGCTGGCCATCACTCTCGATCCGGAATTCGCCAGCCTGGCAAAGGAACTAGTCTTCATGGGCGCAAGCCTGAACCCGCGTACCGACGATCCTGAATTCGCCAACAACCCGCGTCACGAATTCAATCTGTGGTTCGATCCCGAAGCTGCGCATATCGTCCTGCGCGCGCCGTGGAAAAGAATTGTCTGCACCACCGTCGACATCTCCCTGAAGACTCGGCTGTCGATGGAGTTGATCGACAAACTCAAAGCTGGAACGACTCCCGTTGCCCGCTACCTCGGAAGCTACGCGCGTCTCCACGGACCCTACAACTATCTCTGGGACGAACTCACCTCGGGCGCATGGCTGGACCCATCTCTGATCACCAAAAGCGAAACGCGCTACATGGATGTAAACCTGGATCGGGGCGCCGGCTACGGAGACACGCTAACCTGGAGCGAAGCAGACAAACCTAAGAGGGACGTTCGACAGGTTGAGGTACAAGTGGATCTGGACACAGATCGCTTCTACAAGATGCTCATCGATTTGCTGACGGCAGAGACGCCAAGGCCGTAGCGCTTAGAGACAATTGTTCCAGGCTAACTGTGCGCCTTGCTGGCTCATCCGCCCAGTTCAGCAAGCATTTCCAGCGCGGTTGGGTGTTTCGGTTTTCGGGCAAGGAATCTCTTGAGCACGGTGCGAGCCGCTTGCTTGTCGCCTTCGACAAGGTGGACCCGCGCGAGGTTGAGGTAGGGCTGGTCAAAGTCGGGCGCGACCTGGATTGCCTGTTCGAAGCTGGCGACAGCGTCGTCTCGCTGGTGCGTGCGCAGGTAAAGGATTCCGAGATTGTTCAACGCCTCGGGATAATCGGGGCGGGCTTTCAGAGCTTGTTGCAAGTGTTCGAAGGCGTGGGCTGTGTCGTCCTGCTGGGCATAGACCATTCCCAGTCCATAGTTCGCGTCGGCGTCGTTTGCGTTGAGGGCCAGAACACGCTGGTAAGTTTTCCTTGCCTCGTCCCATTGACTTTGCTGGCGATAGGCGCTGCCTAGATTGTTGAGCGCGATGGGATGATCGGGGCTCAGACGAAGCGCTTCCTGAAAGTAGGCGACCGCATCGTCGAGGCGGCCTTCGCGGCCGGCAATCAGACCAAGGTTGTTCCATGAATTGGGCAGCGTATCCGGATAAGTGGGGCGCATTTTTAAGGCGCGTTCGAAGTACTTTTGCGCCTCCGCATTACTTCCCTGGTTGAGAAGAACGCTGCCGATTCCATAGACGGCTTCGGCGCTCTCGGGATCGTCGCGCAGAGCGGTCTGGAAAGCGTCTCCTGCCTCGTCGTAATATCCTCGCTGAAAAAATACCGAGCCGTAGGAAAGATAGTTGCGGCCAAACTCTTCGACATCGGTGACCCCCTGGAATGGCAGGGCGCGAGCCATCCGCTCGGCCGGCGTCCTGGGAATGTTGCGAAAATCCTTCTCGATGTGCAGGGGATCGGCGGAGCCTTGATAGACCTTGACTATCTCTCCCTTGGCGTCGATCAGGAAAGATGTTGGGAGCGTCAGGTCGCGATGACGGTCGAAGAGGTGGCGATAGACGATGTTGTAGACCGCGGCGACGTCATCGCTGCCCTGGAGGATGGGAAAAGAGAGCTTGTAGTCGCGCGTAAATGCCCGCAGACTCTCTTCGTTCTCCACATGGATGGCGAGCAGCTTCCATCCGTGCGCGGACCAGAGGGCGTAATGTCCGTCAAAAGCGAACCAGTACTGGCGGCATCGCTCGTCGGTGGCGGCGCCGAAATTCAATAAGACCGGCTGACCGCGCAGAGCGGACAGAGATTGCTGCTGGCCGCTTAGACTGGCTAGAGAGAAGGCCGGGGCTGAAACCGGCGCCAGCAGCCATGTCTCAGCAGTGCCGGGAAAAGTCTCGGGCGGCTGCTCTAAAGAAAACGCGCGGGCCGATTGATCCAAACCAATTCGCGTTTGGAAAGGAACGACATGCGTGGGCGCGTCGCCCTCCATTCCGGGTTCGGATTCAATAACCAAGATCCGATGGTTGATTGGCAGGTCCCGCAATTTCTGCACATGGCCACTCGGCCAGAGGATGGTTGCGGAAACCGGCCCGCTGGAGCCTCCGATGCCAAAGAAGACTTCCTTGCTGTGTTGCGAGAGAAAGCCGGACCCAGCCTGGAGAGAACGCGTCTGGACTCCATTTGCCGTTTCGATCTTGATTACCGCTCCAATCGCATCGCGATTGCTTTTTGTCCCCTGCAGGCGGAACGCGATGGACGGAGGCAGGGTGGGGAGCACGTTTTTCAGAATGCGGAGTTGAGGGGCATTGCGATTCTTGAGGAAAATTTCCTGGCGGCCGTCCTGATCGAAATCGGCGACGGCGAAGGCGCGACTGTCCTCAGGAAAGTCCAGACCTGCAATGGCTGAGATGTCGGAGAAGGTGCCGTCTCCGTTGTTGGCATAGAAAATGTTCCGTTCATAGCCGCTCCAGGTACGGTCAGAGCGGATAAGTTCGTTGATCGCGCTCCAGGCTTGTTCGTAGCCGTGCGAGGGCTTCGCATCATCGGGCGACTTCGCAACTACCTGCCGCCAGAAAAAGCTGTTGAGATCTTCAGAGCCGCGGTCGGGGGCGCTCACCATGCCGTTGGTGACGTAGAGGTCCGAATATGTGTCGTGGTCGAAGTCCCAGCTGTCACTTGACCACGCCCAGCGGCCAATCCGAGTTTGCGAGACATCGGTAACATCGGCAAATTTCCCGGCCGCCGCGCGGCCGGATGGGATTGAGGAGTTCGAGTCAGAAGCCGTAAGCGACGGGTTGGCTGAGGCCGGCGCCGAGGGTGAAGAGAAAAGCGAGTTGCCCATGGCGTGCTTGTGATACAGCGCGCGCACCGCGGGGGAAGAACTCTTCTTAAACTGCTCCTGCATCGTGATGCGCTCGCCCGCCGCGGTCCACATATTCGCGATATACAGATCGCCGGCGCCATCGTTGTCATAGTCGAACCAGCACCCGCTCATGCCAGCGCCAATGTCCTCCACGCCGGCTTCGGCCGCGACATCGGTAAAGGTTCCGTTGCCATTGTTAAGGTACAGATTCTTGCGGCCGAAATCGTTCACCACACAAAGATCGGGCCAACCGTCTCCGTTGAAGTCGTTCCAGGCGCAACAGAAGCTGTAACGGGTATTGTTCTGGTTCATACCGCTCTCGGCGGTAACGTCGCGGAACGTGCCGTTGCGGTTGTTACACATAAGAAAATTCGGCGGGCCGTTGTTGGCGTCGTGATAAGGAGCCGGATATTTGTACTGGCTCGTACCCTGGTAATAGATGTAGAGACAAAAGTAAATGTCGAGCCAGCCGTCGCGGTCGTAGTCGGCGACAGCCGCGCCCGTGAACGTTCCTTGGGGCGGAGCAGCGAACTCGAACGCATTGGCCTTCTGATGAAATTTGCCGTTGCCGTCATTCAGAAAGAGCAGAGGGCCGTTGTTGCGAACGACGACGAGATCCTGACGGCCGTCGTTGTTGACGTCGACGAAGAGGGCGCAGGCAGTGTTTTCGATGACGCCTACACCGCTGGCTTGCGTGATGTCTTCGAACGTGCCGTCGCCGCGATTGCGATATAGGCGGTTCGGAAGGCCTCCGGGCTGGCAGATGTACAAGTCATCCAACCCATCGTTGTCGATATCGCCGAGGGAGACACCATTGTGTCCGTAGATGTCGATGCCGCAGGCTGCGTCGAGAATCGTTCGCCAGTAGTCAGAGCCATGCTGGAGCTGCGCGGAGTAGGAAGGGTTGCCGCCGAGCGCGGCGGCCGTGATGTCGGCGTAAACGCGATTCGTGGATCGGCATTGGGTCTCCTCTTGCGTTTGCCAGGTGAGAACAGTGAACGCGCCACCGGCAACCGCTTTCCAGGTCAGGTTCCAATAGCCTACGCGCTGCTCGCGGTGCGCATTGGGAACAGCCGCGACTAACTCATAGCGAATTGCGGTTCGAACTTCGGAAGGCGTGTCTTCCACCCTTGTAATCTGGAATTCAGCGGTCAGAATCTTCGGCCATGCCCTGAACAAAGCGAGCAGCTCGCGCAGGAAAGCCTGGCGAGTTCGTGAGAGGGCGTGATCGAAGGTGTTGCGCCGGATCTCGATGGGCGGGCCTTGACGGACGGTCTTTGTTTCTACCGGCGTGAGGGAAGCGGCAGTAAAGTTGGCATCCAAACACTTTTCGATCACGGAGAGACCAGGGGGTGACTGGAGCAGACTTGCGCTCCATTCGCCGAGAATCTTTTCTATTTGGGCGGCGCGTTTTTCGCTGACGAATTCATCCTGCCCGGGCTCGGTCAGAAGCAGTAACGAATCGAGCGGCTTGGGCATCCGGTAGTGCGGATGGAGGTGAAACCCGCTGGTCACGGGCATTTCGGGCGAATCGAGAAAATGCAGGCCACGAAGGTGCGGCGCGATCACGGTTGCCGAAAGACTCTGGCCGGCACGAATCAGAAACTCCCGGCGGCGGAGATCGACCAGGGCAGCGCGGAAGTGATGGGAAGTGCTCTCTGGTTCTTGCGAGCTCAGAATGATCTCCGTGTGCGCGTGTGGCTGAAGTTAACAGCCGTGTGCCGGGGCGTCAACTGGCGCTACCGCTGACCGTGACGGCTGGAAACCGCCCCAAGAAAGGCTAAGCAACCGTGTTGTCCAGAATCCCGCGCGGCATCAATCGCTATAATGATCGCGGTCATTGAGGAGCCCCACAGTGATACGTAAGCCCCTGCTTATCCTTGCGCTAGTTTTTGTGGTTTGGAGTTCTGCCCGCGCGCAAACACGTCGAAAGATCATTCTTGACCAGGACGGCCGCGGTCCGGCTACGACCGATCAGCAATCGATGCTGATGGTGTTGCAGGCGCCGGGAATCGAAACCCTGGGCATCACGATCGTCAGTGGCGATCAGTGGCGTGACGAAGAAGTCGCGCACACTTTGCGAATGCTGGAGTTGACGGGACATTCGGACATCAAAGTTTATCCGGGCGCGGTATTCCCCCTGATCAACAGCAAAGAGGAAATCGCGCGCTGGCAGAAGCTTTATGGCGTGGTGAATTATCAGGGAGCGTGGAACGAGCACAAGATTCGGGGTGTGAACGGCACGAATAATTCGGGAGCATGGAATTCCGGGATCTATCACGGGCCGTTCGAGGTGCCGAACCCTCTGCCGGAGGGGAATCCTGCGTTGAAGGCCGAGACGGAAGATGCAGCGCATTTCATGATGCGGATGGTGCGCCAGTATCCACACGAAGTCACGATTTATGCGGGCGGGCCACTTACGAACCTGGCGCAAGCGGTCAGTCTGGATCCTCATTTTGCGGAACTGGCACAGGAACTGGTCGTCATGGGCGGCAGCATCGAACCGGCGGCGCCGATCGAGTGGGTGCAAGCGAACCGCCGCGAGTTTAATTTCTGGTGGGATCCGGAGGCAGTGCATATTGTCCTGCGCGCGCCCTGGAAAAAGATTACGGTCACGACCGTCGATATCTCGGTAAAGACCCGCATGACCCGCGCGATGATCGATGAGATTGCGGAGACGGGGACGCCGTCCGCCCAGTATGTCGGCAAGTGGGCGGACGAAGAGTTTTTGTGGGATGAACTCGCGGCGGCGGCGTGGATCGATCCGGGCATTATTACGAAAGAACAAATGCTGGCCATGGATATCGATATTTCGCACGCCGCAGGCTACGGAAACACGCTCGTTTGGGTACCCGCGAATGCTCCCGGCCTGGGGGAGCAGGTGGTGCACGTGCAGACCGATTTGAACCTGGAGAAGTTCAACAAAATGGTGATCTCGCTGTTGTCGAAGGGGCCGAAGTAGGTACAGACGCATCGATGGCAAATTGTCGAGATCCGATTGCAGAAGCAAACCCTCTAGAATTTCTGCTGCGTTTATGACAGCACGGGTTACAATTCGTGCCGTCTTTCTTTCATAATTCACTATGGCCAAGGCTACGTTGGACGCGGGGACTCGTGCGCGACTGGAAGGGGCGGCACGCGCCGCGATGGAAAATGCGTACGCGCCGTTTTCGAATTTCAAGGTGGGCGCGGCAATTCTTACCTCCAGGGGAGACATCTTTGCAGGCTGTAATGTGGAGAACTCTTCTTACGGAATGACGAATTGCGCGGAGCGGACTGCGATTTTTTCGGCGGTGGCGGCGAAGGGTCCGAAGCTCGAGATTGTGGCCGTTGCCGTGACGAATGCGCAGGGCGTGCCGTGCTCTCCCTGCGGCGCGTGCCGCCAGGTAATTTACGAATTTGGACCGGATGCGGTGGTGTTTTACCAGGGGCAGGAGGGCGACGCGAAGAGCACGATTAAGGAACTTCTGCCGGAGGGCTTTCGACTGCGGTGAACCAGCCTGGTTCTTCTTCTGCATTCCGCGTGATTGACCTCATCCGCAAAAAGCGCGATGGCGGCGCGCTTTCGACCGCGGAGATCGAGTACGTGGTTTCCGCTTACACCGCCGGCGATATTCCCGATTATCAGGTTGCGGCGTGGCTGATGGCAGTTTTGCTCCGCGGTATGACGCGGGCTGAACTCGCCGCCCTGACGAATGCAATGTTGCATTCGGGCGAGGTGCTGGACCTGAGTTTCCTGCCGGCGACCAAAGTCGACAAGCACTCGACGGGTGGAGTCGGCGACAAAACTTCTCTGGTGCTGGCGCCTGTGGTGGCTGCGGGCGGACTCTACGTGCCGATGATCAGTGGACGGGGCCTCGGCCACACGGGAGGCACGCTCGACAAGCTGGAGTCGATTCCGGGCTTCCGCGTGGGCTTATCGGTGCCGGAGTTTCATCGTGTGCTCAAAGCGTGCGGCACGGCGATGATTGGCCAGACGGAGAAGGTCGCGCCCGCGGATCGCAAACTTTATGCCCTGCGCGATGTGACTGGGACCGTGGAAAGTCCGAACCTGATTTGCGCTTCCATCATGAGCAAGAAGCTGGCCGAAGGCACCGATGCCCTCGTGCTGGATGTGAAAACCGGCTCGGGCGCGTTCATGAAAAAAGAAGAAGACGCAGTTCATCTGGCTGAGTTGATGGTTGAGACCGGCGAGCGCATGGGCAAACGGATGGTCGCGCTCATCACGAATATGGATCAGCCGCTCGGCCGCATGGTCGGCAATGCAATGGAGGTTGCCGAGTGCATCGAGGTGCTGCAGGGCGGCGGACCGGAAGACTTGCGCGAGCTTTGTCTGCACCTGGCGGCTTGGATGTTCCATCTGGGCGGGACGACGAAGACGGTTGCCGAGGGGAAAGCGATGGCTGGGGAGATCATCGCGTCCGGCAAGGCATTTGAGCGCTTCCGGCAGATGGTCGAGTTACAGGGCGGCGACACCAGCGTGATTGATGACCCCGGACAATTGCCGTCGGCGGGCTGCCGGGTGGAGGCGAGGAGTTCGGCGACGGGCTTTGTCTCAGCAATCGCCTGCGAGGACGTCGGAACGGCTTGCGTCATTCTGGGCGGTGGCCGCGAGAAAAAGGAAGATGCGGTCGATCCGGCGGTAGGAGTTATTGTGCATAAGAAGATTGGCGATCGAGTCTCGGCGGGCGAGGCGTTGTGTACGATTCATTGCCATTCGGAGGCGTCAGGGGAGCGGGCGCAAAGGATGATTGAGGCGAGTTATACCATTTCCGCGGAGGCGCGGGCGCATCGGCCTTCATTAATTCACCGAGTGATCTTCAGGGGAGAACACTGATGGGACGATTCACGGGCATTCTTGGACTGCTGACGATGCTGGGGTTGGCCTACATTTTCTCCACGAATCGGAGGGCGATTCGGCTGAAGACGGTCGCGTGGGGATTGGGTTTGCAGTTTGCGTTTGCGGTTTTTGTTTTGAAGATGGAGGTGGGACGGAACCTGTTTCAAAGGGCTGGAGACGCAGTCAACACGCTGCTTAGCTATGCCTTCGTGGGATCGCAGTTCGTGTTCGGCGATCTCGGAAAACAGGGTTCGCATTTTGGGTTTTATTTTGCGTTTCAGGTCCTGCCGACCGTCATTTTTATTTGCGCATTGTTCGCGGTGCTGTATTACTTCGGCGTGATGCAGGTGATTATTCGCGTTGCCGCCTGGCTGATGACGCGGCTGATGGGCGTGAGCGGCGCGGAGTCACTGAACGTCGCGGCCAGCATTTTCATGGGACAGACGGAGGCGCCGCAGACGATCCGGCCGTTTCTGCCGGATTTAACGCGCTCGGAGTTGATGACGGTGATGACGAGCGGCATGGCACATGTTTCCGGCGGAATCATGGCGGCTTATATCGCGTTCGGGATCGAGCCGAAACACTTGCTGAGCGCGGTGATCATGACAGCTCCCGGAACGCTGCTGATGGCGAAAATGCTGGTGCCGGAGACTGAGTCTCCCAAGACAGCCGGGCGCGTAGTGATGAGCGAAGAGGAGGTCGAGCAGGAGAAGAAGGAAAATCTGCTCGGCGCGATCGCGCGCGGAACGACCGACGGCCTGGGCATGGCGCTGAACATTGCGGCCATGCTGATTTCTTTTCTGGCCCTGATCGCACTGCTCGATGGGTTAATGGGCGGGATCCATACCCACATAGGGTGGTTCCCGGTAAGCCTGGAGTCGGTGCTGGGCAGGCTGTTTGCGCCCATTGCGTTCGTGATCGGGATCCCGTGGCATGACTGCACCGCGGTCGGCAATCTTCTGGGCGTGCGCATGGTGCTGAATGAACTGGTGGCATATTCGATGCTCGGAGCTCAGAAGGCCGCCATCGATCCACGCTCATTCACCGTTGCGACGTTCGCTTTATGCGGATTCGCGAACTTCAGCTCGATTGGAATTCAGATGGGCGGGATTGGGGCGCTCGCACCAAATCAGAAACCGCAACTGGCTCGCCTCGGGTTGCGGGCGATGCTGGCCGGCACGATGGCGAATCTGATGTCGGCGTCGATTGCGGGAATGTTGCTGTGAACCTGCAGTTGAGGGCTTGAAGAAAAATCATAGAGGGCACGGAAGACACAGGGAAATTACCGCCCGTCGAGATTTGCTAGAACTTCGTTCGTCGTCACGAGCTTTGCTCCTGATCTTTCAAATTCAGCGGCACACGTTTTCCCCGCCTCCACTGACAGGGTTTCGATGGCGTCTCGCACTACGGCGACGCGCCGGTTGCGCTTTAGCAGGCCATTGACTGCGAAAGCAACGCAGTATTCCGTTGCCACGCCGAAGACGACGAATTCCGGGTGCGCACCGAGACGCTCGACGAGTTCGTCCGCATAGCGAGATTGAAAAACGTCCAACGTTTGTTTTTCGAGGATGATCTGCTGTTGGGCAAAAAGATCGGCCGGGAGTTTGGCCTCGGGTCGATTCTCGACTGTGACGGATTTGCCGGCCCGGGCTTCCGGCAGCAACTCGGCTCCGGGCGTCCCTTTCACGCAGTGCGGGGGAAATTGGGCGAATTCCGGATCGTCCGGTGCGTGGAAATCTCCGGAGGAAACGAGAAGAACCTGATCGCGGCGGGCAGCATCCGTCAGTTTGCGTATGTTGGGGAGAAGCCGTTCAGCTCCCGGGACGTAGAGCTTGCCAGCCGGAAGCATGAAGTCGCGCTGCACGTCGACTTCCCAGAGGATGAAGTTGCGGTTCGGCATCGGCTCCTACTGCTTGACTTCTATTGTATGGTTGCCGGCGGTGGAAAGACGATTCGGTTGTAAGCGCTGCGGCGGCGGGACGCGCCACGACGGCCCGGCGAGCCGCAGGCGCTACGGTCTGATTTTCTTTGCCTCTACTGCTCCATGCCGAGCGAGGCGCCCACTTTCTTTCCGTATTCGCGCGCTTTGGCGATAGCGGCTTGTTCGTCGACCGTCAGCAGCTTGTGGTCCTTCATCACCACGCGGCCGCCGATCATCACCGTTTCCACGTCGCTGGCTTTCAAGGCGTAGGCGATTTGCGCGTAGATGTCGTACACCGGAACCGCGTTCGGTTCATTCAGGCTGATTATGATCAAATCCGCCTTCTTGCCTTTTTCCAGAGAGCCAATTTCGTTTTCCATGTGAAGAGCTCGCGCTCCATCGATGGTGGCCATTTCAACCACGGCTTTGGCATTGAGGGCGAGCGGGCTCATGCGCGTGATTTTGGCCAGCTTCGCTGCGAGATCGATTTCTTCCATGAGATCGAGGTCGTTGTTGCTGCCGGCAGGGCCATCGGTGCCAAGTCCCACGGCAATGCCAGCCGCGCGCTCTTCCGGAACGGGCGCCACGCCGCTCGCCAGCATCATATTGCTCGATGGATTGTGGACACAGCCGACATGTTTTTCGGCCAGCGTCTTGCGGTCGGCCTCGTCAACGAAAATGCAGTGCGCTCCGACCACATCGGAACCCAGGACGCCGATTCTGTTGAGATATTGCGTTGGCGACATGCCATTGTTCTTGAGGCTGTCGTCGTTT
>Ga0335078_10006342_pt1 | contig 17511 bp, 13 predicted proteins | sample Lox_Sample_32_FD_206711 | JGI IMG/M metagenome (GOLD analysis project Ga0335078, IMG submission 206711) | Soil microbial communities from Loxahatchee National Wildlife Refuge, Florida, United States - Lox_Sample_3.2 | ecosystem: Environmental > Terrestrial > Soil > Wetlands | place: USA... | reverse complement strand
GTGGACCAGGTCTACCTGTCGGGCTTGCGTTACACCCGCCCTTATGTCGCACAACGCGAGCTACAGGTGAAATCCGGGGATCCCGTCAGTCAGATTGACATGCTGCAATCGCAGCAGCGCCTGTACGATCTTGGCATTTTCAGCCAGGTCGACACCGCCGTTCAGAATCCCAATGGAAATGAGCCGCAGAAAAGTGTTCTGGTCGATGTCCAGGAAGCCAAGCGATACACATTTCTTTACGGGTTTGGCTTTGAATTTCAAACCGGCCAACCGACTGCCATCGGAACGAATCAAGCCCTGGGCGAGACAGGGGTCAGCCCTCGCGTTTCGTTGAACATCACGCGACTAAATTTTCGCGGCCGGGACCACACCATCACCTTCAAGACAGACTTGGGCAGCCTGGAGCAGCGAGGATTAGTCAGCTATATCGCTCCCCGCTGGTTTGGCAACCCCAAGTGGAAGCTGTCTTTCATCGCTTTTTACGACAACACACTCGACGTGACTACATTTACTTCGCAACGGCTCGAAGGATCAGTGCAGGCGGAGCAGATCATCAACAAGAAAAGTACGATGGATTACAGCTTCACTTATCGCCGCGTAAAAGCCAGCGACATCCAAATCAGTCCAGCGCTGATTCCTCTCTTGTCCTTGCCCGTACGAGTTGGCGAGCCGGGGCTAAGCTATATCCGGAACACACGCGACAATGATCTCGAGACCACCAAAGGGATGTACATCGCTGGAAACGCCGGGGTCGCTTCAACTGCGTTCGGTTCGGAGGCGGACTTCAGCCGTCTTCTTATTCAGGACTCCACGTATCATGCCTTTGGACGGAACCGCCCCAGAGACAAGAAATTTGTTATCGCTCGATCAACCACGGTCGGAGTCGAGAATGCATTCGGGAATACAGCGATTTTGCCGCCCGGCGAGTGTTCTGGAACTCTGAGCGCAACCTGTCAGAATACGACCGTGATCCCTCTCGCCGAACGTTTCCTTTCCGGTGGCGGCAACTCTCTCCGAGGATTCGGGTTAAATCAGGCAGGGCCACGCGATCCGGTAACCGGGTTCCCGTTGGGAGGCAGCGCTCTTTTCATCAACAATGTAGAGCTCCGGCTGCCTCCGGCGCGATTGCCCTATGTGCAGGACAATATGAGTTTTGCCCTTTTCTGGGACGCTGGCAATGTGTTCACCGACGGCCGCAGCCTGCTGGACAATTTGCTGCGCTGGCGCCAGAAAGATACGGACCTTTGCAGGCACGATAGTACTGCGGCGCAATGTAACTTCAGTTACGTGTCTCATGCTATTGGGATTGGAGTACGCTACAAAACACCGATCGGACCGGTGCGGTTCGATTTCGGGTACAATCTAAATCCGCCAGCATTCCCAAGTTGTGAAGCAACACCTAGTTTTAGTGGACAGGCCCAATCAAGTTACTGTGTAAGCAACAGTAAGGGCAGTACCGGCACTTCTACGCTTCCGTACTTCGTGCCGCAAAATGCCTCGCATTTCAACGTGTATTTCAGTATTGGACAAAGTTTTTAATGGCCCGCAGATTTCAATTTCTTTCTATCATAATTGCGTTGCTGATGGCACCAAGCCTACGGGCGGAGGTGCTCGACCGAATCGTCGCCACGGTGAACGGCCACATCATTCTGCAGAGTGATTGGGACGATGCAGTTCGTGCAGAGGCCTTTCTCGATGGACGCCCTGCAGAACAAGTTTCCGCCCCGGACCGCAAGGCGGCTCTCGATCGCTTGATTGATCAGGAATTGCTCCGTGAGCAAATGCGTTCCTCGGATTTCAGGCACGCCAATGCAGATGAGGTTGCGCAGCGAATTCAGGAAATTCGTGGTCAATATCCAGATGCGCAGAGTGATCAAGGATGGAGCGACATTCTGAAACGCTACGGAATGTCCGCGGATGAACTCAAACAGCGCGTCACATTGCAGCTCGACTTAGCCAAACTGGTCGACGCAAAGCTTCGGCCAAGCGTAAATATCGACTCCGATACGATCGAAAGCTATTACAACCAGCAGCTCTTGCCTCAACTAAAGCAGGCCGGCGCTGCAGAAGTCTCCCTCGATTCCGTCACCCCAAAGATCAAAGAGCTCTTGACCCAACAGAAGGTCAACGAGTTGCTCGTCGCATGGCTGCATAACCTTCGATCCAGCAGTGAAATCCAGACCGAAGGCTTGCCAACGGATCCTGGGGACAGCTCACAATGACCACTCCCAACGCCGAATCTCGTCGGCGGTGGGTTTGGAAAGCAGTTCTCATCGCAGCCGCTGTGGGAATCATAGCGATATCCCTGGCAGCCTGGTATGCCACCACAGATTCCTTCCAGGCCCATGTGCGCAACCGCTTTGTGAATGAACTGGAGCGGGTAACCGGGGGACGCGTGGAATTGGGCAGCATCCACAGCGTGCCATTCCGCTTTCAGGTGGAAGTCCGCAATCTCACAATTCACGGCAACGAGGGACCCAGTGAGGTTCCATACGCCCATGTGGATAGCCTCGTCGCCCGTGTGAAATTGATCTCAGTGCTGGGGGCAGAACTCGGTTTTCATTCAATCACTCTGGACCACCCGGTCTTCCACATCATCGTTTATCCCAACGGGAAGACAAATCAGCCGGTGCCCAAGAATGGCTCTGGTACTACAGCCGGTACCTTGGAACATCTGTTCAAGCTTTCTGCGAATCTTTTGCAAGTTCGTCAAGGCGAGTTGCTGTGGAAGGATCAAAAAATTCCTCTGGATCTCACCCTCAGCGATGTTTCCGCGAACATGGATTACTCCTTTCTGCACCGCAAGTATGAGGGGAATGTTTCCGTTGGAAAAATGGATGGCCGATTTCTGGATTATCGTCCGACATCACTTCGTGCTGAAGCGCGCTTTGAACTTGCGAATGACAGCTTGGTCATCGATTCGCTAACCGCAACTTCGGGTCGATCCCAGCTTAGAGCAAATGGCCGGGTCGTTGACTTCAATCAGCCGAATGCCATTGGCCAATACGACCTGACCTTGAACCTGGCCGAAACGGGCGCCATTATTCATGACTCCGAATTGCGAAACGGCGTGCTTCGGATCACGGGAAATGGTTCGTGGTCACGATCCGCTTTTTCGACGGAAGGCAAGCTCCAGGGGAAGGACATCGACTGGCACCCAGAGGGCGTGAATTTTGAAGCCGCCAATTTGGGTGCAGATTTTTCACTCAATCCGCAACGATTGCAACTGCGGAACATTCTAGGCAAGTTGTGGGGTGGAGAAGTCAACGGCGACGCCCAAATTATTGGCTGGCAAAACCCGCAGCCCTCGGGCACGAGGCAGAAGAACGACGTGCAAAGCGGACTTGTTCGGCTTCGCCTTAAGGATTTGTCGGCCCAAGCGATCGCCGTCGCTCTGTCTTCAGCCGGACGGCCGTTCTACCGGTTGGAGCTTGCAGGCCTGGCCAGCGGAGCTCTCGAAACCCGTTGGAAAGGTTCGATCAAGAACGCAGAAACCGATCTGTCGCTCGATGTCGCGCCACCGGCCGAAGTGGCCGAGAAACGGCTGCCCCTGAATGCGCGCATACGAGCTAGTTATCGTTCAGCTCCGGGAGAATTGCAGCTCACGGAACTCACTGCAGACACAAGGGCGACACAGGTTCATGCCTCTGGCACGATGTCGAAGACGGCTGCCTTGAACGTCTCGGTTACCACCAGCAACTTCGGCGAATGGGAGTACGTTCTGAACGCCCTTGGTTATCAAGAGCGTCTGCCTTTTAATTTGCAGGGTCGCGCTTCATTTTCTGGCACGGCCACCGGGCGGCTTTCTGAAATCGAATTCACCGGCCGCCTGCAATCGCAGGATTCCGAATTGATTTTGCAACCAAAGCCGGGCAACCAGCAGCGAACAATTCGCTGGGATTTGCTGACTGCAAGCCTGCAACTGTCGCCGCATCTTTTTGCTGCCCGCAACGGCAGGCTTCGCCAGGGCGGTTCCATGTCTCACTTCGACATCAACGCGGAGCTCGATAAGCGGCAGTTCACCGATGCCAGTCCATTCCGAGCTAGTCTGCAGATGCAGGGCGGAGATGCTTCGGAAGTAGCAGAATTGATCGGATACCCGAACGCTATCACCGGGAATCTAGACTTGACGTTGCAGGCGGCGGGGACGCGTGCTACGCCGGCGGGCAGTGGTTCTCTGCATCTTACGGGCGCCAAGATTCACGGCGCAGATGTGCAAACAATCGACTCCAAGTTCGATTTCAAAGGTTCTCAGTTGTCCTTGGAAGACATACACTTCGCTCAAGACCAGGGAGAAGTGCACGGCAGCGGGAGCTACGACTTCAGCACGCGCGCGTTTCTGCTAAATCTTAATGGAACAAATTTCGATTTGGCACATGTACCGATGGTCGCGTCCAACCCGCTGGCCATTCAGGGGAGCATAGATTTTGTGGCGGAAGCCTCAGGCTCGCCTGAGCACCCAAACATCAACGCCAAGGTTCACGTTCGCGATCTCGGCTGGAATCATCAACCGCTAGGGGAGTATCTGCTCGATGCGGTCACTCAGGGATCGGAGCTTCGACTTTCCGGGAAGTCGCAGTTCAACAACGCTCAATTGAATCTGCAGGGAGAGATTCATTTGCAGAATGACTGGCCAGCGAAGATCGATTTAGAGTTCAATCACCTCAGCGTGGAACCGCTTTTGGGTGTTTATCTCGGGAACGTGATAACCGGTCCATCGACTGCCGCTGGTGAAATCCATCTCCGCGGCCCTGTTCGCGACCTCAGTCAAATGCAGATCACGGGCAATCTGAACAATTTCGCGGTTGATCTGGAACACGTGCAACTTCACAATGACGATCCATTTCGCTTTGTAGTGTCAAATGACATACTGAATATCGAGCGCTTCCATCTGGTTGGGCAGGACACTAGCCTTGAATTGGGAGGCACGCTGCAGCTTCGGGGCCACCAACTGCAGTTGCACGCCGAAGGGAATTTCGACCTCGCCCTCATCCACAGCTTGAACCCGGCAGTGAACAGCTCCGGAGCCGTCGCTCTAGACATAACTGCCCATGGAACACTGGAACATCCGAGCCTTCAGGGTCGGATGCAGGTGAGCCACGGAGTCATTCAATACTCCGACATGCCTAGCGCATTGAGCGACCTGAACGGATCCCTGGTGTTCAACCAGGACCGTTTGCAAATCGAAACTCTCACCGGAACGGCTGGGGGGGGATCGGTGAATTTCGGCGGCTACGCCAACCTTTATAACCGCCAACTTAATTTTGACCTGACGATGACTGCGAAAGATGTTCGCCTTCGCTACCCACCCGGCGTAAGTTCAATGACGACCGCCGATCTGCGCTGGTCCGGAACATCAGCTGCTTCGACGCTCACCGGGGATGCGACAGTCACTAAGTTGGCAATCACGCCGGGTTTCGATTTCGGGTCTTATTTGGAGGGAACTTCGCAGTCCTCCGCGCTGCCGCAAACCAACTCGGTGCTCAGCAGCATCCGGATGAACTTGCACATCGTGACAACGCCCGATCTGCAGATGCAGACGGCCGCGCTGAGCCTCGAGGGAAACGCCGACTTGCACCTACGCGGCACGGTAGCTAAGCCCGTTATCCTGGGGCGTGCGGACATCCTCGAGGGCCAGATTGTTTTCAACGGCACCAAGTACCGGATGGAGCGGGGTGACATCAGTTTTGCCAATCCGGTGACGACCACGCCGGTGCTCGATCTTCAGGCTTCCACTCACGTGCGCGAATACGACGTGATGGTGAATCTGAACGGGCCGCTCGATAAGCTCAACCTGAGTTACCACTCGGAGCCGCCGCTTCCCACAGCGGATATCATCAGCTTGCTGGCGCCGGTGGGATCCACTCAGCAACAGTTTGGGAACGTCCAGCAGCAGACAGGACAGTCTCCGTTCGTTCAGCAGGCTTCGAGCGCTGTTCTTGCAGAGGCACTGAATTCTGCACTCAGCAACCGCTCCCAGCGGCTATTCGGTATCAGCCACATCAAAATTGACCCCCAGGGACTGAACACGGAGACGACCCCTACCCAGACATCTCCGTTGCCAGCGGTCACGATCGAACAGCAAGTTCGGGATAACGTTACCCTGACCTATACAACCAACGTGGCCCAAACATCCCAGCAGATCATTCAGGGCGAATACAACATCACCCGTAATCTCTCCATTGTCGGAATTCGGGACTTCAATGGCGTTGTCAGTTTCGAACTCCGAGTACGCCAACGCAAGAAATAGAGACTTCTATCCAGAGACTTTGACGAAGAATTACATGTTTGCCTGCGCTGGCGGCGATGTTTTCTGACCAACATAAAGTAAACTGTGCAGCTATACTGGGGCTAATGCAAGTTCGTCCCAGGGCAGCGTTCTACCCATCATGAGTACCAGGAAGGGGACCCCGATGCGCAAGAGCAGAGGCTTTTCGCTGATCGAACTTTTAATCGTCGTTGCCATCATCCTGATTATCGCGGCCATCGCCATTCCAAATTTGTTGCGTGCCAAAATTGCCGCCAATGAATCGTCGGCGGTCCAATCGGTTCGTACCATCAACACCACTCAAATTACTTATCAGTCGACTTATCCGACCGTAGGCTATGCCGCAACCCTCCAGTCTTTGGGGCCGAGTGGCCCAGCGTGCGCCATCCCCTCTCAGACGAATGCCTGCTTGATTGATTGGTCTTTGTCGCAAGCCACCACGCCGGCGAGCGCGAAGAGCGGTTACTATTTTGGTATGGGAGTGGTTGCGACCAACGGTATGAACCTGTCATACACCATCGGCGCTGCTCCCGCAGCGTTTAACAAGACTGGTGTACGGGGCTTCTGTTCGAATTCTGATGTTGTGATCCGTAGCACTCCAGCGCTTAGTGGTCCGCCGGCGACCACCGAAGAAGCATGCTCAACCTACGTTGCGCTACAGTGATCTTCTGATCTCGTTCGTGGGATCTTCTGCTACATTGTTAGGACATTTGTTCCTTTAAAGAACGACCGGGCCCCAGAGCCAACTCTCAAGGATTTGTCCATGATTGGAAACCCGCTCACTGTAGATCGGTTAGGGAACTTCGATGGCCAAGGAGTCTTGTGCCTGCATGGTCCGCTGACGATTGAAAACGTGATGTTATTCCAAAGTGCGATTCGCCGCGAACAAAACTCTGACACTGTAATCCTTGATTTAAGTGAAGTGCCGTACATCGATTCCTCGGGGTTGGGTTCACTCGTGAGCGCCTATGTATCACGGCAAAAGGCGGGTCGAAAGGTGGCGCTCACCGGAGTAAATGAGCGTGTGCTGCACCTGTTTGAAGTGACACGGACGGATACTCTCTTCTTGATGTTCGATACGATCGATCACGCTTTGGAAGCACTGAGTGGGGCGGCGCAAGCATAGAGAGGAGCTACTTGGACGTCGTTCGGTTTTCCCGTTTTTTCCTCGCCCATCCTTCTTTCACGATCTGCTGAGCTCGACCGATCGCGAGCGAATCCGCGGGCACATCCATCGTGATGCACGACGCTGCGCCGATGTAAGAATTCTTGCCCAAACGCACAGGTGCCACCAGCGTGGCGTCACTCCCCACGAACACCCCGTCCTCAATCAAAGTTTTGTGCTTGTGAACCCCATCATAATTGCAGGTAATCGTCCCGGCTCCGACATTCACGCCATCGCCGATTTCCGCATCCCCCAAATACGTCAGATGGTTTGCCTTGGATCCTTTGCCCAGGCGAATTTTCTTGGTTTCCACGAAATTTCCCACATGCGCGTTCTCGCCAATTTCGCTGCCCGGTCGAAGATGCGAGTACGGACCGAGCCGCGCATTGTCTTCAACCGACGAGCTCTCAATTGCGCAGCCGGGCAGAATTTGAACCCCATTGGCCAGCGTCGAGTTATCGATCACGCTATAAGAGCGTATGCGGCAGTTATTCCCGATGCGTGTGTCGCCAAGCAACTGAACGAACGGCTCAATAATAGTGTCGGTCCCAATCTGCACGTCACTATCGATCACACAGGTTTGCGGGTAAAAAATTGTGACACCGTCCGCCATCAACTGGCGGCATTTCGCCATGCGCATGTGCTGGTCAATTTCCACCAGTTCCGCTCGCGTGTTGCCGCCCAGGATCTCGTGCGGATTCTTCGCCGGAAGAGCCAGAACCGACTGCTTCGCTTTGCGGAAAATCGCGGCCATGTCGGTCAGATAAAACTCTGCATGAGCGTTGTCCGTGCTTAACTGGTCGATGTACCGATACAGCGCGTCCACCGAGAATGCGTAAAAGCCCGAATTGATCTCCTTGATTTTCTTTTGCGCAGGCATCGCGGATTTCTCTTCCACGACTGCCACGACTTCATCACTCTTCGAGCTTTTTCGAATCAGGCGTCCGTAGCCAGCCGGGTTCTCTAAAACCGCACTCAGGATCGTCATTGCTGGTGCCCGGTTCCCGTGAAAATCGCGCAGAGACGTGATCGTTTCCGGCGTGATCAGAGGCGCGTCTCCTGACAGCACGATCACTTGGTCGTACCCTTCCAACGCCTCGCGCGCCACCATCAAAGCATGACCCGTCCCGCGCTGTTCTTTCTGCAAAACAAAATGAATGCCAGTTTGGGCAACTGCCTCGCGGACCTGGTCCGCTTCGTGTCCGATGATGGCGTAGATATCTTGAGCCGACACGACCTTGGTCGCTGCCGCGATGACGTGTGCGAGCAATGGCTTCCCGCCGACCTCATGCAGCACCTTGGGATGCTTGGACTTTAACCGCGTGCCCTTGCCTGCAGCCATAATCGCGATTGCAACTCTGGGTGTGCGCCTGGGCGGATTACTTGATCTTTTTGCGGAAGAAATAGCCTTCGCCTTTCTAATGTTCACCATTGCAAATCACTATACCGCGAGCGGTGCGTAAAAAAGCAAGCAGCGAAGACAGTGAGAAGTTAGGAAATCGACGGCTCGTGCTGATGCTTAGTGTGAGTCCCGAGCTGTTGCTCCGCGGCCAGCTTCATCAAGTCGCGAGCAATCCGGTCGGTAGCGTGCCGGGCCAGTTCGCCCTCGTCAAGATAGTCACCCAGAATCGGTTCTACGCCCAGTTGCCGGATCGCCTGACAATCCGCCACTACCTGAGTTGCGCCTTCAAGCGCGTACTTCGCTTTTAGTTCTCGGGAAGGAGGTTTTTCGTTGATTAGGGCATAGTCAAAAATCTGCTCACCTGCGTGAGCATTTAACGCGCTGATGTGATCGGCTGCGGTCCGCCCCAAGCTCTCATTCGCTTGCGTCATCAGATTGCAGATATAAACCTTGAGGGCCGGAGATTTCGCAATCGCCTTCGGAATCCCATGTACCAGCAGGTTTGGGATCAGGCTGGTGAACAACGAACCCGGTCCCATGGTGATCAGATCCGCGTGCGCAATGGCCTCCAGCGTTTGAGGCAGAGGCTCTGGATCGGGTGGCACCAGAAAGAGTTCATGAATTCGCACCCGGCTGGCGGTGATCTTTGTTTCTCCGCGCACACGGCTGCCGTCTTCCATCAACGCTTCCAATTCGACATTGGCCGTGGTTGCCGGATAAATATGTCCCCTGGTCGCCAGGATCTCGGATGACAATCGCACCGCCTCGCCGAAGTCCTTGGTGATGGAGGTAAGCGCTGCGAGAAACAGATTGCCGAAGCTGTGACCCTCAAGTCCTGAACCTTTATCAAAGCGATGCCGGAATAACTTGGAAAGCAGGGCTTCGTCTTCGGAGAGCGCAACGATGCAGTTGCGGATGTCTCCCGGCGGCAACATGTTGAGTTCTTTGCGAAGCCGGCCGCTTGATCCTCCGTCATCGCTAACGGTCACGATAGCTGACAAACTAGCGATTGCCGCATTGGAGGCGGTAGACCGAGTACCGGCCATCGCGGTGTATTGCTTAAGTCCCTTGAGGAGGGTAGAGAGACCTGTGCCTCCGCCAATGGCCACGACGCTCAGTCGATGTTCGAGTTTGTCGCTGGCCCGGCGCTTAGGATGGCGCTGATGCGCGCGCATACTTCTGCCTAGCGTTCCTCACTGAAGGCGGATGAGGCCGATAACTCAGCCCCTGGATCCGGATAGAGCAATTCTGTAAAACGAGGATCCTCGCTCAAATTCTGGAAATCCGAATCGTTGCGCGCTTGAAATCGAAGATTGGCATTTAGCTGGATTGCCTCGCCGAGATGCCGCAAGGATTCTTCAACATGACCCGTTAGGCATTCGAGAGCCGCCAGTCCGTAGGCCACGTAATCAGCTTTGGGCACCTGCTTCGAGAGCTTGTCCAGATGCTCGCGAGCGCCTACGTAGTCGCCCACATTGATAAGAGAAACCGCGAAATCATAATGTTCTTCTGGCGTCTTGAACTGCGTCGTGACCTTTTCCAGTTGCTGGTTGCAAGCTTTCAGGTGCACATTGGCACGGTCGGAAAGCTCCTTGACGGGACCGCCAGCCACTTTTTGCAAGTGACCCTTGGCTTTGTCGAACTTATGCTCCTGCATTGCCCGAAGGCCTGCTTCGTAGTTTTGCACAGCTTGCTCAAACCGCGGGTCTTCCGCTAAAGCCTTTTTCGGTGTGGTCTTTTGCGCCATCTTTAGAATTCTTCCTGTAATAGTAAGTAGTTCCTTATCTTAGGGTTAAAAGAACATTGTTGAACTCATGCAGAATATACCAGGGCCTAACCGATTTAGGATTCTTGTCTTGCCGTGGCTCGAACCAGGGATACATCTGTGGAAAACAGAGTATCAAACGGTGCGTGACGGTTATACCCGTCCACCCGGCTTGACGTCAACTTCCTCTAATTCATGCTGGCTGCCGATTGCAAATCGACCTGGCGCCAGTCGCCAGCGATTATGCCCTTCCGGATTTGTGCCGCAGTCTTGCCTTTCTTATGTTCGGAATAGGAATAGTACAGCTCCTTCAAGCAGATGTCACACCGAGCGCCGTGAGCGCTCTCAAAACAGCTATGCAGGCTGTTGTGTCCCATTCGGTCGCAATAGCAATAGCAGGGCTGCTGATGAAGAGTGGTCGGTATCTTGGCGGCCAACTCATAGGCGTGAATCTGGTATGGGTACTGGGCGTTATCCCCCCATAGCTGGTCGCGAGTGAGGATTGCAGGGAGCTTCGTGCCTTTCGCTGGTGGACCGGGATTGTAAGCTGGAACCTCGCCTTCCTGCTGCGAGCTAGCCCAAGGAGCAGAAACCAACATCGTGATCAAAAATAAACAGGACAATACAAGTCCGCGTCGAAACATAGGTGCCTCGAAACATCATTTTACCTGATTTTTTCGACCAGAGATTTGAGGCCGAGGCGAAGGCGCGAAGGAATACAACACTAGACCGCAACAGCTTCATCCGTATAATGAGAGACGATGCAGGAGCAAGCCGAAACCCCATTGATCGCGGTCGCCCCGGCACCAATCCAGGACCCGGCAGTGCGAACTAGAGGCTTACTTTTGTCAGTGTGGTTGCGAGACCTCATCATCTCGCTGGCAATTTCGTGCTTCATCATCATCTTCCTTTACCAGCCAGTCAAAGTAGAGGGCACGAGCATGATGCCCTCGCTCGAAGATCAGGAACGGATCTTCGTAAATAAGTTCGTCTATCGCTTGGAGCCGATCCAGCGCGGCGACATTGTTGTCTTTCGATATCCAAGAGACCCCTCGAAGAGCTTTATCAAGCGCGTGGTTGGATTGGCTGGCGATCGCGTTCAAATTGATGCAGGAAGGGTTTACGTCAACGGCCAGTTACTCGAGGAAGATTACGTGCCCCGAGCTTACGAAGATACGCGCAGCTACGAAACCATCATTGTTCCACCCGATGCGTATTTCGTATTAGGCGATCATCGCAGCCTGTCGAACGATAGCCGCGATTTCGGTGCGGTCAATGAACGTTACATCTACGGCAAGGCCGTTTTCGGCTACTGGCCGATGGATAAAATGGGTCGGGTTCGATAACGATCGCCTAAGTCAGCTCCAACGTTAATTGCGGCAGTCCTAATCCATCTAACTCTGCCGTCCAGCGATCTCCCTTTTCAGTCAAATGCCCGGCAGTTAAGGTTCCAGTGCTGACGATTTCGCCGCGGCTCAAAAGTTCGGCAGGAAATCGCTTTGCGATCGAGCCGCCCAACTCGCCAAGGCACAGTGCCGGGCTTTTTAAAGCATTTTTTCCGGAGCCTTCCTCGATCAGTTCTCCATCCTTCATCATGCGGACCTTAAACCCGTTCAGTTCCTCTGCAAGCCGGGGAATTGCTTCCGTCTGAATCGGGACGCGCTCTCCGATCACCAGAGCGGCGTGCAACCCGAACGAAGCGACAAAGTCGCTAGGCTGGAATTTCCACTCGGGATAGGGGCAATCGATGATTTCGAATCCCAGCGCCAGCCACTCGGCGGACGAAAGGGCACTGGCAGCGTCTGCTGCTGGCGCTTCAAACCTATTTTTCACTCCGAACACGATCTCGGGTTCGATCTTCAGGGAGCGCGGATGCGCAATGGTCACCGTAGCCTTATTGTTCCGACTCTGGTGAACAGTATCTTCGTACATGTGGCCCCAGACGAGGGTCTCGAGCTTCAAAATTCGCCACATGGCCTTGTTTGCATAGCCAACCTTCCGCCCCACTGACTTGTGGCCAGCAGCCTGCCGCCGACTCTTTAAGATCCGTTCAACTTCGTAAGCAGTGTCGAGATCGAATCCGGGTCGCGATGAAGGCGGCACATCGATCGTGTGCCCGGATTCGTACGCGGACAAGATCTCCGCCGCCAAGTTTTCGATCTCAATTTTGTCCATACGTTTGGTTTGGAGTCCAATGTCTCGCAAAAGATGCAGCCTCCGAAGGAGGCGTTGGTCTCTCCCGTCAAAAGCCAAGTATACTGGCACCGAAAATTCAAGTATCAGCCGCCTTTTCCACTGCAGAATTTCTTGGCCGTAATCGCTATCCCTGTTAAAATCTATAAAATCCACTCCCCGGAGAGAGAATGCAGGCAATCCTTGCGCTGGAAGACGGCCGGGTCTTCCGAGGCAAAGGCTACGGTGCAAAAGGCGAGTGCTACGGCGAAGTCGTTTTTAATACTTCCATCACCGGTTATCAGGAAATCTTTACCGATCCTTCCTACGCTGGCCAGATTGTTGTCCTGACCAACCCTGAGATCGGAAACTACGGAACCAATTCCGAAGATAACGAAGCCACCCGCCCCTATATCGAAGGCCTGATCGTCCGCGAATTTTCACGCGTCAGCTCGAACTGGCGCTCGCAGCAAGTCGCGGAAGAGTACCTCGAACAATTCAAGATTCCAGTATTGGCCGACATCGACACGCGTTCGCTCGTGCGTCATCTGCGCGACAACGGCGTGATGCGTGGCGTGATCTCGACCATCGAAAACGACGCCGACAAACTCATCGCCAAAGCCCGCTCAATCCCAAAGATGGACGGAACCGACCTGGCGAAAGTCGTGTCCACGAAACATCCCTATGTTTGGGAAACCGGCGAGCGATCGCACGAACCCGTTGCTGTCGTGGGCGTAAAAGATCAGCCGGCGCGGTTTCATGTCGTCGCTTACGATTTCGGGATCAAACAGAACATTTTGCGCAAATTGCGCGGCGAGGGATGTAAGGTCACCGTCGTTCCCGCGCAAACTCCAGCCGAGGATGTCCTGGCGCTAAAGCCCGACGGCGTCTTTCTCTCCAACGGTCCCGGAGATCCCGAGCCGTGTACCTACGCGGTGGACAACATTCGGCGACTGATGGGTCGCCAGCCGATCTTCGGCATCTGCCTCGGCCATCAGCTCACCGGGATTGCTTTAGGGGGGAAGACCTTCAAGCTGAAGTTCGGCCATCACGGCGGAAATCACCCCGTGAAGCAGTTAGCCAACGGGAAGATCGAAATCACTGCGCACAATCATAATTTCGCAGTCGATCCGGATTCGCTACCGCAAAGTGAGGTCGAACTCACGCACATGGATTTGAACGACAACACCCTCGAAGGCATGCGGCACCGCAATTTGCCGCTCTTCAGCGTTCAGTATCACCCGGAAGCATCGCCCGGCCCTCACGACTCGCATTATCTGTTCAAGGATTTCACCAAGATGATGGAGGAGTGGAAAGGGTGAAGAATTTGCTTTGAAAGGGCGTGCCTTCAGGCACGCCGCTTGGCCATAAACTGAACACACGCGCCTATGAGGCGCAATTACATGCGACCAAAACGCGAACCCAGCACGAACAATCAGCAGACCTACTTGCTCACCACGAACACGTGGGAACGCCGCGCTCTCTTTCGCAACGAACGGTGGGCAAAGCTGCTGATCGATACTCTCTACCACTATCGCGGCTCCGCGTACCGGTTGCACGAATTTGTTGTAATGCCCGATCACATTCACGTTCTGCTCACTCCGCTTACGGGCATAGAGAAGGCGGCCCAGTTCGTCAAGGGAGCATTTTCGTATCGAGCGAAGAAACAATTCAATTCGAATATGAACGTCTGGCAGACGGGATTCCAGGATCATCGAATTCGCGATACGGCCGATTACGACGCGCACGTGACGTACGTTCGTGAAAATCCCGTACGGAAACAGGTGTGCGCGCGTCCCGAGGACTACCCGTACTCGTCCGCACATGCTGGGTTCGAAACGGACCCTGCCCCTCAGGGGCTAAAGCCCTTCAATATTCGGGCGGCCGTCGGCGCGGCTAAAGCCGCGCCCTTTCAAAACGAGGTAGGCCAATGCCGCGCAAACGCGGGAACATCGAATCAGAATCAGACTGTTGCGAAGAAGACGTCTGCTTCCGTGGTAGTTCAACGCCGGCGACGAGAACGAACGACGGATTTTAGCAGTCAACAACTGAATTTACATGCCCAAACGTACTGACATCTCCAAGATTCTGATCCTCGGCTCTGGCCCGATCATCATCGGCCAGTCGGCGGAATTCGATTACTCCGGCACGCAAGCCTGTAAGGCGCTGAAGTCCGAAGGTTTTGAAGTCGTGCTGGCGAACTCGAATCCGGCCACGATCATGACCGACCCGGAATCGGCCGACCGCACTTACATCGAGCCGCTCACTCGCGAATATTTAGAAGAAATTATCCGCATCGAACGCGAGATGTCGCCAAGTGCCGGATTCGCTGTGCTTCCAACCGTGGGAGGCCAGACAGCTCTTAACCTCGCCATCGAACTAGCCGACGGTGGCATTCTTGAGAAATACGACGTAAAGCTGATCGGCGCGAACGTCGAGGCCATTAAAAAAGCCGAAGACCGCCTCTTCTTCAAAGACGCAATGCAGAAAATCGGCCTTGACGTGCCGAAATCTGCACTCGTCAACAACCTCAAAGACGGGCTCGAGTTCGCCGGAAAAATCGGTTTTCCGGTGATCGTCCGGCCATCATTTACTCTCGGCGGAAGCGGTGGCGGCATTGCTTATAACCGCGAAGAATTGATGGAAGTCCTCGCCCGCGGCCTCGACTTCTCCCCGGTCCACGAAGCTCTTATCGAGGAGTCTGTGCTCGGTTGGAAGGAATACGAGCTTGAGGTCATGCGTGACCTCAAAGACAACGTCATCATCATCTGCTCAATCGAGAACTTCGATCCCATGGGTGTTCATACCGGTGATTCCATTACGGTCGCCCCGGCACAAACCCTAACAGATCGCGAATACCAGGCGATGCGTGACGCCGCAATTGACGTGATTCGCGAGATTGGTGTCGAAACCGGCGGATCGAACATTCAGTTTGGCGTAAGTCCGACGACTGGGCGCTTGGTTGTAATCGAGATGAATCCGCGCGTTTCGCGATCTTCGGCTCTGGCCTCGAAGGCTACCGGTTTTCCGATTGCGAAAATCGCCGCCAAGCTCGCAGTCGGCTACACACTGGATGAAATTCCGAACGACATCACGCGCAAGACGCCTGCATGCTTCGAGCCCACGCTCGATTACGTCGTGGTGAAAATCCCCAAGTGGCAATTCGAGAAATTCCCCGGCGCTGATGAGAATCTTGGTCCGCAGATGAAGTCGGTCGGCGAGGTCATGGCGATCGGCCGAACCTTCAAAGAAGCCCTGATGAAGGGTGTTCGCGCTCTCGATACTGGAAAGCGAGTTGGCGGTCAGAAAATCGAACCGAAAATCCTGACTCAGCGGCTGGTTACGCCTCATCCGGAACGGTTGGCTTATGTGCAGTACGCTCTGCGCCAGGGACACACCGTCAAGCAGCTCGCCAAGATGACCTCCATTGACCCATGGTTTCTCTACCAGCTCAAAGAAATTAACGACATGCAGCTGGAGCTGGAAAAGCACCCGATGGAATCGATCCCGGTCGATGTCTTGCGCGAAGTGAAGCGTCACGGTTTTTCCGACGGACGCCTAGCCGGAGCCTGGCGTCTTCACGGTCAAGAAAAAGTTCGGCATCTTCGCAAGAAGCACGGCGTCCAGCCCGTTTACAAGCGGGTAGACACTTGTGCCGCGGAATTTGAAAGCTACACCCCGTATCTGTATTCCACCTACGAGGACGAGGACGAAGCTACTCCCACGCAGAAGAAGAAGGTCATCATTCTCGGCAGCGGTCCCAACCGGATCGGGCAGGGAATTGAGTTCGATTACTGCTGCTGTCATGCTTCCTTTGCCCTACGCGACGACGGTTACGAGACGATCATGGTCAATTGCAACCCTGAGACTGTCTCAACCGACTACGACACTAGCGACCGCCTCTACTTCGAACCCCTTACTCTCGAAGACGTTCTTGCGGTTTGCGATCATGAATCTTCATCTGGCGCTCCAGTTGGACTCATCGTTCAGTTCGGCGGCCAGACTCCGCTGAATCTCGCGTTACCGCTCAAAGCTGCTGGCGTAAACATTATCGGAACGTCACCGGAATCCATCGATCTCGCGGAAGATCGCAAGCGCTTCAATAAGCTTCTGGAGGAGCTGCAAATTCCCCAGTCGCCCGGGGCCATGGCGGCTTCGATTGATGAGGCGATCGAAGGTGCCTCTCGCGTTGGCTATCCGGTTCTGGTCCGTCCCTCCTATGTTCTGGGTGGCCGTGCCATGGTCATCGCCTACGATGAAGAGAGCGTGATGCGCTACATGAAGGAAGCGGTCGAATATTCTCACGACCGGCCCATTCTCATTGATCATTTCCTCGAAGATGCGATTGAGGTCGACGTTGACGCACTCTCTGACGGCGAAGACGTGGTGATCGGTGGAATCATGCAGCACATCGAAGAAGCTGGTATCCACTCGGGCGATTCTTCCTGTGTGCTCCCCGCTGTAGATATTCCCGAGAACCTGCTCAATCAGATGCGGGAGTACACCTTCAAGCTGGCGCGCGCACTCAAAGTTGTCGGTCTGATGAATATTCAGTTCGCGATCCCGCGTGGAAATGGTAAGTCCGGGAATGGCACGCAAGGTGGGAAGGTTTATGTGCTGGAAGTGAACCCGCGTGCTTCCCGTACCGTACCGTATGTTTCCAAGGCCACGGGTGTTCCCTTGGCCAAGATTGCGGCTCGACTGATGACAGGCCGCAAACTGCGCGAATTCCTGCCGGA
>Ga0335078_10006341_pt1 | contig 17515 bp, 14 predicted proteins | sample Lox_Sample_32_FD_206711 | JGI IMG/M metagenome (GOLD analysis project Ga0335078, IMG submission 206711) | Soil microbial communities from Loxahatchee National Wildlife Refuge, Florida, United States - Lox_Sample_3.2 | ecosystem: Environmental > Terrestrial > Soil > Wetlands | place: USA... | reverse complement strand
TCCCCCAGTTCAGCTCCGCGTCCTGGGGATAAAGGTTCGGCCTGCGGTGCCGCTTGTAAGCGATCCGGCAGGTGCGGACCGGCCCGTACACCATCATCCGCGTATGCTCCTGGCCGTCCTCGGTGCTGTCCAGAGCGAGGACTGTGGAACGTGGGCTGAGCCGCATACGTCCACGCAGATGTTACGCGTTCCGCTGTGAGCAGGTGGCGTCACCCAGTTTGAACATGGCCGGGACCGTAGCCTCCTGTCGGTGGCGACAGCTTCATGAACATGGTGCCCTGTCAGGATCCGCCCGGACGGCTGGCCGGAACAGTGGCTGTTACGGAAGGTGAGCACCCGCCGAGGGCGACAGCCAGACGCACCGGGGCCTCCCTGCCGACTCTGCGGCGGGCGCAGGTGGCTGACGCGGGTCGTCGGCAATACTCAGAACATCCCGTTCTGAACGGCTTGCTCGCTGGGTGCCGGTGCGCCAGGACCCGGTGCTGGCGTGGTCGGGTGACGAGAACCAATCACAGATCAGTACCCAAGGCCCTGGCTTTGGCGTGGCTTCCGACCGTGAGTCTCCGCGTCACTGCGCGCGACGGCGCCCTGAGGCGGCCAACCTGTTCGCGATCATTACGGCCTAACCGCCGTGAAATCACGCGCGTCGGCATCCGCGATTGCAGGCGGGGAACAGCACAGATCGGCAGCAGCCAGGTGCTCCGCGTACGGGCGAGCGGTTGGAGGTCTCACGGACGTTGGCGCGGCTGATCGATGAGACAGGCGTCGAACTGTCCGTCGATGGCTGTGCGGTCGACGCCGGACGGGTCGGCGATGATGACGAGTTGGGTGCTGCGGGGCCGGTCGGCCCACTTGTCGAACCGGTGAATCTCGCCTCGTTGCCCGACTACCTGGAGCAGGTATCGGTGGTCCGGATCGTGGGCGCTGTGCACGAACCCCTTGATCCGGTAGACGGAGCGGGGAAGAAGCCGGATCGACACCAGCAGCGCGTCGATATCGAGGGCGCTATCGCGGGTGTAGGTCCAGTGCTCGAAAGCGCCGGACCCGTGGCGATGGCCGCCGTCGGTTCCATGGTCGGCGGTCGCCGCGGTTTCGGTCGGCCCGATGCCGAGCAGCACGTGGAAGGGCACCTGTGCGTGGCTGGTCTCGATGATGCGGACCGCTGGAAGGCGGTCCAACACAAAGTTGCGGACGGCGTCGACCTGGGCCCGCTGGGCGAGGTCGATCTTGTTGAGCAGGACGATATCGGAGTACCCGATCTGGCCGAACACGAGATCTCGGGTCGTGGGGTCCTCGGCCTGGGCGGGGAGCTGTTCGGCGTCGATGACGGCGACGATGCCGTCGAGACGGACCGGCGATCGGAACACCTCGGAGGTAAATGTCCGGGCGATGCCGCTCGGTTCGGCCACCCCGCTGGCTTCGAGCACGAGCGCGTCGAGTTCGCGGTCCTGGCCCAGGACACTGTCCACTGCGGCGACGATCTCGCAGCACACGCATCCGTTGGCGAGGCTGACAGTGCTCGTTTCGACACCGACGATCAGCTCCGAATCGATGCAGACCGCGCCGAAGTCGTTGACGATCAGCGCGATGCGCAGTCCGTGGGCCTCGGCCAGGATCCGGTTGACCAGCGTGGTCTTTCCCGCGCCGAGAAACCCGGTCAGCACGGTGACAGGCGTTGCCCCTGCCGCGCCGGCCGGCTCGGCCGGTGCCAGGAGCCAGTCGAGATCGTCGGCCGGGCCGGGGCCGGTCACGGTCGCTCAGCCGCCCGGGGCAGCGAGAGCGGCGAGGTTCTTCTTGTAGGCCTGCCGCTGCCGCCAGGCGGCCCCCATGCTCTGGAGCATGGCGTCGGGCATCATTTCCACCGGGACGACGAGGTCGCTGTCGACCGGCCATTCGGGGAGCAGTTGCGGGTGGTAACCGTCGGGGTAGTACTCGTCCGGGTTGATCTCCTGGTCGCGGATGAACGGTTCCTGGATCTCCGCGCGGCTGGTGGGGGGATGCGGCACCACGAGCTGGCCGCCGTCGAAGTCGAACTGGGGCGCCCGGCTGTTGGGATAGTCCGGTAGTACGCCCTCGCGGACCCAGATGTCGTCCTTGGTGACGTTGACGACGATGCCGTCGGGTGCCCCGAAGTGGTACGAGCCCTTCCAGTGCTGGCGCACCTGGGCCACGGTCTCCGCGTTGATGTACGGATCGAAGGGCATGTGCGTGGTCATGAACAACCGCGGGTTCGCCCGCTTGGCGACGTACCCGGCCGCGTAGCCCGGGGTGTGGTGCGTGTCCACCGTGTAGCGCCCCAGGAACGGGGGCACCCCCTGCACACCCGAGCTGATCGCGCACAACTCCGGCTGGACCTCGGTGATGTAGACGTCGGCGCCCGCCGCGAACTGCGCGTCGAGCTGGGAAGGGCGGCCGTCGCCGGTCCACACCACCTTCAGCCCGTTCCATTCCAGCCGGTAGGCCGAGGCGCCGTCCTTGGCGTGTGACCGCTGCCAGTGGATGACCTTGACACCGTTCTCGTCGTAACAGACGCCGCCGTTATCACGGAAGTCGAACTCAGTGACGTCGACGTCGTGGCCTTGGCCGACCGGAAAGACGCTGAACGCGTCGCGATGCCAGGTGAGCATCTGCTTCATGCCCTCCACCATGTGCGCCGTGCCGTACTCGGGGCTGCGCCCCGACGGGCCGAACACGCGCAGCGGCTTGTGCCACCGCCCCGCCCAGCCGCCGAACATGTACAGGTACGGCAACGCGCCGAAATGGTCCACGTGCAGGTGCGTGATGAAGATCTTGTCGAGCTGGTTGAGCGCCAGCCCGGCCGAGATGTAGTTCGCCACCGACCCTTCGCCGAGGTCGAACACGAAGTTGTCGCCGTTGCCCAGCTCGATGAAAATCGACGTGTTCATCTGGCCCGGCCGGATGAACGGCGCCGTGCCCATGAACGTGATCCGCAGCTCGTCGGGCCCGACCTCTTCGGTCCGCGGGAACCAGTTCGCCGCGCTCGCCAGGCCCGGCGTCGGGTTGATGCCCCCGAACATCAACCCTTCTTGCCAGCGTCCCATCGGGACACCCCCGGACAACGCTGCCTGTATGTCAGCAGGACTCGATGGCTCTCTCTGTGCCGCATTTGTCGTGTTGTCGTCGGCTTCCATCTGTGTTCTCCTTTATCCGTTTCCATTTCGTGACTGCATGCGTCCTTCATGCCGCCCAGAGAATCAGGCGCCGCTTGGCTAGCGACCGGTCCTGGTGTCGCTCATCGGTCGTGTCGCCCCGGCGACATGCTGGGTGCCGTCACTGCGGGGCTGGTTTCCTCGGTGCGTTCGGGCAGCAGCAGCAGGGCGCCGGCGAGGAAGCACAGCGCGCCGACCAGGGTGCCGAGGTTGGACCGTTCGGCGTTGTGCAGCTGGCCGGTGGCGGGGTTGATGTAGCCGGCCACCGCGGACACGCCGAAGGCGACGGACCCGATCAGGTTGGCCAGGGTGATCCACCATGACCAGGCCCGGGGGCGCCAGGCGGCCCAGCCGTGGCAGACCTCGAACCAGGCCAGTGCGCTGGCCACCAGGAAGCAGATCGAGCCGACCGCGTCGGGCCGCCACACGTGCTGGTTCGCGGCCTGCGCGGACAGGTCGGCCCGCAGCGCGTTCCCGGTGCTGACGTTGAAGAAGAGGGTCCCGGCGAGTTGCACGGCGGTCGCCCACCAGTCGATCCGGCAGGGCTGGAAGACGAAGAAGCGCCGCCGGGGGGCACCCGGCGGTTGCGGGCCGGCGTCCACGGCCTCCCGGTAGGTCAAGAACCCCGCCGAGGTGAAGAACAGTGAGCCGGCGAAGAAGGTCAGCGCGTCCCAGCGGGCCCCGACCGCGCTGGCGTATCCGGGGACGGCGCCGACCGCGAACAGCAGCGATCCGACGGCGAACAAGACGGCGATCCACCATCCCCGCGCCTGGGGCGCCCACCACGTCGACCCGGCCGCCGGGGCGCCCTCGGGGTGCTTGCGGTGACGGCGCGATTCCCAGCGGGCCACGGCGCCGTCCGGGCGCACGCGCTCAACGAAGGTCACGAACGGGCCGACCCGGCCCTCGCGGCCGGTGCGGTTCTGCACGGTCATCGGCGCGTCCTATCTGATCGGCTCGATCTTCCCCGGCTGGCTCGGACAGGTCATTGCGGTGTGAGGCGGGCCGTCTGATCGGCGGCGGTATGACGTTCGTTCCACATGCGGCCGAAAACGGCTCCGAGGTGGATGACCACTCCGATCGCGATGAAGTAGGTCACCAGGACCATCACCACGCCGACGGGGCCGTAGCTCTTGTCGTCGTTGATGATCGATTTGGAGAAGAACAGAGCGGAGAACACACCCAGGCCGCCATAGCAGAACCCGGTGGCCAGACCGGCGGGAAATGCTGCCCGCCAGCTGAGCCGGCCGAGCAGCAGGACGTGCACCGTCCACCACCAGAACACAACGTCAAGAACGAACAGCGCGGCGAAGATCAGCACGTGACCGCCAGCGGGACCGACCAGCCGTCCGGCCTGTACGTGCAGCCAGAGGTTGATCAGGAGCCCGGCCACCCAGACCAGGCGGTTGACGAGCAGCCGGATCCAGTCACCCGACGGCGGCTGGTCGTAGACCCGCTGGTACCAGACCTGCACGGTGCTGGCGATCCCGATGGCGGACAGCACCAAGAACACCCACCCCAGCACGGTAACGGTGGCCAGCGCCTGGCCCCCAGACGCGAAGAGCCCATCCACGTCCTTGGCGGCCTGCGCGTTCAGCCCGAGCCGGCTGATGATTACCTTTCTGAAATCACCACCGGCGGCCGCGGTGATGACAATCATCAACGGGAAGACGCACAGCAAGGCGTACGTGGCGAACTGGAAGGCGCTGTTGATGAAATCGACCGCGTTGAGCCGGGTCCACATGGTTCCCGCGCGCGTGGCCTTGGCCCGGTCGATGACCGCGTTGCCCTTGTCGAGCAGCGCCCGTCCTTTTTCGCGTGCTGAGGTACTGGAACGCTGCGCCGGCTTGCCTGGTAGTGATGGGGACATCTTCGTGCCACCCTTCGTTAAGGCCCGGACCTGCTAGTGCACCGGGCGGCGCGGGGAGGCCATCACCGGGCGGCCGGGGGGTCATCGGCGGTCTGTGTTCTGCGTTCCCGGCTGCGCTGCACGGCGCCCAGGAGCACCCGGATGCCGGCGCCGAGAAGCGCGAGGTCGGCGAGCATCTGGACGATGACCACGACCCGGGCGGTCTCGGATTTGGCGGTGATGTCGCCGAACCCCACCGTCGTGAAGACGGTGACCGTGAAGTACAACGCGTCGGTGCGGGTCAGCGGCTGGGTGAAGGCCGCCGCGGAAGCGCGTTCCATCAGGAAGTAGGTGGAGGCGAACAGCAGCAGGAAGAACGGGAGGATCAACGCCAGCGTCTCGGCGGCCCGCACAGCCGGATAGGGCGAGCCGACGGTGATCTTGACGCCCCACACGATGACGGCGGCGATGACCAGCAGGCCAACCAGCAGCCGGATGGCCGTGGCCGCATCCCACGGCCGGTCCAGCGGAAGCACGTAATAGATAGCCACCAGTACCGCCGCAATCAGCAGACTGCGCAGCACCGCCCCGAAAATCAGGCGCCTGCGCTTCGCCGGGGGCAGGTCCTGGTGCTGCTGATCGGTCATGTCGCCCCCGCGGCACTCACCGAGGGCGGCCAGGCCAGCGAGGATGCGCACCCGGCCGCGTCACAACGACGCCCCGCTGGGCCGCTCACCCTGCCTGGCCTTCGTGAACAGGTGCCGGTGGCGCCGCTTTGGCGGTGCGTTTTTGCAGCAGGCCGGCCAGGAGCATGACGATGACGGCGATACCGACGCCGGCGAAGGTGAACAGCACCCGGCGCGCCTCGTGGCCAAGGTTGGTGGGGTTGGGCAGGTCCTCGGCGATGAGCACGGCCGCGGCGAGCGCCGCGCAGTAGAGGGCGTAGTTGACCGCGCGGATGGACCCGGCCAGGGTGCCGAGGATGGCGGTGACCACTTCCAGGACGATCTTGGTGTCCACGGTCAGCAGGAACAGGGCGGCCACCGCGGCGCCGATGATCGCCCCGGCCAGCCGCTGCAGGGCGACCAGGGTGGACTGGGCCAGGCTGGTTTTCATCGAGATTATGCAGGCGATCGGCATCCAGTCGGCGTCGGGCAGGTGAAACCCGAACGCGATCGCCACCGCGATCGCCACCGCGATCGCCCGGATCAGCGCGAACAAGATCACCGGCCGGGTCAGCGGGACCGGTTTGGTAGACCCGGGCACCAGGTCGGCGACGGGCTGCGGCTGGGCGGTGCGCCCGCGGGCCAGCCACACGATGGCGGTCCAGGCGATGGTCAGCGCCGACCCGATCAGCCAGGCCAGCGCCTGCGCCCAGGCATTGGTGTGGCCATGGCTGAGGTGGTAGCCGACCGGCATGGCGATCGCCACGAGGAACCAGCAGTTGAGCACGTAGGCCGAGCTGAATCCGTGCAGGCCGTACTTCACCATCAGCCCGGCCAGCAAGGTGACCACGAAGGCGGCCAGGACCACCACCCCCCAGGCGCCAGCGCCGATCGCGACTCCCAGGGCCGTCAGCAGCGCGCCGGCCACGGCGTTCAGCGTCATCCGGGGCAGCCGGTACCCGTACTCCCCGCCGGGGTCGTTCAGCCCCACAAACAACGCCCCGAAGGCGACACTGACGTAGTACAGCTCCTGATCCAGCGCCTTGCAGACGATCAGCGGCACCACCATGACCACCAAGACACCAAGTGCCCGGCGCACGTTGAGCCCCTTGCGGTTGAGCTCGAACACTTTCGCCAGCTGAGTCATCGTTCTCCCTCTCATCGCCACCGGCCTGGAGCGCCGAGGCAGCTACTCCCGGTCGCGCTGGGCGAGGGCGCGCGGCGCGAACGGCTGAGCCAGGCACCGCGGGCCGAGTTCGTGGGCCTTGCCTGCAGCGTGGAACTCACATCTCGCCGGAGATTCCAGATCGTGAGTTGTCATGGTCAAGGCCTTACGCATCGGACATCCGCGGAGTAGGCCATCTCGTGCCTCACGCCGGTTCCGCCGGTTCCAGGTGAACCTCGATGACCTCGAGCCCAAGGTCCTCGATTCGGTGAAGCAGGCCGTGCAGGGCCGCCTGGTCGGTTTCGGCGCGCCGCAGCACCGTCGTATCGCCCACCACGCTCACCTGCACGTCGTCGAAGACGGCCCGCACCGCGGGACCCGCGGCACCGCGAACAGTGACCACGTAGGTGCCATCGGTTACTCTTCCAGGTTTCATCACCTGCTACGGAACCGCTGAACAGGGTGAGTTGTCCTCATCCGATTCGGGTGTGCCGACCAGGCCTCGCCCGGGCAGGGCTCTTACTCCAGGCGTTCGCGTCGAGCATCAGGCTCGTCGCGGAGGATCTGGACCGCGACCTTCGGCGGCGTCTCGCCCTGAGGAAGGCTGTGAGGGGGATGGTTCTCGGTTCGCCCCCGAAGAGCGGCGCTACCGCGAGAGCGTGGTAGGCGCGCCTGTCGGCCGCCTTGGGATGCTTCACGCCATCGCCGGGCTCCTCTGGTCTGACTTGGCCGGATGCCCTCACTCGGTTCGGGTGCGCCGGCCGGGCCTCGCGGGGCAGGGATGACCAGGGACCGGGATTTGGGCACGACGGCGGATGGACCTTCGGCCCTGGCACGCCCGAGCCTGCCGTGATCGGATGGCGAGGATGGGCGGTGTACGCGCGCGTGTCTCTGGAGGCGATCCGCTCCCGGTTTTGCGCTCGAAGTTCGGGTGCCCGGGGGTACCGGTCCGGGCGATTGCCCGTCCGCGCCTCGGCGAGGTTCTTGCCCAGCCCGATTGGCGGGTGGCGCTGGTGGCCGGCGGTCCGGCCACCGGGAAGACCGTGTCCGTCGCGCAGTGGTTCCAGACCCTGGGCCCGGTCGCCCGGGAGTGGGTGACGCTCGACGCCGGCGATGACCGGCCGGAGCGTTTTTGGCTCACGTTCGCCTTCGCCCTGGATCGCGCGGTACCTGGTGCCTTCGCCGAGACCGCGGCGTCGGCAACTGACGTGCACCGGTTGCCGCCGGAGTTTCTCGACCGGTTGCTGACCGCGTGGTCAGCTGTCACGGGTCCGCTCGTCATCGTGCTCGACGACATGCATCACCTCCGGAGCCCGGAGATCACCGAGGGTCTCGGTTTCGTCGTGGAGCACCTGCCCGGGCACGCGAGATTGGTGTTGACCAGCCGGGCCGACCCGAGCTTGCCGGTCAGCCGGTGGCGGGGCCGGTCCTGGCTCGCCGAACTCCGCCAGCGCGATCTGGCGTTCACCTTGCCCGAGGCCGCCGAACTGTTCACCGCGCTCGGCGAGAACCGCCTCACTACGAGTCAGGTCGAGGCGTTGTGGCGTCACACCGAGGGCTGGGTGGCCGGCCTGCGCCTGGCCGCAGCCTGGCTCAAGGACCGCGCCGACGTCCCGGCCGCGGTGGCCGAGTTCTCGGGGCGGACCCCGATGGTGGCCGATCTGCTCGCCGACGAGCTACTCCACCGCGCCCCGAAGGAGCTGTCGGAGTTCTTGTTGCGGACGTCGGTCGCCGACGTTCTCGACGCGGAGCTTTGCGAGGCATTGTCGGGGCGCAGCGACAGCGCAGACGTGCTCCGGCGCATGGAGGCCGACTTGAAGTTCGTGATGGCGACGGGACCGAGCCGGGACACCTACCGGTATCACCCGCTGCTGGCCGAGATGCTGCGCTCCGAGCTGGACAGGCACCGACCCGAAGAAGTGCAAGGACTGAATCGCCTGGCCGCCGCGATCCTTGAGAGGCGGGGCGACATCGCCGAGGCGGCCCGCTGTTTTCTGGCCGCCGGTGACACTGACCGGGCATTTTCGATCGTGTCCGAGGCTGCGTACCGCCGGGCCGATCTGGCCGACACTGCGGGCATCGTGGCGTTCGTCAACCTCTTCCCGCGAGAGCTGGTGACCGAATCGGCCTCCCGGATGCTCACCTACGCCCTGCTGCTCGGGCTGTCCGGCCAGGTGGCAGAGGCCCACGCCTGGCTGCAGCGCGCACGGGTGCGCATCGGTAACGAGCCTCAGCCGCGGGCGGAGGACGTCGCGACCCTCGACCTGCTGCGGCTTCTCACGTTCGCGGTCACTGCGGAAGCAGGCGATGAGATCGGCGCCGGCCGCCGGGCGGTCGAGGCGGTCGAGGCGGGTCTGGACCTCGGAGCCGGCGGGGCCCGCGCGCGGATGAACCTGGTGCGTGGCTACCTGCTGGCCGACAAGCCCGGCGAGGCCGAGTCGGTCCTGCGTGCGGGGAGCCCGGGCGACGAAATCGCCGCACTTGTGCTCGCGCCGGCGCTGGCCGCGCGCATCGCGGTGCGGCAAGGCAGGCTCGCAGAAGCCGAACGTCAGGCCACGGCTGCGCTCAGCACCGCTCGCGCGTTCGGCCTCGACACCCACACGGGCGCGATTGATGCCCACCTTGCGCTTGCCGGGATCCTCATCGACCGCAACGAGCTCGCGGACGTGACCGCGATGTTCCGGCTCCTGGACCAGATCATTCAAGCCTGGCCGGAGGCCCGCGTCTACCAAGTCCTGCTCCGCCTGGAGAAGGTACGGGTTGCCGCCGCGCTGGACGATTTCGACGACGTGTTCGCCACCCTGCATGAGGCTCGCACCCTCATCGCGCATGTCCCGCGGTCCGCCTTGCGGCACCTGATCGATGCGGTTGCCGCCCGCTGGCACCTGGAGGCCGGCCAGACTCGCCGAGCAGAAGAGCTGATCGCCGCGCTTCCCGCCGACAGCCCGGCGGCGGGGCTCCTGCGTGCCCGCCTCGACCTGGCCTGCGGCCGGCCCGGTGCGGTGAAGGCCCAGCTCGGGCGGGCGAGCCTTGCAACGCTGCGTGACCGGCTGGCCGGTGAATTGCTCCTCGCCCGCGCCGCCATCGAGTCCGGTCAGGATGCCGGCGGCCATGTCACAGCGGCAGTCGGGCTCGCGGCGCCCGAGCGCCTTGTCCGGGTCTTCTATGAAGAGGGCGCCGCGGTGACGCGCCTGGCCCGGGCGGCCGCGCAATCGCTCAGGGCCGAGTCCGGCACCACCCTGGCCGTGGCGCTGGGTTCCCCTCCCCGATCCCGCGGCACACCGCGCCAGCCGGCGGCGATCCTCACCGAAAGCGAGATGTCGGTGCTTGGGTTCCTGCCCTCCCACCTCACCAGCGCTGGAATCGGACGCGAATGCTTCGTATCGGTGAACACCGTCAAGACGCACATGAGAAGCATCTACGCCAAGCTGGGGACCTCGTCCCGCGCTGAGACCGTCGAGCGGGCCCGCCTGCTCGGCCTGCTTTGACGGGCAACACCCTGTTTGTGTGAGGCGAGGTCACCCTCCAGCGGGCTTCACTGATGCCCTGGGTCTGACAGGACGCCAGGGCGGGTCCACTGCGCAGTCCCATCACCCTGCGGCAAGGCGCCCCGCCTTGCCAGCGCAATCGGATGGCATCGAGACGATGCCACATCAGCAAAGGAGCAATCCATGGATCCCAACACACCAATGGTCCTCGCGGGCGCGACGTACGCGAGCCGAGACGACGCCGTAGAGGCCTACAAGATCGTGTGGGGTGCCCGGCACCAAGGTGAATTCGACCACATGGACGTCGCGGTTCTCGCGAAAGACGCCGATGGCGAACTGCAGGTAGAACGTCACGACAGCACCGCCAAACATCTGGCGTGGGGAGGCGCGCTGCTCGGCGCCGCGCTGGTCGTCGTGGCTCCCCCCGTGGGCATCGCCGCCGTGGCGGCAGGGGGAGGTGCCCTGGCAGGTGTTGGCGGAATTGTCGGGCACTTCTGGCACACCATCCCGAAGGAGAAACTGGGGGAGGTCAGCGAGCTCATCCAAGCCGGCGAGGCGGCTCTCGTCATCGTTGCCGTCAACCACAAAGGCACCGACATCACCCCATTGCTCGAGAACGCCGAGAAAAAGACCGTTATCGAGACAACGGCAGGCGACCTCGACGCCGCGTTCGACAACGCGCTCAAGAAGGCCCAGGCGAGTAGCGGCACCTGACGGATACACAGCAGGGGCGCACGGCGGTACAGGCTGCGGCCCGGCAACGCGCGCGGCCATCAGCACGCACAGGCCAACGGTGTGGCACTCACCGGGGTTACGCATCCGGAGAGAGCCGAGGAGAGGAGCCCGGCGATGGCCGATCAGCTGCCAAGCTGGACCGACGCCGCCGTCGTGGCGCCGGGGCTGATGGTCATGGGGGTCATCTTGTTCATGGGCAAGATCTCCGGTGCGCACCTTAACCCTGGCCGATCGCCGGCGCCGTGCTCGCGGTGGGCATCGCCTTCGTCCTGCGTGGCCGCGGTGGCGACAGGGCCGCCGCCGGGGCCGCCCAGGGTGACCTGTTCACCGAGGTGTATGAGTCCGGCAAGTCCTGAAGATCTAGATGTGTCCGCAACCAGCATGGAGGGCGAAGAGAACCAGCAGCACGCGGCGGGGCTGGGCATGCAGCGGCGGTGCACGGAACTGGCCGGCAACGCCGGGGCAGCAGATGACGGCTGAACCGGCTGGGAGCCCGGTCACGGAAGCAGTCCGCAGCCTGGAGGTGCGCTGGATATTCCCGGGCCAGCTGGAAAGAGCAATGGCCGAATGGTTCGGGCGGTTCCCGGCCGGGACGGAGTCACGCGAGGACACCTACCTGCTGGATCCGCCGTTGCCCGGGCTGTCGGTGAAGGTCCGCGGCGGCGGGGCGCTAGAGGTAAAGGCCTACCGCGGCAGCCCGGGGATGCTGGAGGTGGCCGGCCGCGCCCGCGGACGGATGGAGTCTTGGCAGAAGTGGTCGTTTCCCTTCAGCCCGCTCAGCCCCGGCAGCGTCGGGCCGGCCGGCTGGCGGCCGGTGCGCAAGCGGCGGCGGATCAGCCGGTTCTCATCGGCCAGCGGGCAGATCGTGGCGCGCGGCCCGGAACTGGGCGCAGAGCCGGGGTGCGAGGTGGAGCTCACCGAGGCCCACGCCCGCGGCCAGCACTGGTGGACGCTGGGGTTCGAGGCGACCGGCCCGGCCGATCTGCTCCGCAGCGAACTGCAGGCCACCGCCGCGCTCGTGTTCGCCCATCCCCTGCCCGGTGGCGTGGAACCCGGCCCGGATGACTCCCAGTCCTATGCGCAGTGGCTAGGCCAGCGGCCAGGCGCCGAGAGCGACGCCAGCGCCTGAAGCCTGTCCTTGACCGAGGTGGCTGGCCCACTGTTCGTCACGCCCAGGGCCAGCCCAACAGGGAGCGCCATCGGCGGCATCACCGCCGATCACATCGAGCCTGTCAGGCTGGCGCTGCGCGGGCATGGCCGAAGCTAGGTACCGTCGACCAGCTAGCTAGCTAGTGTCATGTAATGGAAGCCTCTTTACGTCTACATGGCTTTTCCGGCTCTCTGACCTGCAACGATGCCTTGACTTGAGTAAAGTTCAAACCATTACAAAACACTAGCAGGGCGGAGGTGAACAGAACAGGGCGGCGAATCTGGCCGCCCGCGCCACAACTAACCCTTCAGCGGCCAACCGGTTCCGAATTGCCGATCTGGCGGTTCCTTCGGCATAGGTGACAACTGGACACCGCTCATCTCGGCGGAACAGCGGCGCTTAAATCACGAGTGATTATCCCAAACAGCGCATAAACGTGCATGTCGCAATGCACTACTTTCGGCAGATCCGGGCGTCGGCCGGCCGTCGGATCCTGTGCGTGGCCGGACACAGATCATCCGGTTCGGCGTGCCGTCAGGCGACCGTCTCCGCAACCAGTTTGCCGAGCATATCGGCGGATATCGCGTGTCGTGTGATCGTCGGGCTGTGACTGTCTGTGACGAAAGGCCAGTGCTTGGGCAGGTAAGTTAGGTGTCCGGCAGGGGGCCGGTCCTGGCCGAACGGGGAACCGTCACGGCGAGCATCACAGCATCATCGTGAACATCGCCCAGGGATGCCCGTAGACATTGTGCATGCGGGCATCTCTGGCCCATCCGTTCGGTTTTCACAACCTCGGGGATCTGTCCACATCCATCCAGGTCTGGAGCCATGACGCAGGCTCTGCGGCGTCAGGCCGTGAAGCAACGGCAGCCAAAAGCCAACGTCACATCCGCGCCGAGCTCCCGCCCTGAGCGAGGACAGCGGCCCTCAAGCTCTCCTGCGCGAAGGTCGCCGTGTTCGGTCTGAGGGACCCTCTTGCACAGCACGATCTGGCTGCCGTGCTCGATCATGGCCTTGGGAGCGACTCTGGACGTTCAATCTGCGGCGAGGCTTGCATGGTGTCCGAGGTCGGTGGCTGCACGGAGGTGGTCGCGTTCAGTGCGTCGCGGATTGCCTCGCCCAAGGCCTTGGCCACAGGAGGCGGGAATGCGTTGCCGACCTGTCGGTAGGCGGCTGTCTTGCGTCCCGAGAACACCCAGGTATCGGGGAAGCCCTGGAGGCGCGCGACCATGCGGGTGGTCAGCTTGGGCAGGTCGTGGGCTGGGAAGTCCGGCCCGGGCGGTTCATCGGCGACACCGAGCCCGTCGACTCCTAGCTTCTTCCATGCTTCGCGCGCCCGGGTGGGGGCCCAGGTCGGGGCCGCCGTGCTTCTTGCTGCCGCCAACGATGGTGGGCGCGATGCCCCGCGCACTGTTCCGCCACTCGTCCGCGCCTGGCCAGCCACGCTCGCTAATGAGGTCGTGCAGTGTGTCGCTGACCGTGGGCGGTGGATGGAGAGAGGGTTGTGGCCACCGGAAGTGTCCTGCCCAAGGCTCTGTCATACCGATGAGCACGAATCTGGGCCGCAGCTGGGGGACCCCGTGCTCGCTGGCCTGCACGAGGTCCCACCACGTCTGGTAGCCAAGAGCATGCAGGTGCTCCAGTACCTGGGTCCGGTAGCCGTCGAAGCGGCGGGTGGCCAGCCCCCGCACGTTCTCCAGCAGGACTGCGCGCGGGCTGGTTTCCTCGATCAGCCGAAGCGCCTGGGGGAACAGGTCGCGGTCATCATCCTGGCCAAGCTGCTTCCCGGCGATGGAGAACGGTGGGCAGGGCACGCCTCCGGAGAACAGGTCGATGCCCGTGTAGGCGCGCCCGTCCAGGTTGTGAACATCGTCTTCGATGATCTTCCAAGCGGAGTCGCGGTTGAGCCGGAGGGTCTGGCATGCGTCCGGGTCAAGCTCGACCGCGGCTTCGTGGGCAAACCCTGCCTGTTCCAGGCCGAGTGACTGACCTCCGGCGCCGGCGCAGATCTCCAGGCAAATCAGGTCACCCACGGTTTCCTCCAGCGCTCGCCCCTTCCCCGGTGCCCGGTTTTGGGACCGAGATAGGAGCGGATCTTGACCGGGCGGCCGTCTGAGCGGCCAGCAGAGCGTCCAGAGCGGGGACGGTGGAGCGTGGGCTGAGCCGCGCCCGTTCCCGCAGAGAGGCTTCCCAGCGCTGTTGCAGAGCGGCCTTGAGGTCCGCCCGCATGGCGGGGCTCACATGCCCGTAGACGCCGTGCATGCCGGGCATCTCATGGCCCATCCGTTCGGTCTTCAGAACCTCGGGGATGCCGTCCTCATCCATCCAGGTCTGGTGACCGTGACGCAAGCCGTATGGCGTCAGGCCGTGACGCACTGGGAGCCACGACGCCAATGTCACATCCGCGGCGGGCTCGTGCCCCGAGCCAGGACAGCGGCCCTCACGGGCCATGTGTGATATCAGCTTGCCGTCGAGCCGCCGTGGCCACGCGTGCCCGCAGGCGGGGCAGCGGCCGGTGCGCGGGTCGCTGACGTACCGGGGGAACCCGCGCCCGGTGGGCGGCACGAACTCCTGCCCCGGTGTGGCTGCGGGCCATGGCGGAACCGGCTGCCCCGGGAAGACTTCGCAGTCTTTCACCAGGACCGGCACCGCTGGGCGTGGCCGGTGCTTGCCCTCTCGCGCTGGGTGCCAGCCGTCGGCGGCGGGCCGGAAGAATCGCTCGCTGTAGTTGGAGCGCCGGAAGTGGCCGCGGCCGGGCCCGAGGAACACGTACTCGCGGCCCGGGGTGCTCGTCTGGGAGAACCTGTGGGCCGCGCCGTTCGGCGCGGCGGTGCGGCACGCCGGGGGCCAGCTAGCCGCCAGCGGACGCATTCCCGTCCAAGCAGTGCTGGCCGCCATCGAGGCCGACGCAGAGGAAGGAGCCTGACATGCCACTTGCAGCCCGACGCCGCAGGAGGACCCTTGCCGCCGTCGGCGGTGCTGCAGTCGTCGCACACGGCGTGCACCGCAGAGGCGGCCGGCGCGAGGACCGCCGCGACCGCTAGCAGGCACGAACCTGGAGGAATGAACAGCGAGACCCGCGCGGTGATCACTGGTCCCTGTGATCCGGGTGAGCGTTGAGGCCTGGCCGCGGGCCTGGGCTGTTCAGGTGCTCGGTGGGGAACAGTCGGGGTCACTCGCGGACAGTCCGGTGCGCCTTCCGACCCGCGTAGGCGTACGAATGCTGATCGCTGAGACGATCTGATAAGGAAGCGATCACCTCGGCGATCCGGCTGTTGCCAACACTGCTGCCAAGACGGCCGACAGCAGCCGACGCTTGGCAGCAGTGTACGGAACCAGAGCCGAGGTCGCAGCCATGGATGGACGACTCTGGACGGTCCGCCCATTGCTACGGATCTGAAGGCTGGGGTTCGAGTCCCTCCAAGCGCCCAGTAAACAGCCCCTCCCGATCTTGCACTGGCCGTCACTGCTGCCAACGGACCTCTCATCAAGACGCCGCGACGGTCGAGCGCACACTGAAGCAGATGATCCAGAACGGGCTTGAAGCGGGCCAGGGGCATGGTCAAATCTGGTGAGGACGGGACCGGCCGCCAAAAGGAGCGGAGATTCAAATGAAACTGATGGAGTTGAAGGACAAGACCACGCTCTCCCGGGAGGAGGCGGCCGCGCGTCTACACGCGATCGCTGACGAGCTTGCGTCAGGCAATGATGTCGTGATCGAACGGGAGGACATGCGGTTCGTCGCGCACGTCCCCGACCAGGTCAATCTGAAAGTGGAATTCGAAATCGAGGACGACGGCACCGAGCTCGAGATCGAGCTGACCTGGTAGTCAGCAGGACATGGGGGACACCGCCGCGCGCCCGCCGACTCACCGATTTCCGGCCAGCTGGCGATCTTGCCTGGACTGAGGCGAACATGCCCAGGTCAAGCTAGCTGATCTTGCTAACGCGGATGCTAACAACGGCTCTGCACGGCTATGGATGGAGCTGGTGCGGTCGCCGTCTGCCACGTGTCTGAGCAGGTCTATCCGACAACTGCGGTCCGATCTGGACGGCCGGGCTCTTGCTACGGTCAGAATCTCCGTGCCCGCAGCATGCCCGACCGCGCGAGCCACAGCGGGCAGTCCCGGTCGGAGTCCCAGAGCCCGGATTGGCGGACCTTTCGGCTGGTAGCGTTGCGGCCGAGCCAGTCGGGGCTGGGCTGGTCCAGCCCGGCAGCTAGGCCGGACAGCAGCGCGATGCTGTTACGTCCAATAAAGCCGCGTCGCTGGCCCGGTCGGACCGGTCGGGCAAGGCGACCCATAGGAATGGCATGGCGCCGATATAGCGGCTGACCTCGAGCTCGATCTGACTCTCCTGAATCGCCTGCTCCGCCAGGGGACGATGCGGTGGAGCCAGGAGTCGAGCAGTTCGTCAGGCCAGACGTCGCGCCGGATCAGGGCGGCGCCAACATGCCGCCGGAACACCGACGCGCGGTGGCGCCGGGATGACCGCCGGCTAGTGTCCTGAGTTGTTAATCCGCTAGATATATTTGCGGCTTGCCAGCTGGGGCTTCATTTCGTTTGGCCTGGTCAGGTACGTCTAATTTGTTCAGTGAACTTGTAACTCAGATAATGGGTACCCGCGGTGCTGCCTGAGGCGGCCCCACAACGTGGATCTGCTCGTGGCAGTCAGTGCGTGGGTGCCAACCCGTACGCCCGGCTGCTGCCATCGGCACGGACCTCGCCGTCCTCGTAGAATAAGTAGACACCGGCCGTCGCGGCCTCGGTGGATCACAAGGGTCGTGGACGGTCGGAGGATTGAGCTGATCGAGCCCGGTGTGCTGACGGCGCCGTTCCCCACGAGGGCGGCCCACACCTCCTCCACCGGCTGGCGGAGCCCCTCGGCGACAACGCTCTCGCGGCGTTGGTGGCGGACGTGCGAGCGTCCGTGGTCCGGGCAACGTGGGCGGCTCTGGACGAGATCGCGACCGCGTTGCCCGAACGGTTTCGTGTTCGCACCGGACCACGTCATGACGAACGCGCACGTCGTGGCCGGCGTCCGCGACGGTCCCGAGCGGCCCAAGCTGGATGATCACGGTGTCGGCCGACGACGCGGATCACGGGAGGAGCCGTCCCGATCTTTGCCGGCAATCCCGAGCCTTGCCGTGGTGACCTAGTCTGGGCACATGGGCCATGTCGTTCTCCTCGCCGGGGTTGCCGCGCTGGTCGTGATCGCGACGGTCGGCACGACCGCCTGGTGGATCACCCGCGCGGCGCGTCGGCTGTCACGCCGCCTGAAGGCTGGCATCACC
>Ga0335078_10006340_pt1 | contig 17517 bp, 15 predicted proteins | sample Lox_Sample_32_FD_206711 | JGI IMG/M metagenome (GOLD analysis project Ga0335078, IMG submission 206711) | Soil microbial communities from Loxahatchee National Wildlife Refuge, Florida, United States - Lox_Sample_3.2 | ecosystem: Environmental > Terrestrial > Soil > Wetlands | place: USA... | reverse complement strand
AAGCGGCGACTACTCCGGACCAATTCTCGAAGCGACGCTGCTCACCAAACGCTACGGCGGCCTCGTCGCCAACAGCGACATCAACTTTTCCGTCCAAAGCGGCGAGCGGCGCGGCATCATCGGACCGAACGGCGCCGGCAAGACCACCTTTTTCAAGATGCTGACCTGCGAGGTCGAACCGACCTCCGGCCAGATCGTCTTCGAAGGCCGCGACATCACCGGCATGACGGTGACGGACGTGTGTCAACTCGGCCTGACCAAGAGCTATCAGGTCAATCAGCTGTTCACGCGGCTCACGGTGCGCGAGAACGTCACCATCGCGGCGCTCGCCGAACGCCGCGGTAAATTCCGTCTCGACCTGTTCCGCCGCCTGCCGAACATTCCCGGCCTGTCCGAACAGGTCGAGCATACGCTGGCACTGGTCAATCTGACCGAGCGCGCCGACTGGCCGGTGGCTTCTCTGGCCTACGGCGAAAAACGCCGGCTTGAAGTCGGCCTGGCGCTGGCGAGTTCGCCGAGTCTCCTGCTGCTCGACGAGCCGCTTGCCGGCATGAGCCCGCTTGAGCGCGTCGAAATGGTTCGGCTGCTCAGGTCGATCAGCCAGGGCCGCACCATGATCATCATCGATCACGACATGGATTCGCTGTTCGAACTGGTCGAGCGCGTCACCGTCTTGCAGGAAGGCCGCGTGCTGGTTGAAGGCACGCCGGCCGAGATCAAGGGCAACAAGACCGTGCAGGAAGCCTATTTGGGCGGGGTGATGGCGGCATGAGCCTGCTCGAAGTCAACGGGCTGAATTCCTATTACGGGGATTCCCACATCCTGTTCGACGTGTCCCTCAAGGTCGAGCGCAACGAAGTCGTTGCCCTGCTGGGCCGCAATGGCGCCGGCAAGAGCACGACGCTCAAAAGCCTGATGGGCGTGGTGACGCCGCGCACCGGCTCGATCCTGCTCGACGGCACCGAGCTCGCCGGCAAGAAGAGCCATGTCATCGCCCGGGCCGGCATCCAGCTCGTCCACGAGGATCGCCGCATCTTCGGCAGCCTCAATGTCGAGGACAACATAATCCTCGCCGGGCTCACTGCCCCGAACCGTTGGCCGCTGGAGCGGGTGTACGCCACGTTTCCGCGGCTGAAGGAGCGACGCGGTAGTCGCGGCACCGACCTGTCCGGCGGCGAACAGCAGATGCTCGCCATCGCCCGTGCGCTGGTGCGCGAGCCGAAAATTCTGCTGCTCGACGAGCCGTTCGAGGGGCTGGCGCCGGTCATCGTGCGTGACCTGCTCGCCACCTGCCGCAAGCTCGCCGACGCTGGCCAGACCATCCTGATCGTGGAGCAGAACATCTCCGCAGCGATGATGCTGGCAGACCGCACCTACATTCTCAACAACGGCCACATGGTCGAGGCGCTGACCGCACAGGCCGTGCGCGAGCAGCCGGAAATCCTGCACCGCTGGCTCGGCGTTTGATCGTCGCCGTCACGCCGCTTTGCGCCACAGCCGTCCGCTGGCAATGCGCGCGCCGTCCACCAGCGCCTTGAATTTCGCCCAGACGATCGACGGATGCACTTCGTTCGACCCGGCAAATGACGCGAAGCCGCAATCCGCGCCGGCGATGACGCGTTCGCGGCCGACGATGCCGGCATAGCGCTCGATCCGCTGTGCCACCAGCTCCGGATGCTCGACCAGCACGGTGGACTGCGTGATCACGCCCGGGATCAGGATCTTGCTGTCTGGAATGTTCACGCGTTTCCAGTCTTCCCATTCATGCTCGTGCCGCGGGTTGGCAGCCTCGAACGAATAGGCGCCGGCGCGGACTTTCAGAATGATGTCGGCGATGTCCTTGAGCTGCATGTCGTGAATGCGCGGCCCCATATTGATGCTGTAGCAGGTATGGAAGCGGACGCGGTCTTCAGGGAGGCCGGCGAGCGCGCTGTTGAGCGCCTCGACGCGCAACTCCGCCCATTTGCGGCACGCGGCGACGTCGAGATCGGGACGCGTGATGTAATAGGTGACGAGAAACGGATCGTCGATCTGCAGCAGGAAACCGGCATCGACGATCGCCTTGTATTCCTCGCGCATCGCTTCGGCGATGGCGAACACGTAGGCCTCGGCCGTCGGATAATATTCGTTCGGCGTCGTCGCCTCGACATTGGACGGCGCGATCGCCGGCACGAACGCTTCGGTCACGGCAACGCCTTCGAGCGCGCGTTTCAACACGGCGAGATCGGCCTTGAGCGCCGCCTGGCCTTTGTACCTGATCGGTCCGGTGCAGACAGTCAGCGATCGGCGGCGGCGCGCAGTGACCTGCTGCGCCAGCGCCGACTCGTAATAGTCCGGAAAGGCGATGGTCTCGCGCGACGTCGCAAACGGGCTCGGCCGCGATCCTTCGCGGCTGGTCAGGCCATCAAGGCGCGACGCCGCATAGGTGATGAAGCTCGGCTTACCCATTTCGCCGTCGCTGACGATGTCGAGTCCGGCGGCGGCCTGCTCACGCACGCTCTCGTTGACCGCCCTCTGCACCCGCGCGGCGTAGGCCGTATCGTCGATCAGCTTGCCGTCCATCCGTGCCAGCATCATCTCGAACAGATCGTCGGGCCGCGGCAGGCTGCCGATATGCGTCGTCAAAATCCGATCGGTGCTGGTTTTCATCGTTGTCCCGTCTTTGTTCGCCGCGAGCGCAGGCGTGTTCTGGATATCCGAATGCGGCGACTATGACACTCGGCAGAACGACATGCCAACCATCCGCCGCCGCGGCTTGCCTGCGCGGGCACGCAGCCGATAGTGGCAACCATAAACAAAGCTGGGGCTGTCCGTCTGTGGGCAGAGCCCCACTGAAAGAATGTGAGAGCCATGAGGAAACTGCTGCAAGGGCTGGCCGTGCTGTGGGGCGTCTGCATCTGCGCTGCATTCGCAGTTCCGGCGGGCGCACAATCGGACTTTCCGACGCGGCCGATCAAGATGTACGTGCCGTTTCCACCTGGCGGCGGCATCGATGTCACCGCGCGCATCGCCGCAGATCAACTCGGCAAAGAGCTCGGACAGTCGATCATCATCCTCAATCAGGGTGGTGGCGGCGGCGCGATCGCAACCGACGCGGTCGTGCGTTCAAATCCCGACGGCTACACCCTGCTCTATCATTCGGTCACCGGCATCGTGCATGCCTCCGTGACCAAGGATCTGCCCTACGACTGGCTGCGCGACCTCAAGCCGGTGTCGCTGATCACGCGGTTCGCGCCGGTGATGGTGATCAGTCCCAAACTGCCGGTGAAAAACATGCGCGAATTCATCGCGCTCCTGAAAGCCAATCCCGGCAAATACAGCTACGGTTCGTCCGGCACCGGGACGGCGGTGCATCTCGCCACCGAATTGTTCAAGCAAAGGGCCGGCGTCAATATCGTGCATATTCCCTATCGCGGCACCGTTGCTGTGCTGCCGGACCTGATATCGGGACGGGTCGCGATGATGATCGACGGCGTCCCTGCCGAGATGAAAAATATCCAGACGGGTGTGGTGCGCGCGCTCGCCGTGACGACGGCGACCCGCTCGCCGGCGCTGCCCGACGTGCCGACCATGAAGGAGGCCGGCGTCGATTTCGTCGCGCCGTTCTGGACGGGGCTCTATGCGCCGGCGGCCACGCCCAAGCCCATCGTCGACCGGCTCGCCGCGGCCGCCGCCAAGGCGATGCATGACCCGGCCGTGGTCAAGCGGCTTGCCGGCATCGGCACGGAAGCAGTCGGTTCGACGCCGGCCGAACTCGACGCGGAAACGCGCGGCCAGTTTGCGCTCTATCGCAAGATCGTCGCCGACAACCCCGCGCTGCTGGCGCAGTAGCCTACGGGCCGGGCCGATAGGCCCACATGTCCATCACAATGTCGCAGCCGGGGATCGGCAGCGACGTGCGCACGGCGCCAAACGGGATTGGCGCGCCGCCGAGTTTGTCTTGCCACACGCGCAAAGCCGGATAGACGGAATTAAGGTCGCCGGCGAAATGGTGGGCGCGCACCACGTTGCCGAGCGAAGTGCCGGCAGCGCGGCAAATCTCCTCGGCCGCGCCGAGAATGGCGCGCATCTGATGCTGCGCGGGCGCACCGAGATAATGCAGACCGGCGGATTTTTGCACGGCGGGCAGCGCGCCGCTCTCATCGGCCGCATAGAGCGCCGAGAGGCAGACGAGATCGCCCGCCGCCACGGCGGCTGGACCGAGCCGCATCGCGCTCGACGGCTTGTGTTCGACGATCTGCTTCTTGGTTTTACCCTGGTCGCGCACGCCAAAAATGTTGATCTCGATGATAGATTCGGTGAGCCCGAGACCTTTGGTCTTCACCACCGTAAGCGCGCACGGATTGTCGGCGAAATGGCCGTTCCAGACGTCGAGAAATTCCGGAAGGTCGCCGATGTTGGTCAGATAAACCTGCGCCTTGATCGCGTTTTTCAGCGAGCTGCCGCCGGCTTCGAGGCCCGATTTCAGCCGCGTCATCAGAAACTCGGCCTGCAGCCGGATGTCGGTGCCGTTCCACACCGCGTTGGGCGCCCGGTACGCGCGCGGATCAAGCGCCGTCATCGCTTCGTTATTCGGCATCTGGCCGGCCACAAAGACGAAATCGCCGGACACGAGCGACGCGATGAAGCCCGAATGCTGCGGCACCGGCACGTTGTCCGGCCGCGCGGCGTGCGGTTCGCGGCCGCCGCCCGGCATGACCGCGAGCAGCGAAACATTCATATTGGCGCCTGCGACCAGCAATTCATCCATCAACACGGACGTGCTCGGCGGCACGTATTCCTTGAGCAACGCCTTGCGCGCACGTTGATACGGATTCACGCATTCGGCGCGCGGATAATATTGATCGACACGCACAATGTGGCGCAGGTCGCCGCCCTCCGCGGTAATGAGCTGCGCCAACCGGTCGAAGATGAAGCGGCCTTCGCGCAAATAACGCGGCGCGCCGCCGAGCGGCAGCCCCGCAATGCCGGCCACCGGCGCGGCGATGCCGTTTTCGAAGTCCGTCGCCTCATGGCCGGTGAAGAACAGCCACGGCCCGGCCTTCATCCCCTGCGCGTAGACGATATCCGTCCCGCCGATATGAACGGGCGCGATCGGTTTCACATCAGGCATGTGCCGCCTCAAGCCTTTTCCGACCGTTCATTGCAAACCGCTTTTTTCCTGTCCAGCATCGCCGATCGCGCAGCAGGGATGCGCCGCTCGCCGCGGCGATCGCAACGCTGGCTTGCAGGACGCGGTTCGCCCGTATGTTTGACACCCGGAGCGGTCAAATCTAACGTTTCGATGCCGGCGTCACGCTTCCGGAGGGGAGCTTGTTGCGCGTCACGAACGTCCGCAAAGTCTTCGAGTCGGTGCGCGGGAATTACGTCGCGCTCGACGGGGTGTCGTTGACCGTCAAGGACGGCGAATTCGTTTGCCTGCTTGGCCCTTCGGGCTGCGGCAAGTCGACCTTGCTGAACATTCTGGCAGGCTTCGAGCCGGTCAGCGGCGGCAGCGTGACATTCGGCGAAGCGCCGATCACCGGTCCCGGACGCGAGCGCGTGATGTTCTTTCAGGATGCGGGGTCGGCGCTGCTGCCGTGGCTCTCGGTCGAGGAAAACATCCGCTTCGGGCTGCGCGTACGAAAAATCCCGAAGGCGGAATGGGCGGGCATCACCGATCGCTACCTCGAAATGGTCGGGTTGGATGCCCACCGCGGCAAGTTTCCCGCTGAATTGTCCGGCGGCATGCGGCAGCGGCTGCAAATTGCGCGCGGCCTCGCGGTCGAGCCCAACGTATTGCTGATGGACGAGCCGTTCGCGGCGCTCGATGCGCTCACGCGCCGGCGGATGCACAAGGTGCTGCTCGATATCTGGCAGCGCATCGGCAAGACCGTCGTGTTCGTCACCCACGATATCGCCGAAGCCATCTCGCTCGCCGACCGTATCGCCGTGATGTCGGTCGGCCCGGGCTCGGTCATTACCAGGGTGATCGAACCCGATCTGCCGCGTCCGCGCGACCTCGCCGATGCAAAAGTCGCGCGGTTGTTCGGCGAGATCGAGGATTTGCTGACACCCGACCTGATCCGCTTGGACGAGCGACTGGAGGCGCATTGAGCACCGCCTATGGCCGGCAATCCGGGTCCGCAGTGGAAGCCGGCGACACGCCGGCGCCGCCGCCGCACGGGTGGCACGCCTGGATCGCCTCCCCCGCCATTCGCACGGTAGCGCTCACCACCGCTTCGCTCCTGATCGGATTCTGCACTTGGCAGCTGCTCTCCACCTTCGTGTTTAATCCGTTCCTGATTCCGCCGCCGCTCGACGTTCTTCGTACCGCGATCCCGATGCTGGCGAGCGGCGAAATCGCCTCCGACGTGACCATCAGCATGGTGCGCGTCCTGGTCGGATTCACCACGGGATCGCTGGCCGGCGTCATCATCGGCGTTCTGCTCGGCCGCGTTCGGCTGTTGCACGACCTGCTCGATCCGATCATCGAATTGTTGCGCTATCTGTCGCCGACAGCGATGATTCCCATCGCCGTTATCTGGTTCGGCATCGGCGAGCTGTCCAAATACTTTTTGATCTTCTGGGGCACGTTCTTCATCGTCCTCATCAATACCACCGCCGGCGTCTGGCGCGCGCCGGTAGCGCGCCAGCGCGCGGCGGCCTGCCTCGGCGCCACCCAGCTGCAGATCTTCGTCCTCGTCGTCGTGCCGTCGGCCGTGCCCTATATCGTCACCGGAATGCGCGTGGCGATGGCGTCATCGTTCATGAGCATCATACCGGCGGAGATTCTCGCCGCCAATTCCGGCATCGGCTACCTGCTGCAGCAATCGTCGCTGCTGCTGCAGACCAACCGCATCTTCGTCGCCCTCCTTACAATCTGCGTACTCGGCTTCATCGTCGACCGGATCTTCCGCCTCGTCGTCGACAAGGTTTTGGCTCGCTACATGTCGTTTGTCTCGCAAACCTGACCCGCAACAGAAAGAGAGAACCATGCCTCGCAAACTTCACTCAATTGGCCTCGCAGCCGCAGCCGGCGCGCTCGCGCTTGGCCTGACGGCCGCGCAGGCCCAGCAGGCGCCGATCGAGATGACGCTGTTCGGACAGCCGTCGGTGAACAACGATTCGATCTGGATGGCCCTCGAGAAGGGCTTCTACAAAGACGAAGGGCTCGACGTCACCTACCGCCTGTTCCCCTCGGGCACTACGGCATTTCAATCGTTCCAGACCGGCCAGGGCGACATCGTCATGACCGGTGATTTGCCGAGCGTGCAATATTTCTTCCGCGTCAAGGGCGACTACCGCACCATCGCGGCGATCGAGCGCGACAGCAAAGGCTACGTCGCCGTCGCCGGCAAGGACATCAAGACGCCGCAGGACTTGGCCGGGAAGACCATCGCCACTCGCGTCGGATCGACGGGGTCCTGGTTCATCTCCGAATACTTGATGAAGAACCATGTCGATCCAAAAACCGTCAAGGTGATCAACCTCGATACCCAGGTGCTGCCGGCGGCCTTGTGCGGCGGCCAGATCGCCGCGTTCTTCATCTGGCAGCCGGTGGGATCGCGAACGCTCGAAATCTGCCCCGACAAGGCGCATTACCTGACCGATGCGACGGGCTACATCCAAGGCTATCTGGTCGCCGGCGCACGTCCGGCCTGGCTCGCGTCGCCGCAGGGCAAGGACATCGCCACACGGTGGCTGCGCGCCACCATCAAGGGGCGCGACGTCGCCGAGAAGGATTTCAAGGACGTGGCCGCCTACGCGGCCTCAAAGCTCGGACTGAGCGAAAAAGCCACCAAGGACCAGTGGGACACCAACATGCGGCCAATCGCGCTCGACAAAGTCTATTACAGCGATTTCTGCAGCTTGAGCCGCTGGGCGCAAGGCGAAAAGCAAACGCCAGGCCAGATCGATTACACCAAACTGACCTGGCCGGACGGACTGAAGGCGGTCAATCCTAAGCTGGTCGATGCACCGCCGCCGCCGTGCTGAGCACTGCCCGTGAGCGACGCCCGATGGTCGCCGCTCACGCCGTCTTCTGAATCTTCAGCCCCAGCTCGGCGATCGTGCGCTCGCGCATGATGAATTTCTGAATTTTGCCGGTGACCGTCATCGGGAACTCGTCGACGAATTTGACATAGCGCGGCACCTTGTAGTGCGCGATCTGGTCGCGGCAGAAGGCTTTGATTTCCTCCTCGTTGGCAGCGACGCCGGGGCGCAATTTCACCCAGGCGCAGATCTCCTCGCCGTAACGATCGTCGGGCACGCCGATCACCTGCACGTCCTGAATTTTCGGGTGCCGATACAGGAATTCCTCGATCTCGCGTGGATAGACGTTCTCGCCGCCGCGGATCACCATGTCCTTGATGCGGCCGACGATGTTGCAATAGCCCTCGGCGTCGATGGTGGCGAGGTCGCCGGTATGCATCCAGCGCGCCGCGTCGATCGCTTCGCGGGTGCGTTCCTCGTCGCCCCAATAGCCAAGCATGACCGCATAGCCGCGGGTCAACAGCTCGCCGGGCGTGCCTGGCGGCACCACGCGGCCCTGCGTATCGACGATTTTGACTTCAAGGTGCGGCTGGATACGGCCGACCGTGGACACGCGGCGCTCGAGCGGATCGTCGGTCGAGCTCTGGAAGCTGACCGGGCTTGTCTCGGTCATGCCATAGGCGATGGTGATCTCGTTGAGGTGCATTTTATCGACCGCGCGCTTCATCACTTCGATCGGGCACGGCGAGCCCGCCATGATGCCGGTGCGCAGCGACGACAGATCGAAGCGGCCGAACTCCGGATGGTCGAGCTGCGCGATGAACATGGTCGGCACGCCGTGCAGCGCGGTGCAGCGTTCCTCCGCCACGGTTTCGAGCGTGACCAGCGGATCGAATCCCTCGCCGGGAAACACCATGCAGGCGCCGTGCGTCAGCGCCGCGAGATTGCCCAGAACCATGCCGAAGCAGTGATAGAGCGGCACCGGGATGCACAGCCGGTCTTCGGGCGTCAGCCGCATCGCCTCGCCGATGAAGAAGCCGTTGTTGAGAATGTTGTGGTGCGACAGAGTCGCGCCCTTGGGAAAGCCGGTGGTGCCCGACGTGAACTGAATGTTGATCGGTTCGTCGAATTGCAGCATCGGCGCGAGCTCTTCGAGCCGCTGCGCCTCGGCCGCGCCGCCGCGGCCGAGAATGTCGGAAAACCGCAGACAACCGGGCTGATCCGATTCGCCGAGCACGATCACCGCCCGCAAGGCCGGCAGGCGAGCCGACTCAAGTTTACCCGGCGCGGCGCGCTTAAGCTCCGGAGCCAGCTCGCGCAGCATGCCGACGTAATCCGAGGTCTTGAACCGCTCGGCGAGGATCAGCGCCTTGCAGCCGACCTTGTTGAGCGCGTATTCGAGCTCGGCGACCCGGTAGGACGGATTGATGTTGACGAGAATGAGCCCGGCCTTGGCGGTGGCGAACTGGGTCAGCACCCATTCCGAATTGTTGGGCGACCAGATACCGATGCGGTCGCCGGGCTGCAGGCCGAGCGTCAACAGTCCGGCAGCAAGCTTGTCAGCGGCCTGCCGCAATTCGCCGTAACTCATCCGCACCTTCTGATGGCGGACGACCAAGGCCGGCCGCGCCGCCCATTTGGCGCATGCCGCGTCGAAAAACCGCCCGATGGTTTCGCCAAGCAGCGGCTTCTCGCTTGCCCCATGGACATAGCTCTGCGTCAACGCCATGACCGTCGCCTCCCGACCGTTTTGAAACATTATACGCGTCATGCCCGCGCTCGTCGCGGGCATCCACGTCTTTCAGCGCCGGTCAAAGTCGTGGATGGCCGGAACAAGTCCGGCCATGACGGGCCTTATTTTCCCCGCCGCTTCACGCGGCGCACCAGGTAATCGAAATTGATCTGAAACTGTTCCGGCTGGCTGAGCTCGCCTTTCAGCTTGGCGATATCGTCGGGCGGAAACTCCGGCGCCGGATCGCCGGCCGCCTCGACGGCGAGCTGAATCATCGCCGCGTTTTCCAGCATGGTGGCGCCGACCACCGCTTCGGCGATGGTCTTCCCGGTAAAAACCGGCCCGTGATTTTTCAGCAGCACGGCGCGGCCCTGCCCGAGCGCCTTGGCGACGCCGGCGCCCATGGCGTGACTGCGGATGAGGGCGATGGTGTCCGTGTAGAGACCCACTTCGCCGCAGAACAGCGCGCCGGGCTGGCTGTACGCCCGGATCGGCCGGCCGATGCCTGACAGCGCCACGGTATAGGGGGAATGCGTATGGATCACGCAGTTGAGGTCGGGCCGCGCTTTGAGAATTTCGGAATGGATATAGACTTCGCTGTGGCGGCGCGATGTGCCGGCGACCACGTTGCCTTCGAGATCGATGGTCAAGATGTTCGCCACGGTGATCTCGTCGAGCCCCATGCTGTGCGGCTTCATGAAGAACAGCTTCGGATTGTCGGGCAGCCGCATCGAGATATGGCCGCGGGTGAAATCGTCGTGGCCTTCTTCGACCAGCACCTTGCCGGCCCAGACCATCTGCTGCTTGAGCTCTTGATGCGCCTTATTGGTCTTCTGCGCCTTCGCCTTCTTGGCCATTTGTCCCTTACCCAAAATGCCTTGTTCGCCCGCGGCCATGATGCGGCTTGGCGCGCTCCGCCGCAATAGAATCGCGCCAGGAAGCGTGGTAGCGGTGACGTTTCGCCGTGAGTCACCTCTCCCCCATCCGTCCCCGGCCATGAGCAAGCCAAAGACCTTCATCGACCGGCACGGCCTGTGGTCGGATGACGACCGCCGCCGCGCCGCCGACATCAGGCGGCGGGTCAAGTCCGAGAAGCTGCGCTACGTGCGGCTCGCCTGGAGCGATACTCACGGCTACTGCCGGGCCAAGACGCTCACGATGCCCGCGTTCCTGTCGGCGCTGGACGCCGGCTACAACATCGGCGTGGCGACGACGACGCTCGATGGCGCGGGTGCGCGCGTGTTCGCGTCCTTTACGCGTGGCGGCGGCATGGGCCTCGACGAAATGACAGGCTCACCCAACCTCACAGTCGTCGCCGATCCGAAAACGTTTCGCGTCCTGCCGTGGGCGCCCGGCACCGGCTGGATTCTGTGCGACGAATATTTCAACGACGGGCGGCCGTTTCATTTTGCGCCGCGGCAATTGCTGCGCAAAGCACTGCAAAAACTCGGCCGCAACGGCCACGCCAGCATCATCGGCGCCGAGATCGAATGGTATCTCTTACGCGTCGCCGCTGACCATCTCACCGACGACAACATCGGCGCGCCCGGCACGCGCGGCCGGCCGATCGCTACCTGGCCGGCGGAGCCCGGCTACCACTACCACTCCGAGTCCAATATGGACTTGATGCAGCCGGTATTCGATGCGCTTGGCGATGCATTCGAAAAACTCGGGTTGGGGCTGCGCTCGATCGAAAACGAATGGGGCCCCGGCCAGGTCGAGTGCACCTTCGCCCCGTGCGCGGCCTTGGATGCCGCCGACAATGTGCTGCTGTTCCGCACCGCGACGCGGCAGATCTGCCGGCGGCTCGGCTATTTCGCGACCTTCATGGCGCGGCCGGCGCGCAAGGGCTTTTACGCCAGCGGCTGGCACTTGCATCAATCGCTCACGGATGCGGCGAGCGGCAAGAATTTGTTCGCCGCAGAAAAGCCGGGCGGGTTGCTGTCGCCGCTCGGGCTGTCCTACCTCGCCGGCATCCTGCGCTACGCAGTGCCCGGCACCGTGTTCGCCACCCCGACCGTCAACGGCTATAGGCGGTTCCGCATCAATTCGCTGGCGCCGGATCGCGCCGGCTGGGGCTACGACAACCGCGGCGCCATGATCCGCGTGCTGGGCGGGCCGCGCGATCCGGCGACGCGGCTGGAGAACCGCATGGGCGAGCCCGCCGCTAATCCCCATCTTTATATTATGTCACAAGTGGTCGCGGGCACTGCCGGCATTGCCGCAAACCTCGAGCCTCCGCCGGCCGATGATGCGCCCTACGCGGCCAAGCGGCCGGCCCTCCCCAAAAGCCTGCCCGAAGCGCTCGATGCGCTCGACAAGGAGCCGTTGTTCCGCCGCGAACTCGGCGATATTTTTGTCGACTATTTCGTTGCGCTCAAGCGCAGCGAATGGACGCGTTTCGAGCGGGCGGCCAAGGAATCCGGCGCCTCGCTGCAAGGCGAGGAACCGACCGTATGGGAAGAGAACGAGTATTTCGATTTCTTCTGAAGTTGAGCGAATAGCGAGTAGCGAATGGCGAATAGAAAAGACGAAGACGGCGAAGCCAACTATTCGCCACTCACTATTCGCCATTCGCCCTTGCCAACAAGGAGCGCCTCATGACGGCTCTCGAAAAAATCACGGCGCCGCAAAGCCGCGTCAGCGGCACCGCGCTCTATGACTGGGACTATCTGGTCCAGGAGGACAAGGCGCACCGCCTGATCTACACCGATCCGGCGATCTTCGAAGCCGAAATGACGCAGATTTTCGGCGGCACCTGGACGTATCTCGCGCATGAAAGCGAGATCCCGAAGGAGAACGATTTCATCACCCGCCGCATGGGGTTGCGGCCGCTGATCATCGTGCGCGACGGCGAAGGCACAGTGCGCGCGCTCTACAACCGCTGCACCCACCGCGGCACCACGCTGTGCCGCTGGGACAAGGGCAACACAAAATCGTTCCAGTGCCCCTATCACGGCTGGAATTTTCTCAACACCGGCCGGCTGCGCGGCGTGCCGTGGCCCGACGGCTACGCCGACGACATGCGCGACCCGAAATACAATCTCGCACAGGTGCCGCGCGTCGCCTCCTATCGCGGCTTCATCTTTGGCACGCTCAACATGGACGCGCTGCCGCTCGAAGAGCATCTCGGCCCGATCGCCAAGATCATCGACGAGTGGCTCGACCGCAATCCGGGCGGCAAGGTCGTGGTCTGCGAGGCCAACCGCTTCCGCTACAAGGGCAACTGGAAGCTCGCCTACGACAATTCCTGCGACGGCTATCACGTCGCCTATTCGCACCGCTCGCTGCTCGAAACCGAGAACCGCTTTGCCGGCGAGAACGCCAAGGGCATGGCCTATTACCGCAACTCGCCCGACGCGCTGGCGATGTACATGCGCTACACCGGCCACGGCAATCATTTCAAAGACAAGCGGCCGAACCTGGAAAAGCGGCCGGGCGGATTGTGGGCGCTGGAAAGCGCGCATCCCGGCATGGAGCACTACGAATCTGACTTTCTGCGCCGCTACGGCGACCGCGCCTTCGCGCTGCTCGATCTCGCCGGCTCCGAACCGGTCAACATCAACGTATTTCCGAATTTCTCGCTGCTCGGCAACCACATCCAGGTGTTCGAGCCGATCGGCGTCGCCGAGACCAACGCCATCTGGTACGGCACCATGATCGTCGAGGACGGCACCGTTCCAAGCGACGCCGTTCCCGACATTAATGCTCTGCGCATGCGCACCCAGGAAGGTTTTCCGAATTTCGGCGAAGTCGACGACATCGCCAATTTCGAGCAGATTCAGCAGGGCCTGATGGCCGTCGAGGACGAGTGGGTCTACATGAATCGCGGCTTCGGCATCCCGGGCCGGGTCAAGACCGGCGAAGACGGCACCATCACCGCGCCGGCGACCGACGAAGCCTTCATGCGCGAGCATTTCAAGGAGTGGAAGCGGCTGATGAAGGGCCCGCAGAACCTCGCCATCACGCGGGAGCCGTGACGTGAACGCGGAAGCCGCAGCGAAATCAAGCGACCCGTCGCGCAGCTCGCACTACGTCAATGACGCGCTTTATCGCGAGCTCATCGCCAATTTCGCCGACTGGCAGGATGACGCGCGCGCGGTCACCGATCCCGCCCTACGCGACGAATTCCGCCGGCTCATCGAACGCGAAGCGCGGCTGCTCGATCAGCTGCGTTACGACGATTGGCTGAAAATGTATGCGGGCGAGTGCATCTACTGGGTGCCATCGACGCCGAAGGCCGGCGACCCGCGCCGCGAAATCTCCGTCATGTTCGACGACCGCCGCCGGCTCGAGGATCGCATCTACCGGCTGCGCACCGGCTTCGCCTGGTCGCAGGCGCCGGCCTCGCGCACGGTGCGGCTCGTCACCAATGTCGAAGTGTTCGCCGCCGCCGCCGACGGCGTGCGCATGCTGCGCTCGAATTTCCTGATCAGCGAATTCTGGGGCAACGAGACGCGCATGCTCACCGGCTGGGCCGGCCACCGCGTCGTGCGCGAAACCGGCGGCTGGAAGATTCAAGCCAAGCAGGTCAATCTCATCGACTGCGACCAGTGCATCCGTAACCCGAGTATTATTCTGTGAACGTGTTTCTCCCTCGCCAAACCGTCATCCTGAGGTGCTCGGCGCGAAGCGCCGAGCCTCGAAGGACGACGGCCCCTGCGCCTCGGCCGGCATCCTTCGAGGCTCGCTTTGTTCGCACCTCAGGATGACGGAATCTACGCATGCCCAGCAACCTCAAACTCACGCTCGCCTGCGGCCGCTATGACCGCACCCAGCCCCTGATCGACGGCCGCGTGCCGGTCGAGGGCGTCGATCTCACCTTTCTGCCGCTTCGTCCGGGCGAAACCTTCTGGCGCATGCTCAATCACGCCGAGTTCGACTGCTCGGAAATGTCGTTGTCGTCCTACACCATCCTGCGCTCGGAGGGCGACACGCGCTTCATCGCCATCCCGGTGTTTCCGTCGCGCGTGTTCCGGCACTCCGCCGTCTATCTGCGCGCCGACAGCAAGATCGAGAAGCCGCAGGACCTCAAGGGCAAGCGCATCGGCGTCGCCGACTATCAGATGACCGCGGCGGTGTGGGTGCGCGGCTTTCTGTCGAGCGATTACGGCGTGCGCCCGGAGGACGTAAACTGGGTGATCGGCCGGCCGGTGCGCACCATCAAGCCGCCGGAGGGCCTGCACGTCGAATTCATGCGGCCGGACACGACGCTCGAAGCCATGCTGGAGCGCGGCGAAATCGACGCGCTCGCCACCGTGATGATTCCACCGACGCTCGGCACCACGGTGCGCCGCCTGTTCCCCAACCACCGCCAGGTCGAGCGCGACTATTACGAGCGCACCCGCATCTTCCCAATCATGCACACCTTCGTGATCAAGACCGCGCTATATGAGGCCAATCCCTGGCTCGCGATCAGCTTCTACCGCGCCTTCACCAAGGCGCGCGATATCGCCTATTACTGGATGCACGACACCGACGCGCTCACCGTCAGCCTGCCATGGGTGATCGATGAGCTCGAGGCGACGCGGAAAATCTTCGGGCCGCAGATCTGGGATTACTCGATCGAGGGCAGCCGGCCGACGCTCGACGCGCTGGTGCGCCACCTCGACGAGCAGAAGCTCACGCGCCGCAAGATGAGCGTCGAAGAGTTGTTCGTGCCCAATATCGGTCCCGGCATGGGCGAATACCTGCGCGCGACAGCGGAAGACGACTGACGCCGCGCACGGACTTCACAGCACGGCACGACGGGGGCGGTCTGCTTCGGGCGAGATGCACCGCCCGACGGCTCGCAGCGATTTGACCCAGATCAAGGCAAGTTCGCGCCGGCTCGCTTAGTCATATGTCGTACAGGTGTGCCATCAAGCAAGGAGGGCAGCATGTCATCCCCTGCGGGCAGCGAGCACGACGCATGGTCTTTGCAGGTTGCGTTTCGCCGCTGGCGCGAGCGCGCCGGGCGCAACGTCGATCTGGCTCTCTGTGACCCCTTGGAGAAAGAACAGATCGCCCGCGACATCGGCGTTTCGTCCGACGAGCTTACGCAGCTCGCCAAAGCTCAATCGACCGCAGCCGACCAGTTGCAAGAGCGCATGGCGGCACTCGACCTCGATCCCAATGAGGTTGCGCGCACGTCGCCGGAAACGATGCGCGATATGCAGCGGCTCTGCACCTTGTGCAAGAAACATCGGCAGTGTGCACGGGATCTGGCGCGCGATGCGTCCGATCCGGTGTGGAAAGAATATTGCCCGAACCTCGAAGCGCTGACGTCCTTGGACACGATGCCGTGGGCGGCGCGGAACGAGTGGTAGGAGAAAAGGCGATGAACACAAGGCTGGGTCGTACACTGTTCAGCCGCGTTGCCGACTTCTTCGCGCCGCGGCGCCGGCAGCCTAATTTCACCTGCGGCGATTGCGAACGGTCCGAGAGCTGCGGTCAGCCGCCGAGCGACACCTGCGTGGTCGCAGCCGCGCAGATGGAGCGCGGCGACTGGAAGCTGCGGCGGCAAGCCCGCGCCCTGGCGCGTACCGTTGGACCCATGTAGCCCGTGTTGGCGCGCGGAAACCCTTGCAAAATCGCCGGTCGAGGCGGATGGCAGCCGGTGGGTTGAAACGGCGCTTATTGTCAGCCATCTAGGCTATCGCCGACGCGATGTGCGTCATCCGCCGCAAGCAACCAGGTCCCGCCATGCCGTCAGCCGCCGACGTCGCGCGCCGCGCCAAGCATATCCCGTTGCGCGATTTCTTCCGCAATCCGGAGCAGGCCACTTTTCAGTTGTCGCCGGACGGCAACTCCATTTCGTTTCTGCAGCCCTATCAGAATCGCATGAACGTGTTCGTGCGGCCGCGCACCGGCGGCCAGGCCGTGCGCGTCACCAGCGAAACCGAGCGCGATGTCGCCGGCTATTTCTGGAAGGGTTCGCGCCGCATCGTCTATCTGAAGGATTTCAAGGGCGACGAGAATTTCCATCTCGTCTCGGTGGACGCCGACGGCCAGAACCTCGTCGATCTCACGCCGTTCGACAAAGTGCGGGCGATGATCGTCGACGACCGCTACGAGAACGACGACGAAATCCTTGTTGCGCTCAACAAACGTAATCCGGAAGTGTTCGATGTTTACCGCATCGATCTCAACAGCAAGGAACTCACGCTGCTGGCGGAAAATCCCGGCAACATCACCGCCTGGATCACCGACCATGCCGGCCACATCCGGCTTGCGATCGCCACCGACGGCGTCAACACCAGCATCATGCACCGGTCCGACGACGCCAGCGCGTTCGCGACGGTCATCACCACCAATTTCAGGCAGCAGATTGCGCCGCTGTTCTTCGATTTCGACAACAAGATGCTATTCGCCGCCTCCAATATTAATCGCGACAAAGCCGCGATCGTGCGCCTCGACCCGGCGACCGCGAAGGAGGAAAGCCAGATCTTCGCGCATCTGGATGTCGACGTCGGCGGGCTCGACTGGTCGCGCAAGCGCAAAGTCTACACCGAAGCGCAGTTCGTCACCTGGAAGCGAGAACGCAAATTCTTCGATGCCGAGATGCAGGCGATCCATGCCGATCTCGCGCGGCAGCTTCCCGGCTACGAGATCGACCTGCAAAGCTCCAACAAGGACGAGACGCTGTTCGTGGTCGCGGCGTGGAGCGACCGGACGCAGGGCGTGCGCTACCTTTACGATGTCGCGGGGAAAACGCTCACCAAGCTCGCCGAGATCGCGCCGTGGCTCGACGAGAACGAGCTGGCCGAGATGAAACCGATCGCCTACCCAGCGCGTGACGGCCTCACCATCCACGGCTACCTGACGCTGCC
>Ga0335078_10006339_pt1 | contig 17518 bp, 14 predicted proteins | sample Lox_Sample_32_FD_206711 | JGI IMG/M metagenome (GOLD analysis project Ga0335078, IMG submission 206711) | Soil microbial communities from Loxahatchee National Wildlife Refuge, Florida, United States - Lox_Sample_3.2 | ecosystem: Environmental > Terrestrial > Soil > Wetlands | place: USA... | reverse complement strand
CGGAGCATTGCCGCCCGGCGGGGCGATTTGCCGGTTTGCAAACCAGTCGTTGGCGTCCAGCTTGTCGTTGCGCACGAATTCGAATAAGTCTCCGTGGTACTTGTTGGTTCCGGCTTTGGTCGCCACCTCGATATTCGCACCGGCAGTCTTGCTGCTCTCTGCATCGTAAGGCGATGTCGTGATCCGGAATTCAGCGATGGAGTCGATATTGGGGAAAACCATGTTCGAGGCACCACCGCCTCCCTGGTCGTTATTGTTTGTTCCATCAATCTCCCAACCATTGTACTGGTTCGGCACTCCATTGAAAGAGATGGGGGCGCCAGCCAACACGCCGACGCCGGTCGGATCATAGTTGAGCGCAGCTGCCCCGGGAACCAGTATTGCCAAGTTCGTGAAGCTACGCCCATTCAAGTTCAGTTCCGTGACCTGCGAGCCGGTCACCACATCGGAAATGGTACCAGTCTCAGTTTCCACCTTGGCCACATTGCCGGTTACCGTTACGTGTTGGGTCGTCGCGCCAACTACCAAAGTTATGTCCACACGTTGTGTCTGGCCTACCGACAGCGCGACGCCCGTAATCGTCGTCCGCTCAAAGCCTTTCGCTTCGGCGGTAACCGAATAGCCTCCGATGGGGATTTTTGCAGCCACGTAAGCGCCCGCTGAATCCGACGACAGGTCGCGCGTGTACCCTTTGTCCGGGTTGGAAACCGTGACCTTGACGCCCGGCACAACCGCCCCAGTGGAGTCGGTGACCGTTCCCACAATGGTCGCGGTATCCTGTGCCCAAGCGGTAGCAAATCCAAACAAGAAAAAACCTGCAATAGCCAGCACTAAGGTCCGCATGGTACCCCTCCTCAGTTGAAGCATGTTTCGCAAGGTTAGTCACGCCGCTTTGGTTCTTGCGGCCAATCCAGCGTCGCCAGTCGACACCTCGAAACTTAACCACGGAACTTGAAGGAAGTCAAGGAGTTTATTTTCGATGCAATAAAAGTATTCTAGAATCCCGCAGTCTCCATTCCACCGGTTTAGCAGAGGTGCCAAGAAGTGTCGTTGCTCAATATCTGTATGCCTTTGAATACGAATATGTTATAAAAACAAAGAGTCTATATCGCGAACCCGGTAGAGTGGGACATTATGATCATTAAACAGGTTTGTGAGTTAAGTTCAAGTCGAAAGTTTTATTGACAATATTTAATGGCGGAACTATATTTCTCAGTCGTGATATTAAGTGTCTGATCCTGCGGCTCCAATGCTGGGGGGTGTCATCATCCTACGTTTTACGGGAATGTGTTATGCTCGGATTCTGCAAGGGCCTTTGCCCTGCTATCTCGAATAGAACCGAAGCCCGCAGCACGACGAACGGATGTGACCAGCTCATTTATGAATCTCCCGGCATCCATCTGGCCGAAGACTAACCTCGATGTTATTCTCGGAGCAGCGGCAAAAGTTCGAGCAAACCTCCCGATCTTGGCAAGAGGAAGCGTTGGAAGGCTGAAAACAGAGGATCAAGTGCGATGAACGGCATCTCGGATCAGACATTGCGGGATGTTCTCCGAGCCATATACCAACAGCGGACTACCAGCCGCGCTCTCATCACACAAGCTACGGGACTAAGCACCGGCATCATCAGCCAGGCGCTTCAATTACTCTTGCGCAGCGGCATGGTATTGAAGGTCGGGGAACTTGAATCGAACGGGGGCAGACGCAGGGAAGTTCTCACCTTGAATCCAGACGCAGTTTATTTTATTGGAGTCGATCTGGCAGGCCATTGCGTGCGTTTGGCCTTGGCGGGTTTTGGCGGCGACCTGCGCTTTCGCTGGGAGGTGGAGTTTGAGCCGGACGGTTCTCTGGATCTCCACAAATTGTTCAGCGGAATCGAAAGGGTCGCCAACAGCCTGAATGCCCAGCAGCGGAGCCGCCTGCAGGCCGTGGGCATCAGCTACCCTGGTGTGATGGACCAACAGGGCCGGCTGGACGCGGTGAATCTGGGTTGGCGGCAGTTCCCCTTGATGGCTGAGCTCCAGAAGGCAAGAAACGCCCGCGGATTCGAGTGGCTTCCGATGTTCATTGAGCCAGAGGTGCAAGGTGCCGTACGGGCTGAGCAGTGGCTCGGGCGCGCCCAACATCATCGATACGGAATCAACATCTCTTGCGACCGCGGTATTGGGGCAGGAATTTTCCTGGACGGAAAAGTAGTTGAAGGCTGGCGGAACATGGCTGGCGAGTTGGGACATGTGACCATCGACCCCGAAGCCGACGATCGCTGCAATTGCGGGAAGCGAGGTTGCCTCGAGGCCGTCGCAACCAGCAGAAACATTGTGCGCCAGTATCTCGACAAGACAGGGAAACGGGAGGGCTCGACGGCCAGCGTTCGATTCGCAGAAGTTGTCGAGCGCGCCCGCAAAGGCGAGCAGCCCGCGGTAGAGGTCGTCCAACGGGCCTGCCGGGCTTGGGGATTGGCGCTCTCCCACGTGGTGAACTTGTTGAACCCCGAGATTATTATTTTGGGAGGCGATCTGGTGGGCGTCGAAGATATCTTCGTACCGCTCATCAGGGAAGAGTTGCGTCGCCATTGTCTGCCTGAACTCTCGGAGTGTCTCGAGATTGAGGTCAGTTCGTTGGGGCTTGACGTGCGGCTCAAGGCGGCTGCCTCGCTGGCATTTCAGAAGTGTCTCGCTGATCCGTCGTTGTTGAAAAAGATGTGCAGCCCCGTGCTGCTCTCTCTCAGAACGGATGCCGACATTAAAGCGCAAGTCTCGGTTGAGGAATGAAAATGGAGCTCAGCATGGAAACACTAGCTATTCATGGCGGACCGAGAGCGGTAACAAACCAATTGAAAGGTTGGCCGTGCTTCGACGAGCGCGCACTCGATGCGGTCGAGGAGGTATTGAGGTCGGGCAAGGTGAATTATTGGACCGGCCGCAAGGGGATGGAGTTCGAGCGTCGCTTTGCGGAGTGGCAGGGCAGCAAATACGCCGTGAGTACGTCGAACGGCACTTCCGCGCTGCACGTGGCTCTTACCGCCCTGGGCATCGGGCCTGGCGATGAGGTCATCGTCCCGAGCTACACCTTCATCGCTTCCAGCTTCGCAGTCGTGCAAGCAGGTGCAATACCGCGCTTCGCGGATGTCAACCGGGAGGACCATTGCATCAGCGTGGAGTCTGCCGAAAAGCTCGTAAACGGCCGCACGAAGGCAATCCTGCCTGTACACCTTTACGGCAATGTGTGCGACATGGATGCGATTCTGGACTTCGCGCGGCGCCACGGCCTCTTTGTGATCGAGGACAATGCCGAGGCGTTCGGCGGCTCCTACAAAGGGCGGAAGACAGGGACGCTCGGGCACATCGCCGCTTGCAGTTTTTGCCAAAACAAGACCTTTACGACGGGCGGCGAAGGCGGCATGGTTACCACCGACGACGAGGAGTGGGCCTGGAAGGCTCGGAGCTTTCGCGATCACGGTTACGACGTTAAGCAGCGTCTCAATCTGCTGGAGCTTGAGCAAAAGCTACCTTACATCCATAACATGGTCGGGTGGAACTACCGCATGACGGAGATGCAGTCGGCCATTGGCTTGGCTGAACTCGAGCGCATTGACAATTGGAACCTGCCGAATCGACGCCGGAACGCGCACATCCTGATCGAAGCACTGCGCCAGACTCCCGAGGTGAAGTACTTTCCCGTCGATACTGTCGAACGGCGGAACGGCTGGTATGCTCTTGCGTTCTCTCTGGACATTGAGAAGATGGATTGCGACATCCAACAGTTTGTCTACGCCGCGGTGGCGGAAAACGTACCTTGCTGGAAAGTCTTCTGGCCGCAATGTCACACCGAGGCGGCCTTCCGGCAGTTCAACTCGTTCGGGCCGTCGGGATTCCCGTTTCGTTCGACCGAGTATGCCTCGCCGGAGAGTGTTGACTATAGCCGCGTCGAGGTCCCGAACGCGCTCTGGCATGAGTCGCACACGTTCACCTGCTTTGCATATCCCACTTACACGGAAGCGGACATGCACCAGATTGCCGCGGGTTTGCGCAAAGTGATCAACGCCTATTCACGCCGAACAACCTCGGTCAGCGTGTGAGGAATTCAATGGACGGCAAAGTCAGTTGGGGAGTAATCGGGTCCGGTGGAATCGCGTTTCGACGGACGATCCCGGAAGGAATTCTGCCTGCCCGCAACGCGAAGCTGGTCGCGGTATACGGCCCTGACCTTGAAGGAAATCGGGCGGTCGCCGAGCAGTTTGGGGCTCGGGCGGCGGCCAGTGTGGAAGACCTGCTTGCTTGCGAAATCGATTGTATTTACATAGCAACACCCACGTACCTGCACTGCAGGCAAGCTTTGGCCTGCACGGCTGCCGGGAAGCACGTCCTATGCGAGAAACCCCTTGGGCTTACGGTTACGGAAGCGGAGGAAATGGTCACGACCTTTGCGCGGGCAGGTCTTCTGTTGGGAACAGGGTTCATGATGCGCTTCCAGGCACAACACCAGGAGGCACGTCGTCTCATCGAGTCCGGCCGGCTCGGACAGCCCGTGTACGCTCGTGCCCAACTGTCCTGCTGGTATCCGCCAATCGCCGGTGCGTGGCGGCAGGACCCGGCCCTGGGCGGGGGTGGAGCCCTGATGGACTTGGGTGGCCATTGCCTTGACCTCCTTGAGATGTTCTTCGGACCTGTGGCTGCCGTTACCGCGAGGATTTGCCGGCGGGTCCATAGCTACCAACCTGAGGACGGGGCAATTATCGCTCTTGAATTCGAGAACGGCGCACTTGGCTCAGTCGATACGTTCTTTTCGATTCCCGACACTGCCTGTGAGAATGCTCTCGAGCTATACGGGTCCAGGGGAAGTGTGCTCGCCCGTGGCACCATTGGCCAGGGAAGCAGCGGTACGATGTCTGCGTTGCTCTCCGGTGGCGATACCGGCTATGACGCTCGCCAGGATCGTTCGATTGTTTCGCAACCAATCTGCCTGGCTCCCGTCAACACCTACTGCGCCGAGATCGAGGAGTTCAGTGGCGCGGTCCTCGAGCACCGCGAGCCTGAAATCAGCGGCAAACTAGGTCTACACAGCCAGCGCCTGCTGTCCGCATGTTACCTCTCGGCCCGTTCGGGCAGCCCAGTCCGGATTCACGGCGATGCATAATCCGAGGTGGGATTTGATATTGGCGGAGTCGTGGCGTCATCGAGGCTCTTGTCCGAAGCGAGATGATGATGAGGGGCGGATTTCGACGAAGCCCTGCCATGATTGACTTGGTTTCGAGGGTGTGGTCTACGGCTTACCAAGCGCCTCCTTCCTTGGAGCCCTGGCCGGATGGCGTCCCGGAGTGCTCGACGGACCGGCAAATTACCTTCGCTTGACGAAAGATTAACGCACACAATGGTAGCCCACCCTCTGCTCTTCGTGCTCTTGGCACTATCCGCACTTTGGCTGCGGGGCCAAGGGCCGCAAGTCGCGGAGAAGGCGGCCATCTTCGATCATGCGCAAGCGGCTTTTCTCAAGCACGACTACAGCGCAGCGGAAGCGGCGTTTCGGGAGGTTCTGAGGCTCGATCCGCATTCTGTCGCCGCGCTGTCTAACCTTGGCGTGGTTTATATACGTGAGCAGAAGTTCGGGGACGCCATTCAGACTCTGACTAAAGCCCAAAAACTAGACCCTGCGCTTCCTGGTATCACCCTCAACCTGGGCCTGGCTTACTACGAAAGTCAAGACTTTGCCCGGGCTGTCCCGGAGTTCTTGAGGGTGCTTCACGCCCAAACCGGCAATTACCAAGCCAGGTACTTACTCGGCCTGAGCTACTTCCTGGAGGACGAGTATAAAGATGCGCTTCAAACCCTCAAACCGCTGGCAAGCCGAGAGGAGCAAGACCTGGATTTTCTCTTCATCCTGGGCATCTGTTACGGGAAATCAAAGCAGGTGGAAGCATCCCAAAAGACCTTCGACCAGATGTTGCTCGTGGGTGGCGACACCGCTCACATACACCTCCTTATGGGAAAGGCGTACGTTGACCTCTTCGAGAATCAAAACGCCATATCGGAACTGGAAAGAGCGATAACGCTCGACCCGCACCTGGGGTTTGCGCACTACAATCTCGGCGTGGTTTATCAACGGATGGGAAGGTTCGATCTAGCCGACAAAGAATTCCAGACGGAAATAACTCTGACACCTCATGAGCCGTGGAGCTACGAGAATCGCGGGGAGATTCGTCTGGACCAAGGACACCCCGAACTGGCCGTTGGGTTCTTTCAGGAGGCATTAGTCCGGAATTCCCATCTGCCAGAATCTTTAGCCGGTATGGGGAGAGCTTATGTTCAAGTGGGGCAGGCCGGTCGAGCAATCCCATATCTCCGCCAAGCACTAGCTATCGAACCCAACAATGCTGGCTTCCATTACCAGTTGGGTCAGGCTTATCTCAAATCCGGCCAGCGTGAGGAAGCGGTGAAAGAATTCGCCTTGGCGGAAAAACTTCAGGCTGCCTCCCGCAACAAACAAGCTGAGGCACTATCAGGAAAGTTGCCGCTGCCGCCTGTGCCCCAGCCTTGAGGGAAATCTCGATTCGTGATTTGCCCTATAGGGGCGCACACAATTGGCGCACAGGAGCTCGAGGATCAGCGTTTATGGGGCCTTTGAAAGCGTGCTACTGAGGGGGAAGTCAGTGACAACATCTCCTCAATTTCCCACAAATCGCGCTGAGGCGTAAACACCCTGGAGCGAAATGTCCGCGTAAGCGCCTGGATACGACCCTCCGGACGCCGCCTTCCCCTCTGATCACGATCCTTCGCCGCTTTTCGTCTGACCATCGCGCCCGGCGCAGATGTCGATGCGGACACACTACTCCGCTGAGGGCAATGCCAGATTCTGATCGCCCTGCTTACTGTAACTGGCACCAGCGTTACACCACGACTCACCCAATCAGCAACCGCTCTACTTTGGCGGCGGCTTCATCTAGAATGCTGGGCAGCACGTGGGAGTAGCGCTCGAGCGTAAAGGCAATGCTCGCGTGGCCGAGTTGATCGCTAATAACTTTCACCGAGACGCCGGCTGCTATCCCGAGCGTGGCCGCCGTATGTCGCAATTTATGTTCTGAGTTAGCGTAAGTGCTTTAGGGTCAAGGTGTTGTAGGTGAGGAGGGGCTTTTGGTTCAAGTCTATCGGATTCAATGAGTTAGTCGATTTGGCACGAAAAACTCAGAACATAATTTTTCAGGCTGGAAAAGACGGGGGTGAAGGACTCCGTGCAGGAGATCCGCGATGAAGAATTGGATCGACCCTAGCGAACGCAGAACTGGCACTCCGCGAGCCGATCAACTGCCTTCACGCTTCCCGCTTGCCGTCCACAGCACTCGCCGGCTTGGCTGTCCAGACTTCGCATCCGGCGCAACGCAGCCACCAGCGGTCCTTCAGCCGTGGAGCATAGCCTCTCTACGTGGCCGACAACCTGGGAAGAAGTCCGCGCGCCAGAAGATTGAACAGACCAAGCTCTCAGAACGCCTTGAGAATTAAAAGAGAGAAGTAAAAGGGAAAGGCCACACAGATTGGGATGAACAAAAAGGTAACGAAGCAAAAAAGCCTCAAGAACAAGGCAAAACTCAGAACATAATTAAAACTCAGAACATAACGAAGGTCGTAAAGCCGAATTGATCGTATGCCGGCTGTGGCCAGAAGCTTTCGGAATTCACGCTTGACAGTCCGTTGTCTTAAGGGAGTTCCGGCTCCCGAACGGAAGATCAGGTCATGTTCCGCAATAAATTCACCTTCCGCCGGTGGTCTCTGCGAATTTCGTACGTTCTCCAAAGCTTCCAGCACAAAGCCCTGCAGCTTTACGAGGCGGCGGCTTCGTTTGCGTTTCGTATCTTCGAAAATCCAGCCGGACCCCGATCTCTGGATAGTCCGACACACGCTCGCCGTGCCTCGCTGCCAGTCGATATCGTTCCACTTTAGGGCCAGATACTCGCTTGGTCTCATTCCAGTGGTCAGGGCCAGGGCAAACAACCCGAACCAGCTGGATTCTCTTGCAATGGCGAGAAAGCGCCGGCATTCCTCAACGCTGAGGGCGTCCATTTCCCGCCGCTTCATGCGGGGAAGATCTAAACCCACGCATGGGTCCTCGAAGAGTATTTTCCAACGGACTGCCTGACGGAGGGCCGACTGTAGAACCGCATTCGTGTACTCAATCGTTCGTGGCGACAGCCCGCGCTCTGACATCTGAGCGTAGACGCTCTGAATATCGAACTGAGAGATGGCGCCAATGGGGCTGGCGCCAAAGACTGGACGGATGTGAAGCCGCAACAGGGCTTCATAGTCGGAATAGCTTTTCGGCCGCAGCCTCGGCTTCGCCGCCGTGGCGAGCCATTGATCCAGGTATTGATTCAGACTGATCGCAGCCGTGCGCGGCAGACGCCCAATGTCACGTTCCTGCAATTTTGTAGTCAGGTAGGTCTGTGCTTCGCGGAATGAACCGCGAATGGTTCTATTGTGATACTTCCGCTTTCCGTTTTCCGGCTCGCGGCCGAGAGAAACGCGAACCAGCCAAGTGTGGGGTCCGCGAGAAATAAGTTGTCCTGCCTTCCGGGCCATAACACACCTCCTGCCCGGAGGCGACCACACTGGGCGAACGTCTGCGCAGTACTGATCATCAGTTATAGCTGGGTTCAAAGTGGCGGCGACGGCATTAACCGGACCCATCACCCATGTTTTAGCGGGTTTCGGATCGACTGAACACGCGCACCGGTCTTTCGGGCGGTATAGATGTGACAAGGCTGCTGAAGTATGTGAATGATGAGTTTGTAGATGGCAAGGATAGGTATAAAACGCACCAAAGCCCGGATCACATCTTCACCGATGCCGGAACTGGGCACGCTCGTACGTCCCAACCAATCCCAGGAACTCCATTTCAGGAGGAGGCAGACAATCCAGTTCCGCACACACCTACTTTCGAGCTCCGGCCTGACAGGGGCTTTTCAGAGGAACGTCGCGGGGAAGGTTAGGCGTGATTACCAGATGGTGTTGATATCTAACGAACGAATTCGTCCGTCACGGCTCAATACGGGCACTCTATAGAATAGTGCAGTCGCGGCGATTACCCGGTCGGGAAGATCCGGCAGGTCCTGGCGAGAGATTTCCGTCATTTTCATGGCGACATGCTCATCAAGCGGTACGAATTGAAGAACAGCCTTTGGATTGACGGCTGCGTCATGAAGGTCCCGAACTGTGCTGGTGGGAATTCGACCCTTCTCGGCAAGATAGATCATTTCGGCAATGCTAATGGCTGAGACGCCGATGTGATCACCCTTGGCAACCGTACTGTCGATAAATTCGGAGGCAACTTTCCCCAAGCGAGCGTCGGAGTAAAGACACCAAATTGTCGTGTGGGTGTCAGCGATGCCAACGATCATCAGAAGTCGGACCGTGGAAAATTTCGAAACATGTCCGCGCGGTTTTGATCGATCTCTTCGGCCGATGGCGCAGTGCCGTATTTGGCGAGCAGCCCACGCAAGGAAATCGTCGGCTCGTTGTGGGTAGTCACCTCGGGTGCGTCGGCGATGATTTTGTCGATCGCTTGGCTCAGCAACTCATTGGCCGTCATGCCCTTTGACTCCGCGACGGCAATGAGCTTGGCCTCTTTCTGCGGCTCCAGCGGCAAAGTAATTGTCATACCGTCCTTCTTCCTTCTTGCTGATACCATTGATAATGTACCCCAAAAGCTATCCATCTCGCAATCCACCAGGGTCCGGCGACGCGTTCGAAGGAATGCCACGGCAGGAGAAGTCGGTAAACCACGGGTGATGGGCGCGCGGATCTCGGCGCGTGCGACCGAGCAGGACTCGACACTGGCCGCTGATTCGACGATCAGAGGTGCCGGAGCCCCTGGCTTTGTGTTTTTTTTCACTCGTGACGAGATCATCGACAATTTGTGTGCCAGATGCATGCCGCTTCCGGTCCCAATTACATAGCACTTACATTTCGCGCTTCGAACCGCGCGTCGGGAATTCCTTTGTCCCTTTCTTGCCCGTGGGCTGTACCAAGCTCGACCTTAGGCTGAAGCCGGAATTCTTCCTCCACCAGTCGCGATGATGGTGGTTTGATTCCCTTTTGCGGAGTGGGATGCGGTACTTAGGATCTTCAATAGCGGCTCGGCCACGAGCGCAATTGTCCCGTACCGTTGACCAGGTCTGGAGGACGCTCAAGATTGACGCCCAAAGAGAAAATATGTCAGACATATCGGTCAGTTTGTCACTATAATTAGCGATGAAAGGCCAATCTCGTGCCAGACACAACAAACCCTGGTCTACTCCAGCGTGAACTCAAGCGACGTGCCGCCAGGGGCTCGCGTGACGAGGGGCCTGCCGATCCGGAGACCGCCGTCGACACCGCGGCTGGACGGCCGGGCGAGATGACGGAATGGGGGGCATTTGAAGAGATCAACCAATCGGAAGAAGAACTCCGTGTGATGATCGACACGATTCCCGCTCTGGCGTGGACCTCCCGGCCGGATGGCGCCGCTGAATTCCTCAACCGACGATGGCTTGACTACACTGGGCGGTCCTTGCGGGAGTCTCTCGGCTGGGGATGGAAAGAATCCATTCATCCTGATGATCTAAAGAAACTGATGAACGCCTTGGCAAAACCCGTTGATTCTGGGGAGCCTGGCGAAGTGGAAGCACGCCTCCGGCGCTTTGATGGGGAATACCGGTGGTTCCTGTTTCGCGCTGCGCCGGTACGCGACGAGCAGGGCAAGGTTTTCAGGTGGTATGGGACTAATACCGATATTGAGGACCGAAAGCAAGCGCAGGGCAGCCTCCGGGCGGCGATATCTGAGCGAACACGCCTGTCAGCAGTTCGTGCGGATATCGGCATGGCTCTGGCGCGCAAAGATAGTTTGAGAGAAATCCTGGGTGCATGCGCCGAGGCCATGGTTCAGCACCTCGATGCCGCCTTTGCCCGCATATGGACACTTAACAACGGAGGCGGGGAACTAGAGTTGCAAGCCAGCGCAGGAATGTACACTCGCTTGGATGGTCTTTACAGTCGAATTCGCCTCGGAGAGCTCAAAATCGGCCTCATTGCCCAGAATCGGAAAGCTCACCTGACCAACGATGTCCAAAACGATTCGCGGATTAGTGACCGCGATTGGGCAAGAGCTGAAAAAATGACTTCCTTTGCCGGCTATCCTCTTGTTGTCGAGGAGCGAGTTGTGGGTGTCATGGGAATGTTCTCCCGGCGCCCACTCGCGCCATCCACATTGGACACTCTTGCTTTCGTTGCTGATGGCATCGCGCAGGGCGTCGAGCGCAAGCGCGCAGAGGAAAGGTTGCTGCGGAGTGAGGCTTACCTGGGCGAGGCCCAAAGATTGAGTCACACGGGCAGTTTTGGCTGGGATGTTTCCAGCGGAGAGATCTACTGGTCCCCAGAAACCTTCCGCATATTTGATTACGAGCCCACCGCCAAGGTCAAGATTGAACACGTGCTGCAGCGAACTCACCCTGAAGACAGGTCGGCTGTGCGGCAACTCATCGACCGCGTTTCACGCGAGAGGACGGAATTCGATTTTGAGCATCGGTTGCTGATGCCTGGCGGATCCGTAAAACACGTACGGGTAATGGGGCGCCCTTCAAAGGTCCCGTGGGGCGGTTTTGAGTTCGTGGGAGCGGTTACGGACGTTACCGAACGCAAGCGCGCCGAGGTCGCTCTGCGCTCGAGCGAAGAGAATATTCGGCTGACACTCGATAGTATTTCCGGACTGGTGACAACTTTTTCCGGGTCAGGCGACCTCGAACTTGCCAATCGGCCGTTTCAGGATTATACCGGCCGCACCCTCGAACAGTTGAAGAGCGATCGCGATATTCTGCATCCGGACGATCGCGAGCGTGTCATGAGTCAGTGGCGGAACTCGCTCACGACGGGCGAGCCACTTTACGCGGAAGCTCGTCTCCGCCGGAGTGATGGCACCTTCCGGTGGTTCCATTTGACCTCTCTGCCTCTACGGGACAAGAACGACGTAATTATCCGTTGGTGCAGCTTAATCACCGACGTTGACGAACGCAAGCAAGCGGAGGAGAAGCTGCGGCGGAGTGAGGCCGATTTGCTTGAGGCGCAGCGCTTGACCCACACGGGGAGCTGGAAGCATGTTCTTTCATCAGGGCGGGTCGAAGTCTCGCCGGAAATCCATCGAATTTTCGGGACACGTCCAGATGAGGATATGGCGGATGCGGCGTTTTGGTTTAGCCGGATCCACCCTGAGGACCGGAGGCGCACTCAGGAACTCTTTGCAAAATGCGAAATCGAGAAGACCGATTATCAGGCGGACTATCGCCTGCTTCTTCCCGACGGAACCATTCGGCACCAACATTCGGTTGGGCATCCGATCTCGAACAAGTCGGGCGAGCTCATCGAGTTTGTCGGGACGGCGATGGATACCACCGAACAGGTAGAGGCCAGAGCCGCGCTGGAGAAGGCAATTGCCGAGATCAAAGTGCTGGAGGACCAGCTTTATAAGGAAAACCTCGCCTTACGAGACGAAGTGGACCGGGCGTCGATGTTTGAGGAGATTGTTGGCAACTCCCGCGAGTTGCAAGCCGTGCTTTCCCGGGTTACCAAAGTTGCTCCCACCGACTCCACCGTTCTCATCACCGGTGAGACGGGCACGGGAAAGGAGTTGATCGCGCGCGCCATCCACAAACGCTCGCCGCGGTCACCACGGGCCTTTGTCAGCGTCAACTGCGCGGCCCTAGCGCCTTCACTCATTGCTTCGGAGTTATTTGGCCACGAAAAGGGAGCCTTTACCGGCGCCATGCAGCGCCGGCTCGGCCGTTTTGAGTTAGCGGATGGGGGCACGATTTTCCTGGACGAGGTGGGCGAACTCCCAGCCGACACTCAGGTTGCGCTTCTGCGAGTTCTGCAAGAACGGGAATTCGAGCGGGTTGGGGGCAAGCAATCCATCCACGTTGATGTTCGGGTGATTGCGGCTACCAACCGTAAACTGGACGTCGCAACCGTACAGGGCGCCTTTCGGTCAGACTTGTTTTACCGGTTCAACGTGTTCCCGATCGAGGTCCCCCCACTCAGGGAGCGCAAGGAAGACGTTTTGATGTTGTTGGAATATTTCGTCGATCGCTTTGCCAAAAAAGTCGGCAAGAAGTTTGGACGGATTGACAAGCGGACCTTGGAACTGTTTCGATCTTACGATTGGCCGGGCAATATCCGCGAGCTGCAAAATGTGGTAGAAAGGTCCGTGATAGTAAGTTCGGGCGACGTGTTCTGCATTGATGAAGCTTGGCTCTCCACGGATGCAAGCCACGTGCCGCCGCAACAACCCCCGCCAGCACTTTCCGAGGCAGAATCAAGTCGCGAACGGCAGATCATCGAGGCCGCACTTGCCGAAAGCCGAGGGCGAGTTTCTGGCCCCCTGGGTGCGGCGGCCAAGCTGGGAATACCCCCTTCGACCCTTGATTTCAGAATCAAGAAGTTAAACATCCGCAAGAGCCACTTCAAGCTCGGCAGAGCCTCTGCCGCAAATTCGTGAAAATCACAGTTCTCACGAGTTTCACGAAATCCACAAAAGCGAATTGACCTTCCCCCTTTTCCTTTTCATGAGTTTACGAATGGCCATCGGCCTGCACTCAAAACGCTCAGGGCAAAGAAAAGTCGGAAGTGCACATAGTGTGTGCTGAGCAGCACGTTGTTCAGGAGGGTTAAAGTCCCTCTGGCGCTCGGATGAGGGGCGCCATATCCGAAAGCGGGGGTAATTCCTCGCTGGCCGGAGAGCAGCTGGTAGGACTCCGGAGGGCAGGCTGTCCATCGCGAGGTGGAATCCGAAGGGCATGAGGAGAAGTACCGGGCCGTAATCAATGGGGGCTACTCCAACGATGAACCGGTCGGCCAAAGGTGGGGCAAGGTCGAGCCTGCATTATGGAGGCGAAGGCATTCTCATTCACCCACCGCACCAAGGTGTTTGCGGACGGCACGGTACGGAAGAACAGCGCGCGACCTCAGGAGGACTGGCAGAGTCTCCGGGTGGCACCGGAGTAAGCACACCTATAAGCGGAAGCGAAAAGGCGAGCGAAGCCTAGCCAGTTGACGGACGGCTGTGTAGTACCTGAAGCGCGGCGAAAACCGCGTGACCGAGAGATCGGCGACAGAAGTGGGTCGGGGAAGGCAGCCGGCGAAGAGGGTGGGGAAGAGCGAGGAAGCCAGATGAGTAAGGACGGGGAGGAGGATCAGTTCCATGAGTGAAAAACCCGTACATCCCCGACCGAGGAGACTGGCGGACTGGATCAATCCCACAGGTGCCAAGAAGGTCCACTCATTAATCGACAAGGTGTACAAGCGGAAGAACCTGGAGATGGCCTGGGATCGCGTCGCAGCCAACCGGGGTAGTGGAGGCGTGGATGGGCAGAGCCTGGAGGCCTTTGGTCAGCAACTCGGTTCAGAACTGAATCGGTTGCAGACGGAGCTGAAAGAGGAAGCCTATCAGCCTCGACCGGTGCGGCAGGTGCAGATTCCGAAGGCGGGGAAGCCGGGAGAGTTTCGGACGCTGGGAATTCCGACGATTTACGATCGGGTATGCCAGCAGGCGTTGCTCAATCGGTTGGAGCCGATCTTCGAGCCGGTATTCGATGATGCTAACTTCGGATATCGGCGAGGGCGATCGACGAAGGATGCCTTGCGCAAAGTGTGGGAGGAGATCAAGAGCGGACGGGAGTGGATTGTGGACGCCGACTTGAAGGACTTTTTCGGGTCGGTGGATCACGAAAAACTTCTTACGCTGGTGGCCCAACGGATAGCGGACGGCCGGGTGCTTCGCCTGATTAAGGCGATGCTCAAGGCGGGAAGCTATGGCCAAGGGCGGCTCTTTCCGAGCGAGCGCGGGACTCCGCAAGGCGGGGTCGTCTCACCCTTGCTCAGTAACATTCTCCTGACCCCGTTTGATCGGGAGATTCGACGCAGGGGATATCAGCTTACGAGGTATGCGGACGACTGGGTGATAACCTGCAAGTCCGTGGCAGAGGCGCGGGCGGCGGTGGCGGCGGCGCTCCGAATCCTGAAACACCTGGGTGTGGTACTCCATCCGCAGAAGACGCGGATCGTGCATGTCCAGCATGGCTTTGAGTTCCTGGGTTATAAGATCAAGCTCGGGAAGGCCCTTCGGCTTCCGGCGAGCAAGATCCGTAGCCAGGCGCGCTCGGGGGCGCTGTATGCGTATCCCCGTGAGAAGTCGATCTGCCGTTTCAAGGATCAGGTGCGGCAGCGGACCAAGCGTCGCGTGCCCTTGCGCACCCGCGAGCTGATTGCTGAGTTGAATCCGGTTTTGCGGGGTTGGGGCGAGTATTACAAACGCGCCCACGTTCGAAAACTCTTCCACCAGCTCGACGGTTGGGTCCGACGACGAATCTGGTCGCATCGGTTCAAACATTGGCGCAATGGTGGCTGGAAAGCGCTGCCGGAGGCCAAGCTGTACGGCGAGTATGGGCTTGTCAACCTGGTTGGACTAATTCCTTCGATTGCATCGGCGAGGAAGCAGTCTTCGTGAAAGCTGCATACGGGAAAACCGTCCGTGCAGTTTGAGCGGCGGACGGAGGCCAGCGCGTCAGCGCGCCTCCTCCGACCCGACAGCCTCTGGCGGGGTACCAGTGAAGTGCATGGTGACAAAAGCCGCAGGGGCCAGTTAGTGCGAAAGCGGCATCGATGACCTGCAAGATCGAACGGCTCAAGTCCGACGAGAGCGCGATTGTCCTGCGTGTGTGCGGACGGGTTCAGGCGGAACACATGCGCACAATCGAAGAGTTGATTGGCGGGGAAAGCGGTGGGGTAGCCCTTGACCTTGTAGAAGTCACGATTGTCGATCGGGATGCGGTAACTCTGCTCGCCGATACTGAACGCAATGGTGTGCAACTGAGGAATTGTCCGGCTTTCCTCCGCGAGTGGATTTCGAGCGAGCACCAGCGCGTGGCTGCGGAGAATCCGCACAGACCGTCTGATGCAATCATAGATGGCGAGGACCTTTAACAAACGGTTGGAGGTATCAACTCAACAAAGGAGAATATGCCATGGCAACTATTACAACGAAGGACGGGACGCAAATCTACTTCAAGGACTGGGGTACGGGGCAACCCATCGTTTTCTCGCACGGCTGGCCGCTGAGCGCGGACGACTGGGAGGCCCAGATGATGTTCTTTGGGCAGCAAGGCTATCGCGTCATCGCACACGACCGGCGGGGGCATGGGCGCTCCGGCCAGACGTGGGACGGCAACGAGATGGACACCTATGCCGATGATCTATCTGAATTATTTGAAAAGTTGGACCTCAAGAACGCCATTATGGTCGGGCATTCCACCGGCGGTGGTGAGGTCGCCCGCTATCTCGGCCGCCACGGGGCCAAGCGTGTCTCCAAGGCGGCGCTCATCAGCGCCGTGCCGCCGCTCATGCTGAAGACAGACAAGAACCCTGGCGGCCTGCCCCTTTCGGTCTTCGACGACCTGCGGGCACAACTTGCGGCGAATCGGGCACAATTCTACAAGGACATCACTCTCCCGTTTTATGGATACAATCGGCCGGGTGCAAAGATCTCAGAGGGCATCCGGGAGCGCTGGTGGTTGCAGGGCATGCTGGGAGGCGTCAAAGCTCACTACGACTGCATCAAGGCATTCTCGGAAACCGACTTCACCGAAGACCTGAAGAAGATTGACATCCCCGTGCTGGTGATGCACGGTGACGACGACCAGATTGTGCCGATTGGCGCTGCGGGTCTCATGTCCGCGAAAATTCTGAAAAATGCAACGCTGAAAGTCTACCCCGGCTTTCCGCATGGCATGCCCACGACCAATGCCGACCAAATCAACGCTGACCTGCTTGCTTTTGCCAAAGATGCGGCGAAAGCAGCGGCGTAGCGGTCGCTCGGCCTGGCCTTTCGTCCTTCGCGGAAAAGACCGGGCTGCCCCGGTACTGGTTTGATTAGGCCAGGGAACCCGAACGTGTCGAGTGAGTCGAAGCGAAATCCAATAAGGAGTTACGCATGGTCACTATACCGTCAGCCGAGATTTCACGCCGCCAGTTCCTCGCCGCCGGAGGTCTCGCGGCTGCGACCGCCTGGCTCGCCCCAACGGCTTTGTTTGCGGACCCCGACGATGTGCTCGTCCCTGGGGCTCTAAAGGAAGCGGCGACCGCAAAGGTCACAGTTCAAACCCTGCGCCGCAATGTCAGCGTTCTTTTGGGGCCGGGTGGAAACATCGCCGTCCTCACCGGCCCCGACGGGAAGCTGCTCGTAGATGCAGAAATCATCACCGCGGGCCCGAACGTATCTGCCGCTCTGGCAAGCATCAATACGGACCCCGTTAAGCAATTGATCAACACTCACTGGCACTTCGATCATACTGGCGGGAACGACTGGCTGCACAAAGCCGGAGCCAGCATCCTGGCGCAAGAGAACACGCGCAAACATCTTTCGCAAGAGACGCGTGTGGAAGGTTGGAAGCACACGTTCCCAGCCGCGCCGGCGGGTGCGATACCCACCACCGTCTTCAAAGATGACT
>Ga0335078_10006338_pt1 | contig 17518 bp, 12 predicted proteins | sample Lox_Sample_32_FD_206711 | JGI IMG/M metagenome (GOLD analysis project Ga0335078, IMG submission 206711) | Soil microbial communities from Loxahatchee National Wildlife Refuge, Florida, United States - Lox_Sample_3.2 | ecosystem: Environmental > Terrestrial > Soil > Wetlands | place: USA... | reverse complement strand
ATGGCCAGCGCCTGCGGATCGGGGATCTCGTCGGCGGTCACGATGGCCGGACCGAGCGGAGCGAAGGTATCGAAGGTTTTGCCCATCATCCACTGGGTGGTGGCCATCTGGAAATCGCGGGCGCTGACGTCGTTCATGATGGAGTAACCGAAGACGTGCTCGCGCCAGCGCTCTTCCGGGATGTGGCGCCCCCTCTTGCCGATCACCACCACAAATTCGGCTTCATAATCGGGCTTGGTCGAGTTTTTGGGCAGCACGATCGGGTGGCGCGGACCGATGACGGCGGTGGGAAACTTGGCGAAGACGGTCGGGACCTCGGGGATGGGCATGCGGGTCTCGGCGGCGTGATCGCGGTAATTCAAACCGATGCAGATCACCTTGGGCGGGCGGGGGATGGGGGCCAGCAGTTTCACCTGATCGGCGGGCCAGCGCTCGCTTGCGATGGCATGGGGAATCCACCGGGTAACCTCGTCCATGGCATCGGCGCCGCCGGCCATCAATTCAATCGTGCTTCCGATACCGGCCCGGCTGAGGCTGATGATCTCGCCGTCGAATTCCGCGGCCGGCTCGGCACGCCCGTCCCGTTCTATGGTAAGGAATCGCAACTTATGCTCCGCTGAAAGCATCAGTGTAGCATCGGTGTTTCTCCGGCCCGGGTGTTTCTCCGCACGCCGCGGGGCCGCGACGACGGGGGCGGTGAATAATGCGGACGATCCGCCGAAATCGGGGCCAAACAGTTTGAGTTATTTGGTATTATCATTTGGAAGCGTTCCATTTTGTCCCGCTGCGGTATTCCCTTCCCTAAGCGTGTTCAGAAGCGTGCGCGCCTCGGCACTTGGAGAATCAATGAGCCTGCTCTGGATGACGGTCATCACCCTGCTGATCCTGCAAACCTCGGTTTTTTTCACCACCATCTACCTGCACCGCGCGAAGACCCATCGAGGGTTGGAATTGCACCCCGTGGTGGGCTTCCTCATGCACCTCGAGCTGGCCCTGTTCACGGGGGTGGTACCCCGCGAGTGGGCGGCGGTGCACCGCAAGCACCACCACTTTTCCGATGAGGAAGGCGATCCGCACAGCCCGTACCTCTTCGGCTTGTGGACGGTGCTCTTCGGCAACTACTTCATGTACCGCAAAGAGGCGAAGAACAAGGCGGTCGTCCGCAAGTACACGCCCGACTGGAAGAGCGACGCGCTGGACAAGCTGCCAGGGATCGAATTCGGCGCCCTGGGCGGCCTGGCGATCTTTATGCTGATGTTCGGCGTATGGTGGGGGCTGGGGGCCTGGTGTTTCCACATCGTGGCGTACATCCTGCTGAACGCTTCCATCAACAGCATTTGCCACATGAAGGGGTATCGGAACTTCGACAACAAGGCGACCAACGTGCAGTCGATCGCGCTGATGACGGCGGGGGAAGGGCTGCACAACAACCACCACGAGTATCCGACCTCGCCGCGCCTGGCTCTCCGTCCGGGCGAGATCGATCCCGCCTGGCCGCTCATCCGGGCGTTGGAAATCTGCGGGCTGGCGCGCGTGAAGCGGCTGACGATCGCCAAGGCGGCGTAGGCATCGCCGGCGCCTCAGACGACCGCCCTGCCGATGGTGATACGCCGCGGCGGCGGGAGCGAGTCAGTCCGATCGCGATAGTAAAGCTCACGCGCCGTTTCCGGCGAAAGAAATGTAACCTGGGAGAACCCGAGCGCGGATAGTTCCGCGCCCAGCGCGTCCGGATGGTAGGAGCCGCGCCAGGGCTCGCCCGCGGCGGCGGCGTCTTTGGCCAGGGCATCGACACTGCCTTGTGAAAACGTGAATACAATCTCCGAGAGCTTCGGAAACGAAGCCACCAGCCGGAAGATCGATTGAACGGCGTCCACGGGCAGATAGATCAAAACTCCGAGACAGGAGAAAAACGCCGGCGAGCCGCAATCCACGCCGCCCGCCGACAAAACATCGCGCAGTGGCGATGTTTCGAAATCGGCGGCGACAAACTCCAAGTTGGCCGGGAGCGGGATCTCCGACGCGCGCAAGCGGTCCAATTTGGCGCGCTGGCTCGCCGCATGATCGGTTTCGAAGATGCGCAGCGAGCCGGCCCATTCCGGCTGCCGGTAGGCGAAGGTATCGAACCCGGACCCGAGAATCACGTATTGGCGGACTCCGCGATCGACGGCTTCGCGGAGGCAATCCTCGGCGTAGCGGCTGCGAAGAACGACATGCGACCGCAAGGCCGCCAGGCGGGGCATCAGCAGCCACTCCGGATTGGCTCTGGCCCTTTGCACCAGGTCGCCGTCGAGAAGCAGTGGAATCACCGGATCGTCGAGGATTCTGGGAGGGTCGTCGCATAGTTCATGCAACGCGCGCAGGATAGCGACTTCGATCGCGGTGCGGCTCAAGGGGCGTTCGGGAGTACTCATGGCCTGAAGATCAAGTATACGGAAGCAGGCCGCGCCGGCTGGCGCGCCAGAAAACGAAAAAGCGGCGAGACGAGTCTCGCCGCCGCAAGTGTCTTTCGATAATCCGGCTTACTTGCCGGCCGCGAAATCGATCTTGATGTGGGTTTCGTTCTCGACCGGCGTGCCGTTGAGCAGAGTCGGCTGGTAGACCCATTGCATCACGGCATCGCTGGCCGCCTTGACGAGCATCTGGTGGCCGGAGATGACCTTTACCTTCTTCACTTTGCCATCGGCTCCGATGGTGGCAATGAGCTCCACGGTGCCGCGCACGCCCATCTGCTGGGCGATCTTGGGATATTCCGGATCGCGCCTGACAAGCAACTGGGCCTGGGTAATTTGTCCGCCGGCGCGAGGAGTGGCCGTCGAGGGCGGAGGCGGCGCGGGAGCCTTGGGGGCCGGAGGCGGCGCCATGCCGACGAGGTTCCCTCCGGGCAGCGCGGCCTGCTGAGTATTATCGACGCGGCCGACCGTCGGGGCATCGGGCAGATCCGACTGGCTGGCGGGGCGCAGGCGTTTTGACAGAGAAGAAGAATCGAAGGCACGGCTCGGAGAGGCCAGTTTCTGCTTCTCGACGGGCGGTTCTTCGGGGGAGGGAGCCGCCGTTTCGGCGGGAGCGCTCGGAGCCGCGGTGGAATCGTTCTTCCCCGGGGCGGCGGGCGTTGTGGTGGTAGCCGCCTGCGTCTTGGAGGCCTTGGGATCATCCGGCATCGGCGACGGACGGGTGCGCAGCACGCGCACGCTCTCGCTGGCCGTCTTCACCTGGTCGCGGCCGGTGACTTCCAGGCGGAAGCTGACGTCGGGCGTGAGAGGCGAGTACACGATGCTGCCGTTGGCGAGCTGACCCGGATCCATGTCGTAATTCTCCTGGCGTTCGCCGTCGGAGATGGAGAGAACCGCATGCGCGGCGCCCTTCACGACGGCCGCATCGCGATTCCAGGTCAACAACAGGTCGGCGCCGGAATGTTCGACGCGCAGATTCAGCGGGGAGGTGTCCCCGGCGGTCGTGGGAATCGGGCTGGCTTTGTGTCCGGAGAACATGAAGTATCCGCCGACGCCCAAACCGAGAACGGCGACCAATCCGGCTACGAGCAAGGCCTTGCCTCGGCGAGGGGCGGCTTCGGGAAGATCGAACGGAGTCAATTCCGGCTTCGCGGGAGCCTCTTGCGGGACGACTTTAGGAGTCTCCTTCTCGACGAGGGGCTTTTCCGCTTTCGGGGCCGGTTTCGCCGCGTCTTTTTCAACGAGCGTCTTTTCAGCCTTCGGGGCGGCTTTGGCCGCATCCTTTTCGACGGCGGTCTTTTCGGGCTCGGCCTTCCTGGATTCCGGCTCTGGTTTCTTGACCTCGGCCTTGGCGTCCGCGGCGGGCTTCACTTCGGGGGCAGCCTTGGCCTCGACCTTGACCGGGGCTTTTTCGGGCTTTTCGTCCTTGCGCGCTCTTTCGTCCTTGCGAGCCGGTTTTTCCTCGGCACGCGGGGCCGGCTCGGCGGGCTTGCGAACCTCTACCGGGGCGGGTTCGGCGGGCGCGGTGGGCGCGGGTTCGGCCACCAGGTCGTTGCTCTGGGGCGGCGCGGAGGAGATCTCGCGCCGCGATGCGATGGGCACGATTTGCGCGCGGGCGGACGGTTTCGGCGGCGCGGGAGGAGCCTGGGCCGCGGGAGCGGCCGGCGGCGGATCCGCGGGAAGCGAAACCGATGCGGTCAATTCCGATGACCGGAACGGAAACTCCAGGTAGCTGGCCTCCATTCGAATCACGCCGTCTTCGCGGAGGAAAATGCCGCCGGTGGACGGCTTGGATGCATATGGCCGCACCAGAAGCGCGATGTGATTGGCTTCTCGAAAGTAGATGTCGAGGAACGATACGTCCTCCGGATCAAGCGCGAGACCCTTGCGGGTGTGGCTACGGAAAAACCCGACAGCGCGCGTGGCTCCAGTGGCATGTTGCTCGATCGCGCGCTCGAAGCGAGCCATATCGGCGTCGGAAAGCCGGAACAGCGGACCCCGGCTGTAATCGCAGGAAACCAGTTCAAATTCCTCGACGGTGACCAGCGGCGAAGATCCCGTGGTCGCGCGTCCGAGCAGAATGCCGCCGATCTCCGAACCGCGAGAGGTCAGCGAGCGGAAATTTTCGACCACCAGTTTGTCCAACCGGTCGATCATGTCGAACAAAAGATTTACAGATACCGGTTTCTGCGGAACTTCCCAATGGTAACTAGAACGCGGAGAGGAATCCGTGCTGATGCGTTCGATTCGCGCAGCGGACTCGATCATGACGTATGCCTCCACCGGCGCGCATTGACAGCGCCGTTTCTGCGACGATTTTACCGGAAATCAGCGGCTGTTAATTCAAGATTTTTTGCGGAATTAACCAAAATTAGCACTACGAATACTACTGACAGCACTCTCGACTAACGTTATTTTTTTCAATGTACTAACCTTAGTTAACATAAGATTGTTACCGGGGTTTATGATGGTAATTCAGCAGCACTTTCCCTATAATTGGGCCAGTTCATGAGCGTCCGAACCTGTCAATTCTGCGGGAAGCCCCTGAGCCGGATCTGGACCGGCGGAGGCGACTACTGCTCGCGCGAGCATCGCAACCAGCATCGCTTGCGCCTGGGCATGGATCGGCTGGCAGAGGCCAACAAAGTGGCCAGCCTGATGCGGCGCCGCGAGAACCTCAAGCCGATCTCGACGCTGCAACCAGTGATCTCCGCCGTGATGGAGAACCGGATCATGTCCGGGGTAACGATCACTCCCGCGACCGGAACGGCCTTCACGTTCAAACCGTCGGCGGCCGTGCTGGCCACGCCGTCGATGCTTGCCGCGGGACCGGATTCCAACCAGAACGGCTGCCTGCCCCCGGTCTCGAAGGGTGTGGCGGGCAAGCGTGTCGCGAGAGTCATGGGACCCGAGGCCGTGCGCGTCCGGGCGAGAGCGGCGGTAGTGGTGATGGCGCCGCGGAAAATCCGCTCGGCGGTGCAACTGCGGCAAGCTCCGCTGACAATGCCGAAGAGCGGTTCGGTTCCGGCGCGGGGGAAATACCGGTCGACGGAAATGCTGCGCCACGCTGTGCGTCAGAAACTGGCGGTTTCCCGGCGCACGCGGCGGACATCGACAGCGGCATCGGCGCCGTTCCAGAAACCGTGCGGGCCGCGGCGGATATCCACAACCGCGATCGCGGGAATGGAACTGCGCGTTTCGAAATCGCAGGGATTCCGGCCGCCCAAGATGCGCATGCGCGCCGCCAAGCTGCTTTCGCGCGGGCAGGGACGGATGATGTGGAAAGACGTGCCGTTCCGGCTGGAAACGGCGCGCGAGCTGATCCTCCCGGATCCCACGATTGTGGCGCCTCCGCAGCGAATCCGCGAGCCTCGATTGCCGGGTTCCCGCCAGGCGATTATTCCAACGGGCAAAGATTGGCCGGCGATACGGACTTTGGCGTGCGCCAAGCCAAAGGACGGGATGGCGAGCGAACGTCACGTGGAGAAAACCACGTGGAACGCCACGCCGCAGGAAACGTCGCTGCGCTGCGAGTGGTATCAGACCGAGCCCCGCATCACCTTCGGGTATGCCGAGGAGCCGCGCAAAGGGGCGGCGGAAGCGGCCAAGCCGAGCGGGCCGCCGCCGATTCGCGTGCAGGAGAATTTCGATTCGGGCTGCGCCAACTGGGTCGAAGGTGTGGCCGACTGGCGGTTGGACGCGGCCGGCGCACGCACCGGGTCGCTGGCGTTCTACGGCCCCTCGATGCAGCTATCGGATTACGACCTGGAATTTCTGGTGCGCGTGGAGAACCGCACCGCTTCCTGGGTATTCCGGGCTGTGGACACCGACAATTATTATCGGGCGGTGCTGCGCGTCACGCCCGAGGGCGGATACGAATTTGCGCGGTCGGCGAAGATCGGCGGCACGGAAGAGGCCCCGGTCAGCGCGCCGGTTGCCGCCAGCAGCAAGACCAGAACGGCGCTCGCGGTCCGTACGAGCATAAAGGGAAGCTCATTCGCGGTCTTCGTCGACGGACAGGCGATAGACCAATGGAGCGACCGGCGTCTGCCCACCGGCGGCGTCGGTTTTGGCGAAGCGCCGGACGATCGGGCGCGTTTGTATTGGGTGCGGCTGACCTACAGTGAAGGCCATGGCCTTAAGGATGTGACGAGATGAGTACAACTGTTATCCGTAGTGTGAAAGTGCCCGGTCCACGGCAATCGGAGTTGGAAGTGGTGGAAAAAGATGGAGGATCGGCGCAGAACCGCGCCGGATACCTGGCGCGCGCCGTCGCGCTGCACCTCGCCGGGAAGCGCGATGAAGCGCTGAAACAACTGCAACGCGCGGTGGCCTCGAATGACGCGTCGCCCGAAATCTACCGGGCCATGGGCCACATTCAGTTCGAGCAGGGCAATTTCTCGGATGCAGCCAAGAGTTACAAGTCGCTCACGCAACAGAAGTCCCAATACTCGGTCGGCTGGTTCAACCTGGCCGTGTGCCACGAGCGCATGGGAGCCTGGGAGGAGGCGTGCGAAGCTTTCCACAAAGCGGTCACGCTCGACCCCGGCAATCTCGACGGCCACCTGGGGCTGGGTGTGTGCCACTTGCGGCTGGAAGATCCCAAGTCCGCCCTGTTCGCGTTCGACCGCTGCCTGGAAATTTCGCCCGACCATCAGGATGCGCAGTTCGGCAAGGCGGCCGCGATGCAGTCCCTGGGCCACGCCGACGAGGCCGCCAAGCTGTACCAGAAAATCCTGGAGCGGGATCCGGAGGCGGAAGAATCGCTCTCGAACCTGATCCTCATCGGGATGTCGAAGGAAGACTTCGACATGGTGCGGGAGTATTCGGAACGGCTGCTGGATCTCCGTCCGGATTCGACGGTGGCGCTCGAAGGACTGGCCGCATGGGCCAGCGCCGCCGACGAACATGCTCTGACGGCCAAGTTCTGCACGCTGCTGGTATCGGCGGTCCCCGGCCATTTCGAAGGCTGGTTCAACCTGGCGCTGGCGCACCAGAAATCGTCGCGCTGGGAACAGGCGTCGGAAGCTTACGAAGAGGCTCTGAAACTCAAGCCGAAATCTTCGGAGGCGCTGACCAACCTGGGAATCGTGCGCGAACAACTGCAGGACGTCAACGGGGCGCGCGACGCCTACGAACGGGCGATAGAAGCCACCCCCGAGGCCCTGGCGCCGCTGTGGAATATGGCGCTGCTGCTGGAGCACGGCGACCGCCTGGAAGAAGCCGAGCGCTGGTACAAAACGGTGCTGGAAAAGGCACCCAAGGAAGAGGAAGCCCGCTTCCGGCTGGGTTATCTGCGGCTGCAGCGGTCCGATTTCCGCGGCGCGGCCGAAGCGTTCGAAGGCTGCCTGAAATACCGGCCGAATTGGAACGAGGCTTATGCCAACCTGGCGCTGGCGTACAACGGGCTGGGCGAGCGCGATCACGCGGAGCGCATTTACGAAAAGATGCTGGAGAGCGATCCCAAGTCGCTCGAGGCTCTACGCGGGCTGGCGGCGCTGGCAATCCAGTCGAACGATTTCGACGCCGCGCTGGAGCTCCACATCCGGCTGATCGACCTGGGCGAGAAGTCGCCTGAAGTGCTGTACAACGCGGGACTGATGGAAGAGAAAGCCGGCCATCTCGAAAAGGCCGTCTCGCTATACCGGGACGCGCTGGAGCAACTGCCCGAGATGCCGGAAGCCCTGCTCAACCTGGGAAGAATTCTCGAGACAACCGGGAAATCCGAGGATGCGCGCTCCTGCTGGAGCCGGGCGCTCGAAGCCGAACCGGCCCTGGCGCAGGGATACTTCGGACCCGCGATCGAATAGCCGGACAGCGGCGTTGTGGGCGGGCTTACAGCCCGCCGCAAGCTGCCCGCTTGCCCTGCATCAGCGCACCGCGGCCACGCACCAAGGTTGCGCCGCTCAAATCTTCGTGAACTGGACGTACACCGCGTGGCCGGTGCAGATTTTCCGCAGCCCGGCGCGCAACAGCCACCGGATCACCGGTATCGTCACGCGGTTCAACACCCAGCGAAACCGGGGAGAATGGCGCCGGAAATCGCGGACGTTCCAGGCCACATAATCCCGCACGTGATCTCCGGCCAGGCGTTCGCAGACAAGTTTGTCCAACCGGACCGGATACAGGCTCGGGAGGGCGCGGAACACGGTCGGCGTCCAGAGCGACATGTGGTGAGGAGGATACTGCAGCAAATCGTAGCCGAGGCCTTCGTAGCCGGCCGAATTGGGGACCGCGAAGACGATCTTTCCTCCGGCGCGAGTGAGGGAAACGATGTCCCGGATGAACGCGCCCGGATCGGGAACGTGCTCCAGGACATGAAAGGCGCATATGGCGTCAAACCGCCTGCCGGCGCGCCGGAGGCCGTCCAGGCTCTGATTTGAGACGTCGAGGCCCGCTGCCGCGGCCTGCGCGGCCGCTTGGGCGTTCAGTTCGATGCCCTGGACCGGCAGGCCGTTGCGCCGCGCGAATTTGAGAAAATGCCCGGCGCCGCAGCCGACTTCGAGCACCGCCGCGCTACCCCGCAGGCCGGCGCACGCTAACGGATATTCCCACTTTTCCGCCCGATAGTAAAACGGAAGCTGCTGCAAATGTTCATAGAATTCGCCGGCGGCGGCAATCGCGGCGGGGGTGAAGAAGGCGAGGCCGGTATCGTTGCAGCGGTAGCGGGAAACCGTGTCCACGCCGGCAAAGCCGCCGGCAACGTCGATCGCGTATTCCTTCCGATAGGACGCGATGAGACGGGCGGCCGGTATTTCTTCCAGAAGCGTGACGTTGCCGGACCCGGTGAGCACACTCTGCATGGAACGCTATCCCGCGGCGCGCGATTTTCTTTCATGATCCGCGACCAGGCGCTCGATCCGGGCGACAAAATCGCCGACGGGATCGGCGGGGATCATGGAGCGGATCCGCCGGGCGGCGCAATCGCCCATGATTTTCCAGTCGTGCTTCCGGTTCCAGGCTCGCTCCAGAACCTCGGCGACACCGTCCACGGTGATGTCGCGGGCCACGAAACCGGTGACTTCATCTGCGACCACTTCGGCGCTGCCGCCGGCCGCGGTACAAATGCAGGGACGGCCGCTGAGCATAGCCTCGACGATGACTATGGGCAATCCTTCGGCGCGCGAAGGGAGGATCAGCGCGTGGTGATGGCGCCAGATTTCCCCGGGCTGGGCGAAGCCTGCGAAGCGGACGTTCGGCAGGTCGAGCTTCGTCTGGAGATGGCGAATCAGCCCGGCCTGCAATCCCGAGCCGTAGAGCGTGATATTCAGCTTTCGGCCGCGCCATTTTGGGGCGGCGAGAGCCTGAAACAGCAGGTCGTGGCCTTTCACGCCGGGTTCGAGCCGGGCCACGAAGGCCAATTGCGTCACGTCGTTCCGCGGCCACGGCAGAGGGGCGGAATACTCGACGGCGAAGGGATTGCGCACGATGGCGGCATTGGCTATGGGGTCTGCGATCTGCATGCGCGTGGTCTCGAGATTCGCCTGGCTGACGAAGCAGGCGGCGGCGGCGTGCCGGAAAATCGCACGCATGCGGGACGCGCCATGGTCGTCGGGCCAATGCCACGGATAGGCGCAGTGGGAAACGATGGCGTAGGGAAATCCCAGGCGAATGAGCGCCTCCCCGGCTTCGATGGTCCTGTCGGACCAGTTGGACCCCTGGGAGAGCAGGACGAACCGCGGGTTCAGCTTGCGCAGCCAATCGAATTTCTGCGTAGGGAAGATTCGATGAACGGCACGGGCGGGGATAGAGGGAACCGAACGCTCGACAATCGGGATGCCTTGCCGGCGAAGGGCGCCCAGTTGCGCGGCCGGCGCCGGCCATTTCAGGACCGAGGCGGCGACGGGGAATCCGGCTGCCGCCATTCGCAAGGCCGAACGATACCAGAGTTCCTCGCAGCCGCCCCACGGAGCGCCATCCATGGTGGACAGGAACAGAACAGGACCTGCGGTTCGGCTGGGCAAGGTGCGACCTGAGGCTATATGTAGGCGGGAGCTGAAGGAAATCTCTACCTTTTGATCGCGGAAGCGGCCAGGCCGGCCATCAGGCTCATGTTGCGGAAGTCCGCCGGCGGCCGGTCGCGCCGATACAGGCTGCGAACCAGCGGCATGGCCAGACGGCTCAATACGGCGCGGTTGCGATCGGAGAATCCACGCCACCTGATCCACAACCCGATCATTTGCGCCATGCAGGCGTCCCAGCCTCCGAGCGGCCGTATATCGATGTCGCCGAACCCGGCAGCACGCAGGTGGCGGGCGAGAGAAAAAGGAGTGTAGCGGTATTCGTCGTGAGGCACTTCGTGCAGCGGCCAGAGGAACGGCACCGTCACCACCAACCTGCCCCCGGAGCGCAGGACCCGGGCGACTTCCCGCAGTGCCGCTTCCGCCGCAGGGCAATGTTCGAAGAATTCGGTGGCGAGCGCGCAATCGACGGAAGCATCGGGAAGCGGGATCGTCCTGCCGTCCCAGGTCAAGTCCACGCGATCCTTGAGGTAGATGTTATCGGCCAGATCCATTCCGATGTACTTCCCGACCCTGCCGGGTGCGGAAGTAAGCAGACTCTTGTACGGCATGTAGCCGCAGCCCACATCGAGCAAGGTGCCGTTCAGGTTCGGCAGTTGGGCGGTGATGGCCGCCAGAATCTCGCGGCGGATGATGAAATTATCGAGAGTACCGGTGGAGCACCGCGGATGCAGGTACTCGTCCAAGTCGGCGTTTGAGGCAGGCTGGATCAAGGTCATATCGTACGCGCCGGCCACGCGGATTGCTATTCCCGCCGACGCGGACGCCGGTTTACCCTCAACTGACACGAGAAGCACCCGCAACTGACACATATGCAGGAGAAGCATGGATTTTACTGAATACCTGACATGTATCCGGCTTCTATTCCCACGATCAGCGTCATCATTACTCATCACAACCGTCCCGAATCCCTGCGGCAGGCGCTTTGGTCGATTCACAATCAAACCGTCAAGCCGGCCGAAATCATCGTGGTCGATGACTGTTCGACCGGCGATGCCCGCCAGCGGGTAGACGCGCTTTCCCGATTTACCACGGCGATTGTCGGCACGCCCCGAAATATGGGTCCTTCCGGCGCGCGCAACCTGGGCGCGAGGATCGCGACGGGTGAATGGCTGGCATTTCTGGACGATGACGATCAATACCTGAGCGGCAAACTGGAAACCCAGCTCCGCTATCTGTCCGATCATCCGCGGTGCGTCGCGCTGGGAGGCGGTGTGATGATGAGGCCGCCCAACGCTCCGGATCAGCAGTGGTGCGGTAGCTCCACACGCCGGCTGACGCTGTCGGACGTTTTGTACTATACGGCCTCAATGTCCCAGGCAATGATGATCCGCCGCGACGTCTTCCTGAGACTGGGCGGATTCGACGAACGGCTGCGCCACCTCGAGGACTACGAGCTCGGGGTGCGGATTGTGGCGGCCGGCCTGGAAATGCATTCCCTGGCGATGCCGCTCTGCATCTACCACCTGGGCGGAAGAGAGCAATTGAGCCTGCAGTGGGGCCCGATGGTGCGGGCGGAGCTGCGGGTATTATGGCGATACCGGAAATTGTGCCGGCGCGAATTCGGGCGGTTCGGCCTGGAGCGGATGGTCGCCCGATGTTGCCGCGAAAGGGGGCTGCGCCGGGGGCGGGTGCTGGGCCGGTCGGTGTGGCTGCTCGGCTCCATCTCGGACGTGATCTTCGGGGTGGAACGCGGTGAGTTTTACTGAGGCGCACGCGCTACGGCTTGATGGCAAGGCGGCCGGTGTAATCGATGCGGCTGAGGAAGAGCCGGCCCTGAAAGTACTCATCCACGGCCCTTTGGGCGCCATTCCAGTGTCCGTAGTCATCGATCAGGAGGACTCCACCCGAAGATAATCGAGGATACAGATGCTGCAGTTCGTGGCGCGTCGATTGGTACCAGTCGGTATCGATGCGCAGAAGGGCGATGCGATCGGGAATCTCGTTTGGAATGGTGCGCTCCACGGGGCCTTGCACGAAGCGCACCCGGTCCATGGGGTATCCGGTGCTTTGCATGTTGCGGCGGACTTCTTGCAACGGGCACACCAGAAGGTCCTTCTGCGTATCCTGCTCCAGGAAATCGGATGCTTTGAGGCCGGTGTTGCTCACGTCGGCCTCGGTGGCGGCGGTCATGCCGGCAAAAGTGTCGTACAGCCACAGCATTCTGGAAGATTCATTCAGCGCCAGCGCCATGGCCATCGAGCTTCCGCCGCGCCAGACGCCGCACTCCACGAAGGTGCCGGCGATGCCGTTCGCCAGGATGTAATCCACGGCGCGGATGTTTGCCAGGATGCGCTCCACGGAGACCATGGTGAAATCCCTGACTCGAGAGTAAATCTGCCACTCGCGCGGGGAGATGTCGGCGCGGTTTGGCTGGATTGAATCCGCTCCGGCGACCGGCTTCACTTCGTAGCCGGCGCGGCGGAGCCACTGCTTCAACAACCGCTTCATGCAGAAGTAATGGGTGCGGCGGCGCGATGGGATGTCTCAGTTTTATGGCGGGCGGATAAAAACCGTCAAAAACCGGCCGGCAACCGGAGCGGAAACGCCGGTGGGAGCGGCGGAGGGGTGACAATCGGGTTGCTGCGGCCGGCCCGGGTGGCGTCGAAAGGCTGAATGCCGATCAACTGGAGAGCCGGCGAATTCGCCTGCAGGGCAAAATTGTAAGGAGCCGCGGTCCCGCAGGCGCTCGGGCCCGGACAAACGAACAGGGGATTCACGGAAACGCTCGAACCAGCGTCTTCCCCGAGAGCCTGCCACTGCGAGAGGGTGAGCGTTTTTCCGCCGCCAGGAATCGCCACGCGTTCATCGGCGGGTCGGCGGCGGAATAGTAAAGGTTCTGCTGGAATCGAAAGCAGGCCGCCAGATCCGTGTTGGCCACGCTGCAGGTCCAGGCGCCGATCTGCGGTGAAGGCGGTCCGCCGGCCGGCATGGGCTGGGTCATGTCCCAGTAAACGATATTCTTGGTGAAGGTGAGGTTGAGCGCGCCATCGTCGAGGTTGCGATGGACGCTGGCCTGCGATCCGAAAGCAAATATGTTGTTGGTCACCAGGTTGGGCGTGCCGAGGAGCTGATAATTGCCGGCCTCGGAATGGTTGTAAGTGAAGCCGGTGGCGGTGGTGTTGTAGACCAGATTGAAGCTGGCCGTGAGGAAGCTGGAGCCCTGGTCGAAATAGATACCCCATCCGCCATATCCGCCCGCGCCGGGGTCGTGGACGATGTCGTGGAAATTGTTGTACTCGATGAGATTGCCCAAGGCCAGCCCGGTGGCCGCGTGCACCGCTCCCATGTCGCTGGTGATGCCCTGGCCGAGGCGATAGATGTGGTTGTACGTGATCTGGTTGTCGTGGGTCCAGTTGGGAAAGCCGTTGCCGTTGAAATTGAGCGAATTGCCCAGATTGATGGCCTGGTTGTACCAGTCGTAAACGTCGTTATGATCGATGGTGTTGTGGTGGGTATTGCCGAGCGTGATGGCGATGCCGGGCTCGACGCGGTCGCCGCCGGCGAGCACGGTGTTGGCGATCAGGTTGTATTGCGCCACGCCGGAGTCGGTGTCGGCGTTGGCGGGCTCGGCTCCCAGTCGGATCGCCCCGCTTCCGAGGTCGGTGAAGACGCTGTTCACGACCTCGTTGTTGCAGTTTGCCGGATTCTGAATCGTGCACGCCCCCGATGGGGCGAACCTGCTGTTGGTGCCGACGAATTCGGCGCCCCAGCCGCCGGTCTGCGAGATGGTGACCGAATCGAGAACGATGTGAGATGCGTTGGTGAAACTCAACGCGGCGGGAATGGCCTGCTTGCCGGTGTCTTCGCTTCCATTGGAAGCGGCATATCCGGGACTGCCCGCCGCAAAATTGGCATAGGAGAACGTGATGCCGCGGAAGGTGACCCACGCCAACGCCGGATCGTTGGCCACTACGAGTTGTGAAATCTGCGGCGCCACCACCACTGGAGGCGCGGCGGCAAAATTCTCTCCGGCGGAGGGAACGTAAGTGATGGCCGCGGGCTTGCCGGAGGCATCCGTAGCTACATACCATTCGCCGGGGGAGGCGCTCGAAAGCGCTTCCGCCACATTCTCGATCAGGTAGCGATGGCCCTGCAAAAATCCCCAAAACTGTCCGGCGACGGTCGCGCCGGCCAGGTAGGCGACGCTGGAACCGGCCGGCGCATCGGCATATTGCGATGAGCCGCCGATGGACGCCAGCCGCATGCGGGCGATGGTCCAGTCTTCGAAATCGACGATTTGAATCGGGTGGTTGGGGTCGGCCAGCCCGTCCCAGTCCGGGTTGATGTCGCCGGTCTTAAAGAAGAAGCGATCGAAGCACTGATAGAGCCCGGTGGTCGTGTTTTGTAGCGAAGGGCTGTAGCCGTTGGGGTAAGTGGAGTTGGTGCAGCCATTGGCCGCGCCGACATACACCGGCCCCAGATTGTTGAAATAGCCGGATGCATAAGGTACGGCCGCGCGCACGCGGTACCGCCGCTGGCCGTTCACCCAGAGCTGTTCGAAGGGCAGGAATCCGGCGACGGACGCCTGCCAGGCGCCGGGAATCGCCGGGCTGGGCGTCCAGCCGGTGATGACCCTACCGCCGCTGACGATCGCCGTTTCGCCCGGGTAATTCTCCCAGGTTACCGGCGCCGATGGCGATCCCGAATCGGCGGCGGTGAGGGTGAGCGGCTGCGACAGCGTGTAGGCGCCGGCGCGTAGCATGACCACGAGCGGCGAGGTTCTCGGAATGCCGCGCAGGGCCTGCTGCGCGCGGGCAAGGGTGGCGAAAGGGCCATCGGTCCCTGCGGCGTTGGGCGATGGCAGAGTGCCGCTGAACGAATCGCTGCCGTTGGGCGCGACATAGAACGCGGTGGCGGAGGTATTCACAGCCGGACCGGTGCTGATCGTGACCGTATTGGCGGTATGGCCATCCACGGTGAGCGCAATCGCCAGCACGCCCTGGTTCGCCAGGGACGCGGGCAGCGCCACATTCACCTGGTCCAAGCCTGCATATGTTCCCTGTTGACCGGCGTACTGCACCTGGACAGGCGTTCCGCCGGCGGTGCACTGCACATTCGCCAGCGAACTGCGCCCGGCGATGCCGGTGCCGTACAGCTCCAACACGGTGGCGCTCGCCGACGCCAGATCGATGGGCGCGGGCGTGCACGCCGGGTTGCAGACAAAGGCGGGCGCTGACGTTTGCCCACCCGACGCCGAGTTCTGAACCACCACCGCCGCCGCTGCTCCCTGCCCTGTGGAATCGGCGGAAAACAGGCCCGGCGCGACGGCGGCGATCTGAACCGTTCCCGTGGAAACGGCGCCATCGCCGCTGGTCACCGATATTGTGGCATTGCCGGCGGCCATCCCTGCCGGAACCTGAAAACTGATCTGCCCGGGCGAGACGAAAAAAACCGGAGCGGGAAGCGAACTGCCGGCGCTGTCGCGAACCGTCACGGTGCGGCCGCCCAGTGTGAGCGGCCAGGCCGCGGAATTGGCCGGCAACGTAACCGTTGCCAGATCCGTTCCGAACGCGGTCGCCAATCCGCCCAGAGCCACCGGAGCGGAATAGCTCGGCGAGGACACGATCGCCAGAGATCCGGCCAGCGATGCCCTGGCAAGCAGAAACAGCAAGAGAACCCTAAACCGGGACACGAAATACCTATGGATTCAAACCGCGAAAAGAAAGTAAAGTTGCGGGCTATTCGATCCTGGCGACGCCGGGCACGGGATTGGGGAAGCGGGTCATCACGGCGGGATCGTGGCCGGGAATCACGAGATTGGGCGATGCCGCCATCTGCTTCATGCGATCCTGCGCCCGCAGGTTGGAATCGGAGTCGAGCGTGGCGGAATCGGCAATCGGGACGTGCTTTTCCAGGTTTTCGTAGAGGTACATGTTGTCGCTGGCGAGGACCACGGCGCCGGCGGCGGTCGCGACGGCCACGTACTGCGAAGCGTAGGTATGTTTGCCGCCGATGTAGCAGGTGATTCCGGGCAAGATCTCCTGCGCGTCCCCATTCACCAGCCCGACCCGTCCAGCCAGGTTGAGTTTCACCGCCGCCAGGACATCATCGGGATCGATCCCGCCGTGGGTGCGGCGCGATTGCCAGGCGCTCCCCGCGTAGTATTCCAGCTCTTCCTTCTGGATCCAAATCCTGGCTTTGGGGAACAGGTCGATGCCGTCGGCGTGATCCCAGTGCATGTGGGTGATGACGAGATCGGTGATATCTTCGGGCTTGAGGCCGACGCGCGCGATCGCTTCGGTGGGCTTGACGTAATCCGTGATGCCGGGCCACTGCTTGAAGAACTGGTCGCGGTAGAAGCCGGAATCGACGAGGACGTTCCGGCCGCCGCCGCGGACCAGCCACACCATCATGGCGATGTCCATTTTACGGGAGCGGTCGGCGCCTTTCACCAGTCCGCTTACGGCGAAATCGCGAATGGTGGCGTAGCGGATGGCATAGATCTCGTAATGCGGAGGCTGCGCCGTCTGCGCGGCGAGCACGCCGGTAATGGCCGATACGGCAAGCATCCCGGAGATCGATTTCATGGGTGTCTTACATTATCACAGCGCTCGCGCCGGCGGCGTCAGTTCCCGACGAGGGCGGTTCGGCGCAGGATGTGCGCGGTTCCGCCATCCGGGAGCCCGCGCCCGAAGGGGATTTCGATCCACTCGCGCGATTGTTGCAGGATGGTTCTGAGCTCGAGCCCGTGAGTATTGAAGAATCCCGATTCGGCTTCCCCGCCCTCTTTATAGACGAAGTATTCCGCGGCCCGGGCTTGACTGACGAGTTCGTCCAGGCTTTCACCATAGGCGGTGGTTTCCACGCGCAGCGGAAGGCGATCCTGGACGGCCGAGAGCTGGAAGTTGTCGGCATTGAAAAGCGCGCGGTCGGTTCCCAACAAAAGCAGCTTCCGGCCGGCGTGCGGGAAGAGAGCGCCATCGGCGATGACGGTGAGAATCTCATCCTGCCGCCAGGAGTACGGATCGTAGCGCAGCGCATAGCCCTTGTCGGCAGCCTCGTAGGGCCAGCCGAAGGAGATCGCCGACAGGCTGATCAGGGGAA
>Ga0335078_10006337_pt1 | contig 17518 bp, 10 predicted proteins | sample Lox_Sample_32_FD_206711 | JGI IMG/M metagenome (GOLD analysis project Ga0335078, IMG submission 206711) | Soil microbial communities from Loxahatchee National Wildlife Refuge, Florida, United States - Lox_Sample_3.2 | ecosystem: Environmental > Terrestrial > Soil > Wetlands | place: USA... | reverse complement strand
GCCGTTTGTGCTTCCCCACCATGTCTCAGAATTACCTCGGCCAGCGTTACACTGCGGCCGTCATGACCAAACACCGACTTGGAGCCGACTCCCCACAACGGGCGTGTCAGAAACTCCTGAGTCGTGGTCCCGTTGTAATTGTTTTCAAAAAAGTTCGGTCCCAGATTGTGGCGTTTGAAATCGGTAAATATATTCTGGACCAAAAACGGCTGGAGCTTTGCTTGTTTGAGCGCGGGAAATCCGGTTCCGTCGTTGACCGTACTTACCAGCGGGTTGGCGGTTGAGAAAAGGCTGTTGAATATTCCCTTTACCGGATCGTATTCGGTGTCAAGGTCGGCCACCCGGCGGTCGTGATTTATCTGAAGGTCGGGAACGTGACACTGCGCGCACCCGATGTTCTTGAAAAGCTTCAGCCCGCGTTTGGTTTCATCGGTTTGTTGATAGACGGCGGGTTTGAAGTAATTCAAAAGGTAGAACTCGAAATAGTCCACCAGGCTTGTCGGGATTTCGTTTGATATTCCGTCGCCATCCGGGTCCGCCGTGGGATCGTCGGTTGGGGCGGCCTGGATATGATCGACCGTCCCGTCCAGCACCATCCCGGCAGGAGTTACTACTCTGGCGCCCTGATTGGCCCGTACGGTGTCGGGATCGACCGCCTGCAAACCCATTTCGTTCTGCAACGCGCCGACCACGAATTCACGGATCGAAATAGTTTCGCCATCGGCGAAGAATGGACGTACTCGGAGGTCGGTGTTGACTCCCTCTACCTGAGAGGTATCGACCGAGCCATCGGCATTAGCAGTGATCGTTCCAAAATTAATTCCCTTGCTGGTCAAGGGCATGCTTACAGGACGTCCTGTTGACTTCGCCTGGGCGAGGGCTTGACTCTGGATAGCCCTAAGATCAGTGGTGATCTCGTCAGCCAGCATTTCCTTCAGGCCTAGTCCAAACAGATGTGGCGCGTCACGGCTATCGGGTCGAGTCGCCACGTCGCCGCCCGATCCCGCGCTTCCTTTGGGACGGCCGTGACAACTGGCGCAACTGTCCGCCAACCCGGCTCCAATAGCCAGGTTTGTGTTGATGTCACCGGCCCCATCGCCAATCAAAGGACCCTGTCCTTCGGTGCGACAGAACTTCCGCTGGAACAATTGGCGGCCGCGCCGGACCGCCCGGAATGGATCGCGATTGATGATGAACAGGGAAGACCCGGGCGTCATTTGATCGCCACGCCCCGCGCCTATCTCTTCGGTTAGTGATTTGGCTATCCCTGAATTTGCTGTGTTAGTGGCTCTGGTCCTGTCTACCAGTTGTCCCAAAGCGGTTGCCGAAACAAGGGCAACTCCACCCAATAATACAGAGACCTTTAATTTCCAGTTGAGGTTCATAGGTTGTTCCTTTCAGTGACCGTCCCTGATGGGCGATAGGCCTTCGCCTGGGTTCGCGTCGATGATAGTTAGAATGTTCGAAATGCTACTGGTGAGGTCTTCCGGTAAATGCTTTTTTAGCAACAGACGAATAAGATCGATTCCGAAACAGCGCCAGGGTGATTGTCGCGAGATCTAAGGGCACTCACGGAATCGGGCCAGAAACCTTTGAAACGGTTAGCAAATTTTGTCGTCTTCCCGCGCCCCAGGTTGAACCCCGGCGTTTATAAGACCGGCGGGCTCCGGAACGTAACGATATAGACAGGCTCCGGTACGTGGATTTGAAGGCAGCATACCAGTCAATCGGTTTCCTTAGGCTGAATCGTCCACTTAGCTCGAGTGTTTGTGGCTCCTTGCGGATATTGAAGCCAAGTCCGAGCCTTTGTGGCGGAGAGCCGCTCTTCCAGTCCGTCGGTTAGCCTTTGCCGATATGTTGATCTTTGGAGCTGCTTGCGCCGTATAGTCACGGCCGTCGAAGTGATCCGGGGGCCACCTCCTGTTGTGTAGTGTGTCCAGCCGCTGGCAAGCTGATTGCCAGGAATACCAGCAAGCGAGCTAATACCTTTTCTGGCAGGCTGATCCTAAGCGTTGTTATTGCATCTTGCAGCGGCGCTTTCGATACTCCGCCGCGCCTATAGTCCATTGATTTATTGACCACGCATCCTCCGGTTCTCAGGCCGCCGGCCTGCCCCAGCCAGCGGCCACGCGCTCACGCACGTCCGATTCTGTTGTTGCCGATGCGCCCACGACTTTGTGGAGGACCACGGCTCACGGCCCTGATCCGCGGCCATTTCTGTTAGACATTTCCGTGAAAACGTTTCACGGGGTTTTCGATCGGAACGGAGGGCCGGGCCGTTTGACGCTCCCTGGCCAAGCCAGCGTCAAACGGCCACCGGCCCACCTCTCGCTATGATGAGGCGATACGTCAAAAACATTTCAGTGGAAGGGTGGAATAGAGAAAGGCAGCGTCCCAGCGATAGTTACCGGCGGCGGCTCCCGGGCATTAGCCTAAGCTCGATCGTGGTAAGGGAGATTGAGGCAGAATAGCGTAAGCGGCGGGTGGCTGACGAAAGCGGGCTTTTCAAAGTTCGCGCCAGTCGCCGGATTGGATGAAGCTCGCCCAGTAGTAGGGGTGGCGGCGGCCCCTGTGCTTCTGGATGTTCAATTGAACCCGTCTTAGCGCCTCGCCGCGACCCATTCCGCCTTCCAGGTTCTTGTAGTAGCCGACCATCAATTCGCGAGTCGCGTAATCGCTCACCGGCCACAGACTCATTACCAGGGTCTCCGCGCCGGCCAGAAGAAAGGCCCTGCGAAGGCCATATACTCCCTCGCCGTTCTTAACCTCCCCAACACCGGTATCGCAGGCCGACAGCGTCACGAGCTTGGTTCCCCACAGGTTCAATCCCGATGCCTCCAGCGCCGTCAGTATGCCGTTGTCATCTCCTGTTTGATGCAGGTTGGCGCCCGCAAACGCGAGTCCCGAGCGGAGCAACGGGTTTTCAATTTCTGGGTCGCTATTGCCTCCGCCAGACGAGCTCCCATCTTTATTTGTAGGAGGCTCGATAAAGAACCCATGAGTCGCTATATGCAGAATGGTTGGCGCTTTGACTTGCTTAATGGCTGATTCGGTCGCCGCGGCTCCCGTCAATACCGTTGCGTCAGGCAAAAATGATCGAATCGCATTCGCCTCGGCTGCCGTCCCGGGCAGAGAAGCAAAGTAGGTCTCGGAAAGATTGTCGGCGATGGTCATGCTCCGTTGGTCCGCACCGGGACGAGATTTGGTTGACGCGGCGACAGCAGCGAGGATTGTTCTGGGTTCGCCGAAAGTGGGGTTAGCGATTACTTCCGGCTTGCTCTTGCTTTGTCTTGCAACTCCCATCCGCAGCAGATCGCGTCCGGTTGTCAAATAGCTTATCGCGTATAGTTCGACCAGGAATCGGCCCTGTTCATCAACAAGCGCCTCAAACGGGATCAGGTTTAGCTGGCCGTCTGCCGAAATCAGCACTTGACCGGAATCGCCTATAAGATTTCGAACCGGCCTCATGATCCTGTCGTCCATCACGCGTGCCAGGCTCTCCACATCGGATCGCGATGGATCGCGCAATGCCTTAATAAGATCGCGGGCCTGATCATCAATCAGTTTGGCTTCGCCAAGATCGACATGGCCTGGGGCACCGCTGTGCCGCACGACGTAGGCGACATAACGCGGCGCTCCGTACGCGGAGTCCTTGTCGGCGGCCTTCGCGTTAAAGGGACTGTAGACGGCGATCTCTACCAGGGCTGCTCCCGATGGAATCGCCGATTGCACAGCCTCAAGAGTGACTCTTTGGGACCGGGCGAGGAATTGGGCGCTGTAGGCGCTCGCGTCAGATTCCAGCCTCTCCTTTTTGGATTCAAGCTGCTGGACCCGGGTCTGGTATTCGTCGATTGGCAGGGTTTGCGGTCCTCGCAGTACCATCTCCGCCAATTGCGTGGTGGTGGTGTTCAACTGATCCAGCAACGCTCGGCCTTCGCCGGTCGATCGCTTCCTAAGTGCGGCTATATCGGCGGATGCCGCGTCAAAGGATCGCCCTTTGCGCTGGAGCACGACGGTTGCAGCCAGTTCGCTTGCCTCCGGATTGTCAGGCGCGAGCATTGTGTTCAGCGAGATCGTCCGATCGGTACGGTCAGAAATCGATTCAAGATAAGCAAGCTTTTCGCGTTCTGATCCGGTTGCTATATTCAAGGCAATATCGGTCTCAATCGCGGCGTCCACCCGCTTCTGGTACGCTAGCGCATTTGGAACATCGCCCATAGTTTCATATGCCGTTACTATATTTCCCAGGCACATGATGGTCACCCATTGGCTCGGCCCTGCTGTCCTCTGCAAAATGGCCAGCGCCTGCAAATGTGTATCGAGCGATTTGGCCAGGTCGCCCTTGGCGCTATACAGATTCGCCAGGTTAATCATGTTTGCGGCTACATCGCTGTGATAGAGCCCGTGGGCCTTTTCCCTGATCGATAATGCTCGCCGGTAGTATTGTTCGGCCGCCGCATAATCTTTTTTGCCATGAAGCTCGACTATTCCGAGATCCTGCAGGGTATTCGCTAAATAGAGGTTATCCTTCCCCCAGCGTCTTTCACCGATTGCAAGAGCACGCTCCAAGTATGGTTCCGCCTTGGCGTAGTCTCCGCGATCGCTATAAAGTACGCCTATGTTGGTTAGCAGATCTGAGCTGAACCCACTGTCGGGCGGCAACGTCTTCTCCGCTATTGCGAGCGCACGCATATAAGTCTTTTCGGCTTCATCGGTATCACCGCGATTAGCGCGAAAGATCCCGAGCGTCTGCAAAACGATGGCCACTTGCGGATGATCAGGACCAAGCGACTTTTCGCTCTCCTCAAGGGCCTGGCGCAAGAACTGGTCCGCTTTGGCGTAGTTGCCCGAAAACATGTATATCGACGCGAGCCTCCCCTTAACGAAGGCTATTTGTGGGTTGTCAGGGTCGCCTTGTCCTTCGAGAATCCCGAGAGCGCGTTCAAATAGCGGCCTGGCCTTTCCGTTTTGAATTTTGTTCTGATAGATTGCCGCGAGATTGGTTGCCAGCCGAGCCACAAAGACGTGATTGGGTCCGAGTACTTTCTCGCCTGTTGCAAGAGCTCGCTCGGCTAAGGGAAGCGCTTCGTCGTATTTTCCCGAAATCCGCAGGTTCGCGGATTCGGTGAGTAGTTTTCGCAATTCAAGGAATGAACGGTCGTCGTCGGTGGCCCGGCGGATTTCGACAAGACTTATTCGGCAAGAGCCGGACGGGAGGCCTCGGAACTTCCCCTTGATCCTTAGGGTATAGGCGCCGGCGCCTTCGGAAACGACCCCAATTTCCTCGATCCCCCTCGGCCTAATTTCATCGTCGAACTGGGCGATCAATACTCCGTCCGGGCGGAGCAAGTCGACGGCTACGTCAACGCCTTGCTGCTCGACGGTGACTTTGGCGTATTGGGCCGCGGCGAGATTGACCGCAAAGCTCTGCTCGCCGCCGGGACCAATATTGCGATCGATAGCTTTGCCGGTTTCAAGCAAAACAGGCTTTGAAGCTGGTATTGTTTGCTGAGACCGTGTACGGCGCAACGCTGCCGGACAAGCTGCGCGGTTTCCGCCGATTGTCACTTGAACCGCGAGATATATCACGGCACTCGCGGCGATCAGCGCACAGCACAACCAATTCAGTGGAGACTTTGACATCAACGTATTTATGGCGAGGTGAGTGGGAAGAACGTAACTTGCTGGTTACGGCGTTGGCCCAGAGCCCGCTAATCAACGACCCAGGCCTTTGTCTCTTGCGGTTAACCCGTATGGCGATGATCAAAACGCTCGATTTCGGATACCGCGGGCCTCACAAAATATCACGCCCACCACGCGAGTATATTTATAGGTCCCGCCGAGATCAAGCACTGGATCGAGACAGTTTCAAGATAGTCGTCAGCCCGAAACCGCAAGCGGGCTCATCAGTTACGTAATGGCAGGCGAAAGAAGGACGCTTGAGATTCCATTTGACCGTAGTAGAATCGTTACGGACTCACAACACTTTGCACCGTCACCTTTGCGCTCGTCGGCCATTGATTCACGGCATCCTAACGGTCCTAGAAGGCGCGGTGCTGTTCGGGAAGACGGAAATCGGGTGGCCCAACCAGGAATACCAAAGTCAGAGTCGAAGCGAGATTGGCGGCTGAGCCAAACCGCATTTCGGAATCTGCTTGAATGGCTGGACGAGGGCGCCGACTCTGACGGAGGCCGCTATCTTGAGATCCGCACCCGGTTGGCGCGGTATTTTGACCGCAAGAACTGCACGATTCCCGACGAGCTGGCCGACGAAACGCTCAACCGAGTCGCGCGACGGCTTGAAGAAGAGGGTTCAATAGAGACCGACACGCCAGCGCATTATTGTTATATAGTCGCGCGTTTCGTGTTTATGGAATACCTTCGCAAGCCCGGCGTTGAGTCCCTGGCGGAACTGGAGGCTCAATCAGGCCGCCCGCGTACTCATCCGGCCGAACTGCCAGGCCTTGCAGGAGATCCGATTGAAAAAGAGAAACGGGCTGAATGCCTGGACCACTGCCTGCGCGCTTTGACGGCGGATCAACGGAATATGATCATTACTTATTACACCGGTGATCAACGGCTTAAGCTTGAAACAAGGCGATCGCTTGCGGCGAAATTGTCAATCACCTTAAACGCGTTAAGTATTCGCGCATGCCGGATTCGCGATAAGCTGGAGGCCTGCGTCACCAAGTGTTTGAATAAAAGTTGAAATACTTTGGCCAACTTAGCCTTACATCAATGGGGATTCAAGTTTTGAAACCACAGCAGCGTCGAGCCCGGTCCTGGCTGAACTGACGCGGACGACTATTCGATGGGTACGTCACTCAACGAAAATGAAATAATCAGCTACCTGCTCGGGGCCGTGCCGGAGGCGGACGCCGAACGTTTCGACGAATTGAGCGTGGTTGATGACGCATTCGCCGCGGCACTAAGCGCGGCTGAAAACGACCTTGTCGACCAATACGTTCGCGGTGAACTGTCGGGAGAGACGCTGACGCGGTTTCAAGACCACTATCTGTCGTCGCCTCTCCGACGGCGCAAAGTCCAGTTCGCCCAGTCATTGGCCGGGTATGGGCATGTGTCGTCCGCCTCTCGGAAGGTGTCCGCGCTCCAGTCCAAAGCTGAGGTCGCGGATGCCGCGGATCGCGACGGTGTGCCCAGGGACTACCGTCCGAATAGGACTCGGTCGCGGGGCCTGTTTCCTTGGAACGTAAGTCCGGCGGCGGCGAACGGCCTTGCGGGGGCGGTGACCGTCGCTATGATTCTCTTAATTGCCGCGGGGATATACCTGCTGCGGGAGAATCACCGCCTTCATCTTCAGATGGACCGCGAACAGACCGAGCGCGCCGCGTTAGAACAAACGGAGCATTCCCTTGAAAGTGAACTCGCCAAGCAACAGTCGGCTGCCTCGAATGTGTCAAAGCTGGTTGCGACCATGCGCGAACAGATTGAGCGGCTCAAGCAAGAATCAGGCGCGCATCCGCCCAGCCCGTCCGTATCGAGCCCCGTCTCGTCCCTGGCGGTAGTCGTCTTCACTTTGGCGGCTCCCCTGCGTGGTGCGGGGCCGCCGCCGTCTATATCAGTACCGGCTCGAACTCACACTGTCTTGCTGAATCTGAGGCTTGAGCCATCTGACATTGGAATCTATAAGGCTGCGCTTAATGATCCGGCGACGGGACGGATTATCTGGGAAGCCGGGAGGCTCAACCCTCAGACAAAAGATGGGAGCAAGGTGGTGGCGGTGCCAATCCGAGCGCGTCTTTTGAAGTCACAGCATTATACGATAGATCTTTCAGGCCTTGGCTCCGACGGCAACTGGGAGATCGTGGGAACGTATACATTCAGAGTGCAAACATCGCCGCCGAAGGGCTAGACGCGACAATCCTTACGGGAGCCCCATTGTTGGCCGCGGACGCCTCTGGCTGCGGCGGGAATCAAAGGGAAAGCCCGGAGCTTGACCTTCCAATCCGACCGCTCATAGAATCCGCACATCAGTGGAAAACCTGTGGGGACCTTTTTCGACAGACTAAGGCAGGCACAGTTTTCCTACCATAAGACCTGCCTTTCAAGGGGGATGACATGCGAAGAACATGTATCAGCTTGGGCATGATTCTAGCTGCGATGTCGATCTGCGTAGCGGCGATCTCATCGGCAAGCGTTAAGCGGCACGTGACCGACGACCTTTACCTCGATTGGGAGTGGGTTTCCAACCCGGAGCTTTCGCCGGACGGAACCCAGGTACTCTATTCACACCGATGGGTGGATAAGGTCAACGACAAATACGAAAGCGATGTCTGGATAATAAATACCGACGGAACCCGGAACCGGTTGCTGGTCAAGGGGGGATCACCTCAATGGTCGCCGGACGGGAAACGAATAGTGTATGCGGCGCCGGGCCAGCCCTCTGGCAATCAGATATGGGTCAGATGGATGGACACGGGCGAAGAGACGCAGCTAACCCGCCTCGATCATCCTCCCACCAATCTAAGATGGTCGCCCGACGGAAAACATATCGCGTTCAACATGATTGAAATGTCTAAGCCGGCGATCACGATCAAGATGCCTGCCAGACCCGCGGGCGCCAAATGGATCGATCCGCCTAAGGTAATCGACCGCCTCAATTACAGAGCTGACGGACAGGGTTATCGGCCTGAGGGATATGAGCACATTTACACTATCCCTGACAGCGGCGGCACGCCTCATCAGGTCACCGACGGTAATTACAATGATGGCGCGCCGGAATGGACCCCTGATTCGAAGAACATACTGTTCAGCGGAATCAGAAAACCCGATCCGGAATACCAGCGCAATGACACCGAAATTTATTCCGTCTCGGTAAGCACCGGTGATGTCAAAGCGTTGACAGACCGAAAGGGACCGGATACCAGTCCAAGGATTTCTCCGGATGGCACCCACGTGGCCTATACCGGCTACGACCAGTCGGATAACACGTACACCGTTTCTAAGCTGTGTGTGATGGACATCGACGGCGGCAACAAGCATACGCTGACCGAAGGATTCGACCGGTCACCGGCCGGGCTGATATGGGCGCCGGACGGAAGCGGCGTCTATTTCACCACCGAAGACAAGGGTACTGACAATTTGTTCTTTGAGCCGATCACCGGGGGACAGCCAAGGCAAGTCACAACCGGCAACCAGCGCCTGACGGTCGCATCGATATCCAAGAGCGGCATGGCGGCCGGGGTCCTGAGCAATCCGAAAGAACCGGGTGACGTTGTTGTCTTTGATGTCGCCAGTCCCAGTCCAAGGAAGATCACCGCGGTCAACGACGACTTGCTTGAGGGCGTAAAGCTGGGCGATCTCGAAGAGATATGGTACGACTCGGTCGGCGGCAAGAAGATTCAGGGCTGGATAGTTAAGCCGCCCGACTTCAATCCGTCCAGGAAGTACCCGCTGATGCTTTATATTCACGGCGGTCCACACGGGATGTACGGAGTGAATTTTGACTTCGAATTTCAGGCTCACGCCGCGGCCGGGTTTGTTGTGCTTTATACGAATCCGCGCGGGTCGACGGGCTATGGACAGGAATTCGGCAACGCGATTAACAACAACTATCCCGGCCAGGACTATGATGACCTGATGAACGGCGTGGATGCGGTGATCAAGAAAGGCTATATTGACGATCGCAACTTGTTTGTTTGCGGCGGCAGCGGGGGCGGCGTTCTGACGTCCTGGATCGTCGGTCACACTCACCGGTTCACCGCGGCCGTTTGCATGAAACCGGTTATCAACTGGTATAGCTTTGTCGGCACGACGGACGGCGCCGAATGGTACTACAACTTCAAGAAGCTGCCCTGGGAAGATCCGTCAGAGCACCTGCGGCGTTCGTCGATCACCTATGTCGGCAACGTTACCACTCCCACGATGATGCTGGACGGCGAAATCGATATGCGCACGCCAATAGAAGAGACCGAGCAGTTCTATCGGGCGCTCAAACTGCGAAAGGTCGATACGGTGATGATTCGAATTGCCGACGAGTATCACGGCATCGGGAACCGGCACCCGTCGAACAAGATTGCTCAGATTTTGTATCTGCGCGAATGGTTTGAGCGGCATATGAAGGAGTAGCAGCTCGCAGTTCCCTTTGCCGTTCAGAGGGCACGGCGCGCGACAGCGCACTGTGCCCTCCTGCCGCGGCGGGGTAGAATGTCTGTAGCGATGGACTAGTGACTCCTCTCCCCAGCGAAGCACAATGTTGGCGGAAGTCGATCTAAGTCGGCGTTCCTGTTAGTGATCGGGGAGCGATTATAGCTGTCGCGGATCTTTTAAGCACCGGACAATTCCGCTCGAAGCAGACTGCGGCTAATAAGCTTTCGCGAAGATCGCGACCTCCGCCGCCGGCTGCCCTGTCAGAAAGCAACTGCCAGGTCCGGACGGCTGTTCAAACGGAATGCAGCGGACTGTTGCGCCTGTTTCCTCTTTGATTCGCAGCTCATCGCCATCTGATCCGGCCCACCATCCTCGCGCCCATGCACCACCAGAGACGATTTCAGTTAGTTCGCCATAGCTCTTGCAGTCGAAAATATTAGACTCAAGAAATGCGCGTGCCTTTGTCAGCATGCCGGATTGGATCTCTTCGAGCAGGGAATTGACCCGATCTGGCAGTAAATCAATCGGCACTCCGACAAGCTTGCCTTCTTTGCCGGGCACATCACGCCGAGCGAGAACGCATGAACGGTTCTGCAAATCACGGGGCCCGACTTCGATTCGGATCGGAACGCCTTTCATTTCCCAGAAGTTGAACTTCCAGCCCGGCGTGCGCTGGTCGTCCAAATCGAGGTTAGTGCGAATTCCGGCATCGGCAAGCACCCGGCGGATCTCTTCCGCCCCCGCCATCACCGGAGCTTTCTCTTCGTCCTTTCTCCAAATCGGAACGACCACGGCCTGAATAGGAGCCAGTCGAGGGGGCAGTATCAATCCCTTATCGTCCCCGTGGACCATAATAACAGCGCCTTCGAATCTGGTGCTGAGCCCCCAGGAAGTCTGGCAGATGTACTGCAACTGATTGTCGCGGTCCAGGAACTGGGTCCCAAACGCTCGGGCGAAATTCTGTCCCAGGTTATGGCTGGTGCCCGCCTGTAAGGCCCGCTTGTCTCCCATCATGGCTTCCATCGAATAGGAATGGACTGCTCCAGCGAAGCGCTCCAGACGGGACTTTCGCCCAACGACTACGGGAACAGCTCCATCGTTTTCAGAGAAGTCGCGGTAGACTTCGATCATCCGCATTGCTTCGGCCTCGGCCTCTTCCGCCGATGCGTGAGCGGTGTGGCCCTCCTGCCAAAGGAATTCCAGCGTCCGCAAGAATGGACGGGTACGCATTTCCCATCTGACCACGTTCGCCCATTGATTGAGCAGCATCGGCAAATCACGGTAGCTCTTTATCCACTGAGTGAACATGTGATTGACAACGGTCTCGCTGGTGGGGCGAACGATGAGCGGCTCTTCAAGCTCTTTACCGCCCCCAATGGTTACAAGCGCCAGCTCGGGGGAGAACCCCTCGACGTGCTGTTTTTCCTTCTGAATGAATGAGTACGGTATGAACAAGGGGAAATAAGCATTTTGATGGCCGGTCTCTTTGAAGCGGCGATCCAACCCCTTTTGAATGTTTTCCCAGATTGCGTAGCCGTATGGCCGAATTATCATTGTTCCGCGCACCGGGCCATAATCGGCCAGCTCAGCTTCGCGAATGACATCCAGATACCAGCGCGAATAATCTTCGCTTCTTGGTGTAACGCCTTCTTCGGACATGTTGAAGTTCCCCTGTAATTCTGCCGATTTCGGTCAAAAACCAACATAATATCACGTGGGAGTTTGATGTGAGTAGTATGGATTATAACCGGCGATTACAGACTGGGGACTACAGCGCGCGATTATCGGGGACGATTCTCGTGAGCGATTCCGGTCGGCCATTCACTTGCTCTACAAAATCGCTCTTCCAAAATGATATGATTAGCTTTTAGCCAGCCAAAAGCGCCAGAATGCGTATCCTTATCATAAAGCTCGGATCTTTGGGTGACATAATACACACGCTTCCGGCGGCGGCTTTGCTCAGGCGGTCGTTCCCCGAAGCTTGTATATCGTGGGTTGCCGACAGCAGATCCAGCGCTATTCTAAAAACTTGTCCCGCTATCGACCAGCTAATTGAGCTGGACACTCGTGCTTGGAACTCGGCGCCTCTTCAGAGGCGCACAATGAAAGACTTACTGAGCAGGCTATCCGAACTTAAGGGCGATACAATAACCGCGGCCGCACAGGAGCGTCGCACGGCCGCCGGTAGTGGTCAACGTGAGCTGCCTGGTGGCCCGGCTGACATCGCGATCGATTTTCAGGGGCTTATCAAATCGGGTGTTATTGCGCTTGCCTCGCGAGCCCGCACAAGGGTCGGTTGCGAAACCTCTGACCTGCGCGAAAAGGCAAGCCGTGTCTTCCTAACCGAACAGGCCGCGACGGCTCACGAGCCGCACATCATCGGCAAAAATATCGCTCTCGCACGCGCGGTCGCAACCAGATACGCAAACGGTTCGACTCAACCAGAGCCCTCTGCAAGTGCCTCGTTCTACGACTTTCCAATATGTCTAACCGATCGGGATGAAGGTTATGCGAAAGAGCTGGCCGAAACGGTCGGCGTTGATTTTGCGATCCTGAATCCTGGCAGCGCCTGGCAGACAAAGTTGTGGGCGCCTGATCGCTATGCGGAGCTGAGCGATTGGTTGGGTGCTGAATATGGCATAAGATCGCTTGTCACATACGGACCGGGTGAAGAGAAGCTGGCCATGGATGTTGTTTCGGCGAGCAAGAGCTCTGCCGCCAGGGCGGTCGGTCCGAATCTTCAGCAATTCGTTGCCCTTGCGCGCCGTGCCGCTTTGTTTGTCGGTCCGGACACCGGGCCACTGCATCTGGCGGCAGCCTGCGGGACCCCGATAGTGGGCCTTTACGGGCCGACTTCTCCATCTAGAAACGGACCGTTTCAATCCCGGGACGTAACGGTCGCTAGAGATCTTTGGTGCAGATCCGAGTGCCACCGCAGGCGTTGCTGGCATTGGGAGTGTATGGACATCTCAGTCGCTGCTGTAAAGGAAGCCGTTTTAATCCGGCTGGCTGAGCCGCGGGCTTAACTTAAGAAATATCAAGGATACACGGTGGAGAACGCGAGGACAGAAAATACGAGAAGGCTGCTTCGCCTTACGCAGCGCATACGCGTGCCTGCGGGATTTGTTGCGCTACCCGCGATGTTAATACTCGCGAGGCCGACTCCCTCATCTTTGCTGGCTGGCGGCGCGGTAGCCCTACTTGGACTGGCGATGCGCGCGTGGGCTTCGGGTTATCTAAGGAAGAACGAGACCCTCACAACCGACGGACCATACTCCTACACCCGAAACCCCCTCTATCTTGGCACTTTATTTTTGGGGCTGGGTGCGGCGATTTGCGCCGGCAGTCCCTGGGTAGTCGCCTTGTTTGGAGCGCTTTATGTACTGATCTATGTGCCGGTAATGGTTGCTGAGGTTGACACGATGATTGCTATGTTTCCCGGCGAATATGGAGATTACAGCCGCAGGGTCCCGTTGCTGGTGCCCAGGCCCGGTTCGTCATACCATCGCTCTACCGAGCAACGGTCCGGCCCCAATCGGTCGGCATCAACGGGATTCAACCTCGCGCTCTATAGAAGAAACCGCGAATATCGGGCTGCGCTTGGTTTTGCCACCGTGACCGTTTTGTTGGTGGTTAAGATGGTTGTGTTAGGCCTGAGCCGGTAACGCTCTCTGGCGGGGAACGGGAAGATCCGGCTCAAATCCTGGGCAAGTTCTGAAGTTTGTCGATGTGTAGCTTTGATGAGCCCGTTGCCTGGGAAAGCAAGATAAAGAAGCCCCCTAAACAAATTGGCCCTGTTACGCCTGTTTCCGGCCGGACGTGCCGCGGCCGAAATAACCGGGTATAATCCAAACAATGCGAAACGTACTGATTTGCGTGTTTGTCTTGGCAGGTCAGGTAGCGCTTCCCCTTGGCGGAAATGCGGCTGTGCCACTCCGTGACCTGTACGTCACGGGACAATCTGAAGCTAAACCCGAAAGTAAAGCCGAGCCGGGCATTATGCACCCGCTCCCGTTCTCTCAGGGCGAAGTGCTTACCTACGATATCGGATTCTCAAAGTTCTTTCTGTCGGGAACTGTAGGCGAGCTTAAGCTCAGCGTTGGGACAGCTCCAGCCGGGTCCAACGCACCGACGAAGAGCGCCGAGCAGCCACTCCTGCAACTTGTCGATGATCCTGAGCCGGGGCCGGCAAGCCGTGGTTTTGACGGGAAGCAAAAGGACGCTGACTATAGGCCTGGGAATTCGGATGGCCAGACGGCGCACCCGGATCCGATCAGGTTTGAGGCAGAGACCGTTTCCAAGGGGTTTGTCACCTGGCTCTTTGACCTGAGAGTAGATGACAAGTACGAGTCTATCGTTGATCCCCAAGACCTGGGACTCATTAGATCGACAAAGACTGTTGAAGAGGGGAACAAGCATCGGCAGCAGGAGACAGTCGTAGATCGCTCTTCCGGCGTCATCACCTACAGCGATAGGGACCTCAACGCCGCCGCGCCGCCCGCCAATGTGAAGAAGACTAACTCTCCGGTATGGATACAAGACCTGCTGTCAGCGGTCTATTTTCTACGCACGCGCGAGTTGAAGGAAAACACCAGGTTGACGGTACCGGTCACCGACAAAGGTGAAATTCATAATATTGACGTTGTTGTTGGGAAGCGTGAGCAGGTGGAAGTTGGGGCTGGGAAATTCGCCGCCCTGCCTGTCGAAGTGATGGTCTTTGACGGGAAATATATCAAACGAACCGGCCAGTTGCTCATCTGGTTTACCGACGACGGCAGACATCTGCCGGTAAAGGCAAGGATCAAGAGCGCAGGCGCAACGGCTACTATAAAACTGACTCATATTCAGTCGAGCGGTGTGTCAGCCGCGGGCGACGGCCCTAAGGGCGGCAACTAGGTGAGAGCAGCCCAACGTTTGCGGCCGCGGCCGGCCGTGCACGGAAGCGGCACTACAATGACTTTGGCAGCTTTGATTCGGGGGACAAAGCGGCCACGCATTTTGACTCATCCAGCGCGAACGGAAAGCCATCGGGATCGAGGGGAATCAGCTCTTCGTTAAGCGGCACACCCTGCGACTCCAGCACCCCCGCTAGAACTTTTAGGCTGGACGGGCAGCGTCCCGTTTCGGACTTGTATTTGGTAAGCAGTGCGTTAATCAGATCCAACTCATCGAAAGATTTCAGGACCTTAAGACGAAATACCGCCTGTGATCGGATGTTTATGTCGTCGCTGGATAGATAAGCGGTATAGATTCGGCGTGCCGTTTCGCGGCTGCCGCCCTTGATCGTCATCAACGCGGCCAGATCCTTCATCCACCATTGCGCGTCCGGTTCCTGGCTCCCCGCATCATAAACCTTTTTGGCGTCCTCAAAGTCGCCCATATGCCAATAGATGTAGCCTAGATCTTGATACAATCTCCATGAATGCGGATTGCTGGCGATTCCCCTTTGCAGCAAATCGATGGCGACATTCGGATCCTGGTCCGCTAAGAATATCGCTCCGAACCGGTAGGCTGGAATGTGATGGGGATCGATGCCGACAATGATATTCAGGTATTGCGGCAGCAGGTCCATCCTGACCTCCTTATCGCCTCTTTTCCCGGCGTCGAGGATCTTTCCCCCGAAGTACTGAATGGTCCTTATCCAATATATATCCGCCACTAATCCGTCGAGCCCAAGGCTCATTTTCTTAATCGTCTTGCCGTTGACAAAGTACAGCGTTTCCTCACCCGGCGCCCGCGGCGGCGACTCCGAGTCAATCCAATGTTGCAATGGATAAAGCAGGGCCAGCCCTAACACCAAAACAATGAAAGAACCTCTTAGTTTCATATTTTCACTAGTGACAAGCCGCTTGAATCCTCATCAGCGAGCCAGCCGTGATCATTTGAAGTTTCTCTTCTCAAATATGATCGAGGCAACTGATAGAAGAATCGAAATGTAGACCACGCCGTATATTGTTGCCCTCGCCAGAAGGCCGAATCCAACAACCTCTCCTCGGGCGGCCTGCGCCAGGTATCCAAAGTTCGATAAGTTCGGAATCACATAATATGCCACAGTCAAAACGCCCCGCACTGCTATTGAATGAGAGATTTCGGCCGCCACCCTCAGGTCGCCGCTAAACTGCCCGATCACATAAACCGCGAAAGAGAATAGTGCCGACAGCAAGGGCGTTGTAAACGAGGAGAATAAGAGGGCGACAGCGATCAGTAGAGCCAGTTCCAGAAAGATCATGTAGGCGGCCGGAAGAATGCTCACTGTCAAATGCGAAAAACCGCGGTTCAGATAGACCAAAGCCAGGGCGGTTCCGGCGGTCATTACCAGGCAATTCACCAAAAGCGTAAGACACAGGCCCAAATATTTTCCCAGAAGGAACTGATACCGACGCACCGGCTTCGAGAGGATATTGTAGATCGTACGCTTATCAATCTCTTTGTAGACCAAACCCACTCCCACGAATATGGCGATGAGCGCGCCAAAAACCAGCATCGCGGCCAGACCAAGATCCGCTATGAATTGGCTCTCCTGTGAAATCGATATTTCGCTGACGAGGATCGAAGACGCAACCAGAACAAGCGCGAAGAGAACAAGGTTATAGAGCACCCTGTCCCGGACGGATTCGCGGAACGCATTTCTGGCAATGGTCAGAATTCTAGTATTCACAATTATTGCCCGCCGCGGTCCCTCTGCCGTTTGACCGGCGCGAGAGCCGGCGTCCATCGCTCCATTCGCATATTTGACGGATCCATCAAGCATATGTGATTCCGGGGTGAAACCAAGGCCCATTTGGAATGGAGGGGCTAAATTTCGAGAAGGAGCAATCCAGGCTACCCGAAATCATATCACAGCCCAGCGCAAGCTCAAGTGCCCTTTTGGACTTCTGGCATTCTCTGGCCTTTTGCAGTGGCGGGCGGCTGACCTCGCTTTTCGGTCCGATGGTTGATGCGCCGGATTTGACAAAGGTGTATACTGTACTGAGCGAGTTGTCTCGGATCACATTTCAAACGAGGTAATAGCTTATTAGAAGCGTTGAAGGAAACCTGCAAGGTCTAAAGGCAAGTCAGATTAGCCGTCTCGAAAAGTTCTATCAGAAGAGAATACCGCCACACCAGATTGTCACCCACGAGTTCGCCCGTCAGCTTACCGAGCTATCACAAGAGTTGAATCGCCAGGTCGCGGTACTGGTAAACCGGAACGGCTATGTCGAATATGTCGTAGTGGGAAGCGCAAAGGGGATCGTCCTTCCCGACCTGAAGCGGACCCGTGTTGCCGCGGAGCGCTTTCGAGGGCTCAGATGCCTGCATACGCACCTGGCCGGTGAAGAACTCAACCAGGATGACCTTACCGATCTTGCGCTGCTCAGGCTCGACCTAATGGCCGCAATTGAGGTCGACGCCGGCGGCCTGCCGGGGC
>Ga0335078_10006336_pt1 | contig 17519 bp, 12 predicted proteins | sample Lox_Sample_32_FD_206711 | JGI IMG/M metagenome (GOLD analysis project Ga0335078, IMG submission 206711) | Soil microbial communities from Loxahatchee National Wildlife Refuge, Florida, United States - Lox_Sample_3.2 | ecosystem: Environmental > Terrestrial > Soil > Wetlands | place: USA... | reverse complement strand
TCAGCGGCGAGCAACTGATCGAGCATCGCTACGCTAAGTTCCGCAAGATGGGCAACTTCTTCGCGTAGTGCAGATTTCGCGGTTGCCATAGCCTTTGGCAGCGCGGCTGGCGCCGGACGCACAGACGCCTGCGCCGGGCGGCGCTAATCTTTCCACTTTTCTCGCGTCTTCAGGGAGGCTCTCTCAGCTTCCACCGCGGGACAAACGGTGCAGGCGTAGTAAAATAAAGGGTGAACTCCCACCAGCAAAATTGCGTCTAAAGCGGTGATAGGACATCGTCGTGAAAACTAAGTGGAAGGTAATTATCACTGTGGCGGCCTTGCTCATAGCCGTCATCGGAGTCTACGCGAGCACAGTCTACAGCAAGCGCGGCGTGGTAACGGTTCAGACCGGACAGGTGGCGCGCGGCGACCTGGCTGCCATCGTCACCTCCTCGGGCGAGATCAAGCCCAAGAACTACATCAATATCGGCGCCAACGCATTCGGCAACATCACCGAAATCCTGGTCAAGGAAGGCGACCACGTGCGCAAGGGCCAACTGCTGGCGCGCGTCGAGAACACCCAGCCCGCAGCCGACGTGGCGGCGCAGGAGGCCAACGTCAGTTCGATGGAGGCTGATTTGACCGCCCAGGAAGCGGGCCTCAAAGTGGCCGACGAGAATATCCGCACCATGCAGGCAGCCCTCGAGCACGACAGAGCCGACCTCGATCGCATGAAGGCCGATTTCGATCGCGCGCAGGACCTGTTTAACGACAAACTGCTCGCCCGCCAGGATTTCGAGCTCAAGAAATTCACTTACGAAGCGCAGAAAGCGCAGATCGCGCAATCGGAGACCCGCATCCTGCAAGCCCGGGCACAGCGCGAGCAGAGCGCCGCGCAGGTGGCTTCCGCTCAGCGGCATATCGCCCAGGCCAAGGCTGGTCTCACGCGCGCTTCCGACGTGCTGCGCAAGTTCGACACCTTTGCGCCCCTCGATGGCATGGTCACCAACCTGCCCATGAAAGTCGGCGAGTCGGTGGTAACCGGCATCCAGAATTCCGAGGGCAGCACCATCATGACGATCGCCGATATGTCCGTCATTACGGCCGAGGTCAAGGTGGATGAAACGGATATCGTGAGCGTGCACCTGGGCCAACCGGCCGATATCACCATCGACGCGATTCCGAACAAGACCTTCAAAGGGCACGTAACCGAGATCGGCGATACTGCGATTCTTCGCTCCACCGGCCTGGCCGCATCGCAGAGCAACATATCCGATCAGGAAGCCAAGGACTTCAAGGTAGTGATTGCCATGGACAATCCACCCGCTGAGGTCCGGCCCGGCCTTTCCTGCACCGCCAAAATCACCACCGCGACGCGTTCCAACGCGGTGACCATTCCCATTCAGGCGCTCACCATCCGCCAGCGCGGCGACCTCGAGCAACCCAAGCCCGGCTCCTCTTCCAGCGCGCAGGCCGCCACCAAGCCGGACCCCGCCGCCGAAAAAGCGCGCAAAGAAGAGCTCCAGGGTGTCTTTGTGGTGAACGCCGGTAAAGCCGAATTCCGCAAAGTCGAAACCGGGATCACCGGCGCTACTGACATCGAAGTGCTCAGCGGGTTGAAGCCGGGCGACCAGATTATTACCGGTTCCTACCAGGTGATCCGCACCATCAAGAACGGGGCGCAGGTGAAGGTGGATAACAAGGCGCCGGTCGTCGCGACCACGACCAGTTAAAATTCGAGGTCAATCATGTCAGCCGTCGCCGACAACTCGTTATTGGAGCGCGCCGAGCAGCTCAAGCGGAATGGAATCGTCATCCGCACCTACGATCTCTGGAAGACCTACGTGATGGGCGATCAGGAGATCCATGCGGTTTCGGGCGTCGATATCGAGATCAGGCGCGGCGAATATGTCGCCATTATGGGTCCGTCCGGATCGGGCAAGTCCACGTTGATGAACCTGATCGGCTGCCTCGACACCCCCACCAAGGGCCAGTATTTCATCAACGGCAACCTGGTGAGCGAGATGACGGACGACGAGTTGGCCCGCATTCGCAACAAGGAGATCGGCTTCGTTTTCCAGACCTTCAACTTGCTGCCGCGCGCCACCGCGTTGCACAATGTCGAATTGCCGCTGATTTACGCGGGCATGTCGGCCGCCGAGCGGCTGGAGCGCGCCAAGCAGGCCATGAGGCACGTCGACCTGGAAAAGCGCATGGACCACAAGCCGAATGAGCTTTCCGGCGGCCAGCGGCAGAGGGTCGCGGTCGCGCGCGCCCTGGTCAACAATCCTTCCATTCTGCTGGCCGACGAACCCACCGGCAATCTGGACACCGCCACCGGCAACGAAATCATGGGCCTGTTCGAGCGCCTTCACGAGCAGGGCAACACGATCATCCTGGTCACCCACGAGCACGACATCGCTCAGCACGCCTGGCGCGTCATCCACATCCGCGACGGCAAGATCGAAAAAGACGAGAAAATCAGGTAGGGTACGGCAGGTTCCCGGCGTCCCTATCCCGCTCACCCGGACGCACCCGGGCCTGCTCCGCTACTTCGTGTAAATCGTCACATCGACGTTCATCCCGGGACGGAGCACGATGCCCTGTCGCTGGTCCACCAGGATCTTCACCGGGATGCGCTGCACCACTTTGACGAAGTTCCCGGTGGCGTTCTCGGGAGGCAACAAGCTCATGCTCGCGCCGGTGGCGCCGGCAATCGAATCGACGTGGCCGTCGATGCTGGCGCCGTACATATCGACGTGAATCTCCGCCCGCTGGCCTGCCTGCACATGGGCAAGTTGTGTCTCTTTGAAGTTCGCCGTCACCCAGGTGTCGTTGAGCGGAATCACCGTCATGATGCTCTGGCCGGGCTGCAACATCTGGCCCACTTCCACGCTCTTGCGCGTCACCACGCCATCGATCGGCGCGGTGATGGTGGTGTAGCTGAGCTGCAGTTCGGCGGCTTCGAGCGTGGCGCGCGCCGCCTGCACCGCCGCCAGTGCGGTGCCGACATCGGCCGTGCGGACGGCCACCTGTCGGCGGTTCGCCACCGAGCCGGAGAGTTGCGCATTCGCCTGCGCAACCCTGGTCTCGGCCGCCGCCAGGGACGCCTTCTTGATCGACGCATCCTTCGCGGCTGAAGCCAGCTTCTCTTGCGCCGCCTTCAACTCGCTGTCGGCCACCTTGGCGGCGGCCACATAGGCATCGTACTGCTGTTGCGAGATTTCGGCTTTGTCCACCAGTGGCTTCATGCGCGCGAGGTCGGCCTGCGCGCGGTCGTTGCTCGCCTGCCGGGCGCGCACGTTGGCTTCAGCATAGGCCAGATCGGAGCTCGAGGCCTGCTCATAAACCAGGCGCGCGCGGTCAAGCTCGGCTTGTGCGTCACCCACCCCGGCCGACGCCAGGGTCTGGCCCGACTCGGTGGTCTGATCGGTCAGCGGCACACCCACCTGGGCGGCGCGCAGCTTGCTCTCATCCTCGGCCAGCGTGGCCTTCGCCTGGTCCAGCCGCGCCTGATAATCGCGCGGGTCTATGCGCACCAGCACGTCTCCCGCCTTCACCGGTTGGTTATCCTTCACCAGCACCTCGACCACATTGCCGCTGATCTTGGGCGCGATCGCGCTGATGTGCCCGTCCACCTCGGCGTCGTCGGTCGAGACACGGTCGCGGAAATGAAAGTAAGCCCAAAGCCCCAGCGCAATCGCGACCACCGCCAGGATCAATACCACCAGCCCGACCGGCGATCTCTTCTGCGGCTCGGGCACTGCAGGCTGTTCTTCGGTTTCCGGAATAGCGACTTTCGATTCGGCCATAATGTTACTCCACCGCCAGGGGGCCGTGCATTGGCCCAGTGCGCTTCATCAAAAACATAAAAGGAATAATCAAGAGAAATAACAACGCCATCACCCAGAACGCATCCGCGAAGGCCAGCATAGCGGCCTGGCGCAGCATGCCGCCATAGAGAAGCCCGCCGGCCTGGCGGGCCGCATCCGGCATGCTGGCGCCATGCGCGTGCACCAGCAGCGCCGCACGGCTGAAGGCGTCCCGGTAGCCGGCGTCATAAGGAGTCAGATGCGCCGTCAACACCTGCTGATGCATTTGCGAACGGCGCGCCAGCAGCGTGGTTACCGTCGCGATGCCGGAGCTGCCGCCGATATTGCGCGCCAGGTTGAACAGGCCGGTGGCGTAGTTCATGCGGTCCCTGGGGACCATGGCAACCGCGGCCGCGCTGATCGGCACGAATAGGAAGGCCATACCCGCGCTCTGCACCATGCGGCTCCAGACCGCCGTGCCGTAATCGATATAGAGGTTGAACCGTGACATGATGACCAGGCCGCTGGCCGATATCAGCACCCCGCAGATCACCAGCCAGCGGGCCTGAACATGGCGCAGCAGCGTGCCCACGAAGGGCATGCACACGATCACCACCAGGCCGCCCGGCGAAAGCACCAGCCCGCTTAACATGGCTGTGTAGCCGAGCAGCGTCTGCAGCAGCACGGGAAGCAGCATGGTGCTGCCGTAAAGCACGAAGCCGAGCACCAGCATCGACAGCGTTCCCAAAGTGAAATTGCGGATTTTGAGCACGCGGAAATCGATTACCGGATGCTCCGCGCGCAGCTCCCAGAACACCACCGCGACCAGACAGATCGCGGCGATGATGGCGAAGACGATGATGAACTGGGAACCGAACCAGTCTTCCTTCTGCCCTTCATCGAGCACCACTTCGAGCGAACCGAGCCCGAGCGCCAGCAGGCCGAACCCCATGTAATCGATCTTCAAGCCGTCGCGGAAACTCCGGCGCACCAGGTAGGGCGGGTCGAACACGAGCATCTGGGTCATCACCAGCGAAAGCACGCCGACCGGAATATTGATGAAGAAGATCCAGCGCCACGAGAAATCGTCGGTGAGCCAGCCGCCCAGGGTGGGGCCGATCACGGGCGCGAGCACCACGCCCATGCCGAAGATCGCCATCGCCATCCCGTGCTTCTCGCGCGGGAAGGTCTCGACCAGGATGGCCTGCGACATGGGCTGCAACGCGCCCCCGCCTATGCCCTGGAGCACGCGAAAGAAGATGAGCGATCCCAGCGTGGGCGCCAGGCCGCACAGACAGGAGCTGACCGTGAACAGCGCCACGCAGATCATGTAGAAGCGCTTGCGCCCCATCAACATGCTGAACCATCCGCCCATCGGCAGGATGATGGCATTGGCGACCAGGTAGGAGGTCAGCATCCAGGTGGCTTCGTCGGTGGATGCCGAAAGGTTGCCGGCGATGTGCGGCAGCGCCACATTCGCCACGCTGGTGTCCAGCACCTCCATGAAGGTGGCCAGCATCACCGTGAAGGCGATGATCCACGGATTGATCTGCTTACTTGGCGTAGATGGCCTCCATCTGGCCGGCGGCGTGCGCCAGATCCGCCCGCGCCTGGTTGTAGCGGTAGAGGGCGGCGATCTGATTATCGTTGGCGCGCGCCAGCTCATTCTGCGCATTCACCACTTCGATATTGTTGGCAACGCCCGCCTGGAAGCGGTCGCGGGCCTGCTCGACTTCCTGGTTAGCCAGATCCACTCCCAAATTGGCGACCTTCACTTCGTTGCGCGCCGCGCCAAGCCGCGCCATCGAGGTCTTTACGTCGAGCGCAATCGCATCGCGCGCAGCCTGCTCCTGCTGCCTGAGCTGGCGCAGGGCGATTTCCACCTTGGCGCGCTCGGCTTCGATCCGCCCGCCGGTGAAGAGCGGCACCTCCAGGCTGGCCTGGTATTGGTACACCGGAATCATCGTGGTGGGGGTCAAGCCCTGTTGCTCCCAATTGCCGCTCACGGTGAACTTCGGCAGGCGCTCTTCGGAGGCCGCCTTCAGACCCAGTTGCGCCTGCGCCATCTGCGCCGCAATCTGGCGCAACTCCGGGCGCGTGCCATAGGCGTGCTCCAGTGTCTGATCGGCGGAAACATCGGGTGTCTCAAAGAATTGCACCTGGTCGGCCAGCTCGATTTTTCGCTTGGGATCGACGCTCAATAAGCGGCCCAGCCCGAACAGCCCCGTCTCCAGTTCTGTCCGCGCCACAATCACGCGCTGCTTCTCGTTTTGCAGTTGGACATTGGCGCGCAGCGTGTCGATTCCGGTGCCGACGCCGTGCTGCTGCAAATCGGCCGCCTGGTCATAGAGCGCTTGCGCGAGTGCGGCGCGCGCCTCCGCGGCTTCCACATCGGCCGCTGCCCGCTGGCAGCCCAAATATTGCGAAACCACCAGCAGAACGCTCTCCTCGCGCGCGGTCATTTCCTGCGCGTGCGCCGCGGTGACTCTGGTTTGCGCTGCCCGATAGCGCCGCCACAAGGTGAGATCCAAAGGAGCACTGAACCGGATTCCGCCTTGCGCCACCCAGAATGGGCCAAGGTGTTGCGGAATCCCGGGAAACGGCGAACCGAACAATGTGTCGATGTTCAACCGTTGGACCGACTCCGAGATCCCCGCGCCCACCTGCGGAAAAAGTCCCGACCGGGCGACCCGGCTATCCTCGGTGCTCTGCGCCACATTCAAGTTGGCCAGGATCACCTGCGGATTTTGCCGCAGGGCGAGAGCCACCGCGTCGTGCAGGGTGAGCGTAAGCGGCCCGGCATCCTGCGCTACGGCACACGGCGCCAGCGTCAGCCATATGAGTACCCACTGTTTCCAAGTCATCGAGCGCGTCCTGATCGACCCTGTTAGATGCAGCGGTCGGGCCAATGTATCCGACTGTGTTCATTGGGCTAGTGGGAATTCGCACTGCCCATATCTGGGCGCAGGCCCAAATGGTGGCGGGTGGCGGCTTTGGGGTGGCGAGCCGCGGGCCGGGGGCCGGCGAACTTACTTTGCCGTTACCCCCAGTTTGCGCATTTTGGCTTGCAGGGTGGTGCGTTTCATGCCCAACCGGGCGGCGGCTCCATCTGCTCCGCCCACCTTGCCGCCGGATTCGCGCAGAGCCCGTTCAATGGCTTCCCGTTCTGCGGCGGCCAGAGTCACGGTCGCGACGCCTCCGCCCGAAGCGCGTTTCAACTCCCGCGCCGGAGCGTGCAGCGTCGCTCCGGGCGAGAGAATCACCGCGCGTTCGATGAAATTGGCCAGCTCGCGAATGTTGCCGGGCCAGTGATAACGCACCAGCGCCTCCATGGTTTCCGCCGGAATCGAGGTGATCCGGCGGTTCATGCGGCGGGCATTCTGCTGCACAAAATAGCGCACCAGCAGCGGTATATCTTCACGGCGCTCGCGCAGCGGCGGCACCGTGATGGGAAACACGTTGAGGCGATAATACAGGTCGGCACGGAACTGACGCTCCTCCACCATGACGGCCAGCTCCCGATTCGTGGCGGCCACCAGACGCGCATCGGTGCGGATGGTGCGCGAGCTGCCCAGCCGCTCGAATTCCCGTTCCTGCAACACGCGCAGCAGCTTGGTCTGCAGCTCGAGCGGAATCTCGCCCACTTCGTCCAGAAAGATCGTGCCGCGGTGAGCCAGCTCAAAACGTCCAATGCGCTGGGCAATGGCGCCCGTGAAGGCCCCTTTTTCGTGGCCGAACATCTCGCTTTCCAGCAGCCCGGTGGGAATCGCCGCGCAATTCAGCTTGACGAACGTGCCCGCCCGGCGCGGGCTCAGATTGTGAATCGCTCGCGCCAGCAGTTCCTTGCCGGTGCCGGTTTCGCCGTAAATCAGCACTGTGGAATCGGTCGGCGCCACCGTCTCCACCTGCTTCAAATTGGCCCTGAGCGCGCGGCTCTGCCCAACGATTTCCTCGAACCGGCTATCGGTGCGGATCTCATCTTCGAGATAGACTTTCTCTTCCGCCAGACGCGCGTTCAGCTCCTCGATCCGCCGGTAGGAAAGTGCGTTGTCCAGGGCAAGCGCCACCTGCCCCGCTACCTGGGTGTAGAAGTCCATGTCGCTGGGTGAGAAGAACCCGTCACGCCGCGAGCCCACGGCGAGCACGCCGAGGGCCTCGCCGTGGGCCACCAGCGGCATCGTGCAAATGGCTCGCAGACCCTCGGCCGCCATCACCCCGGCGGTGGCGGGCGCGACGGCGTTCATCTCGTCGAGGCCGAAAATGCGGCCCTGGCGCGTGCGAAACACGTAGCCGGCCACCGAATCGTCAATCGGCGCCAGCGCGTCTTCGCGAATCACGCCGTTGCTATCCGGAAAATCGAGGGCGGCAACGCGCAGGTTGCCGCTTTCCGCGTCCAGCAACAGCAGGCTGGTGTAATCCAGTCCGAAGGCGCGGCGCAGCGACGTCGAGGCCGAGCGGAACAACTCCTTGCTGGCCACCGCACTGACCACCGCGTTGTTGATTTCGAGCAGCGCGCGCAGCCGGTCGCGCTCGCGGGCCAGCGCTGCCTCATAGGCCCGCGCCGCCTCGAAGTTGAGCGCATTGTCCACCGCAACCGATACCTGGTGCGCCACCTGCTGCATGAATTCGATGTCGTCGGCGGTGTACGCGTCCGGTTTGGTCGATCCGAAAGTGAGACCGCCGATCTGGCGTTGCGCGGTGCGCAGCGGCAGCACGCAGAACGACTGGACCCCGTTGGCCGTCAATACTTCACGCAGCTTCGCGAACGGGAGTTCGGCGCCGACGCGCGCCATGTAATACGGGCGTCCGGATTCGAGCGCCACCATGGTCGGCGTCTCGGAAAAGGGCATCGGGCCCGGGAGTGCTCCGGCCAATGGCTGGTCGGTTTCGAGAATGTGTACCCGCACCAGCCGTTGCTCGAAATCCACCAGGGTGAGGGTAATGTAGTCGAACGCCACCAGGCGTTTCAGGCAGCGGCTCAGTTCCGCGAACAGGGAGGTCAGCTGGCGGTGCGCGGAAATCGACTCGGCAACCTCGAGCAGCGCGTCGTACCGCGCCTTAACGGTCTCCGGATTTGTCGCGGACGAGAGGAACATCGGCGGTGCCAGCCGGCTGTTCTTCAAACGTAGCACAGCCGGCCTGCCCGAGGCCCTCGTCCACCAGCGAGCGGATCAGCGGCGTCGCCGCATCCAGCCGTACTCCCTGACGATGCATCTCCGAAAGCAGCGATTGGCCCGCAGCGTCGACGAAGTCGACGTCGCTCAGGTCGAGCGATGTGATCCGCCCCCGCGTGGTCGAGGACGCAGTCTGCCAACACTGGCGCAACTCTTCCACCCACGGCCCGGAAAGCTTGCCTTCGAGTTTGAAACGCAGCCCGCGGGCACTATCGTGAAGCGTAATCCTTAGCATGGCCCGGCCGGTTGAAGTGCATGCCGCCTGCCAGCGATGCAACTCGGTTAATTCCTTGCACTTGCCTGGAAGTGGTTACCCGGTGTTCAGGCCAATTGCCGATATGCGGGCAGTTTGGCGCCTACTCGGCGGCCGGCATCGCCGTCCCGATGCCACTCGCTTCAGAACTGGTTCTTCAGTTTCTTTGGCTGAATCCGGCTTTCTTCAGGGTGGAGTCTGGGGCGGAAGTCCACTGCAAAAAAATGACGCCGGGGCTTGACGCGTGGCCCCGGCGGCGAAGGAGAATCTGACGGATTTGCGTGCGGTTCCACCATCCGCCAACCTGTCACCCTGACCCGCTGCCGGATTCCGTAACCGCAATACAAGAATGCCCTACTTCCTCGGTTCTTGCGAGTCCTAAGCGTACGGACGGGGTATTGGTACAAAAGGACTTAGTACGCTAGGCCGCCGCAGTACCACCGGCTGCGGTCTTCACATGGGGTGCCGAGCCTTCGAATCGCTTCAGGAACAGCAGGCGCGCGCCGGACAGGTCGGTATGCACCAGCACCTGGTCGCCATCCTTCACTTGTTCGGTGGCAATCAGATTCGAAATTGGCTGCACCAGCAAGCGCTCCACCGCCCGCTTCAAATGTCGCGCGCCGTAGCGGGCGTCGGTGCCTTGGGCCAGTAACAGGTCCTTGGCGCGGTGATCCAGCCGGAACTTCAGGCCGGCGGCGCCGGTAGCCCGCTGGATCCGGCGCTCCATCTCGGCCAGTTCAATCTCGAGAATGCGCCGCATTTCTTCTTCGCCGAGCGAGCGGAAAACCACGATTTTGTCGAGCCGGTTGATGAATTCCGGCGTGAATCGCCGGCGCGCCGATTCGATTCCGGCACGCTCCATCTTGTCGGCCAGTTTCTCATCGTGCGAAACCGGACCCGGGGCGAAGCCCAGCCCGGGGCGCAACATCTCTTCCGCTTCCCGGGCGCCGAGGTTGCTGGTGAGGAAAACGATCGATCGCGAGAAATCGACGCGGCGATTGTCGCCCAGGGTTAGCGTTGCTTTGTCGAGGACTCCCAGCAGCAGGTTCCAGAGAGCATCGCTCGCCTTTTCGATTTCGTCGAAAAGCACAAAGCTGAGTTTCACGTTTTCGGTATGGTACTGATCGAGCACTTCCTGGCTCAACGCCGGGTGAGTCTCGCGGTGGCCCAGGTATCCGGGAGGCGAACCGATCAGCTTGGCGATCTCGTGCCCGTGCTGAAACTCACCGCAGTCGATTTTGATCACGGCGTGGGCATCGCCCACCAGGCACTCCGCCAGCGCCTCCACCGTGCGTGTCTTACCCGACCCGGTGGGGCCGAGGAACAGCAGGTTTCCCACCGGCCTCGCCGGGTTCGACATTCCGGCAGCGAACGTCTGATACAGATCGACGATCTGCCGCACGGCCTCATCCTGCCCCACGATCCGCTCGCGCAGCTTCGCTTCCAGCGTTTCCGCTTCCCGTCCTCTCCTGGCGGGATCCAACAGCACCCTGAGTCCGGCCATCTGGGGCCTCCTTCCTTCACTTGGTTGGACGCGTGCGGGCGCGCCCCGATTCATGGCGTCTGTAAAGAGATCCCGTATTCTTTGTAAAGGAGTGTCAATCCGGCGCGCGTTCAGGCGCTTAGGCTGTCGCGAAGCCGCGGCTCTCAGTCAGAAGCGATCCGCCGCGAGTGGCAACCTCCGGCTCGGGATCAGCCGTCTCACCAGGCCTCCGCCCGCAGCCCTTAGGCTTCGTCGGCTCCGCGCCCCATCCACTTGGCTTTCAGAAAATCGCGGTTCATGCGCGCGATCACTTCCAGCTTGATTCCCTTGGGACAGACGGCTTCGCACTCGCCGATATTGGTGCAGCTGCCGAAAAGCTCCTGCTTGGCCTGCGCCACCATCGCGACCGCGCGGCTGTCGCGTTCCGCCTGCCCCTGCGGCAGCAGGCCGAGGTGCGAGATTTTGGCTCCCAGGAAGAGCGAAGCCGACGCGTTGGGGCACATCGCCACGCACGCACCGCAGCCGATGCATGCGGCGGCATCCATCGCGCGGTCGGCGCTTTCCTTCGCCACCAGGATGGCGTTGCCGTCCGGAGCGCTGCCGGTCGCGGCTGAGATGAAACCGCCGGCGGCCATCAGCCGGTCGAACGCGCTGCGGTCCACCACCAGGTCCTTCACGATGGGGAACGCGCGCGCCCGCCACGGCTCCAGGTACAGTTGGTCGCCGTCCCGGAAGTGCCGCATGTGAAGCTGGCAAAGCGTGGTGCCGGGTTTCGGCCCGTGAGCCATCCCGTTTACCATGCAGCCGCACATGCCGCAGATGCCTTCGCGGCAGTCGTGATCGAACGCCACCGGCTCTTCGCTTTTCGCGATCAGGTCCTCATTGAGCACGTCGAGCATTTCCAGGAACGACATGTGCTCATTGACATTGGGCACCTCGTAGCGCACCATGCGGCCGGCTTCGTTCGCATTCCTCTGGCGCCAGATGTGCAGGATGATTTTCATTACTTGTAGCTCCTCTGCGCCGGGTGCACATATTCGAAAGAGAGCGGCTCCTGGTGGAGGCCCGGGCTGTTGCCCACGCCCCGGAACTCCCATGCCGCAGCGTAAGAGTAATGCGCGTCGTCGCGCGCGGCTTCGCCTTCCGGCGTCTGGTATTCTTCGCGGAAATGGCCGCCGCAGGATTCATTCCGGTCCAGCGCGTCCAGGCACATCAACTCGGCGAGCTCGAAGAAATCCGCTACGCGCCCCGCTTTTTCCAGCGACTGGTTCAGCTCTTCGCCCGATCCCAGCACCTTCACCTCGCGCCAGTATTGCTCGCGCAGGCCGGGGATTTGCGAGAGAGCCAGCTTCAGCCCCTCCGCGGTCCGCGACATGCCGCAGTAATCCCACATCAGCTTGCCCAACTCGCGATGGAACGAATCCACCGAGCGCGTGCCTTTGTTGTGCAGCAGCTTGCTGGTGGTCTGCACCACCTGCTCTTCGGCATCGCGCACCGCCGCGTGGGTGGTGTCGGCCTTTTCCAGCTTCGTCGCAGCCAGGTAATCGTTGATCGTGTTGGGCAGCACGAAGTAGCCGTCGGCCAGGCCCTGCATCAGCGCGCTCGCGCCCAGGCGGTTGGCGCCGTGGTCGGAGAAATTGGCCTCGCCGATCACATACAGGCCGGGAACAGTGGACATCAGGTTGTAATCCACCCAAAGACCGCCCATGGTGTAGTGAATCGCCGGGTAGATTCGCATCGGCGCCTGGTAGGGGTCTTCGCCGGCGATCCGCTCGTACATCTCGAACAGGTTGCCGTAGCGCTCTTTGATCACGTGCTTCCCCAGGCGGTCGATCGCGTCGCGAAAATCGAGATATACGGCGAGCTTGGTCTCACCCACGCCGCGCCCTTCGTCGCACACCGTTTTGGCGTTGCGCGAAGCCACGTCGCGCGGCACCAGGTTGCCGAAACTCGGGTAGCGGCGCTCGAGGTAGTAGTCGCGCTCGTCTTCGGGAATCTCGCTCGCCGCGCGGGCATCGCCGGTCTTCAGGGGCACCCAAACCCGGCCGTCGTTGCGCAGCGACTCGCTCATCAACGTGAGCTTCGACTGATAATCGCCCGAGACCGGGATGCAGGTGGGATGAATCTGCGTGAAGCACGGATTGGCGAACAGCGCACCGCGTTTGTGCGCGCGCCAGATGGCGGTGGCGTTCGATCCCTTGGCATTGGTGGAAAGGTAGTAAACGTTGCCGTAGCCGCCGCTGCCGAGCACTACCGCGTCGCCCAGGTGGGACTCGATTGCGCCCGTCAGCAGGTTGCGGGTGACGATGCCGCGCGCATGACCGTCGATCACGATCAGGTCGAGCATTTCCGTCCGCGGGAACATCTCGACCGTGCCGGCGCCGATCTGCCGCTCGAGCGCCTGATAAGCACCCAGCAGCAGTTGCTGCCCCGTCTGCCCGCGCGCGTAGAACGTGCGGGAAACCTGCGCGCCGCCGAAGCTCCGGTTATCCAGGTAGCCGGAATACTCGCGCGCAAACGGCACGCCCTGCGCCACGCACTGGTCGATGATGTTCAGGCTGATCTGCGCCAGGCGGTAGACGTTCGACTCGCGCGCGCGAAAATCGCCGCCCTTCACCGTGTCGTAAAACAGGCGATAAACGCTGTCGCCATCGTTGTGATAATTCTTGGCCGCGTTGATGCCGCCCTGCGCGGCAATCGAGTGAGCGCGCCGCGGCGAATCCTGGAAGCAGAAACACTTCACGTTGTAGCCCAGCTCAGCCAGCGAAGCGGCCGCGGATCCGCCCGCCAGGCCGGTTCCCACCACCAGGATGGTGTACTTGCGCTTGTTGGCCGGGTTCACCAGCTTGAGGCTGAAGCGGTGCCGGTCCCAGCGTGTCTCAATCGGACCGGCGGGACATTTTGAATCGAGTTCCATTGCGCCTCCTCAATACGTCAGCAACCCGGTCAGTACCGCAATCGGGATTGAACAATTGCCCACCGCTACCAGAATCGCCAGCGCCGCCGCGGCCCGCTTGATGATCGGCGTGTACCGGGGATGGCTGATACCGAGCGACTGGAACATGCTCCACATGCCGTGATACAGATGTAGGCACAGCAGAATCATGGCCAGGATGTAGAACCCCGAAACCCACGGATTCGAGAATCCATCGATCACGTTGAAGCGCACGTCCGGCATGTTCGGACCCAGATCGCGCAGCGGCATCACCGCGCCCACCGTGAGATGCAACACGTGGAAAATCACGAACGCGGCCACGATCGGGCCGCTCCAGATCATCGTGCGCGCGGCGTAGGAGGCTGGTACGTCGGCCTTCTTCAGGTAACCGACGGGCCGCGCCGAGCGGTTCTGCAGCCACAGTTGCGTGGCCGCCACGATGTGCAGACCTACCGCCAGCAGCAGCACGCTGCGTGCCGTCCAGAGCGCCGCCGCGTTCGCCGGATTGTGCAGGAAGGCGGCGTAGCGGTTGATCTGCTCGGCGTCGGACGAGTAGATTTGCAGGTTGCCGAGCAGGTGTGCGAACACGTAGCCGACCAGTATCACGCCGGTGATCGCCATCACGGCCTTTTTGCCGATCGGCGCCTCGTAGAAACGCACCGCCCGGTGAATGGGATGGATTGCGAGAGTGCTCATGCGGAAATCCTGTTTGTCGCGAACCGCGTTCGCAAAGATAGCTCATACCCGTGCAAGCACACGGAAAGCCCCAGCAGGTTTGCGGGTGTCAATGCCTTATAGTAGCCCGTTTCGCGCGGCTTGGCAGCGGATCGCCGGACGGGACGAGCGGTTGGACTCGTTCGATCAAGGTCCCGCGCGATGGAACGATCCGCACGTCGCCGCGGGCGCTCTGCGGCATGGCGGACCGTCCGCCGGCCCTCGGGCAGGACAGACGATCGTTCCTCGCCGTCGGTCTCGCCCTACACGTCCAGGTTCTTCACGTCCAGCGCGTTGTCTTCGATGAATTTGCGCCGGTTTTCCACGTCCTCGCCCATGAGCGTCGAGAAAATCTCTTCGCAGTTGACGGCGTCTTCCAGGCGCACCGAGAGCATGGTGCGCTTTTCCGGATTCATGGTGGTTTCGGCGAGTTGTTCGGCGTTCATCTCGCCGAGACCTTTGTAGCGCTGCACGTCGGAGCCTTTTTTGCCTTCGTTCATGACGTAATCGAGCAGCGCCCGCCAGTCCTTCCGCGCCTCGCGGTTCTCGTCTTTGACCACCACGAAGGGCGGATCGTTATAACGGGCGATCATGCGGCCCAGCGCGCGGTAGCGCCGGTATTCGGGCTGCGCGGCCAGCGCCAGGCCCACCGACCGCTCGGCGCCGGATTGGTCGCGATAAACCACCGCGTACGACGAATGTTCCTCGTCCTGGCGCATCTCCGGCTTCAGCCCCAGTTTCTCCAGGGCGTCGAACACCGGCCGGAGATTGCCTTCTTCCTGGAATTCGCCCTTGTGATCGACGCGCAGATCGATGTTGCCCAGCACTTCGACCACGCGCGAGTCGCGCAGGCGGCGCTCCACTTTGTGGAACATCTTTTCGTACTCGTCCAGGTTGAGCAGAAACGAGCGCAGCTCGGGCCCCTCCAGCGCGGCCTTGGGGCCGCTGCCGTTGCCCGTCGCGTGGATCTCGAGCGACAGGTTCTCAGTGGCCCGCCGGGTCAGCTCCTTGGTGAGCTCCTTTTCGTCTTTGATATATTTCTCGCTCTTGCCTTTCTTGATGCGAAACAGCGGCGGCTGCGCGATGAAAACGCGCTCGCGCATGATCAGCTCGTTCATGTGGCGGAAAAAGAAGGTGAGCAGCAGCGTGCGGATGTGCGAGCCGTCCACATCGGCATCGGTCATGATGATGATTTTGCCGTAGCGCAGCTTGCTGGGATCGAAATCGTCTTTGCCGATGCCCGTGCCGAGCGCGGTGATCATGGCGCGGATTTCCTCGTGGCTCAGCATCTTGTCGTAGCGCGCCTTCTCCACGTTGAGGATTTTCCCCTTGAGCGGAAGAATCGCCTGGAAACGCCGGTCCCGCCCCTGCTTGGCGGTGCCGCCGGCCGATTCACCCTCGACCAGAAACAGTTCGCAGCGCTCCGGATCGCGCTCCTGGCAATCGGCCAGTTTGTGCGGCATCCCGCCCGATTCCAGCGCCCCTTTGCGGCGCGTCAGGTCGCGCGCTTTGCGGGCGGCTTCGCGCGCGCGGGATGCTTCAATCGCCTTGTTGACAATGCGGCGCCCGATCGTCGAATTCTTGTCGAAGTATTCGCCCAGTTTCTCGTTGACGAACTGCGTCATGTAGCCGCTGATATCGCTGTTCAGCTTGCCTTTGGTCTGCCCTTCGAACTGCGGCTGCGGCACTTTCACGCTCACCACCGCGGTCAGCCCCTCCCGCACATCGTCTCCGCTCAGCGTCTCCTTGTCCTTGAACAGCTCCTGCTTCTGGCCGAACGCATTGATCGTGCGCGTGAGCGCCGAATAGAACCCACGCAGGTGCGTGCCACCATCCACCGTGTTGATGGCGTTGGCGAAGCTGAGTATATTCTCCGAATAGCCGTCGTTGTATTGCAGCGCCACTTCCATGGTGAGCACGCCGCCCGATGGCAGCTCGCGCTCCGCCTCAAAGTGCATCGGCTTGTCGTGCAGCACCTGCTTGCCTTTATTGAGCAGCTTGATGAACTCCGCAATGCCGCCGGTGTACTGGAACTCCGCGGTCTTCTCCGGTTCCACGCGCTCATCGGTGAGCGTGATCTTCAGGCCTTTGTTGAGGAACGCAAGCTGGCGCAGCCGGTTCGCCAGTGTGTCGTAGTTGAACTGCGTCACCTCCATGATGGTGGGATCCGGTTTGAAGGTGACGCTGGTTCCGGTTTTGCGGCCGGCTCTTCCTGTCTTCGCCAGCGGCCCTTTGGGAATGCCGCACGCGTACTCCTGCTGCCAGGTGAAACTGGGGCCTGTCTCGCCGTCGGGATGCCAGATCTCGAGCTCCAGCTTTTCCGAAAGCGCGTTCACCACGCTGACGCCGACGCCATGAAGGCCGCCCGATACCTTGTAGCTCCGCGAGTCGAATTTCCCGCCCGCGTGCAGCTTGGTCATTACCACCTGCGCCGCCGAGACGCCTTCCTCTTCGTGGATGTCCACCGGAATGCCGCGGCCGTTGTCGACCACGGTCACCGAATCGTCGTCGTGAATCGTGACGTTGATCTCGGTGCAGTGTCCCGCCATGGCTTCGTCTACCGAGTTGTCGACAACCTCGTAGACCAGGTGGTGCAGCCCCATCTCGCCGGTTGAGCCGATGTACATGGCGGGCCGCAACCGCACCGCCTCCAGTCCCTCCAGCACTTTGATACTGGTCGAATCGTAAACGTCCGACTGTTGCCCCGTGTTAGTCAGTTCTTCCATGGTCCTGAACTCAAATCCTCATTGGCATTACCACATACCGGTATTGATCCGGCGTCGCATCGCCCGCCGGCCGCATTTCACCGGCGCTCTTCTGGTCCTTTAATTCGAAAGCGATGTGATCCTGCGCCGTTACCCGCAGGAAATCAAGCAGGTATTGCGCATTGAAGCCGATCTCCAGATCCGGCCCTTTGTATTCACTGGTCACCGTCTCTTCGCTCTCTCCCATCTCCACCGACGATGAGAATATCTTTACCTCGCCTTCGGTAAATTGCACGCGAATGGCGCGGGACCGCTCGTCGGCGAATTGTGCCACACGCTCGATGGCGGCGCGAATCTCGTCTTTCTGTAGTTTGGCGATCAGGGTATGATCTTTGGGCAGGACGCGCTCATAATCAGGAAAGTTGCCGGTCAGCTTCCGGGTAATCAGCAGCCGCTCTCCCA
>Ga0335078_10006335_pt1 | contig 17522 bp, 17 predicted proteins | sample Lox_Sample_32_FD_206711 | JGI IMG/M metagenome (GOLD analysis project Ga0335078, IMG submission 206711) | Soil microbial communities from Loxahatchee National Wildlife Refuge, Florida, United States - Lox_Sample_3.2 | ecosystem: Environmental > Terrestrial > Soil > Wetlands | place: USA... | reverse complement strand
AATCGGGCAGTCCCTCACGCCAGAGCGGGGTATCGGCAGTGACCTGTCCGGTTCCAACGAGTGCCCGCAGGGCATCGTCCCCGAGCGGTCCCAGTTCGCTCTCGCCGCGGCGCACGTACCAGGTCATGGCCCGGCCCCGGCACCTTGCAGCGTGCGCACCCAAGCGGCGCCCGTTCCCGGAGTCTGACTCAAGGCCGTGTCGTACATGAGCAGCAAGCGGTCGCACTCCATCCTGGCGTCTGCATCCGGTGCCTCGCGGCGCGCAGTGGCGCTGGCGGGCGGCGCCGCGATGCGGGCGGTGGGCTGCGCCTCGAGGAGCGCGGCGAGCGCCGGACTGATCAGCGCGAGCGCCGCCGCCGAGCGCACCGGCGCGGCAGCCGTCACGGGTGCCAGGATGGCTGCGCATTGCGCCGGATCCGACGAATGAAAGTCGCGGGCAGCGCCCCGCAGGGCGAGCGCGAATCGCAGCACGCTCGCGTCATCGGCCTCGGCCAAGCGCTCGCGCGCCACCTCCACCGCGGCGTGCGCGACATAACCGTTGAGCTCGGCGCCCGGTGCGCCGCGCCGAAACCCGAGCTTGAGTTCGCGGTCGAGCCGCTCGAAGCGCATCGCCTCGAGGCGCCGCAGCTCGGTGAGAAAGGGATAACGGGCCTCGAAGCTGGAGGCCTGCGATGCGAAGGCAGCCAGCGATTCGCCCGATGGACTGAATCCGTCGGCGGAGATCCGGTCGATCAGGTGTCCGGCGAGGAGCTGTTGCGGATCGGGCATCCAGATCTCGCTGGCCGGCGTAGAGGTGGACCAGGCGACCAGCGACGCGGATACCCCGTATCGCAGCAACACCCGTTGGTAGAGTTTGTTGCCCAACGTGGCGACGAGCGGATCGGCATCGACTCCCGATGTCGAATGCAGACCGAGCCTGGCATCCGGATTGAGCACTCGCGGGCGCCCCGCCGCGAACGCCAGCACGCAGGCGCTGTAGCAGCCGGTGGCCGTGTAGGTACCCAGCCGCCGCGCGTGTATGACCCGCGCGAGGCGCTCACCCTCGGTGACCCAGCCGCCGGGACTGTTCAAATGCACGAACCGCACCTGCGGGTGCGCCTCGAGCGCCTGGCGCAGGCGGGCCGCGGTGCCCGCCGCCAGCGCGCCTCGAATCTCGATCTCCCGTCCGCCGGGCAGCAGTTGGATCTGAGTGCGACCCATCGGGTCCGAGCCGAGTGCAATGAGGAGGAAGGGACGGCCGTTGAGCAGGGTGCTGATCACCGTCACGGTGAGCGCGAGCGCACCGAGGCCCGCCAGAGCGCGAACACTGCCGCGCGCCGGACCGCTGCGCCCGAGAGCATCCGGCCGCGTACCGCGCCAGAGGCCGGGCAGCACGCCGAGGCCGAGCAGCAACAGCAAAGGAGGTGCGGCCGTGTTCAGCCGCGCGGCCAACACTCCGTCGAGCAGGTTACCCCAGAGCTCGAAATGCTCGATGTAGAAGGCGACGGTGAGTGCGAGCCACGCGCCTCCCGCCGCGAGCGGCAGCGGATGAAGGCGCCGCCGCCCCGGCTCGATGCGCCGCTGCGCCGGCTCGCGGATGAGTCGAGCGAGATCGGCGACATCGCCCGCGCGGGACCAGCTGGCGAGGCCCATGCACCAGATACGGTGCTCGGCGACAAGCGCTCCAGCCTGGGCGAGCTCGACGAGCACGGCCCAGGCAAAAGGTCCCGCCCGCCGACCTGACACCTCGAGGTACCAGCGCCGGTCATCGGCAGTGCTCTCGGCCCCCCTGGGATCTGCCGACATGTGATGTATACGCGGGAACGACGACGGATCGGTGTGGGTGGATCGCGGCTCAGAATACGAACGGGATCAGCATCCGCGTGCGGCGCCGGTACGCCGCATACGCCTCGGGAAACTGCGCGAGCATCATTTTCTCCTCGGTGCGGGCGCTGAAGAGGAAATAGGCGAAGCAGAGGAGGAAGAGGAGCCCCCACCAGAGGCCGCGCGCCACGGCCGAGCCGATCATCGCGAGCAGGATGCCGGTGTAGATCGGGTGCCGCACGTAGGCGTAGGGGCCGGAGGTCACGAGCTCGTGCCCTTGGCGCAGTGACATGGGCATGCCCCAGTTGCGGCCGAGGTGCACCCGCGCCCAGATGGCGAAGCCGAAGCCGGCCAGACACAACCCAACTCCCAGCCACTCGCCGGCGATGCCCGCATGCAGGGTGAGGGCGCGGCCGACCGGGACGAGAACGCCGGAAGCGGCTTGCCGGCGGGAGGAGATAATGAGGAATACGGCGATGACAGCGACGGCGAGCCGCACCCCCCAGGCCGTCCGCCAAGGCGCGTTCGGGCTGGCCCTCTTGTTGAACTGCGCGAGGATGAGCCAGAAGGCGAAGAAAGCGACCCAGAGCCAACCGACGAGCAGGGGAGGCGGCCGCATCGCGCTGCCGACTCAGTCGCGGAAGTTGTTGAACTGCAGCGGCACCTCGAGCTTCGAGCCGCGCAGCAGCTGGATGGCCGACTGCAGCTCATCGCGCTGCTTGCCGGTGATCCGCACCTTCTCGCCCTGGATGCTCGCCTGCACCTTGAGCTTCGAGTCCTTGATGAGGCGCGAGATCTTCCTGCCCGTGTCGGCGTCGATCCCGTGCTTGAGGAGCACCTGCTGGCGCGCGGCGGAGAGGGCGATCTCCGGCTCCTTGACGTCCAGGCAGGCGAGATCGATGCCCCGTTTGCCCAGGCGCAACTTCAGGATCTCGAGCATCTGCTTGAGCTGAAAGTCCACCTGCGCGTGCAGCGTCACGGTGAGCTCCTCGAGCTCGAACCGCGCACCCGTGTCCTTGAAATCGAATCGTTGCGCCAGCTCCCGGTTGGCCTGGTCGACGGCGTTGGCCACCTCGTGGGCATTGAGCTCGGAAACGACGTCGAACGACGGCACGGCGGAGATCCCTGGATGCGTGCCCTATTGTAGCCCAATGCCCGGCGGTGTTACGCTCCGGCCCATGTCCCGGCAGCCTACCCGTCCGCACTGGTGGTGGCGCACTCCGCAATCGGAGTGGGCCCCTGGACGTGGACGCGGCTGCTAGTTTCTCGACACCTCACCCAACACGCAACGTCATAAGGACCCGCTCCGGTCGACCCGGCGCGGGTTTTTTGTTATTTGCATGAAGCCGCCTTTCGACATCGCGGGAGATCTCGACACGCCGGTCTCGGCGTTCATGAAGCTCGCCGCCTTCAAACCGCGATTCCTCCTCGAGAGCGTCGAGGGCGGGGAGCGCCTGGCGCGCTATTCGTTCATCGGCTTCGGCGCAGGGCTCGAGGTGCGGCTCGACCGGTCGGGATTTTACGTCGGGGCGGACAGGGTCGCCGGGAGCGATCTCCGCGGGCACGATGCCGCGGGACCCCGGGGCCGGGGCCCGGGGACCCCGGTGAGACCCGCCTGCGCGGAGAAGGGGGGATACCGGGAAACAACTGAGCAACTGCTCGCCCGCCTGCGGGATGCGCTCGCCCGCGCGCCCAAGCCGGGGCCGCAGATTGCCGGCGTGCCGCTCGCGGGCGGACTCGTGGGTTACGCCTCGTACGACGTCGTGAGGTACTTCGAGCGGCTGCCGATGCCCGCGGGCCGCGAGAGCGGCGTGCCGGCTCTGCACTATGTCGCGCCGCGTTCGCTCCTCGTCTTCGATCACCTCACGCGCGGCATCGCGCTCCTGCACGACGGCTCGGAGGAGGATCGGGCCAGTCTGCGCAAGGAGGTGATCCGCGCGTTACGGGGCGGGCTGCCGAATGGCGCGCGGCCGGGCCGCTATCAGCGGCCCGAGCCGGCCTTCAGCCGCAACGACTTCCTCGCCGGCGTGAGGCGCACGCAGGAATACATCGCGGCGGGGGACGTGTATCAGCTCGTGCTCTCGATGCGCTTCCAGGGACGTCACGAGCTCGATCCGTTCCAGGCCTACCGGGCATTGCGGCTGATCAATCCCTCGCCCTACATGTACTACTGCGCCCTCGGCGATGTGACGGTGGTGGGCTCCTCACCCGAGGCACTGGTCCGCCTCAAGGACGGTCGGGCGCAGCTTCGGCCGATCGCGGGCACCCGTCCGCGCGCCGACGATCCGGCGGTCGATGTGGCGCGCGAGGCGGAGTTGCGTGCGGATCCGAAGGAGAACGCCGAGCACGTCATGCTCGTCGACCTGGCGCGCAACGACCTCGGGCGCGTGGCGCTCGCCGGCAGCGTCGGTGTCGATCCCTATCGCGCCATCGAGCGCTACAGCCATGTCATGCACATGGTGAGCGGGGTCAACGGGCGCCTCGCGGCGGGACGGGACGCCTTCGATCTCTTTGCCGCCACCTTCCCCGCCGGGACGCTGGTCGGGGCGCCCAAGGTGCGTGCCATGCAGATCATCGATGCGCTCGAGCCCGTCAGCCGCGGCCTCTATGGCGGCACGGTGGGCTATTTCGGCGCGAGCGGTGACATGGATCACGCGATCACCATTCGCACGCTCGTCTTCCAGGGGGATGAGTACAGCTATCAGGCCGGCGCAGGCATCGTCGCCGACAGCGTGCCGGTCACCGAGCACGACGAGGTTCTGGCCAAGAGCGCCGCCATGGCACGCGCGCTCGAGCTGGCTCAGGCGGGTATATGAAGCAACGCAATCCGCGGCTGCTGCTGATCGACAACTACGATTCCTTCACCTACAACCTGGTGCAGGCGTTCCTGGTGTTGGGAGCGGAGGTGCTGGTATATCGCAACGATGCGATCGGGGTGGAGGAAGCGCGCGCCCTCGCCCCGACGCATGTCTGCATCTCTCCCGGCCCCGGAACGCCGTACGACGCCGGCGTCTCGATGGAGATGATCCGCGCCTTCGCCGGATCCACTCCCATCCTCGGGGTCTGCCTCGGGCACCAGTCGATCGTGGAGGTGTTCGGCGGCCAAGTGGTGCGGGCGGGACGGCTGATGCACGGCAAGACATCGCTGGTTTGCCACGACGGCGTCGGACTTTTCGCATCCCTGCCGCAGCCCTGCGAAGTGGGACGCTACCACTCGCTGATTGCCGCACCGGGAACCCTGCCGCCGCAGTTGACCGTGAGCGCGCTCACGCCGGAGGGCGAGATCATGGGGGTCCGTCATCGGGACCTCGCGGTGGAAGGCGTCCAGTTCCACCCGGAGAGCATTCTGACGCCGGAAGGACCGCGGCTGCTCGCCAACTTCCTGGCGTTCCGCGAAGTCAAGCCGGGCGATGTTGCAGGAGCCGACGATGTCGTCCGCGCGTGACCTGCTCGATCGGCTCCTCGAGCGGCGCGACCTCACGCAGCCCGAGGCCGAGCAGCTGCTCGGCATTCTGACCGATCCGGCCACCTCGCCCGCCCTGGCGGGCGCGATCCTCGCCGCCATGCGCTCGAAGGGCGTGGTGGCCGACGAGGTGCGCGGATTCGCCCAGGCGATGCGGCGGCTCGCACGCCGGCCCTCGATCCCGGCCGGATTGCCGGCCGTCGACGTCGTCGGCACCGGCGGGGACTGCTCGGGCAGCCTCAACATCTCGACCGGGACGGCGCTCCTCACCGCAGCCTGCGGTGTGCCGGTGGTCAAGCATGGCAACCGCTCGATCTCGAGCCGCGCGGGCAGCGCCGACGTGTTGGAGGCGCTGGGTCTCACACTGCCGCTCGAGGAGCAGCGCGCCGGCCGGTGCCTCGAGGCCTGCAACTTCACGTTTCTCTTCGCGCCCCACTACCACCCGGCAACCAAGGCGGTCGCGGCCGTGCGGGCGGCGCTCGGGGTTCGTACCATATTCAACATCCTCGGGCCGCTCACCAACCCCGCGGAGCCGCCGTTTCACCTGATCGGTGCCTTCAACCTCGAAGTGGCCGAGCTCATCGCCCGAACTCTCGCCGGCATGCCCATGGAGCGGGCCTTCGTCGTGCACGGCGCGCAGGGGTGGGACGAGCCGACACCGGTGGGTCCATTCGAGCTCTTCGACGTCCGCCCTGGACGGATCGAGCGGCAGACGCGCACACCCGAGGATTACGGACTGCGCCGCTGCGAGCCGGCGCAGCTCGCGGGCGGCGATGCCCAACATAACGCGCGCGCCTTGCGGGCCGTGCTCACGGGGGAGGATCGCGGGCCTCATCGCGACTGTCTGTTGTTGGGAACGGCCCTCGCGCTCGAGGTGGCGGGCGAGGCCGCCAGCCCCCGCGAGGCTCTCGAGCGCGCCGCCACCGCCATCGACAGCGGCGCCGCCGCGCGCGTGCTCCAGGCGCTGGCGAGGCTGCCGTGAGCCTGGATTTTCTTGCGCAAATGGCCGCCGCCAGTCGCGAGCGGGTGCGTGCCGCCCGCACCGCCTGCGCGGACGCGGAGCTGCTCGGCCGAGCACGCGACACGCCGGCGCCGCCGCCGCTGCGCCTGCAGCCGGGCGGCTTCGACCTCATCGCGGAGCTGAAGCTGCGCTCGCCGGCGGCCGGGTCCCTGGGCACGCCGGGGGAGAACGTGGCCGCACGGGTGACCGCCTACGCCCGTGCGGGCGCCGCCGCGGTTTCGGTGCTGACCGAGCCCACCCGCTTCGACGGCAGCCTGGAGCACCTGCGCCTCGCGTCCCGGACGCTGACCTCCGCGGGCGTCCCCGCGATGCGCAAGGATTTCCTGGTCGATCCTTACCAGGTGATCGAGGCTCGCGCGGCCGGAGCGGGCGGGGTGCTCGCCATCCTGCGGCTGCTGTCGGCGGATGAGCTCGAGACGCTCGTCGCCCAGGCGCGCTCGCTCGGCCTTTTCGTGCTGCTCGAGGCGTTCGACGAGCCGGACCTCGAGCGGATGCAACGGTTTCTGCGGCGCGCGGGCGGCGAGGGACTGCTGGCGGGTGTCAACTCGCGCGACCTCAAGACCCTGCAAGTCGTCCCGAGCCGGCTCGAGGAGCTTGCGGCCTGCCTGCCGACGGGGATTCCGCGGGTGGCTGAAAGCGGTGTCGGTACCGCCGAGGACGCGCGCCGGGTGGCCGAAGCCGGATATGATCTCGCTCTCGTCGGCAGCGCGCTCATGAGCGGCGAAGACCCGGCGGCATTGGCAGGCGCCATGCTGAGCGCCGCGCGAGCCGCGCGCGCCGGCGCCGGCAGGTGAGCAGACTCCATGTGGATCAAGATCTGTGGCATGACGACTCCCGAGGCCGTGGCCGCGGCCCTGGCCGCGGAGGTCCAGGCGATCGGCTTCGTGTTTGCGGATTCACCGCGACAGCTGACGCTCGAGGATGCGGCGAGCCTGGCGGCGGCCGCCCGCGGGCGCCTGCGCTGTGTCGCCGTGACTCGCCACCCGAGTCAGCGATATCTCGATGACATCCTCGCGGTGTTCCGTCCCGATGTGCTGCAGACCGACGCGGAGGACCTGCGGATGCTGAGCCTCCCCAGACAGCTCGAGCTGCTGCCGGTATTCCGGGAGCCGGATGCGCCGCAGAGCACCTCCCGGCTCCAATCGGGCCTGCTGCCGCCGCGACTGCTCTTCGAGGGTGTTACGAGCGGCAGCGGCACGCCGTGCGACTGGACGGCGGCGCAGCGGGTGGCGCGGCGGACCCAACTCGTGCTCGCGGGCGGTCTCGATCCCGACAACGTCGGCACTGCCATCGCCGCGGTGCGTCCTTTCGGCGTCGACGTGTCGAGCGGGGTGGAGGAGCGTCCAGGCGTCAAGAGCCCGTCCGAGATATTGCGGTTCGCGTCCGCGGCACGCAGCGCCTTCCAGATGATCCAACAGGAGCAACGATCCGCTTGAACAGCACGGCAACCGACGATCCGGTGGCGGATCTGATCTCCGGCCGCTTTCCCGATGCGCGCGGCCGCTTCGGCCCATTCGGCGGCCGCTATGTGCCGGAAACGCTGATCCCCGCGCTCGAGCGGCTCGAGCAGGGCGTGCGCGAGCATCTGCACACGGCGGCCTTCCAAGAGCAGCTCGCGCTCGAGCTCTCGAGCTGGGCGGGCCGTCCCACCGCGCTCACCTTCGCCGGCCGGCTGTCGGCGCGCTGGGGCGCGAGGATCTGGCTGAAGCGCGAGGACCTTGCCCACACCGGCGCGCACAAGATCAACAACGCCATCGGTCAGGCGCTTCTGGCCAGGCGCCTGGGCGCCCGGCGCGTGGTCGCGGAGACCGGCGCCGGCCAGCACGGAGTCGCGAGCGCCGCGGCCTGCGCGCGCTTGGGCCTTCCCTGCACCGTCTACATGGGCGCCATCGACATGGACCGGCAGGCCCCCAACGTCGATCGCATGCGCCTCCTCGGCGCGACCGTCGTTCCGGTGACCGGTGGTGACCGGACGCTGCGGGCGGCGATCGATGAGGCGCTGCGCGACTGGGTGTCGGATCCGCTGCAGACTTACTATCTGCTCGGCTCCGCCCTCGGGCCGCACCCCTATCCCTACCTGGTGCGCGAGCTGCAATCGGTCATCGGCCGCGAGGCGCGCGCACAGATCCTGGAGCGCAGCGGCGCGCTGCCTGACGCGGTTCTCGCCTGTGTCGGCGGCGGTTCCAACTCGATCGGCGCGTTCCATGCCTTCATCCCGGACCGAAACGTCGAGCTGATCGGCATCGAGGCGGGAGGACGCGGCCCGGGCCTCGGGGAGAACTCCGCGACCCTCTCTTTCGGCCGGCCCGGGGTGCTGCACGGTACTTACTCCATGCTGCTGCAGGATGAGAACGGCCAGATCCAGGAGACCCACTCCGTCTCCGCCGGGCTCGATTATCCGGGTGTGGGACCCGAGCACGCGCTGCTCGCGGCCGCAGGCCGCACGCGCTATGAGACCGCGAGCGACGCGGAGGCGCTCGAGGCGGTGCGCGCGCTGTGCGAGTGCGAGGGCATCCTGCCGGCGCTCGAGAGCGCGCATGCGCTCGCCGGTGTGCAGCGCTGGGCCGGCCGACACCCCGGCCGGACGGCGCTCGTCTGCCTCTCGGGCCGCGGCGACAAGGACATGCCGACCTTGCAGCAGACACTGCTCGCCCCGCGCAGCGCATGAGGACCCACGAGCGCATCGGTGCCGCGATCGCCGCGGCCAAGGCGCGCGGGGAGCTGGCGCTCGTGGCCTATCTGACGGCGGGCTTTCCCGACCGCGACGCCTTCCAGGCACATGTGCAGGCGCTCGCCGAGGCCGCCGATGTCCTCGAGATCGGTGTGCCCTTCACCGACCCGATGGCGGACGGCGTCACCATTCAACGTGCGAGCCACGCCGCCCTCGCCCAGGGGGTGAGCCTGCGTTGGATCCTGGCGCAGCTTCAGGCGATGCCGCGCGGCCCGACACCGCTCCTCCTCATGAGTTATCTCAATCCGCTGCTCGCGTTCGGGCCGCAGGCCCTGGCCGCATCCGCGGCGCGGGCCGGCGTCGCGGGCTTCATCGTGCCGGATCTGCCCTTCGATGAAAGCGCCGAGCTGAGCGCGGCGCTCGAGCCGCACGGCCTCGCGCTCATCCAGATGGTCACTCCCGTGACGCACGCGAGCCGCCTGGAGCGGATCTGCGCAAGCAGCCAGGGGTTCCTGTACGCGGTCACGATGACCGGCACGACCGGCAGGAGCGTCGCCGTACCTCCGCAAGTCACGGCCTATCTCGATCGGGTCCGCTCCCGCTCGCCCGTGCCCGTCTGCGCCGGCTTCGGAATCCGCAGCCGCGAGCAGCTGGAGCTGTTGCGCGGTCACGTGGACGGCGTGGTGATCGGCTCCGCGCTGGTGGAGGTGTTGGAGCGGGGCGGTGACCCGGGACGCTGGCTGCGCGAGCTGCGCGGAGGACGATGAGCGCGCTCGTCATTGCGAGCCGCTACCGGGGCCCGGAGAGCTCCGCCAACGGCGGCTATTTCGCGGGCTGCGTCGCGGCACGCGCCGGCCGCACGGTGACCGTGCGGCTCATCCGGCCGCCGCCGCTCGATGTACCGCTCGCGATCGTGCCGCTCGCCGACGAGAGGCTCGCGGTGCTCTCGGGAGCGGAACGGATCGGCGAGGCGGCGTCGGCGGTGTTGACGCTCGAGGCGCCGAAACCACCGAGTTACCTCGAGGCCGTGGAGGCCTCGCGCCGCTACGTCGGCTTCCTCCACCACCGCTTTCCGACCTGCTTCGTGTGCGGCACCCGGCGAGCGCGCGGTGATGGCATGAGGATCTTCGCCGGCCCGATCGGGACGCGGGGCCTCGTCGCAGCGCCCTGGGTTCCCGACGGATCGCTCGACCAGGGCGATGGCAAGGTGCGGCCGGAGTTCATGTCGGCCGCGCTCGATTGCCCGGGCGCGTACGCGGCGGGCGCCGGTGAGCGCATGATGCTCCTCGGCGAGATCACCGTGCACGTGACCCGCCTGGTGCACGTCGGCGAGCCCTGCACGGTGATCGGCTGGGAGCTGGAGACGAGCGGCCGCAAGCACGTCGCCGGGACGGCGGTATTCGCCGAGGACGGCGAGGTTTGCGGTCTCGCCCGCAGCATCTGGATCGAGCCGAAAGAGCCTCCCGCCGGCTCCGGCAACTAACCCGGTCAGCTGCGCGCGCCGTCCCGCCGGGACTGCGTCTTCGAAGCAGTATCTGACGTTCTTACCGCCGCTGCCCGGAGCTCCCCTCGGCAGCAGCGCCGGCGGACACGATGCGCGCGGAGCGCCAGTCGCCCAACCTGTAGTAGAGCGCGGCGAGAAATGCCGCGAGCGCGGAGGAAATCGGGAAGCTCCACCAGATGGCGTCGGCGTGATAGTGCGGCAGCAGCGCATACGCGAGTGGAAAGCGCACCAGCAGCAGCGAGAGAGTCAGGATCGCGAGCGGAAACATCACCGCGCCCGTCGAGCGCACGGTCGCGAAGAACACCATGGCGATCGCGAAGAACATGTAAGAGGGCGTCGCGATGTGGTTGAGGTGCGCGGCGATCGCGAGCGCCGCGGCGCCGGCGGGCAGGAACGGCGAGAAGGAGCGCGAGCCGAGGAGCTCGATCGCGAGGATCACGGTCCCGGTGATGGCGATGCTGAAGGCGACGCCGACCGCGGCGATCCGGTTGACGCGATCCCATTTGCGCGCGCCGACGTTCTGCGCGGCCATGGCGGAGACGGCCTGTCCGACCGCGAAGGCGGGCATCTGGATGTAGTTCCAGATCTGCAGCGCAGCGCCGAAGGCGGCGGTCGTATCGACACCGAAGCGGTTGACCAGCGAGATCATGAGCACGCCGCTCAGCGACATGACGAGCATCTGCGCGCTCATGGGCACCCCCTTGCGCAGCAGCGCGGCGGCGAGCCGCCAGTCGATCCTGAGCAAGCGCAAGTCCTTCCCGTGGAGGCAGAGCAGATGCCGGCGCCGGTAAAGATGGCGCACCATGGCGAGGAGACTGACGGTCTGGGCGATGAAGGTGGCGAACGCCGAGCCGGCGATCCCCAGGCGCGGGGCGGGCCCCAGTCCGAAGATGAAGACCGGATTCAGGCTGATGTCGAGGCCGACGGACAGCAGCATGAAATAGAACGGCGTGCGCGAGTCGCCGGCGGCGCGCAGCACCGCCATCACGAAGGCGTACATGTAAAGCGGCGGCAACGCGCAGAAGATCACGCGCATGTAAGCCACCGCGAGCGGCAGCGACTGCGGCGGCGTTTTCATGGCCGCCAGAATGGCCGGCGAGAGCGTCAGGCCCGCGATGGCCATCACCACGGAAATGCCGGCGAAGAAACTGGCGCTGGTGCCGACCGCGTGCCGCGCACCTGGCATGTCGCTGGCGCCGATGCGTTGCGCGATGAGGATGGTGGCGGCCATGGCGATGCCGAAGGCGGCCCCGATCAAGAGGAACATCACCACGTTCGCGTTCGAGGTGGCGGTGAGCGCCGCCTCGCCGAGATACCGCCCGACCCAGATCGAGTTGACCGAGGCATTGAGCGACTGCAGCACGTTGGCGTACAGGATGGGCAGGGCGAAGTGCACCATCCCGCGGCTGATGGAGCCTTCCGTGAGCGAGCGTGGGGAACTCAAGCGTGGCTCTTCACTACCGCATCAAAACAGCCGGTAGACGACGAAGAGCCATACCGCCCCAAGGCCGGTCAGCGTCCAGCCGGGCCAGGCCAGTCGCCCGAGCGCGAGCCAGAAGATGCCGCCCAGCAGGACGGTGGCCCCGAGGATGACGGCATCGCGCCGCCTGTGGCCGCGGCGCAGCTCCGCGTGCAGCAGCTCGACGGCGGGCGTCTCGACCAGCATCCGCAGCATGCCGCCCTCGGCTCTCTGCAGGGTGCTCTTCAGGATGGCCGGTAGAATGCGCGCCGCCTCGATCAGCTCCGGCATCTGCGCGCGCACGCTGCGCAGGATCTGGCGCAGGCTCATCCGATCGCGCATCCACTCGCGCAGGATGGGCGCGGCGGTGTGCCAGACATCGAGCTGCGGATACAGCTCACGGCCGAGCCCCTCGACGTTCACCAGCGTCTTCTGCAAAAGGATGAGCTGCGGCTGCAGCTCCACGTTGAAGCGGCGCGAGATCCCGAACAGGCGCACCAGCAGGGTGGCGAAGGAGATATCCTCGAGTGGACGATCAAAGATCGGCTCGCACACGGTGCGCACCGCCGATTCGACCTCGTCCAGCCGTGTGCCCGCGGGCACCCACCCGGACTCGACATGCAGCTGCGCGACGCGCCGGTAGTCGCGATCGAACACGGCGAGAAAGTTCTCGGCGAGATAATTCTGATCGCGCGGGTCGAGCGTGCCGACGATGCCGAAGTCGACCGCGGCGTAGCGCGGCCGCGCCGGATCGTCGATCATCACGAAGATGTTGCCGGGGTGCATGTCGGCGTGGAAGAAATTGTGCCGGAACACCTGGGTGAAGAAGATGCGTACCCCGTTCTCGGCGAGCCGCCTGAAGTCGGTGCCGGCGGCGCGCAGCCGCTCCATGTCGGAAATCGGGATGCCGTGGATGCGCTCCATCACCATGACGTCCAGCCGGCAGTAGTCCCAGTAGACCTCCGGTACGTAGAGCAGATCGGAGCCGGCGAAGTTGCGCTTCAGCTGCGAGGCGTTGGCCGCCTCGCGCATGAGATCGAGCTCATCGAGCACGGTCTTCTCGTACTCTGCCACGATTTCCCGCGGCCGCAGCCGCCGCCCTTCGCGCCAGTAGTTCTGCGCCAGCTCCGCGAGCGCGTACAGCACCTCGAGGTCGCGCTCGATCGATTCGCGCATGTCCGGCCGCAGCACCTTCACCACGACTTCCTTGCCGTCCGCGAGGCGCGCGGCGTGCACCTGCGCGATCGAGGCGGCGGCGAGCGGCGTCTCGTCGAAGTGCGCGAATGCTTCCGACACGGGGCGGCCGTAGGCGCGCTCGACGATGGCCCGGGCCACCGCGCCCGGAAACGGCGGCACGCGGTCCTGGAGCTTGGCGAGCTCGTCCGCGACGTCGGTCGGCAGAAGATCGCGTCGGGTGGAAACCGCCTGGCCGAACTTCACGAAGATCGGCCCCAGCTCCTCGAGCGCGAGCCGCAGGCGCACGGCGGGGCTCGCGGTGCGGTGCGGGTTGAGCCACGTGTCCGGTGAGAGGTAGAAGAGAAACCGCAACGGCGCATACAGGTGCGTCGCCCGCACGAAATCGTGCAGCCCGTATTTCAACAGCACCCGCTGGATCTGCAGGAGCCGCGCGAGCACGCGCAGCTTCACGGGCGCGACACCGGCGTCACTTGGCGGCGAGCCGCTGCTGCAGCAGCTCGAGGCGCGCGGCCAGGCGATCCACGTCCTCGCGCAGCGCATCGACGCCGCGCAGGAACGGCTCACCTTCCTCGCGCGACACGAGGTCGCCACGCTCGTGGCTGAAGTACTCGCCGACGTCGCGCAGCAGCGTCTCGGCGGCGTTCCGGGTCCAGTCCAGCGCGCCGCGCGCGAATCTGCCGACCCGATGCGCCGCCACGTCGCCGACCAGGATCGAGAGCTCCTCCTCCGGGTCGGGCGCGAGCAGGCGCGCGAGCTCACGAAACTTCTCGGCGAGCTCGGCATCGCCGCGTACCTCGATGCCGCTTCCCGACAGCGGCGCATCCGAGCGTCCGCTTCCCAGGGCGAGCAGGCTCAGGGGGCCTCCGACCACCTCCGCATCGGCCGCGAGCGTGCCGCGGGTGACGCGCAGCGAGTTGCCCGTCGATTCCACCAGCAGGCGCGCGAATGCGGGCGCCTCGATGGCGATGCGCCGGCCGGCGAGCTCGGCGCAGAGCTGCTGGGCGCGCGGCGAGCGCGGCAGCCCGCGGTTGAGGACCATCTCGATGGTGGTGGTGAGCATGAGTCGGCCCGTCAGTACTTGTGGCCTCGATGCACGGCGACGATGCCGCCCGAGAGGTTGTGATAGCGGCAGCCTTCGAGGCCGGCCTGTTGCATCATCGTGAGCAGCGCTTCCTGCCCCGGGTGCATGCGGATCGACTCCGCGAGATAGCGGTAGCTCGCCTCATCGCCCGCGACGATCCTCCCCAGGAGCGGCAGCACGCGGAAGGAGTAGGCGTCGTAGAGCGGTCCGAGGCCCGGCGCCACCGGATGGGAGAATTCCAGCACCAGGAGCTGCCCGCCGGGCTTCAGCACCCGGTGCATGGCGGCGAGGGCGGCGGCCTTGTCGGTGACGTTGCGCAGTCCGAAGCCGATGGTGATGCAATCGAAGGTGTCGTCGCGGAAGGGCAGACGCTCGGCATCCGCCTGGACGTATTGCACGTTGCCGAGCAGGCCGCGGTCGGTCAGGCGGTCGCGCCCGCGATGCAACATGGCCGAATTGATGTCGCTCAGCACCACGAGACCCTTCTCGCCCACCTGGCGGGCAAGTCCCGCCGCGAGGTCGCCCGTGCCGCCCGCCACATCGAGCGCCCGCTGTCCTGGGCGCAGGCCCGTCAGCGAAAGGGTGAAGCGCTTCCAGAGCCGGTGGGCGCCGCCGGACATCAGATCGTTCATCAGGTCGTAGCGGTCGGCAACCGAATCGAAGACACCGCGCACCCGGCGCGCTTTCTCGCGCCAGGGCACGCGCTCGTAGCCAAAATCCGCGGATGGGGGCTGGGTCATCGGATCACCGTTGCGGGAAGGCGCATTCTATCGCCTTGCTTTTTTCAGGACATGCTGCGCAGAATCCGGCCCCGGTAAGGGGTCTTGAACCTGGGAAGGCCGGTCGGTGGAGTCCATCGCCCGGCCTTTCATTTTCAACCGGGCCATCGACCGCCGTGATCTCGTGGCCGCGGAGCCGCCCCGGCCGCTCCGTCACTGGCTTTCGGAAGGCGCTTGGGCCTTGCGCCGCGCCAGGTACTGGGACCATTTGATCTCGCGGTCGCGGCCCAGCTCGTACAGGTACTTCCAGGTGTAGAGTCCCGTGTCGTGGCCGTCGTCGAAGACCAGCTTCACGGCGTATTGGCCCACCGGCTCGATCGCACGCACCCCCACCGCCTCCTTCCCGAGCACCAGCGTCTCCTGCCCGGGCCCGTGGCCCTTGACTTCAGCCGAGGGGGAATAGACCCGCAGATATTCGAACGGCAGCTCGAAGCGGCTGCCGTCATCGAAAGTGACCTCCAGCAGGCGCGCTGACCGGCGGAGCTTGATCTCGAGCGGGGTTCCTGATGTGTCTCTGGTCACAGCGCGTCGCTTCTCGGCCCAATCGGTCGGGACTCCGGAGGCAAGTATAGGTACCCGGCGGCAGGTTGCACTAATATGGACGTTCCTGCTCCAGCAGCGGTACAACGTGGACGCTACAGATACCTCCCACCCCGACTACTTCCACCGTGTGGTCGATTGCCAGTGGGCCTGCCCGGCCCATACCGACGTCCCCGAATACATCCGCCTGATCGCGCAGGGACGCTTCACCGAGGCCTACCTCGTCAACCGGCATTCCAATGTCTTCCCGGGCATCCTCGGGCGGGTCTGCGACCGCCCTTGCGAGCCGGCATGCCGTCGCGGACGGGTCGAGGCCAAGCCGGTCGCCATCTGCCGATTGAAGCGGGTGGCGGCGGACAACCGCGACGACATCACCGGCCGGCTGCCCGCCATTCCACGGGTCAAGAACGGCAAGCGCATCGCCTGCATCGGCGCGGGCTGCGCCTCGCTCACGGTCGCCAACGATCTGATGCCGCTCGGCTACGAGGTGACGATCTTCGAGCAGTACGGCGAGCCCGGCGGCCTGATGCGAACCAACATTCCCTCCTTCCGCCTGCCGCAGACGGTGCTCGAGGAGGAGATCCGGATGATTCTCGACATGGGAATCGATCTCAAGCTGGGGTCTCGCATCGCCAGCATGAAGGAGCTGCTCACGACCGGCGGCTTCGACGCGGTGTTCGTCGGCTCCGGCGCCCCGCAGGGCAAGAACCTCGATCTGCCGGGTCGCGAGGCGGCCGCTGCCAACGTGCACATCGGCATCGCCTGGCTCGAGTCGGTGGCCTTCGGCCACATCGAGCGCATCGGCGAGCGCGTCCTCATCATCGGCGTCGGCAACACCGCCATGGACTGCTGCCGCACGAGCCTGCGTCTCGGTGCGCATCAGGTGAAGGTCATGGCGCGCAAGCCCCGCGGCTTCTTCAAGGCCTCCGAATGGGAGCTCGAGGATGCCGAGGAGGAAAGCGTCGAGATCGTGGTCAACCGCTCGCCCAAGGCCTTCGTCATCGAGGGCGGCCGACTCGCCGGAATGAGCTTCGATTGCATGGAGTACGAGCTCGATGCGCGCGGCCGCATCACCGCCGAGCGGGTGACGGGCGAGGAATTCATCCCCGCCGACGATGTCATTCTCGCCATCGGTCAGGAGAACGCGTTCCCGTGGATCGAGGGCGATCTCGGCATCGAATTCGACAAATGGCACGTCCCCAAGGTGGACCCGGTTACCTTCCAATCGACGCGGCCCGGTGTTTTCTTCGGCGGCGATGCGGCCTTCGGCCCGAAGAACATCATCTGGGCGGTGGAGCACGGCCACCAGGCCGCCATCTCCATTCACAGGCATTGCCAGGGCGAGCCCATCACCGAGCGGCTCGCGCCGGGAGTGAACCTGCAGAGCCGCAAGATGGGCATGCACGAGTGGTCGTATTCCAACGACTATGCGCCCGTCGAGCGGCGGCTGATGCCGCACGTCTCGCTCAAGGAGCGCTTCAAGAAGCTCAACATCGAGGTGGAGCTCGGTTTCACCGCGGAACAGACCGCCCAGGAAGTGCAGCGCTGTCTCAACTGCGACGTGCAGACCGTCTTCAGCGCGAAGCTCTGCATCGAATGCGACGCCTGCCTCGATATCTGCCCGGTCGACTGCCTCACCATCACCGCCAACGGACCCGAGGCGCAGCTGCGCGGCAGGCTCAAGGTTCCCGCCCGCAATCTCACCCAGCCGCTCTACGTCTCGACGCCGCTGCCGCAGACCGCCCGCGTGATGGTCAAGGACGAGGACCTGTGCGTGCATTGCGGACTGTGCGCCGAGCGCTGCCCGACGGCCGCCTGGGACATGCAGAAATCGGATGTGCACTGGCCGCACGCCGAGGACGAGGCCAGGGTCCTCGAGGCCCGTAAGCCGAAGATCGCCTGAACCCGAGCTGCTCTGAACCATGAACGAGAGCGCAGCGCAAAATGGCCTTTGGCCAGAACGCCGTGGATCCCTCCATGGAGGCTCGCGGATCGCCGTCCTGG
>Ga0335078_10006334_pt1 | contig 17530 bp, 16 predicted proteins | sample Lox_Sample_32_FD_206711 | JGI IMG/M metagenome (GOLD analysis project Ga0335078, IMG submission 206711) | Soil microbial communities from Loxahatchee National Wildlife Refuge, Florida, United States - Lox_Sample_3.2 | ecosystem: Environmental > Terrestrial > Soil > Wetlands | place: USA... | reverse complement strand
CGGTCAGCGCACGCGTAAAATAGGTCCGGGCAAAAAACTGCTCCGGCTTCTGGTAGTCCGCCGGCGCCGTGCCGGCCACGACCTGCTCCAGAGCGACGGCGAACTCATCCGGGCTGAAGGAGCGGCCCTCGCGGACTTCCTTGCGTGGGACTACGCTTTTGTACCAAGGGTCCATGGCTCGCCCTCGTCACGCAGCTTCGCTTGCTGCGAGCATATCGCGACCAATCCTGCGGGCGAGAAAGGTCGTCCACGTCTCCAAGAAGACCAGAAATGCATCGGGCGGAACCGACAGCACATCCCACGTCCGCCCATCATGAGAGCGATAGAATATCAATCGCTCCATGATGCCATCCTCATGGAAAACGCGATGGGCATGATCAGAATTCACAACGTTCCAATGTGACAAGGCGTCCCGGAGCAACTTCCAGACCCATCGTGTCTCTTGTTTTGAAATCGTGACAGACCAGAACTCATCTCGCCACGGTTCAACTCCTTCGGGCGTCCGCCATTCAGCCGGATCGGGCACGATCTGTTGAATGCGGCTTCCCAACCACGCGGAGACGGTCGGCTTCGATGCGCGCGTCCAAAATCCCGCGTCTCCAAAATGCGAGAGCATAATCTCGTTGAACCGTGCATGAGCGCCGGGAAAGTTGAGGTAGTCGGCCTGCGGATTCCTGCGCCGGGCGTAGGTCTGCAACCGTTCATAGGGTGCAACGATCAAGGACGGCGCGATCAAGAGGGACAATGACCCGACACGATCCTGTGCCGCGGCCACCTCTTTCATATCAGGCAGCAGATCAAGAGCACGGCGAGGAAAATCCTCAAACCACCGGACGATATTCCCCATGGGTAATCTCTCGTGCTCGATCAGCGTCGTGGCATGGCCAAAAGCATCGCGTCGAGAAGCCGCTTCTCCTCGCTCGCCTGAGGATAGAGAGCTGAAAGCGCGTTGGCGAGACGGCGGAAATCTGGACCACGTTGGGCCTCCGCCGCCAACAAGCTGCGCAACGCATTAGTTCTGCCTTGCCGTTGCAACAGCATGGCAGCGTGAACACGGTCAAGCGTCGTGATTTGCCCCGTGTAAGCGGTAGGTGCGCTTGAGCCTGTCTTCTTGCGTCCCCTTCCTTTGATTTTTGGCGTTTCAGTCTCAACCGCGGGAAACAATTCGAGCTGAGCTGCCTTTCGAGGATCGTTCTCGATGGCGCTAGCAATGGCGTCCGCGCCAGCCTCGCCGAACAGCTGCATGGAGCGGTCCGTTACGGGAAGGAGCCGCACCACACCCTTGTCGATGTCTATGATACGACCCTTCCAGGCATCCAGATGGATGCCAAGCGGCTGCGCGAACCGTCGCACGATGTCGTAAATGAGGGTTAGACCCTTAACCTTCTTTGAGGTTCCTTCATCATCTTCATCATCTTGTTCGTCCGCTTCCTCAATACTATCCGCGCTCGAACTGGCTTCGTTATCTCTGGACGCCGCGCCGAGCGTCCACAAGAAAATAGCAGTCAGGCGTGAGTCTTCCTCAAGGGCTCCCAATCCTCCATTGCGAGCTTGCGCTTCCGCAGTGCCGAGGACTTGCTCAAGCGCGGCACGGCCAACGACCTCCCAAACTCTTTCGAGAAAGTGCGGTAGTGCGATTTCGCGACCGTCCGGCGTTTCAACGCGGGAATACCGGCTGAAGATTTCGAGTGCCGGACCGATACACGCAAACACTAGGTCTGCACCGTGGACCCCTTCGCGTTCAAGTCGCGCCATCCAGTGTGCAACTCTATTGGGCAGCTCTCCTAGAATCTCGCCCCAATCCCCTATTCGATGTTCGAGGCGCGGACGACATATCAGGTGAACGCTAGTCGCCAACGCCGCAGACTCCCGCGCACGAAGCCTCGTTCTCATCTCCGTTGCAATCGGCCAAGAGCCTGTGATCGTCCATCCACCGCGAGTCAGGCCCGACAGTAAGGCCTCCCAACCTTCCGTTGTTTTGTGGGCAAAGACTACGCTGCCAATACCATCCTCTTTCGTGACTCGTCGACCTTCGGCGAAGGCGCGCGCCATCGCATCCTCGAAAAATTCATGATCCTTCGGCCGGCCTTCAACGTTTTTGGTCTCGTCCTGCACAATCTCTGCGGCCTTAGGCGTCAGCGGGTTACTAATGTCACCCAGATCGCGAAGTAATGGATTGTTGGGCAAAGCTCGCTTGAGCCACACAAAGAAAAAATCTGATAAGTCCGCATATGGCACTGCATCGTAATAGGGCGGGTCCGTAAACCAGACGCTTGCCGTGTCGCTTGGCAGTAGCGAGTGTCGAGCATCCTGTTGATTCACTTGGGCACTGCCTCCAGTCCACGCCTGCCTTTCTTTGATCATTTGCGCAATCACGCCGACACCGTCCTCCCAACTGCCCGTGGATGATGATGTTGCGACGGCCTCTGCGAAGTCCCAGACAAATGGTAGGGCTTGACGCGTGAACGTATGCTCTACCTTCTCCTGGTCGGCTTGATATCTCCATGTGGACAGCGAAGACATTCGGCTAGCCGTGCGGTCCACCACGTTCGCGAGACATAGTTGAACTGCCGAGTCCCCCGCGTGTTCCCGAACGCCACCGCACAGCACCAATAGTGCAAGTTTTTGACGCGCGCTGAATAGATCGCCCCAAGTGGTCATCCCGTAACGTTGGACACGAAACCCCAGTGTCCCCTGCGGCGGCAGGGGCTCATCGGGAATCAGACTTAATTCTTCATTGTGTGCAGCTACTGTTTCCTGCAGTTGGGAAGTTGCGGCCCAAACAGCGGCGTAGTCGCGCGCATTGGGTAATCGGTACCGCCTTGCCTGCTCAGACGGGTGAAGCCCGACGACAGCGAGCATTACAGTACCGCCAATGCGGTGACCCTCAGCATCAAATTTTACGTCGGCACCACCACGTTGCTCCTTCAGCTGCGCAGTAACGCGATTTGGCAACAGAGGCGTTTGGCAACACGGGCATACAGCTGTGGCACGACTGACGGTGCCCTTCGGCACTTCATCGTCTCTCTTCGGCGAGAATATTTCGAAAACGACCTTAGGAACTTTGCCTTTGACGCGGTCAATCGTGTACCTCAACGCCCTCCTTCGATCTGGTTTTTTTGACAACCAAAATGATCTAGCTAACGGAATCTCTGCTCCGCAATTTGGACTTTCGCACCGAACAGTTCGTGCCCAGATGAAGGCGATTGGTTGCGCGCCGTCGGGGTCGGGCGGATATAATGTTGCAAGTTGCTTTTCCGCCTCCTTCTTAATTTGTGCTCCGGCTTCAAGAACTTCATCACTTAGGCCCACCGAGTGCCGAGGAATTTCTTCCAGCAGGGTCTTCAATATGAGACAAGCCACTGGATTTAGGTCGCTGGCAAACGTATCGCAGCCCAGCCGCAGGGCTTCCAGTGGAATTGACCCGCCGCCCGCAAAAGGGTCCACCACCAGCGGCGTGTCTTCGGGGTAAGCAGCTTTTATGAGGCCACGGGCAACCTCAAGAAAAGCTGTGCTGGTGGCATTATTCCAGTTCGCAAACTCCCCGATGAACCGCAACAAAGACTCGCGTAAATCCTCATCGTTCGGGCCTGCACGCCCGAGTATTCCAAGCAACATCTTCCGCGCGGCAGCCTTAAACCCTTCTGGACATTGGGAGTCGCAAGGATCAGGTAGAAGCAGCGCAAGCAAAATTGCCCGGCATGCAGCTAGCGGGCGCCGAGCCCACCACAAATGCAGGGTGGATGGATGACCGTGACGGATTAATTTTTCCCGCACCGCCTGCCGGCTGACCGCTGCAATCGGAAAGTCTACTTCAGCAAGCCGCTTACATTCTCTGGGGATCATCGGTCGCCTCGGTACGGCGACTGGCCCGACTCTCTAAACTGCATCGGCTGCGAAAGCGCATCGACTGTCAAATAGTAGTGTTCAACCTTGGACACTTCATGCCATTCAAGTCGCGCCGGGTCTTTGATCGGCGTTTGCAGAACCGCCGTCGAAGCACAGTCAGTGACGACGTAGAGCCAATAGCAATCGCGGCGATCTTCCGCGACGCGCTTCTCATTGGGCGTCAAGCGAATGAGCCCGGTAGGGCCGGCGAGGCCTTTCACCTCAATCAATCGCAGCTCACCCGTCGACAGATCGAGACTTGTCACGTCGTAACCGAGGTTCTTCTCGTGCACGTCAAAGACCTGACAGCCGCGCGACCGTTCCTGCGCGATGACGAAATCCATCGCTGTGCCCTCGGTCGCGGGATCGGGATGCAACGGTCTCACATCGGGGGCGTTTCGTTCCGGATGCGGAAGGATCAATACCGAAGTCAGCCGCTCCAAACCTTGCAGCGTCAGCGCCTTCTGACGGGCCAGCTCGTCGCGCCGGCGATCCCGCCGCGCCCACAGTTCGGCGTGCCGATTTTCGGCTTGCGCAAGGCGGCCCTCGGCTCCCGCCACGCCGTTTTCCTTTTCCTCGTTCGCCTTGCCAATTTCCAAGTCAACCTTGTTCAGAAGCTCGGTCAGGGACAGCTCGATGTGGGCAGCCACGCGCTCCAGTTCGGCAACACGCTCTGCCTTCACCTCGTCTAGGAACGGGGTCAGTGCCAGGTCGTTCAGGGCATGAGAGGCTTCGGGCAGATGGACGACGCTCGGCAGCGGATCAGGCGGTCCCGGTGCCGGCACCAAGTCCCCGATCAGAGACGCGTCGCGGAGCTGCGCCGATCCATCCTCCGATAGTTCGAGAGCGAACAGCCGTTCGTGGATGACGCGGCCCAATCCGTCTACAACGCGGCCACGGTAGAAATCCAGCCGAGACGGCTTCTCACGGTTCAGCGTGTAGTAGCATGCTCCGGACGAAAGGCTGGGCTCTGCCTGCGCTGCAGCATGGCGCCGGAGAGACTCGAAGAGCGGATGGCCCGGCGTGACCCATTCCAGCCGATTGGCGTCTGCGGCCACCCGGTCGGTCGAGAAGCGCGGATATCGCGAAGCCACCGGCGGCAAGCGCCAGTTCGGCTGGCGCTCATATGACTTGAGAATTGGGGGTGTTCGGCCGGGCTCGAATGTATGCGTCAGACTGCCGACCTGCTTCAGTTGGAGCTTGGCATATTGGGCGGCATCGACGATGAAGCGGGCGATGCTTTCGGGAACCACGCGTCGCTCCTGCGCGAGCGCCCGCCGTTCAATCAGTATGTCGAGGTTCAATTTACGCGATGCGAGCCCTTCGAGAGCGTTTTGGCAAATGGCGCGAAAATGGTTCTCGTCCACGTTCCGCAGTAGACGCTCTTCCAAATCTTCGTTGCCAAATTTTCCGGCGTAGAAATCGCGAAGTACTCGCTCGATGTGTGCGGCCGGCAATACCTCCCCGACTACATTGAACACCGCGTCGTCATCAAGAGCATCGCGGATTTCCTGCAGCTTATCCAGCAGTCGGGCCAGCACGCGTCCTTCGATCGTATTCGTCGCGACGAAATTGAAAATGAGACAGTCATGCGTTTGGCCGTACCGGTGGATACGACCCATCCGTTGTTCGAGGCGATTCGGATTCCAGGGAATGTCGTAGTTGACGAGCATGTGGCAGAACTGAAGATTGATACCTTCGCCCGCCGCCTCAGTGGCCACCAAGATTTGGATAGCGCCCTCTTTGAATTGTTGCTCGGTAAAGAGACGCGTGCCGGGCTGCTCGCGGGAGCCAATTTGCATTCCGCCGTGGATGGTGCCCACGTCAAAACCCATGTCTTTCAGTTTCTGAATGAGGTAATCAAGCGTGTCCTTGAATTCAGTGAAGATCAGCAGCCGCTTGTCGCGATCGGCGAAGAAGCCCTCGTCTTCGAGGAGGCTCCGTAGCTTCGAGAGCTTCGCTTCCGCGTTACCGTCTTCAACGGCCTGAGCGACTTCGGCTAGGCCATAGAGCTGTTGGATTTCTTCTTGGACTTGATCAGCGTTGCCGGCGAGCGTGATCGCATCCAAGAGCCTTTCCAGTCGCTCTCGTTCAGAGTCCTCAAGCTCTTCAAGTTCGGAAGGATCGGGAATGTCCGGCGGCGCTTCCTTTGCCAGCGCTTCCGCGTGCTTGAGCGCATCACCTAATCGCTTCGCACGGTTCTCAAGAGAATGTCGAAGCGCGTAAGTGCTCGACGCAAGTCGCCTTTGATACAGGGCCATCAAGAAGCCGACGGCACGTGCCCTGCTGTCGTCGCCCCTGGCCGCAGCGGCCTCGCTCTGCCGCCGCACGAATTTCGTCACTTCGTCGTACAAGTCAAACTCGGCACCGTCGATCGCGAACGAAACGGTACGCGGAATTCGCTTCGTGAAGACCTTGCGCGCACTCCACGTTCCGTCCGCCTGACGCTCCGGAAAATAGACCATCGCTTCCTTGGTGCGCCGCAAATAGAAAGGTGCGTGACGGCGCTCCATCGCCTCGCGAATCGACCGAACGTCGGCATAGGCGTCCTGATCGAGCAATTGCAGAAACAGCGTGAAATTGTCGGGATCGCCTTTGTGCGGAGTCGCCGTCAGCAACAGCATGTGATCGGAAATGTCGCGCAGCAGCTCGCCCAACGCATAGCGCGCAGTCTTGCGCGACGGCGGTGTCCAGGAGAGACGGTGGGCTTCGTCAACGATGACCAAGTCCCACCGGACCTGCCGTAGGCCAGGCAAAATCTCGTTACGCTTAGCCAGGTCCAGCGAGGTGACGATCTGCGGACGCTCCAGCCATTGGTTGATGCCGTACTGCTCGCGGATGTCTCCGCCCTTCAGAACCTCGAATTGCTCGTCGAATTTGTCGCGCAGTTCGCGCTGCCACTGGAACGCTAAATTGGCGGGGCAGACGATCAGGATGCGCTCGATGAGACCGCGTAGCTTCAGCTCGCGGATGAGCAGGCCCGACATGATCGTCTTTCCCGCGCCGGCATCATCGGCGAGCAGAAAGCGAACCTGTGGGAGCTTGAGCAGGTAGTCGTAGACCGCCTCCAATTGGTGCGGCAGCGGGTCCACCCGGCTGATGGACAATCCGAAATAGGGATCGAACTCGAAGGCAATCCCGAGCGCATACGCCTGGAGCCCGATCCGCAGCAGGGCTGCGTCCCCCGCGTAGGTCGGGGTAACGTCTCGGACCGTCAATGCGGCGAGCTGTTCGGCGGTAAGCGTGACCTTTCGAAACTGCTCGGAGCTTTGGCCGACCAGGCCGACTGACCAGGAGCCGGTGCCGTTGGCGGTCACCGTCTCGACGCGCATCGGCTCGCTAAACAGCGGGCCGACAAGCACTTGTCCCTGTCGGGGTTCGATCGTTTCCATCGCCGTACTCTGAGGAATCGGCTTACGTTTCGTGGGATAGCCGTGAATAGCACACCCCGCGCCAGCGTACACTGAAGCGCCTGGCAGGGTCTCGTGGGCGCTTGCGACTCTCCGCCGCGCGCTCATTCGAGCGAGGCCGTCGTTAGAGTCCGACTACTAGCTCGAGCTGGGAGCGTACCGTCACGCAGCTCCCGGTTCGGCGACCGGAACCGGAAGTTCACGTCCCGAGCGAATGTTCCAGTCAATGTGCGCGTATTTCTTCACAACCTGCACCGTACTCGATTTCAAGCCGGTCCGATCCACCAAGAATTCGTTCTCGCCGTAGCGATCATGTCCGCGAGGAATCTTGGTAATGATCGCAGCCGCCGGCACCTCGGCCCTTATCAGAACAGTGCCGCCGGAGGCGTTGCGGCGCATCCTATCCTCCGCATAAGCAACAGCCACTTCACGGTGCGAGGACCACGCGAGCCCGTAGGTGCGCCTTGCTCGATTGTTGAAGAGCTCGCCGCGAAAAAGCGTCCTATCGCGACCTCGATACGGTGGCAGAAGCCTGCGCAGTGCGCGGGTCAGCAGAAGATCCCCGTATGCCTCTTGCCTAAGATGGTCACCATGTCGAACCCAAACCTCCAGGAAGAATCTTTTGACCTGGATCGACAGCTCTTGCTCGATGCGAAGGACGCGGCGCCATGCACGTGGCCAAATGAATGCAACGTCGATTTTTGGGCACAGCTCGGCGAGCTCATCGATGTCGCTCACAATCAAGGCGCTCTCGAATTTCCGCAGCAGACCCTTTTGTTCGCGGATCTCTCCGGCGATCTGCGCGCGAAGCTCTGCTACGGTCTGCGGGAGAACTGGCGTTATCTTTTGAGGCACAACAGGCTGGATTTCAATCTCGCACGCGGAAATAGATCGATCTAGTTGTTACTGGAGCGCTTTTTGATACTGCTGCCGTCACCACATGCTCGGCAGCAGGTTGTAATCCTTATCCTGCTCCAGCATTTTGCGACACGGCGGTATCCAAACTAGCTCGCACGAACCGAGTTGGTCTTTTTGCCAAACAAGCCATGCATATCCCGTTGCGGTGCTTGCATACCGGTCAAGTCGCCCTTCGACCATCGGAACGCGCTCGACAAATTGCGCAACGCGCGATGGCCGGTTGCTTTTGAACAAGCGCTCATACCGACCTTTGCTCTCGATAAAAACGGTCCGAGTTAACATCGCCACTCCTATTCGTGCGACCTCCATTGAACGCGCGATGAATTTTTCAGCAAGATTAAAAGGCGGATTGGTTATCACCCAATCGAAGGAGCTGGCTGCGTATCTTGAACCGAGGAACTCTGCGACGCTGCCGTAGCCATAATCGGCGATGTCGGAGGATGTGACCTTATCAAAGTATTCCGCCAACGCGGCAGACATGTGCCCGCGTCCACAGGCCGGCTCCAGACAGCTGCCTTTCGGCGCTATCACATATTCGGGAAGAGCGCGCGTCGCCCATGGTGGTGTAGGGAAATCGTCGAGACCGGTTTTCTTTGTGCCTGGTTTACGCTGCGACATCACAGCGTGGGACGTATTTTGCAGACTCAAGGTGAAACTCCTGTCTGAAGGTGTCTCGGATTGCTGAATCGCGACCGCTGCGCGCGGCCAGCTTATCCGCGCTGTTCTCGGCGTACGAATAAGTAACAATCATTAATTTCGCGTTTGAGATCGCGCCGCTTTCCGACCCCGAAGGGACGGGCTCGGCTTGAAAGTTGCTGACGCCAACTACGGTGCTGAAAGTCAACTTTAAATTTAAGAGCTGACTTGCCCGCGGTTTTGCGGGCTTTCGTTAACTGTCCGGCAGAACTGGCGGGGCCAGGATCAGCAGCCTTTCTGCGGGACCAAGAACAGCATAGCAATTTCTCTAAAAAGGACAAAGAAGCTGGACTTGGTATTGAAGTGAGAGTAAGGGACCGAGCAATTAAAAAGCCAGCCTCGAAACGTGGGCGGTGAGCCGGACGGACCCGGCAAGCTTTTCCAGCACAGTCCGATCATGAAACGGAAAGCCGCGCCATCGCGGGCGCGGCCATGATCCGTTTCAGAAACTTGCCCAGCTCGATCTTCGCCGATCGGCGCGGGCCAGCACATGGAGTATGTGCCATGCAAATTGTTACACAAACCTCGAATCCCGCGCAAGCGGGGACTTTACTCTCTCTCGATCAACTCGGCAAAGAGATCGTCGCTCGAATCGAAGCCGGCGACCGATCTAAAGCTATGGCCGAGGATCGCTATCGCTCAGCTGGCCTATTACTCATTGAGGCCCGGCGGCGCGTTCCCGTGAAGGGGCTCGCGGCATTCCTGAAAGACCATTGCGCCGGCCTCAGTCTCACGCGCGCTAAGGAATTGGTCGCAATCGCTGAAGGGCGAACAACTCAAGAGGAAGTCCGCGCCAAAGCGACCGCACGAAAGCGGAAGTCCCGCGCCAGCGCTGCGGCGACGACTGGCCGTGACGGTCACGGCCAGTCTGGGACGACCTCTAAGCCGACGACTTCCACATCTAAGCCAACGACCTCGACATCAGGCGACACGAAGCAACCTGCCAAGGGCAGTCAGCAATGGCACTTCAACGAGGCCGTCTATTTCGAGAAGCACACAATGGCTTTGATGGACGACCTGACCTTCGCCCGTGTCATGCAGATGTTCGCCGCCAAGCGCGCCGAGCGCCATCAACGCCCAGCCGCCGCCTGACATTGACGGCCCGCACGATCGTCGTGCGGGCCGTTCTCAGGAGTATAAGTCATGGATAAAAAACTCCGCCGCAAGGTGCTGAACGTCCGTTGGCGTCTGCATCGCGACTTTCCGAAGGCCTTCGCGGGATTCGGCGAAAGCAAGCAGCCGCTCAAGATCGGCATTAACAACGATATTGATGCTCACTACCGGCAGACACTTGGCCATTCAGTGTTCGCAATGAGCCGCGCGCTCGCCGATTACACGTCCGGCAAGCATTACCTGAAAAACGTCAGGGCCGGCGCGATACGCATAGATTTGAATGGCGAGCCTGCTGGCGTCGTCACAGCACGCGACTCCGCGGCGGCGGCGGTGCGCCTCGCAAAAATCGAACGCCATGAGGCGCATGTGAAGCACGCAGCAGAGAGAACAAAGGTGAAGGTCGATTCCGAGAAGCGGAATCAGCGAAAGACCACTCAGCCGCGTCCGGCTCTAAACCGGCGCCGCAAGGTTAAGGTTGAAATCATCCGGCGCCGTCCCGGCGTTCTGATAGCTCCGAGGCTAAAGCGATCAAGGAGTCTCGACGGCCAGCTACTAACGACGGCGCCATGCTGGTCGGATTCCAAGCCGTCACCAACTGGAGATCTCAACCGTGTCCAAAGTCAAAGCTAGAGTCACCTCATTAGCCGACGACTACGTAGCCAAGCCTGGCGTCCCCTTCGGCGGCTTTTTAGGCGTCGAACCACTTATCACGCCACCAAAGAATCGTCGCGAACGCACGCGGCTGATCGAAATGACATGACACGTTCAGGAGACTGATCGCCGCGCGTTGACCGCCACTTAACCGTCGCTGAATCAACAAATGGAGAGAACTCATGGGCATTGATCTATTCGGCCGCGGTGAAGCTGAAGCTCGCTTCAGCCACGACGGATGGCGTAATTGCTTGAACCTCGCCCTTGCCTTCGGATGGCGGCCTGCTGGGACAGTTCATCGGCACGAGTACATGGGGCCTCCGAACGGGTGGCCCGGAGATTACGTCACCAACGACTTTCAATTGGTAACTGACGATGACGCAAAGGCGTTGGCCACGGCGCTTCGGCGGGCGCTCCGCGCCCGGCGTACGAAAAGGCGCCTTACCAAAAAACAGCAGGGGGCATGGTCGGCCACGCGCATGAACGTGATCTGTGGACTCGCGAAGTTTTGCGAAGCAGGCTCTTTCTCAATTTGCTGACTGGCGAGTCCGATAGGGGCGATTCTAAGCGGTACGGGTAATGTTTCTGCGGGGCGATTTCGGCACCAGCGTTGCAGAGGCGAGGAGGCTGTGTGATGGCCGAGAGAAACGAAGGCATACCCGGCGGCGTCGATTGGTTTGTGTTTCCGATCAAGCCGCTTCAGAAGCATCCGCCTTTGATGGGCGACAATCTCGCACAAGCATCGAATGATCCGATCCGGCTGCGCGCATGGCGCCGGCGATGGCCGAACTGCAATTGGGGTTTATCCCTGGCCAAGTCGCATGTCATTGTGGTCGACGTCGATCGCGGCCCTGGCAAGCGCGGTCAACTTACTTGGGACGAACTGCAGCTTCGATATGGGTGGCCACGGACTTTCGCGGTCGCAACACCGTCCGGCGGGCTCCACTATTATTACAGCGAGGCTAACGGAATCGCGCACAAGTGCCGACTTGGCGTGCACGGTTTCGGTCCTGACATTGACGTCCCAAATTACGTATTGGTTGGCGGCTCGAGGCTGCCGCACGGCACCTACACGCCGGCCAACAACTTTCCTGTTGCGGACGCGCCTCCTTGGTTCGGTCTGTTCCTGAAAGACAATGACCGCGAAAATGTGGAACAGATTCCGATCGTCGAACTCGACTTGCCCGGCAATATCGACTGGGCGGTAGATTTTCTTCTGCAGGACGCACGACCGTCCATTCAGGGTCGCGGCGGCGAGAAAGCACTATTCGATACCGCCGCCGTTTTAAAGGACCACGGCATATCGCAGGAAATGGCCGTTCAGCTGATCGACGAGTACTACAACAAACCGCCGCAGTGCGACCCGGTTTGGCGCGTGGGTGAAGGCCCAACCGAAGATCGCTTGGATGTAAAAGTCGCAAACGCATACAGCTATGCAAAGCAGAACGCGCCGGGCTTCGCGACGGCGGAAGCCGACTTCGCCGATGCGCCGTTACCGACCGACGAGGAATTAAAGCAGCTCGATGCTTGGTGGAAGGGGCATGACGCGCCGCGACGTGAAAAACGACTTCGCCGCGTACGCTCGTATCTCCGATGGCGCGGGCAATTCCCCGCGACGGCGAGGATCAGAGTTGCGAGGGGTGGAAAATGAACACGAAGAAATTGGTCCTCGATCCGCAGAACCCCGTCGAATGCGCCGAGAAGTTTCGCGAGCGGCGGCGTCCCTATGTCTGGTCTCCGCAGGTGAGATGGTGGTGGGATTACGAGGAACGCCAACACTGTTACAAGGAAGTCTTGCAAGCCACGATGCAGCGCGACATGCAGGATTTTCTGAACCACGCTTTGAAGCGCGTCGAGACTCCTACTGGAGTGATCATTGAACCGTTCAAGCCTTTTCCATCCGACGTGCGTACCATTCTGGAATCCCTGCAGAACGAAGTTCATCGCACGCCGGACCGGGCGAAGCCGCCGGCGTGGCTCGACGACAAGCACGACGGCATCGATCCTCACTTGATCTTGCCGGTGCAGAACGGTCTCCTCAACATCAAGACCCGCGCGTTGTTGGATCACACGCCGTCATTCTTTTGTACCTATTGTTTACCGCTCGGCTACTACCCCGAGCAGGAAGTGCCCGAAATGTGGCTGCGCTGTCTCAATGAGTGGTTCGGCGGACGACAGCATCTGATCGATGCCTTGCAAGAGGCGTTCGGTTACACGCTGTCGACCAACCGCAACATGCAGAAAATCTTCTTTCTGCGCGGCGTCAAAGGTTCGGGCAAAGGAACGACCATGCGGGTGTTGTCAGCCCTGTGCGGCCAGGGTCAAACGGCGTCGGTGCCGATCTCCGTGCTGGGCGAGAAGTATGGCCTGGAGAATTGTCTCGACAAGCTTTTGCTGCTGATCACCGACATGACGCTGAGCGACCGCAAGACGACCGACCTGGCGGCCGAGCGCCTGAAGGCCATCTCGGGGCAGGACCTGTGCGGCGTCCGCCGCGTCGGCATTACAAGCGTTCCGAGCGTCTACCTGCCGGGGCAGTTCTGGATCGGCGCGAACATCCTGCCGAACTTCGGCGATAGCGCCGACGCGCTCAACCGGCGACTGTTGGTGTGGCCGTTCGATTACTCGTTCGAGGGTATCGAGGATTATGATTTAAGCGAAAAGCTCACCAGTCCAGAGATGCTCGCCGGGATTCTGAATTGGTCGTTGGTCGGACTCGATCGGTTGTTGGAACGCGGCAAGTTCGAGGAATGGCCGGAGAGCCGCGAAGCCAAGCGCGCATTGCTCGCGCTGAGCAATCCGGTGGCGGCCTTCATCGAGGCGTGTTGTGAGCTCCGCGGCGATGCCGAAGCAGAAAAGCAGGTTCTTTATCGCGCATTCTCGGATTTCAGCGCCGAACGCGGCATGACCCACATGCCGGACAATACGTTTTCCGAGAAGCTGCGCGAGGCCGTCGGCGCCATGGGTCGCATGCTCGGCGAGCGTCGGCCGCGGACCGCCGATCCGAAGCGGCGCCGGCCGACGATGTGGCGGGGCATCGCACTCAACGCGGAGTGTTGCGCGCGCTACTACGAGCAAGACGAGGAATTGGTGGGCTTGGGCATGGAGGGTCTCGAGGCAGTTTTGCGCGATGCCGACGGCTTTCCGATCGTCAAAAAGGAGGCCGCTTCGGTCTTTGACGACTGATGCGAGCGGTGATTTGGTCATTATGGTCAGCGTGGTCGGTCCGACGTCGTCAGTTACACACGCGTGCGCGCGAGAGACCGAGCGGCAGGTTGACCATGCCGACCATGCTGACCGCATCTTCCGGCCTGACCCGGACGGCAAGAGCTCAAACTGTCGAAGTTCGCCGAGCGAGCGCTACCGAATCGACCGAGCTGGGGTCGGGCTTGGGACGAGCTCCCCGGTCGATCAGGGGCAAAACGCCACGCCATTTACTTTTGTTAAGCAAGTTACTCCTGAGACGGTCGCGTTCACGCGCTCCCGCGCGCCGCCAACTAGCGCCGTTCGAGTTTGTATCCCTGGCACCGGGGATAAATTTTGACTCGTCGATGGATGCGCCGCTCGCGCGGGGCGGCGCCGTTTTCGCGAGAAATGCGAATAAGATTGGCCGTAAAGCTCGCCGTTTACCGAACATCCATCCCGATCGCCGATGCGCCTCGCGGACTGACCGGAAAAGGTCCATTTATCGGTCAGTGCATCGCGCCAATCGAGGAATTCGCCAATGTCTGCGCAGCTGCGCTTGGTCGCCCCGCGTCACGTAAACCGGTCAGTTCCGGTCCGGCCGGCGAATGCCGACTTGCGGCAGCGTGAGTACCTCACCCCCGAGGAGGTGGATAAACTGATCAAGACGGCACGTGACGGCCGCTACGGCCACCGCGACGCGACCCTGATCCTGATCGCCTATCGGCACGGGCTGCGCGCGGTCGAGATCTGCGACCTCGAATGGACGCAGGTCGAATGGGGCCGCGCCGCCACCCTGCACGTCCGGCGGGTCAAGAACGGCAAAGCGGCTGCGCACCCGCTACGCGGCGATGAAGTCCGAGCGTTGCGCGAGCTCTATCGGCGCTACCCGGACAGCGCGTTCGTGTTCGCCACCGAGCGCGGCGGTCCGTTCACGCCTGATGCCGTGAACCGTCTGATCAAGCGCATTGGCATGCGCGCCGGATTAACCTTCCCGGTGCATGCCCACATGCTGCGCCACGGCTGCGGCTATGCTCTTGCCGGTCGCGGCCATGACACGCGTGCCATCCAGGACTGGCTCGGCCATCGCTCCATTCAGCACACGGTGCGTTACACCGAGTTGAACCCGGGCCGATTCAAAAACTTTTGGGCCGCGGATCGAATTTGACCGATCCGGTGAGACCGAAACTGCCGAGGAACTAAAAGTGCAATGAAAAATCGAAACCCGCGCGGCGAGACTGACGCTGAAGAGGGCAGGGCGCCAATTGTAGTGCCTATGGACACCCGTAAGGTGACGTTTGGCGATCATCTCGTCCATCTGGCAGAGCATGCCGGCACGATTCCCGCACGACTGGACGAGTTCGGGCGCTGCCTCTATTGCGTGCGTCGCGGCTGGTTTTCGTGCGACGCTTAAGCTGTTTAACCGAAGGGCGAGTGGGGCCGTCGCCGAAAGATTAGAAACATTCTCCGTCGCCGTTGAAGGTTCGCCATCATGCCGCCCGATAATGACAAGATCGAACCACGCGAATTCCCGATCGAGGTCAATGTCGGCAACGTTACGGTCACGGTGACATTGTTGATCGCGGCCGGGGCTGTGGTGACGGTGAAGGAAACAAAGACTGCGACCGACCCGGACCCGTCGGAGTCCGCTGCCAGCGAGTGAGTGGCGCCGGCGCGAGGGGAGCGAGCTCCTCCGAATGAACTTCTAGGTAAAAAAAATCCGGGCGCATGCGCGCCCGGACTTGCTTTGCGGAGCATTACGCGGCCGCTCTGGCCGACCATGCCTCTTCGAAGGCCAGTTCCCGCGCCTCCGAGATCTTACGTCGTGGCGCGCGACCGCCATTCGGCAGTTTCTTCTGATAGGCTTTCCACGCCTTGTCCTTGTCGCTGTATTTGCGGACGACGTCGGCCGCCAGTACTGCCGCCTTCGCCGTCTCCCCGACAAGTTCGTTGTTAAGCTCCGCAACGCGCTTGGCTCTTTGCTCCGCCTGTTGTTTGGTCGCCTCTTGCTCGTCGGCTTCCCGTTGCCGGTGACGCGCCTCTCTTACTTTGGGCATGTGATACTCCACCACATGCCCGAGCTCCGAGAGCACGCCACACGCGGCCTTGAGCCGCGTCGCGAAGTCGGGATCGTCGCAGTCGCGGGATACATCAGGGGAGAAATTGTCCTCCCAATAGGTACCCGTGAAAGCAAATGCCTCGATTCCCAAGACGATGGTCTCGAGTTGCTCGCGCCGGATCACCGGACGCTTGCCAATACTAACAAGGTCGCCCATGGGGCACTCCTGTAACCACGGGCATCATTGCCCGCGTGCGAGTTGTGTAGGGCAGGCCGATCGGACTCCCTCGGGGCATTCGCGACGATATTTGATGGCTCAATCCACCGATTTCTTGCGGCGCGATTCCGCGGACGCGGTCTTCGTCAATGTGATCGAGAGCGGGCGCGGGCGTGAACACCGGCACCGAATCCGAGGAGATAAATGTGCCTGAATCTGACGCCGCTTCCCGGCAACCCAACGCTAAGGCCCAGCTCTTTGAGCAGTCAAAGAGAACGACAGAAACTTTTTTAGTTAGCCAGGTGACGCTCGTCGACGAACCTGGGTAGCTAGATCGACAATGCTTACAGAAGGCCACGGGTCTGCCGGGGACTCTGGCTCTATGATGTCCGCGAAACAAATGCGGGTTCACTCGGTCGGCTTGAATCGCAAGTAGTCCGCGAACGCTCGCATGATCATCACAAGAGTGTAGTCCCGGTCGACCAAGGTGTGTGGACGACGTCTTCCGCAAAGAAAATCCGATTGTTGAAGTTTCAACGTGTCGATTTCTGTGTTGAGAACTTCGCATGCATGCTGAAACTGTCTCGCTTGGTAGGCTTCGAAAGATTCGTCGCGCATGCGTTTTAGCCCAGTGAAGCCGGTGATCTCGCTTGTGAAATTCTTCGAAGCTGCCTCGTCCAAGATTTTCCGCCGCTTAAGCTCACGGGCTGAAGGGCCCTCGGGCTCTTGATTTGGTGCGTCCATGGGCAATAACGGTTGTCGCTGTTGTTTCTTAGTACTCATTGATGAACTCCACATCATGTTGTGCATGAGCGGAATATAAGGCAGGAAGCTCGACCCGCCCTCGGGGCATTCGCGCCTATATTTGACGGGTCAATCCACCGATTTCTTGCGGCGCGATTTAAGTACTTCGCGGACGCGATCTTCGGTGACCTCGCCAATGTCAAACGCCACTTCGGCAAGGTCGGCGACCTGCCGGGCGAACGGCTTGCCGGTGTTGTGAAATACCATGTGTGCCAGCCATCCGATGGCGGCGTTTTCGGCCGCTGTTTTAGTAGACGACTTTCTGGTCACGCCGTGCGCATGCTTGGAGGCCTCGACCTGCCCCTGCCGTTCTTCAATGGACTTGATTATGCGGTCTATTGCAGCGTGGTCGCTAATAAGGCCGCGCAAGTCTTGCATGCTCTGTCGATGACGCTGCAATTGCTCCGCTTTCGCTCGTTTCTCCACTACCGAGCGAGGAAAATCCTGCATCACTTGCCTGGCTATGACGCAATGGCGGATCACAGCTGTAATTAGGTCTTTATTATCCCCCGCTATGCGGCAGATCGCTGCCATGGCTTCCTCGCTCGCGGCGATATTGGACAGCACATGACGCTCGCACTCGACATAACG
>Ga0335078_10006333_pt1 | contig 17530 bp, 17 predicted proteins | sample Lox_Sample_32_FD_206711 | JGI IMG/M metagenome (GOLD analysis project Ga0335078, IMG submission 206711) | Soil microbial communities from Loxahatchee National Wildlife Refuge, Florida, United States - Lox_Sample_3.2 | ecosystem: Environmental > Terrestrial > Soil > Wetlands | place: USA... | reverse complement strand
ATCATGCTTAAATAACAGGGCGTTAGGGTGTCGGGGCGCTAGCTCAATGGTAGAGCATCGGCCTTTTAAGCCGGTGGTTCTGGGTTCGAGCCCCAGGCGCCCCACTATCTAAATAGTTCAGATCACTAAGTATCCCCCGGCAGAGCCGGGGGCTTTAGGTTGTGAGCCGCTCAAAGCGGCTGGCTGCGGGCCGCTCGGCGCGGCCCTTAACGACATGAGCGACAAGAAGAGCGAGCTGAGAGCGAGGCAGCCGCACTCGTCGCGAGGCACACCGAGGGGAGGCAACTCCTCGTCCTCGGTGAGCCGCGCGTGAATGTTCTCGAACTGAACATGGACCTCGACACGCGCTTTCCGGCGGCAGCCCCCAGCTCCATCCCTGCCGGGTCGGCGACCGCCTCTACGTCGCCGTCGCCCTGACCAGATTCCCGCCTACTCCCCTCGACGGCAGCCTTTCCAAGGAAATTGCGAGGAGGTCACTCCAACTCTCGAGTGGTGACAAGCGAAAGACCCCGAATATGTCGGCTGCTAGCGCAGTGGGAGCGGCGCGCTCTCCCTTAGTTGGGGGAAGTCCTCCTGCCAGTATTCGTTCGGTCGCCGGGCTCCGCCCGGCTGCTGTTGCTCGCGCCGCCGGAGTTCGACCCGGCGAATCTTGCCCGAGACCGTTTTGGGAAGGTCCGAGAACTCCAGGCGCCGGACGCGCTTGAACGCCGCGAGCCTGAAGCGCAGGAAGCTAAAGATGTCGAGCGCCAGTTCCCGGCTCGGCTGAATACCGGGCTTGAGGATGATGAACGCTTTGGGCACAAAGCCCTTGACCTCGTCTGGGCTTGGCACGACAGCGGCCTCGGCCACTGCCTCGTGCTCGATGGCGGCGCTCTCGAGTTCGAACGGCGAGATGCGGTAGTCCGACGACTTGAAGACGTCGTCCGCCCGGCCGACGTAGGTGATGTAGCCGTCGGCGTCGCGGGTGCCGACATCCCCGGTATGGTAGTAGCCGTGACGCGTTACGAAAGTGTTTAAGTTATCGTCGCCCTCGTATCCCGTCATAAGGCCTGTCGGGCGCGGGGTCAGGTCGATGCAGATCTCGCCCTCCTCCGCCGAGCGGCCCTCCTCGTCGAGAAGCGCGATCCGGTAGCCGGGGAGCGGCCGGCCCATGCTTCCCGGCTTCATGGGCTGGCCGGGAGAGTTGCCTATCTGGGCCGTGGTCTCGGTCTGCCCGTAGCCGTCGCGAATGGTTATTCCCCAGGCCCGCCGCACTTTCTCTATCACCTCTGGATTGAGCGGCTCGCCCGCGCTGAGCGCCTCGCGCAGCTTCACCTGATGTGCGGCAAGATCCTCGAGCACGATCATGCGCCACACCGTCGGTGGGGCGCAGAGGGTGGTCACACCGTGGTTGGCCATGGCGCAAAGAAGGTCCTTCGGCGCGAAGCGCGCATAATTGAAGATGAACACCGTCGCGCCCGCGTTGAAGGGCGCGAAGAAACTCGACCAGGCGTGCTTGGCCCAGCCCGGAGACGAGACGTTGAGATGTACGTCGCCCTCGCGGAGCCCGATCCAGTACATCGTGGAGAGGTGGCCGACGGGGTAGCTCTCGTGCGTGTGAACCACCAGCTTCGGTTTCGCGGTGGTCCCGCTCGTAAAGTAGAGAAGCACCGGGTCGGTGGCGTGCGTCTCCCCGTGCGCGACGAAGGCGGAGGGCTCAGCGTAGGCCTGCTCGAACGGAGTCCATCCCGGAACCGATCCGCCCACCACGTGGCGCGTGAACCCGCTATCGAGCGCCCGGAATTTCTCGACGGTGGGCAGGTCAGTCACCACGTGTCCGACCTTGCCCCGCGCAATGCGGTCCGCCACGTCCTCCGGAGTGAGGAGTGCGGTGGCCGGGATCACGGCCGCTCCGAGCTTCATCGCGGCAAGCATGATCTCCCAGATCTGCACGCAGTTCGGGAGCATCATCATGATGCGGTCGCCGCGCTTTACCCCGTGGCGACGCAGGTGCAAAGCGACGCGGTTCGAGCGATCGGCGAGCTCCATGTATGAGAGCTTTACCTCGGCCCCGGACTCCTCGACGAAGTGGAGCGCGATCCGGCTGTTGCCGTCCGCGATGATGTCGAACCAGTCGAGGGCCCAGTTGAATCGGTCGAGCACAGGCCAGTGGAAAGCGCGGCAGGCCGCGCCGTAATCGTCCCGGTGCTTGAGAAGCAGGTCGCGATGTCGACGAAAGATTTCGGTCTGGGACACGGTCGGCCTCCTGGCGCCAGTTCGGCGCCTCGAGTGGAGCGTGAGCGTAGTCTGCCAGAAGGCGAGCGCTTTGTGGCCACCGCCTTGCGGACGTTGCCCCGGTGGGCCGAGCTGCGAGGAAAGGCCTCGCCTCATGCCGATTCCCCGCGCGTTGCCTTTGCGGAAGCCGGCGTCGTCGGGTCGCGACCACGAAGGGCCGGCCGCGGTTGCCTTCAGTGCCTTCGTCCGACGAGGCGTGCCAACTCGACGGCAGAGTGCACTTCCATCTTCTCGAAAACATGCGCTCGGTGCGCCTCGACGGTCCGTACGGCGATATCGAGCGCGTCGGCGATGGCCTTGTTGGCCTCCCCGGCGAGAATCCGATCCATGACCTCCCGCTCTCGAGGGCTCAGCCTTGCCAAGCGGGCCGCCACGCTCGCCTCGGCCTCCAGTTCGTGTTGTACCACCTCGTCCCGTCGGAGCGCCTCGATTACTCGGTCGACGAGCTGGTTGTCATTGAACGGCTTCTCGACGAAGTCGAAGGCGCCGCGCTTGAGCGCCGCAACAGCCATCTGCACCTCCCCATGGCCGGTGAGGAAGATGACCGGCAGCCTGAACCCGCGCGCCAGCAGTTGATCGAAGACCTCGATTCCGCTCATTCCCTCCATGCGGACGTCGAGGATGACGCACCCGCGGGGAGCAGCCGACAGTGCACCCAGAAAAGCCTCTCCCGATTCCCAGCTTCGCACGGCCACCCCGCGCGACTTCAGCAGCCACTCGAGTGAATCTCGAATGGCCGCGTCGTCATCCACGATATGTGCGATCGCCGCCCTCATGAAATCATCGGCAAACAGAAGGAAAACGCCGTTCCACCGCCGGGATTTTGCTCGGCCCAGACGCGGCCCCGGTGGACTTCCATGATCGAGCGGCAAATGTGGAGGCCCATCCCCATCCCCTCCGGCTTCGTGGTGAAGAAGGGATCGAAGAGCTGGGCTTGGACCTCCGGAGACAACCCGCATCCGCGATCGCGAACGGTAACGGTCACGGTCTGGCCGGCGCGCTCCGTGATGACCTTGAGCTCACGCTCTTCGGCGGGCGTAGCCGCCATGGCGTCCATCCCGTTGCGTAAAAGGTTGAGGAGCACCTCCTGCAACAACAAGGGATCCGCCTTCAGCTCCGGGTCGTCGGGCGATAGCTGGGACTGGATTTTGACGCGGCGCGTGCGCGCTTCTGCCTCGGCGAATGAGACCGCTTCTTGCACCACCGCGTTGATGTGTACACCCGTCCGGACCGGCTCGCTCTTTCGCACGAACTCGTGCACCCTCCGGATGATCCGCCCTGCCCGTTGCGCCTGCTGAGCCGTCTTCTCTAATGCGCTGCGAAGCTCCGCCGGCGAGGCTCCCCCGGCCTGCAAGACGTTCAGGCACCCGGTGACGTAACTGGCGATGGCGGATAGGGGCTGATTCAACTCGTGCGCGATGGCGGAAGCCATCTCGCCCATGGTGACGAGCCGGGCGGTGGCGGCGAGCTTCTGCTCTTGCTGGCGCACGCGCTCGCGCGCCCTCTTGCGCTCAGTGATGTCCAGAAGCGAGCCCATCCAACCCGTTTGCCTTCCGTCTGCGTCGATGAGCGGCGAGTCGTAGACGAGCGCGTCGAAGCGTTCGCCGTCCCTCCGCATCAGCTTGAGCTCGATCTCCTTCCCCGACGAGCCGTCGGCGCGCGCTGCCCGAAGGACCTCCTCGATGTGTTCGCGCTCCTCGGGGGGCCAGTACTCCTGGGGGGGGCCGTGACCGATGAGCTCGCTCTCCGTGTAGCCGACCATCCTGCAGAAAGCGGGGTTCACGTAGACGATGGCCCCTTTCATGTCCACGGCGCGCATGCCGGTGTCCAGCGAGTCCTCCATCGACTTGCGGAAGGCATGCTCGGCACGGAGCTCCTGTTCCGTCACGAGCCGACGCTGCACATGGCGTCGCACCTGCCTAAGGCTCCAGAGGAGAATGCAGGCCAGCACTACAATCGTCGCAGTCAGGCTGTAACGAAGCAATCTCGACTCCGAACCGTAGGACTCGACGTGGAGCAGGAGTCCGTGACCGGGAGGGTCGAGCACAACCTGGTGCGTGAGCTCCGGCGCTCCTCGGGCCTCGACGTTCGACTTGGCCGCCAGGAGGTTTCCGGCCGAATCTCGAATGGTGACGCGGTGCTTCTCTGCCAACCACCAGGGCACGAGGTTCGCGAGCATCGCGTTCAGGCCGTAGACGCCGGCGACCGTCCCCGCCAACACGCCCCGCCGGTAGTAGGGGACGAAGACTGCGAACTGCTCCTCCTCCATGGACCGCGTTGGAGCGCTGTAGACGGCCTTGCCGGTGACCGTCGCGAGCCGGTAGTCGGACTCGCTGTCGAGCCCTGGCCAGGCCCCCCCGTTCGGCCTCATCGGGACCGGCGCCGAGGCGGTGGGGACCCCGCGCTCGTCCAGAAGCACGACTTCGAGCAGCCCCGGGCTGTTGGGCAGGAGGTGCTTTACCGCGACTTCGAGGTGCGCGGCATCGCGGCCTGCCAGGCCCTCCTCTCCAAGTTGGCGCAGCTGCTCGACGTCGCGGTCCAGGCTGAAGCGCATGCTTTGCTCCACCCAGAGGATGTCGCGAATCACGGCGGCGCGGTTCTCCTCGACCTCCTGGCGATGTAGGACCCAGAGCAGACCTATCAACGCCACGACGAAAAGACCGACGGCGGCGCGCGGCGCGTACCATTGCCAGTCGCGGGTCTCGATCGGGCGGGCGGCCCTGGAAGCAAGGGGCGATGACGGCAGAGGCGAGTTCATTCAGAGAAGGGTCCCGATGGCAACGGGACACTTCATTCTGCCAGGTCCCGCCCCGGGGGGCGAGAGGGGCAGACTCGCCGTGGAACGGCCAAAACATGGCCATTCCACCGCGACCCAGCGAGCGGCCCTGGGCGGAGGGCCATCCGCGATCGGGAGTCCCGGGTTCGAACCGCGAGCCGACTCCGTATCCCTAGCCGACGGCGGCCCGGACTTCGCCCTCCCTGAGGGCCGGTTCCACCACTCCGGCCGCCCCAACGTCGGACAGCCGGATCATTCTTGTCTCTGGGCTGAACAAAAGGCTAACGAACGTCATGACGGCCCCGATCGTGAGAACCACGGACGCGGACAACCACAACTCGTTCGGGCCTTCGATGGCCGCGATGAACGGCATCAAGTGGAACAGAGCGACGAGCGGGGTGATGCCCGCACCGCCAACCAGTGCACCCGCCGAGTATCCAAAGCCACTACCCACCGAGCGCGACTTCGTCGGAAACCGCTCGCATAGGTAGGCGGGGAGGATGCCCCAATGCACCTTAAGCAGGCCCGCCAGCATGGCGCCCACCAGGGCCAGCCGGAAATTGCGGCTGTACGCGGCATTGATGAGGACCTGGTAGAGGGGGATGGCGACGAGAACGACGACGACGCAGAAGTACATCGTAAGGCGCTTCCGGCCAAGCCGGTCGGACGCCATCCCGTAAAGGTTGTAGCCGACGAAGGCGCAGAAGAGCGCCACGCCGTAGATGAGGGTGTAGTCCGAGAGCCCAAACTTGCCGGTCCCCTTCAGGATCTTCGGGATGAACTGGTAGATCGCGTAGTCCGTCAAGAAGAGGCCGGTCATGAAGAAGAAGACCTGCAGGAAGACCCAGACCGTCGGGGGCTTGAAAAGGCTGGCAAACGGCGCCTTCTCCACGGTCCCGTGCTTCTTCGCCCTCTCAAACTCGGGCGACTCGACGAGGGACTTCCGGATGTAGATCGCGAGCAGCACGGGCACGGCACCCGTCGCAAACATGATACGCCACCCGTACTGCTGCATGGCCGCTTCGCCAATCAACATCGAGAGCCCCATGACCAGGAACGAGGCCAGTGCGTAGCCCGCCGGGAAGCCAGACTGGATGAACCCCCCGATGGCTCCGCGCCGCGCAGCGGGCGCGTGCTCGATGGCAAAGGCATGGCCGACCGCGTATTCCCCGCCGAAGAAGATGCCCATCACGAGCCGGATGAGGCCGAAGATGAGGTAGGCAGCTCCCATGCCGACCTGCTCTCGCGTCGGGATGAAGGCGGAAACAAAAGACATGAGGCCAACGCCGCCGATGGTCAGCACCAGCAATCGCCGGCGGCCGATTTTGTCCGCGTAGTGCCCGAAGATCGCCGAGCCGATCGGTCGGGCGGCCATGGTGATGGAGTAAAAGAGCGCTACGGACAGGTACTGCCATGCCGGGGACGAGGTGGGCGTCGCGAAGACCTTCGTCAGCAGTGGCGCGAGTACGATGACGAGCGCCATGTCGTAGGCGTCAAGTCCGAATCCAAGAAACTGCGATACCATCGCCCGCTTCGCGTCTTGGGTCAGCCCCGAGGGCTCATGGGTCAAGTCGGGACTCGGCTGGTTTGCCGCCTGCTGGGTGGGGGCTGTCATGAGTGCCTCTCCTGTCCGGCCCGGCCGAATCGGTCAACGCCAGGGATGGCCCGGCCGCCCAAAATAGGCCAACCCGGCGTGCCATGCGTGCCACGTCCTTAAGGGCCCGCGTTCGCGGGTTCAAGACTTGCGGCGGATTCTCTCCCATGAGGCTACGGCGCCGCTATTGTGGGAAACCACAATGGCCCCTCCCCACGCCAAGTGACGGGGGCTTCTCGTCCGGGACCTGCAACTAGTACGCTGCTGGGGCCTGACCCAACTACGGAGCGCCGCGGTCGAAGGACGTGGTGCGGTAGATGTCCTGGAGGAGGGCCTTCCCGATGCGGTCCTCACACTGCTGGTGAACGGGAACGAGAGCCCTGCGCAACGCCAGGCGCTCCTCGCGCGTGGGCCGATAGACCTCGGTCGTGGCAGCGGCCTCCACCTTCGCGAGATCGGCGTCGTTCTTCTCCTTCGCGATGCGGTTCGCATACTCCGTGGCCTCGCGCATGGCCTCCTCGAGTTCGCGCCGGACGTCACCCGGCAGTCCCTCCCAGAACCGCTTGTTCACGATCACCGCGTAGCCGAGGTATCCGTGACGAGTGAGCCAGAGGTGCTTCTGCACTTCGTGCATGCGCTGCGTGTAGAAGTTCGAGATAGGGTTCTCCGTCCCGTCCACCACGCCGGCCTGCAAGGCCTCGCGCACCTCTGCGAAGGATAGGACGCAGGGCAGAGCCCCCACCGCTCGCATCTGCGCGTCGAGCACCTTCGACGGCTGAATTCGCATGCGCAGGCCCCGCAGGTCCTCGACCCTTCGCAGCAGTTGGTTTGCCGAAAACGACTTGAATCCGTTGTCCCAGTAGGCGAGGCCGCGGATGCCCTTCGACTCGAGGAGCCCAAGGAGGCGGGCGCCGATGGGTCCGTCCGTCACCTTTCGCAGCTCGACGTAATCGTCAAAAATGAAAGGGAGGTCGAAGACCTCGAACTCGGTGGCAAGAGCGCCGAAGTTGGAGAGCGATGGTGCGAGCATCTCGACGGCCCCGAGTTGCAGGGCCTCGAGCTCTTCTCGGTCGTTGTAGAGCGTACTGTTGGGATAGATCTCGACCCGCACTCGGCCGCGAGTCAGGTCCTCCGCGCGCTTCTTGAAGTACTCCGCAGCCTGACCCTTCGGTGTGTCGACAGCCACCACGTGGCTAAACCTGAGGACGATGGGACGGTGAGCCTCGGCGACGTTGCAGCCCGCGGCGAGTGCGACGACAGCCAGGACAAGTGAGCGCCTCATGTCCCTCCTTTGGGTGTCAGCACCGGAAGCGTGCGCTCGCGCGTTTCCCGGCCCATCATCGCACGACCCAGCGGCCAGATGGCGAGGGGTGTCTGTTCTCCGGGCCGCGTGGCCTGCAGTTGCCGCCCAAGAGGGAGGAGGCAATCCCGCGTATTGCGATCGAAGGGGCACCCTTGCAGATCGTCGATGTCGGGGTCACGTGGAGGACGTGGTCATCCGACCTGGGAGCGGCCCTCCTTACTAGGCAGGGGACCAACGATCAGCGGGCGAGACGGTGGCGCGCCATCTGCCAGGCGGCCAGCGTCATGCCGTCCCAGATCTCGCCCCTCCCGATCGCGGCTTCCAGTTCCGCTACGGTCACGCTCCGCACCTCTAGTTCCTCCGTTTCGTCAGGTGCGGCGCCCTCTATGGCGCGCAGGCCGCGCGCGATGTAGACGTTGCACATCTCGTCCACCACGCCGTTACAGGGATTGAACTGGCCCACCGGCTCCCATTCATCGGCCCCCTGCCCCGTCTCTTCCGCGAGTTCGGCCCGGGCAGTCTCCTCGTGCGACGACCCTTCCTTTACCCCACCGGCTGGGAACTCCAGGCTGGTTCTGTCCATCAGGAACCGGAACTGGTCCACCAATAGCAGCGAGCCGTCCCTCGTCACGGGTACCACCATCGAAGAGCCCCGCGTATGGACGTAGTGGTATTCACCCCGAACGCCTGCGGGTGTCTCGAACCGATCGAGCCGATAGGTCCACCAGGGGTTCCGGAAGACGACCGATTCGGAGAGCTTCCTCCAGCGTCCGAGTGGCACGGAGCGGTACCTCGCGGGAATGCCCAAGGCTGATTCGCCCGGGGATATGGGGTCCCATTGTACCCGGACCCCGGGCTGCGACGCCGGAACGTTACAAATCTCACTCTGAAGCGCCACCGTAGTTCTCCATCTTGCCGGCCCATGGTGGCATCCGTTGCCATGGCCCCATCGCGCCCGGCCACGCCCATCTCCATCGCGCTCGAGGAAGTGGAGATCGTCTACCCAGGAGGCACCGCGGGACTGCGGCGCACGACGCTCCGCGTTCAAGAAGGCGAGATTACCGTGCTTCTCGGGCCGTCCGGCGCGGGAAAGTCGACGCTGCTTCGGTGCCTGAACCTGCTCGTGTCGCCGTCGCGCGGAACCGTTCTCGCGACAGGTCTCGGCCCCTTGCGCGCCGCGGTCCTGCGCGATCACCGGCGGCGAACAGGTATGGTGTTTCAGCAGCATCACCTGATCGGGCGACTCAGCGCCCTCGAGAACGTCCTTGTGGGACGGCTGGGATACCACTCGGCGCTGCGGACGTGCCTACCGCTCCCACGCCGGGACCGATTGATCGCGCTGGACGCTCTTCGACGGGTGGGGCTTCTGGGGAAGGCACTCACCCGTGCCGACCACCTCTCCGGCGGCGAACAGCAACGCGTGGGTTTTGCGCGAGCCCTCGCCCAGCAGCCACGACTACTCCTCGCCGACGAGCCCGTAGCCAGTCTCGACCCGGCCACCGCTACTCGCCTTCTCGCGGACTTGCGCGCCATCTGCCGCGAGGACGGCATAACAGCCGTGGTCAGCCTGCACCAGGTCGAACTGGCGCTCGCCTTCGCCGACCGCGTCATCGGCCTGGTCGCTGGCCGGGTTGTTCTCGACTCCGCGCCACACGCCATTGCCCGCCGTCACCTCGACGAACTCTACGCGGACGCGGGAACCGCGCCCATGGACCAAGTCCCGGAGGGAACGTGAAGATGCTCCCGTTTGCCGTCCTCGCCTTGCTAGCCACGAGCACCCATGCCGCCGACCCCGATCCCAAGACGCTCCGGGTCGCGCTCCTTCCCGACGAGAATGCCGCCACGGTCATCAAGAACAATGAGCCACTGCGGCAATACCTCGCAAGGGAACTCGGGAAAGGGATCGATGTGGTGGTCACGACGGACTACTCGTCGATGATCGAGGCGATGCGGCACGAGCGGATCGACCTCGCCTACTTCGGCCCGCTCTCGTACGTGCTCGCCCGCCAGAAGTGCCAGATAGAGCCTTTCGCCGCGCTCATCCACAAGGGGTCCACCACCTACCAGGCCGTCGTGGTGGCAAACACCGCGAGCGGCGTCACTAGCCTGGCCGGCGTCGCCGGCAAGGACGTTGCTTTTGGCGACGCCGCCTCTACTTCCAGCCATCTCATTCCAAAGTACCTTCTCGCGCAGGCCGGCCTCGAGGCGGGCAAAGGCTACCGGGAGCACTTCGTCGGATCGCACGATGCGGTGGCGCTGGCGGTTCAGAACGGTCACGCGCAAGCAGGTGGCCTGTCGAAGCCCATCTTCGAGTCCCTCGTCGAACGAAAGGTCATCGATGCCTCGAAGGTAAGGGTCATCGCCGAGTCGCAGCCCTTCCCGCAATATCCCTGGACATGGCGGACCGATCTTGCCCCGGAGCTCAAGGCTCGGATTCGGCGCGCCTTCCTCGAACTCAAGGATCCGGCTGTCCTTGCGCCCTTCAAGGCAGACGGCTTCGGCCCGATTGGCGACGCCGACTATGACAAGGTTCGCCAGCTCGGAAACGTCTTGCACATCGACCTTTCCAAGATCTAGCAGTGGCAACCGCAACGGACGCGCTCCTCGCCCGCGAGGCGCGAGAACGGCGCCGCCTTACGCTTTGGCTCGCCGCAGGCGGCATCGTGGTTGCCGCCTGCTCAGCCTACGTCGGCCTATTCGATCTTCGGCGCCTCGCGGAAGGGACTCCGGCAGTCGGGGGCCTCCTGAGCGAGATGTTTCCTCCCGACTTCTCCGACGCTCGACGCTGGGTCTGGCCGCTTATCGATACGTTTGCCATGAGTGTATCTGGAACGGCCCTGGCCGTAGCTGCTTCGCTGCCGCTAGCGCTTCTCGCTGCGCGCAACACCACGCCTGGGCCGCTGGTTCACGCCGCCGCGCGCGGTGTCCTGAACGGGTTGCGCGCCGTCCCCGAACTCATTCTCGGCATCGTCCTGGTGGCCGCGGTCGGCTTCGGTCCGCTTCCGGGGGTCCTCGCCCTCGGTCTCCACTCCGTCGGGATGGTAGGGAAGTTCTTTGCCGAAGCCATCGAGCATGCTGACCGAGCCCCCATCGAGGCAGTTCGAGCGGCAGGCGCGTCACCGCTCCAGGTCGTGACCCATGGCGTGCTGCCTCAGGTCCTGCCGAGGCTCGCAGACACTGCTATCTACCGCTGGGAGTACAATTTCAGGGCGTCGACCGTGATGGGGATGGTCGGCGCTGGGGGAATCGGGACCGAGCTCATGAGTTCTTTGCGCCTCATGCAGTACCAAACCGTGGCAGGGCTTTTGCTCGTTATCCTGGCGATGGTGACCGTCGTGGATGCCCTCTCCTCCATGGCGCGGCGGGGTTTCGCATGAAGCCGCGCGTCGTCGTCACGCACTGGGTGCACCCCGAAGTGATAGCCCTCCTGGAGAAGCGCTGCGATGTCGTCGCCAACCCCATGCGAGAGACGCTTCCGCACGAACTCATCCTCAACCGTACGCGCGACGCAGACGCTCTTTTGGCGTTCATGCCAGATCGCGTCGACGACGCCTTTCTATCGGCCTGCCCGCGACTGCGGGTCGTGGCCGGCGCCCTGAAGGGCTTCGACAACTTCGACGCGGACGCCTGCAATCGCCGCGGCGTTTGGCTCACCGTAGTACCCGATCTGCTCTCCGTGCCGACGGCGGAGCTTGCTGTTGCCCTCGCCCTGGCCCTCGGGCGCAGGCTACTTACAGGCGACGCAACGGTACGACGCGGCGAGTTTGCCGGTTGGCGTCCCATTCTCTTCGGCACGGGCCTGGCCGGCTCGACTGCCGGGCTCATCGGCTTGGGCGCACTGGGTCGCGCGCTGGCGCGCCGGCTTGCGGCCTTCGATATGCGGATTCTCTACACGGATCCGCGAGAAGTGCCTCCGAGCGAGCGAAGCGGGGCGCAACCCGTATCGTTCAATGACCTTTTGGCCCAGAGCGACTTTGTGTTTCCGCTCGTGCCACTCGCAGCAGAGACGGTTCACCTAATTGACGCGCCTGCTCTGAAAAGGATGCGCCCCAGCTCTCACTTGGTCAACGTCTGTCGCGGCTCCGTGGTGGACGAGTCCGCTGTGGCGTGCGCGCTCGAGGACGGCCGGCTGGCGGGGTATGCCGCGGATGTCTTTGAATTCGAGGACTGGGCGCGCGCCGATCGCTCACGCCACATCGACGCAAGGCTGCTCTCAGACGCTGACCGCACGGTGCTTAGCCCTCACCTGGGGTCCGCGGTCGACGCGGCGCGACGCGCCATCGCGCTCGCGGCGGCCGAAAGCATCCTGGACGTACTCGAGGGCCGGTCGCCGCGCGGTGCCGTCGCGGGCCCTGGCCGCTGATGGTCGGCGCTATCGCCTGTTTAGGCCCGGCGACCGGCTCGCCGCCTTGCGTCTCTCGCTAGGGCTCCGCGCCCCAGCCCTTCGTCCCTGGATGGGCGCAGACCTCTCGACGAGACGCACGAGCTCACCCTGGCAGCGATCGCGCCGTCTTGGAAAGCAACAGCGCCGCGGCCTGAGTGGATGCCGGCACGCTAACGGCGCCACCGCGTCTGTCCCAACGGCGTGGACGCCGGACCAGCGCCCGGCCTCCCGACTCGACATTCGCTAGCCAGCGGTCCAGGAGGTGATGATCAGGTCGCAGTCACTCCCGACCTGGCAACCCGACACCCCAGCTTTCGGAAGAGCGTGCTTTCCCATCTCGCGAGTCGCGCCCTTCGCCTTCTCGACTCCCTTGCTCGGCGTCGGCGAGGGAGACGAGGCCGCCGATGCTGGCGCAGACGCGAGCAAGACCGCTGCCACGATTCCAATTCCAAGGCTCCGTCGCATATTGTTCTCCTTCGGATTGGGAGGTCTGCAACGGGAGTGCCGGTTGAGGCTCGGCACGGCCCGAGCCGCAGATCCATCTTGCTACCTTACGGAAGGACCCGTGCTCCGGCCGACACCCGACTTTCTTCCTCGTCGGGCCGGTGGAATTCCTCCGGAAGCGCCGAAGCAGCAAGCGAGTTGTTCTCTGGGCGCCGCTGGCCCCGTGCCCGAGGGACTATCGGCCCGCCTCTGGGTCGAGCGGATGCGCTCTCGTAAATGGAAGGCGCAAGGCGAAGGCAAAGAGACGGTTCGCGCTGCGTCGAATCAGTTGACGATTACTCGGATGACTCGCCGAAACGCCCCGGCGTACCCCATTACGCTACAGAGTGTAGTGCCCTGGGAGACGCCCTTCAGCACGGCGCCGTCTGGCCCGTTCTCGATGATCGCCGTCTTGGGGTCGTCGCAGGTGAAGGCGCTTATGGGACAGACCGTGACCTCGTCCGCGCATAGGTTCTTCACCTCACCGACCTTCAGATACACGGCCAGCGGCTCGTCAGCTCGAGCCCGGCAGGCGCTCAGCAACGCGGTTACGGCGAAGGCGACGAGAGCTTTCACGTGAGAACTGCAACATGGGCGATCACGCACGTCAATGATCCTCACCCAGACTGACGGCAAAGCGTCGTTGCCGCGGTACCCATTCCTCAGGGGTAGCCGGAAGTGGGTCATCCGCACACCCGACGGCACCGCCGCGCTGCTTGCGAACTGGCCTCGCGCCCCCGCGCCCGAGAACGCATGGAACAGCGTGGTGGCCAGGTCGGAGTCTGCTACGCCATCGTCCGGGAGGCAGAGCGCTCTTCGCGACTGCGAATGGGCTCGGGTTACGCTGCCATCGCGAGCGGATCGTCCTTAGGCGCATTTTGGAACTCCTCATGCGGCTCCTCGCGGACCAGAGGAAAACCACATCGGACGCATGCGCCGCGCATCCCGGTCGGCATTCTTGGGCGAGATCGCGTCCTTCGTCGCATGGGACTGGCAGGCTTCGCATACCCCGTTCAACCGGCATTGACCCGGGCAGCCGAAGGCGGCATTAACGGCAGATGGCTCCTTGGGCGTCATTCGATCGGACCGCCAGCGTGCGCCTGGGCGCGTCGTTCTTGGCTGCTTGGCTGGGTGCCGCGTGCGGCCATTCCCCCGCGGTGGTGGACGCTCCGGCCGAGGCTCCCTCGGTCGCCGTGCGGGAGCCAACCTGCGAGGTGAGCGGCGTCGTCGACTGCCGCCCCTTTGGAGACTGCAGCGCGCAGGAAGTGATCGGAGAGGTCTGCTCCCGCGCCGTGCGAAAGGGGGAATCGCTCATCGAGATGGCCCGCGACTACGACCTTGGCTTCAACCAGATGGAGGACGCCAATCCAGGGTTGGATCCGTTCGTTCCCACGTCGGGGGCAACCGTGGTCATTCCGACCGCCTGGATCGTGCCGCGGGCCGCGGCGCCGGGGACCCTCATCATCAACCTGTCCGAGATGCGGCTCTATCTGTTTCCCCTCTCGCCGGGCGCCCCCATGACTTTTCCGGTAGGTGTGGGAAGTGAGGGATGGCGGACGCCGGTCGGCAAGTTCACGGTCGTTAGGAAGCAAGAGAACCCGACCTGGCACCCACCGTCCTCGATTCGGAGGGAAAGGCCGGACTTGCCCGACGCGGTACCTCCGGGGCCCGACAATCCGCTCGGGACGCACGCTCTCCGGCTGTCGAAGGGTTCAGTCCTCATTCATGGAACCAACACGCCTTTCTGCGTGGGGCGCAAGGCAAGCCACGGATGCCTCCGCCTGTACCCCGAGGACATCCCAAACCTCTACGAGCGCGTTCCGGTCGGGACCCCGGTGACGATCGTCCGCGAACCCGTCAAGGTGGGGCTGAGAGAGAACCGGGTCTACGTCGAAGTTCACGAGGATACGGATTCCCGGCTCGACTACCTGGCCGAGGCCCATCGCCTGCTCGCGGGCCGCGGCGTTCTCGGCCGGATCGACATGCACAAGCTGGAGGCTGTGGTCGCAGAGCGGAAGGGCTACCCGGTCGATGTCTCGGCCAAAGGCGATGCCGAAGCCGGTCCCGGCATGCCTCCGCGTACCCGGCCGATCACGGGGCAGACAGCCCCCGGACGCATGGTGGCCGAGCGTCCTCTCAGTCCTTAATCGCCGCAACTCCCGCTGCCGCGCACTTCCCGTCGTTCTCGCTCAGGTCTCCCGAGAGGCCGATGGCGCCGACGAGTTTTCCCCCTTGGATCAGCGGAAGCCCGCCCTCGACGGGTACGGCGCCTTCCAGTGCCAGCACCCGGGTCCCGACGCCACCGCCTGCCAGGGCATCCTGGAAGACCTTGGTGGGCCGCTTGTAGAGCGCAGCGGACCGAGCCTTCAGCACCGCGACCTTGGCGCTCCCAATCTGCACGTTGTCCATCTTCTCGTAGTAGACGAGAGTGCCAGCCGGATCCACGACCGCCACCGCCATGAGCCAGCCGTTCTTGTGCGCTTCGGAGATAGCTGCGGCCGCGGCCTTCTTCGCCACCTCCACGCCGATGGGCGGGCCGATGGGGGTGAGGTACATGCTGGGCGCGGAAGCCTGGGCGACGGCCCGGCCGGCGAAGATGGCAACGACTAGAGCCACGAGGGCTCGCGAACCGAGGCGGGTCATGGGGCCGTTCCTCCGAGTTCTCGCCGCGAGGCGATTGGGTGTGGCTGCCTACCAGATCGTTCCGGCCCAGAATCTTAGAGAGGAAGGAGGCGCCGTCGCTAGGGGTGTCCCCTAATTGAGCCCCCGCTGGATGCACAGGTCGTGGAGGTGGCGATGCGGCGAGCCCTTCGCCGGCGCCCCGCTCGGCACGAGCGGTGTTTCCCCGGGTAACACGGCCGAGGCACCCGAGAAGTCAGCGATCTGCCTTCCGGATTCGCGCGGGAGGGCCCGAACGCGAACCGGTGGCCCTGCCCGGTCTGCCCCCCCCAGGGAGGTATCACTTCCTGGCCCGATCCGGCCGAGGCGCCTTCCGGGAACTGCGCGCTGCCCGACCCGGCGGCCCAACTGCCAACGCCGTTCACAAAAAGTGTCGCAGGACGACATCCAGGACGAAGGTGTCGAGTCTCTCGGCGTCGGAGACGTCAAGACCCACGAAACGAAAGCCTACGCGAGTGTCCTTCCCGTGCGGCGCCGTGTTCGTCACCAAGGCTCGAGCCTCCAATGGCTCCTCGCCGGGGATGTGAAGCACGGCCTCGACCTCGTCTCCAATCCGCGGCGCTTCCTGGAAGAGCACCGCGAATCCCCCCGAGGAGATGTCCAGGGTGGGCTCGACCACCATGCCATCGTGCAAGGTGATGTCCGCTTGTATCGCGCAAGCGGCCCGAAGGCTGTGACGGGCCTTCTGGCCCGGCTGGAGCGGCTGCGTCGCTATCAAGACCTGCAAGGCCCTCTCCCGCGCGGCGTCGTAAGCGCGGAGTTCTCCGGCCGCCAGCTGCCCGCGCTTCATCCTTTGGTGAAGCGCTCCGAACTCTCTCACGATCTCGAGGACGCCCATTTTGCCTGCCTATCGAGCCAGCCGAGAAGGTCCAGCTCTTTCTTTGGACTCTCTCGCCGGAGACGACCCTCGTCGCAGCCCCTCGCCGCAGCAGACCTCGCTCCGCGCACGGGTGAAAGCCAGACCCTCGAACTGCCTCTCGCGAAAAAGAAGCGTCCAGGGGCCGCGCTCGCCGCAGGCGAACGGACTCGTGACCACCGGCGACAGACTAGTCGCCGGCTTCAGCACCGAGGCTCTCCCACCATAGAGTCACCCCTTTGTGCTCGGCTCGTGCCAACGCGAAAGCCTACGCAGGCTTCGTTTTGTTCCGGGTCGCCCTTTACCCTGGGGCCTACCAACGGGGAACTGGTCGAACCACCATATCCGTTGCCGCTGTGTGTGGAGCGCGGGTCTCCAGTGGCGGTCATAGTCAGTCAAGTGCCCATGGAGGGCGCATGCACGGCTCCGCTCAGGCCCGCGCACCCGACCGGGCCATGCAACCGGCCACCGGAGATTCCGCCGTGAGCCCCGCACAGCGGGGTTATACGGATGTAGAGAGGTCCCTCTATGCTCGACGTAGTGCTCAAGCGCTTCGAGTCACCAGATGAGACGCGCGTTTTCGCCAAGGGTCGCTTCGAGGTCATCCGGATCGGCGGCATGACGGTCGGGCGCGCCACCTACGAGCCGGGGTGGCGCTGGTCCGTCCACGTAGGGTCGTCGACCGGACAAGCCAAGTGCGAGGTCGAGCACGTGGGACTCGTCGTATCCGGATGCGCGACAGCCGCCATGCGCGACGGCCGGGTGATCGAGATGCGCGCGGGTGACGTCTTCTACATCGGGCCGGGGCACGACAGCTGGGTCGTCGGTAATGAACCTTACGTGTCGCTCCACTTCATGGGGGCGGAGGCGTACGCGAACGCCAAGAAGTAAGCGCTCTCCTCGCGCACACTCGCTCGCGAAAGACGAAGGGCCGTGGCTGCGGTCAATCGCGCCACGGCCCTCCTGGGGCACCTAGCCCCCGCCATGCGCCTTTTCGGACCTAGAAGAGGTTTTCCTCTCGGAGAACTCTCGGCCGGGCGTTGGCTTAAATAGTGTGTGCCCCGCTACAGAAAATAGCGAGTGCCCTCTGTGGGGCCCCGTAAACAAATTACACCCAAGAAGGGAGCCGCCTTGGCCATCCCACTCAGTGCGAAAGCGTCGAGAGCGCTCCACCGCCTTCA
>Ga0335078_10006332_pt1 | contig 17531 bp, 19 predicted proteins | sample Lox_Sample_32_FD_206711 | JGI IMG/M metagenome (GOLD analysis project Ga0335078, IMG submission 206711) | Soil microbial communities from Loxahatchee National Wildlife Refuge, Florida, United States - Lox_Sample_3.2 | ecosystem: Environmental > Terrestrial > Soil > Wetlands | place: USA... | reverse complement strand
GCCGCAGGTGAACAACAGGATCTTCCGCGGCGAGGACATGCCGAGCAGGTGCTTTACCAGGTCGTGGCTGGCTCCGGCCCCGTCGACGCGGACCAGGATCCTCCGCCGGAACCGGGCGGGGACCTGCTGGATGCCGTCGTCCAGCACATCCCGGTGATCGGTGAAGGTATTCGAGCCGGCGTTGCCGGGGCGCAGCAGCATGGCCAGGGACTCGCGCGTGTTCATGCACCACGCCGCCAGCGGGTGGAAGCCGTAGCCCTTCTTCCAGGCCGGCGCCGCTCCTTCCTTGTCGGAGCGGGCGGTGACCAGCGTGCCGTCCATGTCGATGACGATCCAGCCGGCCAGGGTCTTCCCGGCGATGACCAGCCACGGGAACCCGGCCGGGGTCGCCTCGATGAGTTCCCGCACGTGGGCGCGGGCTTTCGCGCGGGCTTTCGCGATCCGCCCCAGCATCGCGGTACTGCCGGCCAGGTACAGGGCCCGCCGGATCGCCGGGCCCGCTCGGCGCGTCCACCAGCACGGGAGAAAGGTGCGCCAGCACCGCGATGTCGCTCATGCTGGTGGCGCCCAGCGCGATCGCCACCGCCATCGACACCAGTGCGGCACCGCGGCCGAAAAAGGGCGTTTTCCCCGCGCGCTTCAGTGCCGTTCCGAGCCAGCCGGTCAGTCCTGCCTGGTCAGCGGACTTGCGGAGCAGGATCGCGCCGGCGTGGCCGACCAGGCCCGTCCCGCCGCCGGTGACCGTCAGGGCATGGTCCCACCCGTTATGCTGCAGACGAAGAGCGCTCCAGTTCCCGGAAATTACTTGGTGTGGTAACCCGTAATCTCCCAGAACCAGGGCGCTCTTCGCCTTTAGAACCCGCGTTCCCGCGCCGCCGGGCCTCCGCACCCGCCGGGTGCGCCACCACAGCACCCGCCACCAGGGATAAAGCCGAAAAACCCCAGCTCACAGCCACGCCGAAATCAGCGGGCCCTAATTCAGCCACTCGTGTTGAATGCCGGAGGCTGGGGCGGCAGAGGTCTCCAGGGTCAACGGCACACCGAAGGCGTGTCCCGCGTCAGCCGGACGCGGAGCACCGTTGAGGCTGGAGTGGCCGCCCCGGACAGTGCGCGGCGTTCCGCCCTCATGCCGATGACCTTTTCGGCAATGGCGCAAATCGCGCGTGCATGACGGGCGGGTTCTCGCGGCCGGGCGCGGCGCCGGGCAGATACGGCGGGCACCGCATGCGGCCGGTCGCCGGGGGCCGCCGGGCGCGGCAGCTCGGCGCGCCGTAGGGCTCCCGCCCGGAGGGCGCGACGAAAGCTGCCGCACCGCTTACGGCGCGCCCCGCTCTGACCCCGGCCGCCTACGGTGGGCCACTCTGGCCGCTCATCCCTCCACGGTTTGGCCGCACCCGTCTCTCGCGTTCACGTCCAGGCCGTCAGGCCTGGCGCGCCGACGGTGCGCCCTTGAATATCGAAGAGAAATTTGTAACAGCTAAAGGGGACGTTACCTGTCCGACTCCGACTGATCGTTGACGCAGTGGCTTCACCTGATGCTTGACACCGCCCGCCTGGGCATGCCCCGTCGTGATGTTGTTCGCGGCGGAGGGTGGCCGGGCCATGCTCGTGGAGTTGAGCGTCATGGAGCAGCGCTATCACGCAGTCATGGAAGTCGTCTCTGGATCTCCGGTTACCGAGGTGGCCCGCCGGTACGGGGTGTCCCGCCAGGCGGTGCATGGCTGGCTGGGCCGGTATGAGCGGGAAGGGCTGGCGGGGCTGGCTGACCATTCGCACCGCCCTGCTCATCAGCCCCGGCAGCTGGACGCGCAGATCGAGGCGCTGATCTGCCGGATGCGCGGGTCGCATCCGCGGTGGGGGCCGCGGCGGCTGCTGTTCGAGCTGGGCAAGGCGAAGGTGGCCCCGGTGCCGTCCCGGTCGACCATCTACCGGGTGCTGGTCCGCCATGGCCTGGTGCCCGCCCGGAAGCGGAAGCGCCGCCGTCAGGACTATAAGCGCTGGCAGCGGGAGGAGCCGATGCAGCTGTGGCAGCTCGATGTCACCGGATCGGTGTTCCTGGCCGATGGCACGGAGCTGAAGCTGATCTCCGGGATCGACGATCATTCCCGGTTCTGCGTGATCGCCACCGTGGTGCGGCGGGCCACCGCCCGCGCCATCTGCCGGGCATTCCTTGCCGCCATGCGGACCTACGGCATACCCGATGAAGTCCTGACGGACAACGGCAAGCAGTTCACCGGCCGGTTCGGCAAGCCCCGCCCGGCCGAGGTGCTGTTCGAGCGGATCTGCCGCAAGAACGGCATCCGCCAGCTGCTGACCAAGCCGTACTCGCCGACCACCACCGGGAAGGTGGAACGCTGGCATCAGACCCTGCAAACCGATTTCCTGAATGACGCCGGGCCGTTCGCCGTGATCGCCGCCGCCCAGGCCGCCGTCGATGCCTGGCGCCAGGAGTACAACACGGACCGGCCGCACCAGCCGCTGGACATGGCCACCCCGGCGGAGCGGTTCCGGGCCTCAGCCGACAACGACGATGACCTGCCGCTGTGGGCGCCCGCCGACCTGCAGCCCATCCCCTGCCCGGCCCCCGGATCTGCGGACACGCCGGCAACCGCAGAGCCGGTGAGCTGGCCGGACGCGATCGAGGTCGACCGGGTCGTCCCGGCGTCAGGGAACATGGCCGTCGGCCCGCAGCAGTTCTGGCTCGGTGCCGCCCGCGCCGGGCAGCAGGTCACCTTCTGGATCGATACCGCCACCGTGCACTTGAGCAGCGGCGGGTGGCGGATCAAGACCGTGCCGTCCCGGCTGGCCGACGTGGACCTGGCCCGGCTGCGCATGTCCGGGGCCCGCCCGGCCGGTCCGCCGCCCGCCGGACCGGCCCCCGGCGCGCTGGCCGCCAGCAACTGCGTGGAAGTCGACCGGCTGGTCACGGCCAGCGGCGGGATCACGCTGGGCAACCAGCTCATCCTGGTCGGCTCCCCGCTGGCCGGGCAGCGCGCCCGGATCCGCCTCGATGGCCAGCTGATGCACGTGATTACCCAGGACGGCGTGCTGTGGCGGACCCTGCCCTGCCCCATCCCGCCCGGCCAGCGGCACCGGCTGCAAGGAGTCCGGCTGGCCGGGCCCGCCCCGCTGCCGCCTCCGGCTACCGCCGTGCAGCGGCGGGTCTCCTCCCGGGGCGGCATCCAGGTCGCCCGCCAGCGCATCCAGGTCGGCATGACCCACGCGGGCAAGACCGTCACCGTCTTGTCCGAGGACACCAGCTTCCGGCTGGTCATCGGCGCGGAGACCGTCCGCGTCGTGCCTCGCACCACCAGCCGGGAAATCGGCCGTTACAAGGCCTACGCGACTCGCAACCGCCCAGCTGATCCCGCACCTGCCGCGAAGGAGGCAACCCCATGCCCGACCTGAGACTAGATGCTGGGGACGCGGCCGAGCTCGCCGAGCTGCTGCAGTTCCTGGCCGGCTGGCTGGCCCGCGACCCCGGTCGTCTCGGCGCCTCCCCGGAGGACTTCGCCGGTAATCCCCGCATACAACCTCGGCCTGCTGCGCCAGGACCTGGACCGGTTCACCTTCCTGCCCGGCGGCGACGACGGCGAATCCCTGTTCGGCCCCGGCACGGCAGAGCCAGGCCCATGACCATGACCAGCCCGCTGCGCGGGCCCCAAGAGCCCAGAAGGAGGCGGCTTCGCCGCCGCTCATCTCCCTGGCGCGCCGCGCAGGGTACGGGGCCGCCCCTCCGGCCTCCAGGGTGCTGCGCATCGCGCTGCGCGCGACAGCCCTGCGGGCTGCCCTGGACCCCGGAGACCGCTGCGGCCCCTGGGACCAGGAAGAGCCGGCAGGCCCAGGCCTGCCCCGCGCTGCGCGCGGCGCGCAACCCCCCGCGGTAGCGGGCGTGGGCAAGCACCCGGACCCGAAGGAAACAGATGAACTGGCGTTCGATACTCAGAAGGCGGAAAATAACAGGTATCACAGCCAGGCCCTAGAAAGCGTCAAGCATCACCTGAGGCCGAACCGTCAACGATCAGTTGGATCTAGGCACGCATTGAGGCTAGACACCCATTGGGGCTGCGTCTCCTGCGCGATCCATGCAAGGTAGTCCGGGTTGCCGTCGATGATCGGCCGCGCTGATACGCCGGGTACCTGGTAGGGGTGCTCCTGCTTCGTCCGTTCCACAATCTCAGCGACGCGGCTGCGGCTGGTGTGCATCGACGCCCGGCCCATCCGGCACGGCGACGGCCTGCCCGGCACCGGCCAGGCGCTATCGGTCCCGGCGGTGGCCAACTACATCGCCAAGTACGCCACCAAGTCCCTGACCGTGCCCGGACTGCCGGACGTGCGCATCCGCACCGACTTCGACCTGCGCTCTCTGCGCTGCCCCGCGCATTTACAGCGGATGATCGCCACCGCCTGGCAGCTCGGCTCCCGGCACGCGACCGGCGATCCGCGGTTCCGCCGATGGGCGCACATGCTCGGCTGCGGCGGCCACTTCCTCACCAAATCCCGCCGCTACTCCGTCACCTTCGGCCAGCTCCGGGCCGCCCGCACCGCCCACCGCCGTGCCCAGCGCTGGCCGGACGGCGAACGTGACCCCTGGGGACGGCCCCTCGATGAGCGCGTGGTCCTGGTCCTCGCCAACTGGAGCTACGCCGGAACCGGCTACAGTGCCCTCTCCCCTGGTGCTGAGCTTGCGCTGACGTCGGCCGACATGGCGCGTGGCCGCTAGCCGGACCGGCGGTTTGTCGTCAATCCGCTCTTGACACCCGAACGAGCCAAAGGAAGGAGGCGAACACACACTACGCAGCCTGATATCCAGGCACGACGCGCCGTTGCCGCGTCCACTTCATCCACCACGGCCCCAGCCCGCCCACATCGGGATGGTGGCCTATGACCGACAGGACCAGTCAGCTCCTCACTGTGGCCGAGGTCGCCGAATGGCTGCGCGTCGAACCACGGTATGTCTACCGGCTCGCCAGCTCCGGTGAGCTTCTCCGCGTCTACATCGGCCGGTACGTCCGCATCCCCGCCATCTCCGTCGAGGCATACATTGACGCGCACACCGTCGAGCCGGTCAAGCCCGTCCGGGCTCGTCGCCCTGGTCCTCGTCACCGTAATCTCAAGGCGGTGCCCGATGCCGAACGATAAGGGCCGTCAGCGCCGGTTCGGCACGATTCGCCTTCTTCCCTCGGGTCGCTACCAGGCCCGTTACCCTGGTCCCGATGGTGTGCGCCGTGCGGCTGACGACACGTTCATCACGAAGACGGAGGCTCGGGACTGGCTGACGCTCAAAGAGGCCGAGATACTCGAAGGCGACTGGATCGACCCTGAAGCGGCTGAAGTGCTCGTCTCCGACTACGCCGCGACGTGGATCGATGAGCGTCCGGGCCTGCGCCCTAAGACGGTCCTGATCTACCGGGGTCTACTCCGCTCGCACATCGCGCCGCACTTCGAGCACGTCACCGTTGGTGCGGTCACCGTGGCGCGCATCCGTCGCTGGCGTAAGAAACTGCTCGACTCCGGCGTGAGCGATGTCACCGCAGCTAAGGCCTACCGGCTGCTCCGCGCCGTCTTCAACACCGCGCTCGATGACGGGCTGATCCGCCGTAATCCGTGCCGTATCAAGGGCGCGGCCAAAGAGCACTCGCCAGGGCGGCCGGTCCTGACCGTGGCGCAGGTCTACGCCCTGGCCGATGCGGTCGGGCTCCGCTACCGGGCGTTGATCCTGCTGGCTGCGTTCACTAGCCTTCGCTGGGCCGAACTCGCTGCGCTTACTCCGTCAGACATCGACCTGGACGCCTTGACCGTCCGTGTGACTCGCCAGCTCTACTATCACGAGGCTGGTTACTCGTTCCGTCCGCCGAAGTCCCGGGCTGGCGTGCGCGTTGTTGCCTTCCCTGAGCTGATCGCTCCCGACGTGCGTAAGCACCTGGAATGGCTTGCCGCCTCGGCACCGCTCGTCTTCGCAGCTCGACCGGCTCGCCGCTCGCGCACTCGAATTTCCGCCGCCGCGTCTGGCTGCCCGCGCTGGCCGCTGCTGGCCTGGAGGGCGTTCATCTTCACGACCTGAGGCACACGGGTAACCAGTTGACCGCCAACGCAGGCGCGAACCCCATGGAACTCATGGTCAGGATGGGACACGACAGTGAACGCGCCGCGCTCGTCTACCTGCACTCGACAGGCGCACGTCAGCGCACCCTGGCCGACGCGGTGGGCAAGGCTGCGAGTGCTGAACTCGCCAAGCCCAAGCCCCGCAAGACGGCGAAGCCATCGGGCACGCGGAGGGCACGAACTCGCCGTGCGACCGGCGAGGATGGCAAATGACCAGCGCCCCGAGAAGGATTCGAACCTTCGGCCTACCGCTTAGGAGGAGGTCGCTCTATCCCCTGAGCTATCGGGGCCAGTGCCGGGCACGGCGCCGGCGGCACGACGGCGGCCGCGGCGGGCACGGCGCCGGGCCAAGCTTAACCGGTCCCCGCCGGATCGGCGATCAGACGACCGGGCATCGTAGGCTGGGGGGCCACCGGCCCGGCGGGAGGAGTGTGGCACGGTGCAGGTGCGCGACGTGATGGCCGAGGCGACGATCACCGAGACGCCCGCCGACACGCTCCGCCCCGCCGCCGAGCGGATGCGGCGGGAGCAGACGGGTTCGCTGCTCAGCACCGCGGATGGGCGGCTGACCGGGATCATCACCGAGCGGGACGTGCTGCGGGCGGTTGCGCTCGGCGCGGACCCGGACCGGGCGACCATCGACGAGGCGATGACCATCGACGTGTACACGGTCCCGCCGGACATGCCGCTGCACGTGGCCGCGCGGGAGATGGCCGCGCGCTGGATCCGGCACCCGCCGGTGGTGGAGAGCGGGCGCCTGCTCGGCGTGGTGAGCATGCGCGACATCACCGGGGTGTTCGGCGCACTGGGCGCCGGGACGGCGAGATCGACGTCGAGCACGAGTTCGACCAGCTTGTCCGCAGGCGGCGGCTGGCCCGGATCGAGCGCGGTGACCTGGCCTAGCCGGGCAGCTCGAACGGCAGCGGCAGGCCGTCCAGCGCCCGCGCGCAGACGTCGTCGGGCTGCGCGGCGGGCAGGGCGGCGATGAGCGCCGCGACCAGATCGCGGAGCCGGGCCACATTGGCCGCGAACACCTCGAAGACCTCTGCCTGGGTGACGCCCGCGCCGGCCTCGATGCCCGCGTCCAGGTCGGTGACCAGGGCCAGCGGGATGTAGCAGAGCGCCAGCTCACGCGCGAGCACGGCCTCCGGGTGTCCCGTCATGCCGACCAGCGTCCAGCCCTGGGCGGCAAACCACCGCGATTCCGCGCGGGTGGAGAAACGCTGTCCCTCGATGACGACAAGGGTGCCGGACGGCACTGGCGCCCAGCCCGCCCGCCCGGCCGCCGCGATCGCCGCATCGCGCCCGGACGCGCAGTACGGGTCGGCGAACGTGACGTGCACGCCGCCCTCGTTGAAGTAGGTCTGGGTGCGGTTGCGGGTCCGGTCCACGAGCTGGTCGGGGACGACGAGAGTGCCCGGGCCGAACGAGGCCGTCAGCGAGCCCACCGCGCTGGGGGCGATGACCTGGCGGACACCGAGAGAGCGCAGCGCCCACAGGTTGGCCTGGTACGGGATGCGATGCGGCGGGAGACGGTGTCCCCGCCCGTGGCGCGGCAGGAAGGCGACGCGCCGGCCGGCCACCTCGCCGACGGTGATCGGGTCGCTCGGCGGTCCGTACGGGGTGTCCATCGTGATTTCTTCGGCGGCATCCAGGAACTCGTAGAAGCCGGAGCCCCCGATGACCCCGATGCCGGCGACCGAGGCCATGAACCTCAGGCGACCTTCTCGCCGGCGGCGGGCTTGACCGTCGAGGATGATCCGCTGGAGGAGGCCGCGGTGGGCTTGCTGTCACTGGTGCGGCTGGAGGTGCCCTTCGCGGACCCGGCATCGGCCGGGCTGGACTCGCCGGCCTTGGCGTCCTTGGTCCCGTTGAGCGAACCGCGGCCGGAACGGCTGTCGGTGCGGTAGAAGCCGGATCCCTTGAACACGATGCCGACGGGAGAGAAGACCTTACGCAGCCGCCCTGCACAGGCCGGGCACTCGGTCAGCGGGTCATCGCTGAACCTCTGCACGATCTCAAGCGGCTCGCCGCACTCCGTGCAGGCGTACTGGTAGGTGGGCACAGGATCTCCCTCCGGGCGAGGCTGGCACCAGGCGGACCGGCGGCACAATATGCTCGCGCCGCGCGATGCTAGCACTCATGCGGTCCGAGTGCTAATGGTAGCGCACCCGCATAACGTCCTCGGAAGGCTCTCAATTCCCGCGGCTGGCCGGGCCACCATGGAGACCGGCCGGTCGTGCGGCTCGGCAGGCACCTCATCGAGCAGCTCGTCGTCGTTCAGCAGCGCGATGACCGGAACCCGGGGGCCGACCCGGGCCAGCGCGCGGTCATAGCTGCCGCCACCGCGGCCCAGCCGGTTCCCGTGGGCGTCGACGGCCAGCGCGGGCACCACGACGAGGGCCGCCCTGGCGATCGCATCCACGCCCCGGGCTGGCTCGGACGGCTCCAGCAGGCCCCGGGGCCCCGGCACGAGTGAGCCGGGACCTTCGTAGGAGGCCCAGTCGAGGTCTCCGCCGGGACGCAGCAGTGGCAGGATCACGTAGGTACCGCGCTTCCACAGCCCGAAAATCAGGCCGCGGGTATCGGGCTCTGTGCCCACGGAACAGTAGGCGGCCACCGTGCCCGCCATCTGCGCCTGCGGCAGCGACAGCACATGGTCGCGGAGGAGGCGCCCGGCGGCCTGGCGCTGCTCGCCGGGCTGATCCGCGCGCACGGCGAGCAGCCGCGCCCGCAGCATCGCCTTGCTGGCCGCTACCCTGGCAGATGTGCCCGGCGACCCGCCGGTGGGCTCCCCGCTCGGACCAGGCTCGTGCACGTATGCCTCCGCAAACTCGTTAGGGTTTCCAGCATGGCCGATATTTCTGCCGTCACGAAGGCTGTCGTCCCGGCGGCGGGCCTCGGAACCAGGTTTCTGCCCGCCACGAAGGCGACGCCGAAAGAGATGCTCCCCATCGTTGACAAGCCGGCGATTCAGTTCGTCGTCGAGGAAGCAGTATCCGCCGGCCTGGATGACGTGCTTCTCATCACCGGGCGCAGCAAGCGCTCGATAGAAGATCATTTTGATCGTGCCTATGAACTGGAAGAGGCGCTGGCCGCGAAGGACAACTCCGACGGGCTCGCCCAGGTGCTGGAATCCGCCGAGCTGGCCACCGTGCACTACGTCCGGCAGGGCGATCCGAAAGGCCTCGGGCACGCCGTTCTGTGCGCCGCGCGGCATGTCGGCAACCAGCCGTTCGCCGTGCTGCTCGGTGACGACCTGATCGACCCGCGGGATCCGCTGCTGACCCGGATGATCGAGGTACGCGAGCGGTTCGGCGGCAGCGTCGTCGCGCTGATGGAGGTCCCCCCGGAGCAGGTGTCGCTCTACGGCTGCGCCGCGATCGAGCCGACCGACGAAGACGACGTGGTGACGATCACCAACCTGGTGGAAAAGCCGGTTCCCGGCAGCGCACCGAGCCGGTGGATCATCATCGGCCGGTACGTCTGCGACCCCAAGGTGTTCGACATTCTCCGCCAGACGCCTCCGGGGCGCGGCGGCGAGATCCAGCTCACCGATGCGCTCAAGGTACTCGCGCACGACCCGGGCAACGGCGGCGTGTACGGGGTGCTGTTCCGCGGGCGGCGTTACGACACCGGGAACAAGCTTGACTACCTGCGGACCCTGGTGATGTTCGCGTCCGAGCGCCCGGACCTGGCCGAGGAGTTCGTCCCCTGGCTGCGCCAGCACCTGGAATCGCTGCCGTGACCGCCCAGGTCGGTCACCATCATCACCATGTGGACGCGAAGGACCTGACCAGCGTCGAGGCGCACCTCGCGGACATCACCGGCAGCATCAGCCCGCTGCCGCCGACCCGGCTCGGCATCGCCGAGGCCGAGGGATGCGTGCTGGCGGAGGACATCACCGCGAGCCGCCCGCTGCCGCCGTTCGACAACTCGGCCATGGACGGGTATGCGCTCGCCGCCGCCGATATCGCCGGGGCAGCCCCGGACTCCCCGATAACCTTGCAGGTCACCGGGGAGGTGGCGGCCGGCGACAGCGGCGCCTGCGCGGTCACACCCGGCACCTGCATGCGGATCACCACCGGGGCCAAGCTGCCGGGCGGCGCGGACGCGGTCGTTCCCGTCGAAGACACCGACGGCGGCCTCGCCCGGGTGATGATCCGCCGCGCCGCGGCCCCCGGCAACGCGATCCGCCTCAGCGGCGGCGACGCCCGCCAGGGTGAGGTGCTGCTCACCCGCGGCACCCGGCTCGGCCCCATGCAGATCGCCGTGCTCGCCGCGGCCGGCCGGGCCTGGGCCGAGGTCTTTCCCCGGCCCCGCGTCGTGGTGATCTCGACCGGTGACGAGCTCAGCGAGCCCGGCCAGGCGCTGGCGCCGGGCCGGATCTGGGATTCCAACAGCTTCATGCTCGCCGCGGCGGCACGGGAGGCCGGCTGCCTGGCCTTCCGGGCCGGCCCGGTGCCGGACGACCCGGTCGGGATGCTGCCCGCGATCGAGGACCAGCTGCTCCGCGCGGACCTGCTGGTGACCAGCGGCGGGGTCAGCATGGGCGGCGAGCACGATGCGGTCAAGAGCGCGCTCAGCCGCCTCGGCACGATTCAGTTCCGCAAGGTCGCGATGCAGCCCGGCATGCCGCAGGGCTTCGGGACCATCGGCGAGGACCACATCCCGGTCTTCACGCTGCCCGGCAACCCGGTCAGCGCGTACGTGTCGTTCCAGGTGTTCGTGCTGGCCGCGCTGGGCGCCCTGCAAGGGCAGCCGGACCGCCGGCTTCCTGCGGTGCACGCGATCCTGAGCGGGCCGGCGACGTCACCGGCCGGCCGCCGGTCCTTCCTGCGCGGCGTGCTGGACCGGGCCGGCGGCACGGTCGCCCCACTGTCCGGCCAGGGTTCCCATCAGGTCGCCACGCTCGGTCGCGCCAACGCGCTGATCATCGTCCCGGAAACGGTTACCGCGCTGACGGCCGGAGACGACGCCGAGGTCCTGATCCTGCCATGAGCACCAAGCTGACCCACGTCGACGAGGCCGGGCGGGCCCGCATGGTCGACGTCTCGGGCAAGGATGTGACGGCCCGGACGGCGCGGGCATCCGGGCGGGTGCTGCTGTCCGAGGCGGCCGTCGCGGCGCTGCGGTCGGGGCAGGTGCCCAAGGGCGACGCGCTGGCGGTCGCGCGGATCGCGGGCATCCAGGGCGCGAAGAAGACCCCGGACCTGATCCCGCTGTGCCACCCGATCGGGCTGCACGGCGTCACCGTGGACCTGACCGTGGCCGGCGACGGGGTGGACATCACGGCCACCGCCCGCACCGCCGACCGCACCGGCGTGGAGATGGAGGCCCTGACGTCGGTGAGCGTCGCCGCGCTTGCGCTCATCGACATGATCAAGGCCATCGACCCGGCCGCGGTGATCACCAACGTGCGGGTCGAGGAGAAGACCGGCGGGAAGAGCGGGCCGTGGCGCCGCCCCTGACCGCCGCACCGGGGCTTCCCCCGCCGGACGGACCCGCCTGCACCGTCCTCCCAGCGGCGACGCCGGGCGAGCCGGTCACAGCAAGGGAGCAGTGATGCGGGCGCTCGCGGTCACCGTGTCCAACCGGGCCGCCGCCGGGATCTACCCGGACCGATCCGGGCCCGTCCTGGTCGACCTGCTGCGCCGTGCCGGGTGCGATGTGGTGGACGGGCCGCTGGTCATCCCGGACGGTGATCCCGTCGAGGAGGCGCTGCGCGACTCGGTGGCGGCCGGTTACGACATCGTGGTGACGACCGGCGGCACCGGCCTGACCCCGGGCGACCAGACACCGGAGATGACTCGGCGGCTGCTGGACCGGGAGATACCGGGGATCGCCGAGGCGATCCGGACAGCCGGCGCCGCCGCGGGCGTGCCGGCCGCGATCTTGTCCCGCGGGCTATCCGGGCTGGCCGGGCACACGCTCATCGTTAACCTGCCCGGCTCGACCGGGGGCGTCAAGGACGGGATGGCGGTGCTGACCCGCGTCCTGGAGCACGCCGTCGATCAGGTCCACGGCGGCGACCACCGGCCGACGGAGGCGACAGGCGACCGCCCACCCCGGGCCGCCAGCGGTTAGCCTGGTGGTCACGGCGCATTTAGATGACGCCCAGGCACCTTCCAGGGAATGATTGATCCGTGGGACGAATGCGCGGCTGGCCCGTTACCTTGCGGGAGCCACGGCTGCTGGACCAGCCGGTCGCCCTGCGTCCCGTGCGGGTCAGGGACGCGCGCACCTGGCGAGAGATTCGTGTGCGGAACGCGCCATGGCTGCGGCCATGGGAGCCGACGAACCCCGAGACGCCGCTGTACCGCTCCAGCCTGAGTCCCTACGTGAGCATGGTCCGGGCCATGCGCCGGGAGGCGCGCCTCGGCCAGGCACTGCCCTGGGTCGTTACGTTCGGTGATGAATTCGCTGGTCAGCTCACGGTCGGCAGCATCGTCTGGGGCTCGGCCCGCTCCGGCCAGGTTGGTTACTGGATCGACGAAAAGTTCGCCGGGCGCGGCATCATCCCCACCGCGCTAGCCCTGGCGATCGACCACAGCTTCCGGGTCGTCGGGCTGCACCGGCTGGAGGCCAGCATCCGGCCGGAGAACCACGCGAGCCGCCGGGTGGTGGAAAAACTGGGCTTCCGCGACGAGGGCCTGCGACGTCGCCAGCTGCACATCGACGGCGCCTGGCGGGACCACCTGTGTTACGCGCTCACCACCGAGGAGATACCCGACCGCCTGATGACCCGCTGGCGCGCCGCGGTGCTCGCGGCTAGGTCCGGGACGGCCGCGGGCGCCAAGGCCCGCGGCTTCCCGCCCGGGCCTGAGGGACGCTCAGCAGCGGCTCAGTAGCGATCGGCCGGCGGCGGTTTGATGCGGCTGATGTAGGCGATATTAATGGCGACGATGCCGATCCAGACGGTTAGCAGCCCCCAGAACCCGGTCGGATGCGTCCCGGCCGCTACGGCGAGTGCGGTCAGCGGGATGCCGAGCAGCATCGAGGCCAGCGCGAAGAAGGCAGGGCCGCGGGGCCGCCGCTCGCGCCGCCGCCCGCCGCTGTACAGGGCCATCCGGGCGTCGACGCGCGCGTCGATCTCCCGGTCGACCTTGGCCAGGAATGATTCGATCACCGCGTTTTGATATTCGGGCGGGAGCTCGCGGTGCGTCTCCGCGGCGGCCCGGATTTCGTCCGCCGATAGCGCCGAGGTGTTCATGTGCCAGATCTATCGCAGCGCGGCCGGCCGGCACACGGGGGTTAACCCCCAAACTGCGGCGGCAGTTTCCGTCCGTTTCGATATCCCGCGACACACCGGGCGCAATCCTCGTCAGCGCAGTGTCCAGCATTTACGCTGCGTCACGTGGACGGCTTCATGCCGCTATCCGTTATATGCCCCCGGCCCGCTTCCGCCCCGGGGGCGCCCCGGGATCTGTCCCGATCGTGCGGGCGGCTACCGCCCGCCTGGTAACTGACCGCGCCGAGGGAGGGATCGTGAGCAGCGCGATCCTGTACGTCGCCATCGTGGTGATCTGGATGAGCGTGCTCGTCCCCCGGTGGATCCGGCATGAGCACGCGCGGGACGGGCATCTGCGGCTGCGCCGGTTCTCCCGTCGCAGCGCGCGTCGGCCGACGACGCGCGCGGGGGCGCCGCCCGGCGTCAGCAGTGATCTTCCTCACTCTTCGCCGCCACGGTATGGCAGTTGGTACGTTCCTGCTCTCGTGAGCGGGAACATCGATGACATGGCACACCCATCTGAGACGGACGCGGCGCCCCTGCAGGTCCGATCGTATGGATGGTCGGCCGAGGAGTACCTGCACCAGGCACGCAAGAGCCGGCGCGACGCACGCAGCGGGACGCGCGCGGGGGGGCAGCCCGGCAGCGCGCCGCACGGCGGCCGCGACGGGCACCGGCGCCACGACGCGAGCGCACCGCGCCGCCCGCACGACGGCGAACCGGCCGCCACTCACGCCACATCAGGCCGTCCAGGCCCGCGGGCCCCGCGCCCGGAGCGTCGGGCGCGGATGATCCGCGCGCGCCGCCGCATGCTGGGGATTCTTACCGCCCTCACCGTCGCCGCAGCGGCGCTGACCGGCGTGGAGCCGATGGCCTGGTGGGTTCCCGTCGCGCCGGTCGTCCTGCTGGCCGGGTTCCTGCTGCTGCTCCGGGAGGCCGCACGCGCCGACGGCGAGGCGCGCGTGCGCCACGCCCGGGCGATCGCCGCCGCGCAGCAGCCAGCCGCGCCGTCCACGCACCCGGCCGACATGACCGCGGCGGCCCCGGACTGGACCGCGCCGGAGATCACGCCGCACGCCGAGGTCATCGACATCTCCGCACGGGTGGGCGACCAGCTCTACGACCAGTACGCCGACGCCAAGCTCCGCGCCGTCGGCAACTGACCCACTCTCCCGGGCCGTGCTCGCCGCGCCCGCCCCTGCACGCGGGCCGGCACCGGCCGAAGGTAACCTTACGTGCGCTGGCTTGGCGCGCGAACTGCAGCCGACCTTTGCTAGGCTGGCGGAGGTTCTCGGGGCTGTAGCGCAGTCCGGTAGCGCACCTCGTTCGCATCGAGGGGGTCAGGGGTTCAAATCCCCTCAGCTCCACCCTTGAACTAGCAGGTCAACGGCTTGCATAGGCCTCTTACCTCTCCCAGCTCCGCCTCCTGTGTCCGATTCTGGGAGCGAGATGGGAGCCGATCTTGGTTGAGGCCCCCCGCTGAGCAGTCAGAAGCGTATCGAGCGCGGGGACGATAGAACACGAGCTGAGCTGGGCTCGTTCGCGCAGCGAAGTCTCCCAGCGCTCTTGCAGCGCGGCGCGCAGCTCGGCTCGCATGGCGGGGCTCACGTGGCCGTAGACGCCGTGCATGCCGGGCATCTCGTGGCCCATCCGTTCGGTCTTCACCACCTCGGGAATGCCGTCCTCGTCCATCCAGGTCTGTAGGCCGTGACGTAGTCCGTGCGGGGTCAGCCCCCGCAACACGGGCAGCCATGAGGCCACGGCCAGGTCCTCGGCGGCCTCCTGCCCGGAGCCAGGGCAGGGACCGCCGCTGGGCCGGGCATGAGCGATCAGTGTGGCGTCCCTGCGGCGGGGCCATGCCCGGCCGCAGACCGCACAACGGCCGGTGCGTTCGTCACTGACCAGACGCACCATGCCGCGCCCGGCCGGTGGCGCGAAATTCTCACCCCGTGTAGCCGACGGCCAAGGAGTTACCGGCCGCCCCGGGAACATCTCGCAGTCGGTCACCAGGACCGGCGCGGCCGGGCGCGGGCTACTGCCCTTCCGTCCCGGATACCACCCGTCAGCGGCCGGGCGGAAGAAACGCTCACTGTAATTAGACCGGCGGAAGTGACCATTCCCCGGGCCGAGAAACACGTATTGCGCGCCCGGGCACCATGGCTGCTTATCGTTGCGGCAGTTGCAGACAAGACGGCCCGAACTGGCCAAATGGCCTGCGAGAATCTGGCCCAGGAAGGGCGGCAAGTCGGCGGAGCGCATCGAACCATCTTTTGGTGCCCCTTTGTAAAACTTGCCGTTCAGCTCGTACAGCTTCCAGTCGACATCCATTCGGTCGCCGTGCACACATTCCGGCGGCAGGCCGACAACTTCACTCCACCGGGTCCCGGTGTATGCGACTGTCAGGATCATCACAAAGTCCATGTCGCGGCCCGACAGGGCGGAGCATCGCTCAGCCATCAGCAGCGCTTGCAGCGGCGTAGCCCATGCCTTCTCGGCCCTCTCCCGGCGGGCGATTCGCCGTATCCCCTTCCGGCCTTTGCCGCGCTTACGCTCAGCCGGGTTGACCGGCAGGTGGCGGGGCACCGCGTCACCGAGCACAGTGATCAGCATTGACCGCGCGTCACCCGACGTGCGACGTGAATACCCGTTCCGCACTAGCCCCACTTCCCAGGTCGCTATTTCCTCCTTTGTAAGGGAGAAAAGAGACCGGTGACCAAATACCGGAAGAATGTGAACCTCGATGAGGTAACGATAGTTGTTTAGGGTGGTTGGCTCCAGGTCCAACGACGGATACCACTGGTTAACCCACTCGATGAGCGTTATCTGACCGGCACGAGGATCAACGTACGTGTGGTTGCGCATGGCAGCCTCTTGGTCGCGCCCGTAATCCTCAGCCGCCTTCCGGGTCCTAAAACCCGACTTGGAATCGAGCTTTCCGTCAGGTGTGTTCCAACGCGCCCGCCACAGGTTGCCACGCTTTTCCGCGTACGCCATGAGTCACGTCTCCTTTCGATGGCTGTCAAGCGGCCGGGCGGCGTCCGGCCATGGGCCGGGGACGAAGCGGGCTGACTGGCGAGTCGTTTAGGTGTGTGGTTGACCGCAGCTTGTGCGGGCGTGGCTCGGAACCGCCGGGGGAAGCAGGAACCGGCTGGTTCTCGTGCTGGGTGACGATCGCGGCCAGGTGGTCGGCGGTGAAGCGGTAGCTTCCGCCGAGCATGGTGAAGGGAATCTTGCGGGCGGCGGCTTGCCGCTCTAGCCAGCTCGGCTTGACGCGGAGGATCGTGGCGGCTTCGTCGAGCGTGTGGATGGCTAGGGTCATGCGGCGCCGCCGTCTATGCCGCGTAGGCGGGGGGTATCCGTCACATCCGTCACATCCTCGTTTTCGCAGGTCAGCTCGGTGACGGATGTTTGTCTGTGACGGATCGATGTGTCACAGGCTTTGATCCGTCCCGGGCCTGACCTGGGCGGGGACGCTTGTGACGGTTGTGACACGTCCCCTGCCCGGGGCGGGCAGTACCGCGCCCACGCGTCCGCGAAATCGGCCCGGTAGTAGCCGCGGGCTTGCCCGGTGGGCTCTCCGAACCGGATGGGCGTGGACCGGATGTGGAACTCCGCCAGCAGCGCGGCCAGCCGCTTGGGCGTGATGCCGGGGGGCGGTTCACACCACGGCGCTTCGGGGTCAGCGCGGAGCCGGGTTACCAGGGTCGTGCTAGGCAGTGCGTCAGCGGCCCCGAAAACGGTCCGGCAGTCGGCCAGCAGCTGGATACGGTCCGAGCCATCCGCGCTCTGGTCCTGGCAGTGTCACTCTGAAGTGGCTCCACCTTCTCCTTTGATTTGGCTCCACCTGGAGGCGGGCGGGGCGGTTTAGTTCTCCTCTGCTTTGGCCCCGGCCGTGGGACTGGTCTTGGCGACACGCTGGGCTGGTTGCGGGACATGTGGTGCGGCTGCGCGCATAGTGGTCACATTCTGTTGTTTCCCGCTCACGGGGGGCGGATGGGACGGGACAGGGTGGCCTTGTTCGCTGCGGTCCGGGAGGATCACCGGCGAGGGATGGGGATCCGGGCTATTGCCCGGAAGTACGGGGTGCACCGGCGGGCGGTGCGGGAGGCGCTGGCGTCGCCGGTGCCGGAGCCGCGCAAGGTGCCGGAGCGGGCGTCGCCGGCGCGGGACGCGGTGGCGCCGCTGATCGACGCGA
>Ga0335078_10006331_pt1 | contig 17533 bp, 10 predicted proteins | sample Lox_Sample_32_FD_206711 | JGI IMG/M metagenome (GOLD analysis project Ga0335078, IMG submission 206711) | Soil microbial communities from Loxahatchee National Wildlife Refuge, Florida, United States - Lox_Sample_3.2 | ecosystem: Environmental > Terrestrial > Soil > Wetlands | place: USA... | reverse complement strand
GAGATTCGCGACGACGCGATCGGCAACACCTTCGCCCGCTGGGTCGGGACAGATCCGCAAGCTCCCGTGATCGGAACCGGCTCCCACATTGATGCCATCCCCAATGCCGGCAAGTACGACGGCGTAGTCGGAGTCCTCGGCGGCCTCGAGGCCATCCGCGCACTGCAGCGCGTTGGATTCCGCCCCAAGCACTCGATCGAACTATTGATTTTCGCCACCGAAGAACCAACGCGCTTCGGCATCGGATGCCTGGGCAGCCGCCTGCTTGCGGGAACGATGTCGTGCGAAGCAGCCAGAAAACTGACTGACCACGAGGGCGCCACTGTTGACCAGGTGCGGCGAAACGCAGGCCTATCGGGCGAACTGGAGGACACCAAACTTCCGAACAGTTACTACAAGGCCTTCATCGAACTCCACATCGAACAAGGGCCCATCCTCGAACGCGAGGGCAAACCGCTCGGCATCGTTGAGAGAATCGCCGCGCCCGCAAGCCTGCACGTCACGATCGAAGGCTCAGGTGGCCACGCTGGCGGTGTTCTGATGCCCGACCGTCGAGACGCCCTATGCGCAGCCGCGGAACTCATCCTCGTTCTCGAAACCGTCGCGAAAACGAGCGGCGCCGTCGATACTGTCGCTACCGTCGGCATCTGTGACGTCTTTCCCGGCGCTGTCAACAGCATTCCCTCCCGCGTGCGTTTGAGCGTCGACATTCGCGATACAGACCTGAATCGTCGCGACCGTGTGGTGCGAACGCTCGACGCGGCCTGCAAGACGACATCCATGAAGCGCAAGGTAGACATTCAGCAGGAACTCTTGAACGCCGATGCGCCTGCCGCATCTGATCCAGCGATCATTGCCTCCCTCAGCCAAGCGTGCGCAAAGCACAACTTTTCTTTTTCGCCGATGACAAGCCGCGCCTATCACGACTCGCTCTTCATGTCGCGAATCGCCCCAGTTGCGATGTTGTTTATTCCCTCTAGAAACGGCTATAGTCACCGCCCCGATGAATACTCTTCCCCGGAAGGCATTGCGCGCGGCGCGCTGGTGCTGGCGGAAACTCTGGCGGCATTGGCGGAGTAGCTGTCTACGCTCGCAGAATCGTCTACGCTCATAGATCAGTGAGCATGCGGAATTGAATCCCTCCGCTCGCTCCAATGCTCGACGATATCTCGCACAACCTTGTCACCAATAGTCTGCGCCGCCTCCAGCGACGGCATGTATGCGGAATAATTCCCGGACACCATTTCTTTCAAACTCTCAGCAACACTCACTCCTGGACGCTCGCGATCATAGTTGCTGACGGTCCGAAGCACGAGAATACGCTGCGAATCCACACGCCCCGCATGGTTCAAAAAGGTCAGAGCCTGCATCGTCCCGGTGTCTTCCATCGCGGCGACCATGTAGTTCCCCTTGCCGCCCGTGTAGTAGCGTGTCCATTCATTCGCCCACTCATCGAGCTTCGAACCATGCCAGAAGGTCCCGGCCGAGAGCGTTGCTCCCCGCGTCACGAAAGGTGGTTTAAGCGCATTAGGAAATCCCGGAAACCTCGCACGTGATGCTCTCAGTTTCTCAGAATCTGCGAGCGGAGTGTACTCGGTAAGTTGAAATGCCCAAGTCACAAGATCCGAATTCAGCGTGTAGACTTCGCCATAGTCGACAGTCATCGGCTGTTCGTACGGAGTCCCTTTGCGCAGCGGAACGTATCCAGTCGGCCAATTCTCCGGAATTTGTCTTCCGTCGATCTCGAACGCTAAATCGCCGTCTACAACAAAATCCGCCCACACTGCCGAACCCAGCGAAACATCCGCCGGATCGCCCCCGCCAATTCCTGCGATAACCCAATAAGCTTTTGAAAGGTCGAATCGCGGATCGAGCCCCAGCGCCATCACCGACGCCGCAGCCTTCGCTGTCCCGACTCCCGTGAGCATTCCCAGTACGCCATCTTTGTTCATGCGCACATGGTGATATCCCGCGGGCAAATCAAAGACCCGATCGAGGTGCTCGCGCTCCACCCACAACTGATACTCTCCGGGCACATCACCGGTATCTTCGCCACGTTCAAACATCGTAACGACCACGACTTTCACGGGGATCGGCCTTGCAGGAGGGGTTGCCTGTCCGAACAGCAGATTTGCCAGAAGAAGAAAAAACAGCCCAAGGGCGAAGCCGGGCTTCATTGTGGCAAGCTCTGGCGGATCTTCGAGTATCCCGGCTTGATCGTCTTGTAGATCACGTCAATTCGCTGATGGTAAGGCAGAAACGCGCTCTTCATGGCGTTGATCGTAATCTTCTCGAAATCATCGAGCGTGAGCCCGAACGTTTCTGCTGCGGCCTCAAATTCTTTGGTCATCGTGGTATCGCTCATCAGCCGATTGTCGGTGTTGAGCGTAACGCGAAACTTCTCCTGGTAGAGAATCCTGAACGGATGCTGCTCGAGACTCGGAGTCGCCCCCGTGTGCACATTGCTGATCAGGCAAATCTCCAGCGGAATCCGCTTGTCGAGCACATATTGCGCAAGATCGCCAAGCTTGACGACCTTGCCGTCTGCCACCGCGATGTCGTCAATCAGCCGCGTGCCATGCCCAATGCGATGCGCCCCGCAGTACTGAATCGCCTGCCAGATCGACTCTTTTCCAAATCCTTCCCCGGCATGAATGGTGATATTGAAGTTCTCGCGCTGAATATAGTGAAACGCGTCCACGTGCTTCTTCGGCGGATATCCACCCTCCTCACCCGCCAGATCAAAACCGACCACGCCGCGCGGACGGAAGTCCACGGCCAACTCCGCCATCTCAAGCGAGACGTTCATATTCCGCATGGCACAAATGATCAGGCCGGACTGCAGACCAAAATCCTCGCGGCCCCGCGCCATCCCCTTCAGCACCGCAGCCACCACCTGCTGATGCGTCAACCCTTTCGTCGTGTGAAATAGCGGCGCAAACCGCGTCTCGTAATACACAACGCCATCGCGGCTCAGGTCCTCTGCCTGTTCGTAAGCGACGCGCTCCAGAGCCTCTTCTGTCTGCGTCACTGCAATGGTGTGCTTGAACCCCTCCAGATATTTTGCAAGGCTCCCCTGATTCGCTCCCTGGTGAAACCACTTCGCCAGCGCCCAGGGATCGTCTGTAGGAAGATCGGTATAGCCGCCCTCTTTCGCCAGATCGATCACAGTCTGCGGCCGCAGGACGCCATCCAGATGCTCGTGCAGAAGCACCTTGGGCAGAGAATGCAGCACACTTCCATCCAATTTCATCCCCAGATTCCTCTCCGTGGTTCAGCACCGGGATTGCACATCATATCCCACTCCGTCGCTCGCGTCAGTTGCAAGACACCAGGGCCGATCGAGTGTATTCTTGAAACTCTTGATTCATAAATCGCACTTCGTCGCCTCGGCGGGAAGTTGTTATAACCGCCACGAATGATTAGCAAGGTCCTCGCAAAATCTGGATTGTCGCTGGCGTTCCTTCTGCTGCTCCCTTGCGTTTCCATTCGTCCATCTGTTTCCGGACAGAATTCGTCTGGCGGTTCCCCCATTGAGTTCGAACTGAAGAAGATCCCTTTCGAACTCGAGAACGGCGTCACGCCGGCCAAGAACTTGCCGGAGACCATGCTCGGCGGCGTCGCCATCTTCGACTACAACGGCGACGGTCGCCCTGACATTTTCTTCACCAATGGGGCCAACGTCGCAACGTTGAAGAAAGACTCTCCCAAATTTCGCAACCGCCTTTTCCGCAACGACGGCAACGGAGCGTTCACCGACGTTACCGATGCTGCCGGCCTGGCCGGCGGTGGCTACGACATGGGAGTCGCCGTCGGCGACTACGACAACGACGGCCATCCCGACCTGTTTGTTGCCGGAGTGCACCACAGCACGCTCTACCACAACAATGGCGATGGCACGTTCACTGATGTCACCCTGAAATCCGGGCTCGACGCGTCCCTCAATCATCCCGACCCCGAGTTCGGCCCCTGGTGGGCGATCACCGCCGTCTGGGTCGATGTGAACAACGATGGACTCCTCGATTTATTCGTCGTCGACTACCTGCAGTGGAGCTACTATGCCGAACGTCGCTGCGAATTCGACCGCGTCGGCGACTACTGCCACCCGAAGTTCTTCAAGGGCCAGCCGAACCAGCTCTTCCTGAACAATGGCGATGGTACTTTTCGAAATGTCTCGAAAGAGTGGGGCCTGCGCGATCATGTCGGCAAAGGCATGGGAGTCGCCATGGCCGACTATGACCTCGATGGCCGTCCCGATCTCTTCGTCACCAATGATGCCTCTTACAACTCTCTATTTCACAATGTAGGAAACAAGTTCGAAGAAGTCGCGTTTGAAGCTGGCGTGGCCCTGACGGAGGATGGAAGTTTCATTTCTGGCATGGGGCTCGATTTTCGCGACTTCAACAACGATGGCTATCCCGACCTCGTCTTCGCGGCGCTCATCAGCCAGACCTTCCCCATATTCCAAAACACGGGTAAAGGAACGTTTCGCGAAATCACAACCGAAAGCGGCATGCGCGAAGCCAGCATCCAGATGTCGGGATACGGCGTCGGTCTATTCGACTTCGACAACGATGGATGGAAAGATCTCTTCGTGAGCGGCGGGCACGTCCAGTCTGTGCCTCTGCCCGGTCAGCCGATTGATCAATCCAACGCCGTCTTCCGCAACCCGGGGTACGAAGGAAGACGCGCGGGGAAATGGATCGCGCTCACCGATAAGGCTGGACTGACAGCTTCGCCGCCAGCGCGTCATCGTGGCTGCGCCTTCGGCGATCTGGACGGAGACGGGAAAATCGATGTCGTGGTCAGCGCGATCGGGAAAGAAGCCGAGATCTGGATGAATCGCAGCCCCCGATCCGGCCACTGGCTTGAAATCGCTTTACACGGTACGAAAAGCAATCGCGACGGGATTGGCGCTCGCATCAAAGTCGTCACGAAGAGCGGCGTCCAGTACAACCACATGACGACTAGTGTCGGTTATGCTTCGTCGAGCGATGGCCCCGTCCACTTCGGTCTTGGGCCCGAGCGCCGCGCGGAAGAGGTCGAGATTCGTTGGCCCTCGGGAACGGTGCAAACACTGCGGGGAGTGGCCGCCGATCGCGTTGTCGAAGTAAGTGAACCATCTCGGCGACCTTAGTGACTTCAGTCACAGTAATTCGTGATCCCATCCGTTGACTTATTGAGAGAAACCGGACTATTAATACAGACACTGTGGACACGGCGATTTGGCATGAGGGGGCATTACAAAACAAACTAAGCCGCCGCTTCGCGTAACTCATTCTTCCCCGCTTCTAACCCAATACTCTACTCTTGCCGGAGGAAGACTATGACTGCTGTTGAGTATTAAGCGTAAGAGCGTGCCCCTGCTCTCGCTTCTGCTTCTTTTCTCTCAAGCCCTTTCTCTCAATCGGGCTCAGGGTCGAACGGTGGAGTTACATATAAGTGGACCTACCAACAATTGGGGACATGCCCGGTTGGCAGTCCCGGTGGCACCCAGCAGGCGGTTTGGGAGTGGAATTACTACGACATCAACGTCGCAGGTGTACCCGGCAGCCCTGGCAATACCAGCGGCACAACCGCCTATATTATCTCGCCAGGGGGTGCATACTGTCCGCCTCCCGGCCCCACACCACCCCTAAACTTTCCCATCAACAACGGGATGGATGACATATACAGTCTGTTTGTCACCGCACTGACCGGAGGGCAGATTAGTCTGACGACCACCGGATCCGAAAACTTCTATCCTTCTCACGTGGTGGCATCGATACTCTATGAGCCGCCAGGAAACATGAGCACGCAAGGCTTCGCCGAGCAGGTCACATACGGCACGCAGACCAGCGTGGGAGGAAGCTTCTCAAGCAGCGGTTCGATTGGGTTTAATTTCTCGGAGGGGCCGCAAGGTGGGCAGATAAGTGAGGGCGGTCAATTCACATTTGGGGTTACTACGGGGAACAGTCAGACCGTGACTTGGGGCTGGAGCGAGGCTGCCACTTATACGAGTAAGACCCCTACGTACTGGGGCGACACTTCCAACGTGGAAAACCGCAACCTTGACACGTTTCTAATCTGGCTCAACCCCCAGGTGAATGTGAGCGGTACGAACTACATCCCGGGTGACTTTTATCTGACCTCGTCACCGATCTCTGGCATCACTAGCTTGGTTGCGGATGTTGTGATGGTACCCGCATTTATGATGGAGGCGCAGCCAGCGGGAGTGACACAATAGAATCCTACTGGTGTCGCAGGAGTCTCTGGAGTGAATGTTTACGATCTCGATCCGCAGGGACGAATCGATGACGCTGGCGGTACAACCTTCATGCCAGGCTTGGGCGCGAGCTGTAAGAACCAGGTCCTATATCAAGAACAACTGGCGTACGACATAGCCCACCCGGGCACTGCAAATGAGGGCCAATACTGCACGCAGACGAACCAGTGTGGATGCACCCCGGCTGATTTTGCAGACATCTTGGAAACCGATCCGCTGCTAAACTATAACTCGACGACGTATACCGCGAGCCCATACCCGCAAACAACCGATCCCCTGTCGCTGGATGTGGGCGTCCCGGGCAACCCTACGGCCTGCCAAGAGGCCTCGATCCCATACCTAGCCAACTGTCGGTACGTTGTGGTGCCTGTGTCCAGCGGAGTCACCACCCCCACCTCCCCGACCTTGACCGCAAACGGGGGCACGGGTTATTCGCAGTCGGACTCAACCACTTCTGCCTTGTCGACGAATGCTTCCATCAGTGAGGGCCTCAGCTTCACCCTAACCTTGCCGAGCTACTTTCCGCTGAAGGTCGGGGGCAGTTGGACGTGGACACAGAATGAGAGCACGGGGACGACGACCGGAAACTCGAACACGATGACTCTCAACTTCAACACCAACACTCCCACATGCGAGGAGCAGGTTGCTCTCTTCGAAGATACGATCTACCACACCTTCGTGTTTATGGTGCCGCAAGGAAATTACGGCTGCCCGTAGTGCGGCGACAACGAGGAGGGAGAACTGTGCGACCCACATCCATCCGGTACGCGCTGGCGGCAAGAGTGGCCGGGATTCTGGCCGTGTCTCTCATTCTGTCCGTCGTGGGCTGCGGACGCGGCTCTCCGCGGCCTCCGTCCGGGTGGGTCCTTATTCTCGCGCAGCCCACGAGTCAGATTGCGCCGATCGGAGGCGCGGCAACCTTCACGGTGTCGGCCGCTGGCCCGAATCTTACCTACCAGTGGAGCAAAAACGGAGCTCCGATTCCGGGGGCGACAGAACTTTCTTACATCACCCCTACCGTTTCGTTGGCAGATAGCGGAACGCAATACCAGGTCACGGTCACCTCCGACTCCCAAGTTTCGGAAACCAGCGCTGTCGCAACACTTACCGCAGGGCCGCGCGCACCCGCCACTGGCGATGTGCGCTACCTCTTGTGGCAGCAGGCCGGTCCGCGGAATGACAACGCCCCGATAGGTGCAGGACAGACGGACGCGAATATCACTAATGCTCTAGGGACGCCGTTGTCTTTAGGGGTTGGCTGCGGCGGCGAATGGCTTTTTAACTATCTAGTCGTGCCGACTTCGATGGACGGACAGTTCACAACGCATTATCAGTCGGAAAACACGCAAACCCAACAGTCCTGGCAGTCATACCTCGAATCCATCAACACCCCCAACACTGTCATTTTCTCTGCCGACCTTGAGTGTCAGTTCATGGCCGTTGCTTGCACCCAGGTCCAGTTGGGAACCTTCGATTACAAGCTTGAGGAACTCCCAGCCTCCGAAGTTGGCGCTGCGATTGCCAACGATGGAAGTGAGAGCCGCATCGTGACCGCCGTTATTTACGATAGCGCTTTGAATGAGTGGGCGCTGATCTCTTACGGCTGGCAGGGCGACACGACGACGCTTTACGAATCGCAGTCGGCGATTGTGCCCAGCACTCAGGTATGGAATGAAGCTGAAACTCTCGCCAACCAGGGTTACTTCATCAGTTCGGTCGGCGGACCCGACACGGACGGCTATCTAATGGTGGGAATGCGCGTGAAGGGTGACACCATGCCTCGTGCAATCCAGTACGGAAGCGGCAGCTACCAGAATTCTGTCACGCCTGACAATGCCTATTGGACAGCGGTTATGTACTACGGTGGGTTCCTTGTGGAGCAATAGCAAATCCGCTGAGATTGCCCTCCTCGTCCTCTCCTTCGCGACGCCTGTGCTGGCCCAAGGTACAAATACCTGGCCGGACACATGCGGCCCCCGTGAAATGCGTTTCAGCGTTCAGCGCGACTGGTATCTCGGCAGACACTTTACTCCCGCTACGCCGCCAGGTAAGGCGACGATCTACTTTATTCAGAGCGGGGCGCTCCTGGTGAGAGTCGCGATAGACGGTGTATGGATTGGAGCAACGAAGGATGACTCCTATTTCGCCGTTAGCGTTGATCCAGGCAAGCACCACATCTGTGAGGACGCCGGCTGGATAAAACTCAGCGACATCGATGTCGAGCCTGGTCGAACCTACTATGTTCGCGCGCAGATGCAATATTTCGGACGTGGATTGCGACGCAATGAAGTAACAGGGATGGAACTTGAGACCATCGATGCTCATGATGGCGGCCGGTTGATCGCGAAGTACCCATTGAGTGTCTTTCAGGAGAAGAAGCAGAAAGCGAAGAAGAACAACCGTTAAGACGACGCCACTTTCAGTGGGACGCTGAATCTCGACCGAGCCCGCTATTTCCCCGGCCCTTTGGCTTGCTGCTCGGCGGTAATCTTCTCGACGATCGCCCGCTCCTTCGCGCCATCTGCAGGCCGATGAAGCTTGTAATACAGCGACGTCAGCTCGACATGAGGTTCGAGCCAGTCAGGATTCTCCTTCGTCACGTCTTCCAGTTCCTTCGCAGCCTCTTCGTATTGTCCGGATGTGCTCTTCAGCATCGCCGATTCGTAGCGAGCCATGGAATCGTTCGGCTTCAGCTTGACCGCCTGGTCGAGGTAGACCTTGGCTTCGTCCAACTGGCGCTTCTTATAGAGCATGGCTCCCAGGTAGAGGTTGGCATCGAAATCATTCGGATTCTCCTGCACCGCCTCGCGGAATGCTGGTTCAGCCTCTTTCTGATCTCCTGTCTTATCTCTTGCCATCCCCACGAGCGTATGCAGCCCTTTCATGTTTGGAGCCAACTTCAGCGCAGCTTCCAGATCATGCCGTGCCTGCTCGAATTCGTTGAGGTCCAGCAGCGTTGCGCCGGCCAGCATGTAGGCATCCGGGCTGTTTCCAATTTGCGCGGATTTTTCCATGCGAGGAATGCCATCGCGTCGGTGTCCGGACTTGATCATGGCAAGACCGAGCACGTACTCGAAATCCGGATTCGCTGCATTGGCAGACTCCAGCGGTTCGAGCATTGCCGCAGCAGACTCCACATCTCCCAACTTGATCTCGGTGTCTCCCAGCAGAATCGCGATTTGCGCATTTCTCGGCTGCGCGTGCTGCACCAGCGTAAATTGCTCACGCGCATTTGCCAGCTCTCCCTTTTTGTAGTAGGCGAGTCCGAGGTTGAGCAGCACCATGGTCTTGTCTTTCAGGGATGGTAGCGCGGATTTGTACATCGCAATCGCATCGTCGAACTGGCCAACGTGCGACAAGGCAGCGCCCAGATTCACTTTCGCTTCGACGTTGTCGGGGTGCAGCGCAAGCAACGCGCGATAATTCGCAATCGCCGTCTGGTAATCGCCGCGTTGCTGGGCTTGGGTGGCATCACTCAAAAGCCGGTCGGGATCTCGCTGTTGGGCTGGCAACGCAGCCGCCAACAGAGCCAGGAGAAGCATCACACGCATAGATACTAGGATACAGCTCTCACGTCACAGCCACAAAAATAGAAAACGCGCCTGCGATTTGCCAGGCGCGTTGAAACTAATTCAGAATTCTCAGACATCTAGTTCGAAGTGCTGCCCCCAGTCGGTGTGATCTTCACCGAGAGCATCGCCTCTGAGCTGAGAGTCCCCTGATGCGCCGTCACGACCATGTCGCACTGACCGGGATCTGGCTTGAGGCGCAAAAGCACAGGCATGGAACCATCCGCCTGGCGTTGGGGAAGAGATAGCTTCTCTTGTCCAACCGCACGCCCATCTCGATACACTTGCAGCGTTATCGTCGGTGCGGGGTCGGATGCGGTCGGGTACACCACGAAGTACACATTCAGCGGTTTTCCGGAAGGCATCGAGTCTGAAAGAGTGGGCACGATCCGCCCGGAGTCTGTCTCAAACGGATTCTGTTGGTCGCGTGGCTGCGGTGTTTGCTGCACGCTTCGCACCAGTTCCAGAGAACTCACGCCGAAATCCTTCCCTGAATCCACAAACACCGACATCCGCCGGACCGCGCTCTGCTCGGCCAACTCGTCCGTCACCGCCGTGTCGATCAAGTAATGTCCACCCGGTAACTCAATCGGTTCTGAGTAGAGAATGTGATCATCCCCCAGCCCCGCGATTTCCTGGGGCGATACTTCACGCACCAGATCACGGCTTAGTTTTCCGATGACTTCGCCATTGTTCTTATGGACCAGCGCCACCAGCGACACTCGGACCTGCCCTTTCCCGGTCTTCGCATCCTTCACCACGCGCAGACTGGAGACGGGAACGTCGAATGTCATCTGATAGTCGACCGCCGCGCTCTTCGGCCGGAATCTGAGCAAAGCCGTCTGATATGGGAATCCTTCCGTCGCCGGGTGTGCATTGATGGCATGTAACGCCTTCATTTCGTACGTCTGCAAAGGCTCTCCATTGATTTCTGGCAAGGCAAAGTATCCGGAACGGGTCTGCACCGTCACGTGCGGTCGCGTAATCCGCACCTGGATCTTGCGAAAACGACCGTCATAGTTGGTCGCCGTCGGAGTGTATGCAACCTCGTAGTGTGTGCGGATATCCTCCATCACTCGCTGCATCGGCACTCCAATCTCATTCGTGTTACTTACGGCAAACCCGCCCGTAGACTCCGCCAACTCCACCATCGCCAGCTGTTTGTCCGAGCTGTTGGCGAGATGAATGTCGTCGTCCTCCTTGATGCCGAGATCCGGTCTCGCCTTACTCACAATACTGTCCGCCCCAACTCGCTCCTGATCCGTGAGCGATTTCATTAACGGGTCTTCCGTGCTCAGCCCGCGGGTGTCGACTGTATAAAACGACACCTCCATCTGATTGGCATAACCGATGACGCTGTCCACAACGTCCCGCCGGTCCATAGGCAGCGTCAGTCCGTCAGCCAAATACAAAACCACTTTTCTACCCGGCAGCTTCGCCTGAGTCCGTATCAATTGCCTCAGCGCGTCCATGGAGTCCATCCCATCCGAAAGACTCTGTGCAAAGCGCAGCCCGGTTACGATTTTGGATTGGGTCACAAGTGCGTTGCCGAGCGCGACCGAGGCGTCCATCGACGCGGCATTCCTCGCCCACAATGGGTCAATCACAATCGCAGGAATCGGATTCGTTGTCAGGTTCTGAGCTTGCTGTTGCGCCTGCTGGGCCGCCTGCAGGCTGGCCGGAGTCACCGCGGTGATTGGTGCAGCCAACACGTTGGCAGCGTTCGCCTGAACCACGGCGTTCGCACCCGACATCACATCCGCCGACAAACCAAGTTCACTTCCTGTGTTCACGCCTTTCGCAGCGGCATTCACTGCCTTCATCAGCAACGCGTTGTCCGCCGTGTACGGCTGGACCACCTGGAGAGACCGATCCAGCCGGTAAACCGTCACATAAGTGTTCGGTAGCCGGCCGCTCTTGAGAAATGTCGTCACCGCGTCGCGCGCAAACTCCAGGTTCAGCGGTGCAATCTGAGCAAACACGACCGACACGAAGTTGAGCTCGCGCAGCGCCGTCGAAGGCGCTTTCGCGGCTTCCGCCGACGGTGCCGCGGACTTCTCACTCGTCTGCGCCTGCTCTGTCTTCAGTTGTTCCGCGCCTTCCACATTCCGAAACGCGTTCACCTTCTGCTTGACACCATCTTCCAGAACTTCGATTTCTTCGGGACGCAGATCGGCGATCGCATGATGATGCTTATCGCGGACAATGACATCCAGGATCACTTCTCTGGTTGTGGTGTGAATGGTCGGTGTTTGCTCATTCGCGGGGGCTTGTGCGACAAGCGCCGGCACTGCCAAGCCGCTCAGGATCAGCACAGAAAGGGAACGTTTCCACATGGTCTTTTACCTCACTCCGCTTGCGGTCTCAGCGGTATCGGCCCCGAATCGTGAATTGCCCCGGATTTTACATCAATTGTCTCGATGGTTTTGTCAAAATTTCCGGAAGACGCAAATGGCGTTACCGAATCGGACGTCTGCTTTCGACGCCAATTTGCGACATAATAGAAAGTGCATACATCCATCATAGGTTGGCTCAGGAGTTCTGCGATGCCCACAAGAGCTCTGGCTTGGACTCTCTCTTCCCTGTTTCTCTTCGTCACGGTAAGTGCCTTGGGGCAGCAAGTCAAAATCCCCCCTCCAGGTCAGACGACCACCATCAATCGACCCGGTACGATTCAGGATCGAGGCCTGTACGACTATTGGACCGACATGTCAGGTCAGAGCCGTGCCGGAGGCGCTCTGCTGGGCAAACTGGCCGTCGAGGGTGAGCCTCTACCGTGGGAACCGCTGCTGGTCACCGTAACCTGCGGCGAGAAAGTCATCTACACCACGCAGAGTGATGCCAAAGGGAATTTCGGGATCGTTGCCTTCACGCTCCCGGGCGCCTTGGGCAAAGAAGGGGACTCTCAGCGGCAGATGGAAGCTCATTTCGAAGGTTGCCTCGTGCAGGGAGCCGTGCCTGGCTTTCGTTCCACCACCCTCACGATCACCCAGCGCAATCTCCTCGAGGAGCCAAACCTCGGCACCATCATGCTCTCCCGCATGGGGCGGGACGCAGCGACTACGCTGAGCAGCACCACCGAATCGGCTCCGCCGAAAGCCATGAAGTCTTTCGAAAAAGCTCACGCCGATATGATCGACCGCGATCCCGGCGCCGCCGAGGGGGAACTCCAGAAGGCAGTGCAGGCCTACCCCGAGTTTGCCGAGGCCTGGCTTCAGCTCGGGAAACTGCAGGAGGCCTCAGACCCGCAGGCAGCGCGAGATTCCTTCTCCAAAGCACTCGCCGCCGATCCCAAGTTTGTGCTTCCCTATGAGCAACTCGCGGCTCTTGCGGCCACGAACGGAAACTGGCGGGAGGTTCTGGATAACACCAACCACGTCGCGCAGCTCTATCCGCAAGGCACCGCGGAAAGCTGGTATCTCAATGCGTTGGCAAATTTCCAACTCGGAAAGCCCGGCCTTGCCGAGGCCAGCGCCCTCAAGTCTCTGGCGCTTGATCCCCGGCACTCTGTCATGAATACCGAGCAATTGCTGGCCGTGATCGAGGCGAGAAAGGGAGATTTCAAGGGAGCACTCGACCACCTGCGCAGCAGTCTGACTTATATTCCGCCCGGACCAAACGCAGATATGCTGAAACAGCAAATCGCCCAGTTAGAAAAGCGAGTGACTGCCCAAAAATAAATCCGCGACCTTCGGGAGAATTCGCACTTATCAAGAATAGTTTCCTGGCCGGACCAACAACCCTCTACTTCGGGTTGTAGATGACCTTCGCCTGCGAAGCAAAGCGGCGGTAGTCCTGGAACACGACTTGATTAAGATCAATTTCGCGTCGGCCCCTCTGCACCCGAATCGTGCCCCGCACCGGCATCAGATAATCGTGGGCACCTACCGAGACGTAATCGTAGTCGATCCCAATCGATGCGGCGTGAATCGAGAAGGCCGGCGGAAGATCGTCCGCCTCTATGGTGATTCGGCGAACACCCATCGTCGAGCTGTCAATGTATGCCACGCCATGAAAACCGGGGTACACCGTCGAAGTGCTATCGCTAAGTTCCATGCTGCCGTTCTTGCCGTCGACGCGGTAGTCGAAGACTTGCACCGTACCGTTCCCCAAAGCGTCCGTTTCTTTCCAGTGAAAATCGGCTTTCGACGACGGTTCGAATACCAGGCTTAGCAGATGACCAAATTCTCCCAACGACGTAGGCGCGGTCGTGTCTGCCCGCTGGGTCAAACGGGTCTGGCCGTTGACTTCCACGGTTGTTCTTGTCTCCTTGTGATCGATAAAGTGGAGCAGTTCACCATAAGAATCTATGCGTTGCCATAGTCCTTTTCCCGACGCATCGACGGAACGGTCCGTAATTTCGATACAGAGAAAATTCGGCAGCTTCTCCGCATAGTTCACGGCATTCTTCCTCGCTCCGTCAAGAATCCGCTGCAATTCATCGTCGGATGGACGAGTGACTGAGCCTTCTGGCAGCGAGGTAATCACCAGCGGCTGTCGCCTCATCCTGAGAATCTCTCCCGCTCCCCCACCCGCATCCGCTACTGCGATATCTCCTTTGCTCGCCCCGACTGGATCAGTTTTCCCGAGCTCTGCATTCGCCAACTGCGGCCCCGCAATGCTGAAGCTGGCTTGGCGCTCCATGATCTTCCCGCCCTGGGTCATCGACAGCGTCAAATCGTAGTTACCGGGGCCCAATGAACTGGTTTTCAACGACGCAAGATAGGGGAATGCTTGCCCGGGATCGTTGGGAAGCTGTAACGGCACTTGCCCGAACAGTTCTCCATTGCGCCGTAGCTCCAGCTCGAGCATCGCCGCGCCCGGCACGTTCGAATCCGGATCGACCAGGAAAAAGAACGAGAGATCCTTTGCCTCCGAGGATATCTGGCCCGCAAGGCTCGGAATGATCTTGCCCTGCTGATAGCGCAAGGGCTCGAAGGGATCTAACTCTTCCGGAGATGGATCGATCCGCCGCACGACGGCTACATCGCTCAAGAATGGACCCGATGCGGCGTTCGTCACTTCGAAGTGCACGCGTTGCCCGCCCATTTTGCCGCTGTAGTGGTCCACGATCGCGGTTTCGAGGGTGTAATCACCGGGAGCAACCGTGAAATGACGCTGCATCGTGGCATAGCTGGACTGGAATTTTTCCTTGGAATCCAGAGCGCCGTGTCCGGGAATTTCTCCGCTGAAATGCTCCACAACATTCCCGGCCTGGTCCTTGACTTCCGACACGATCGACGCATGCCAGGAGAGCAGATTTGCATTGGGATCGCTTCTGGTTTCGAGGGAGGAAATCGGCACCTCAACCACGAGCGCGCTCTCGTTGCCCGTCGGCAGTTTGCCAAGCTGAAGAACTGCGGAGCGGAACTCTAGGTCCGACGGCAATTGCGGTTGCGATAGCACTCTTAACAGAGGGGCTTCAAAGGGCGTGATCGTGGCAGCCGGCGGCACGGCAAAATATCCGGCGCGGGCGCGTACCGTTAGGTGCCTCTTCAAAGATTTGACCGTGACTTGGCGAAACTTGCCGTCGTACTCGAACTTGGGCGGAATATACGAGACTTCGTAATACGTAGTGAGCTCCGTAATTGCGTGACGGAACGGTTTCTTCAAATCGTCTTCCGAGAACAGGTACGCTCCCCCGGTGCTCACCGCCACCCCTGCTAAAGGATCTCCGTTGGCCGCAAGTCCCTCACCCTGCAGTCGCACGAGAGTATCGGTAAGCGAAGTACCCAGCCCAGGCCCGGAGACAGACGGAGCCGCATTCTGCTGGGAGGCCGTTGGGAACAGCGGGCTGAAGTGGTTGGTGGCAGCTACCTGTCCGACCGCCGCGGCTGCCATTAAACCGTCCATCGCCTTCGTGTCCACTGCCGTCTTGTTGATGACGTAAATGCTGACCTCGGCGCGATTGGCGGCGTCCGCGACAGACCGCACCATGTCGCCGGCATCTGGGTTCGGTTTCAACCCCTCGGTGAAATAGATCAGAAGCTTCCGACCCGGAATCTGCGTCTGTGCCCGGACCACGGCCAGCAGCGAGGCCAGTGAGGGCATGCTGGGGTGTTCCTGAATGGCTCGCGGCGATGTCATCAGCGATGCCAGTATCGCTCGCTGCGCCCAACGACTATCCCCCGATCCTGACGATTTTGATTCCGTCGCCCCGGACTGAAGGGCAGATATCAATTTCCTTTCTGCTACTGCGGCCGCCTGGTCGCGACTCGGATTCTTGTCGCTCGTCACGAGGTTGATGGCCTGTTTCAGTTCCTTCCTGTCGGGCGTGAATTCCTGAAACAGCCGCACCCGTTCCTCAAGAGCGAACACCGAGAAAGAAAACCCCGCCTCGGGAATAATGTTCAGGACCTTCTCTGCCACCTCTCGCGCGTTGGTCTGCGCTGATGGGTCGAGCGAATCGAACAGGAGCGTGACCAGATGATTGGCATCGGACTTGCCCGTCACGAGGCGAAGCTCCGAAACCTTTACCTTGGAACCTTCGTCTGTCACCTCTATGTCTTCCGGTTTGAGCTGCAGGACAACCGGAGAATTCCTCCGCAGGGTCACGAAGTCGACGGAGACCTCGTCGACGTTCTTGACAATGGCCGTGCTTGAAGAGCTCGATGCCGCATCAGGAACGGCTTGGCCATGGACTAGACTTGCGAGCAGAAGGGTGGCAACAGCAATGAGCAAAGGACGACTACGGCCGATTCGAAAGAGAGATAGCTGGAACATGACCGCTCCATCAGTGCAAAATTCGCCCCGCGGAATTCTTGCACCGCGCGGCAGGCTTGTAAAGGCGCGGAATCACATATTCAGCGGAAAGGCCGACCTTTCACAATTCCTTGACCCTCGCGGATTGTGACCAACTGGTCGGCGGTAACGTCCTTAAAACTCTCCTTCGCCCCCGTCGGCCAAACTACGTCGATGTCCACAGTTGTCACTTTCCCCAAGCCGAAGTGCAACCGCGGATCGTTCGACGACAGGAAACTGCTCTGGCTCGTCAGACACTGCGCCTGAACTTTCCCGCCATAATGAACCAGAACTCGCGATCCCAGCGCGCTCCGGTTGCTCTTGGTCCCTTCCAGACGGACTTTGACCCAGTGATTTCCCGAGGGTGCATCATTACGCAAAAGCGAAGGCGGCTCGTTGCGATTCATGATGACGACGTCGATATCGCCATCGTTGTCGAAATCCCCAAAGGCAGCGCCACGGCTCTGATGCTTGGCAGTAATCCCCGGCCCGGCCTCATCGCCCAGTTCGGCAAATTTTCCGTTCCCCAGGTTCCGGAAGACAATCCGCGGACTGTGCGCCGGATATTTCGCATACACCTTCTCCAGTTCCGGGTACACCGTTCCGGTGACACTTAGGATGTCTTGATATCCATCGTTATCAAAGTCGGCGAGCGCCGTTCCCCACGCGATGAAACGCCGCTCCAGGCTCAGTGCGGCAGCAGCCGTCACGTCCTCAAACTCCGCCTTTCCGTTATTCCGGTACAAACCCGTTGCCTGATTCTGAAAATGCGTCTTCACCAAGTCGATATGCCCGTCATTGTCATAGTCACCTGATCCGACGCCCATGCCTCCCATCAGATCGCCTCCCGGACCAAGTGCGACTCCGCGCACCAACGCTTCTTCGCGGAACGTTCCGTCATGGTTGTTCATCAGCAACATGCTAGGCGTGGCATCGCATGCAACAAAAATGTCTTGCC
>Ga0335078_10006329_pt1 | contig 17537 bp, 12 predicted proteins | sample Lox_Sample_32_FD_206711 | JGI IMG/M metagenome (GOLD analysis project Ga0335078, IMG submission 206711) | Soil microbial communities from Loxahatchee National Wildlife Refuge, Florida, United States - Lox_Sample_3.2 | ecosystem: Environmental > Terrestrial > Soil > Wetlands | place: USA... | reverse complement strand
GAGATTGCCAGCCTTGTCTAGAGCCAGTCCGGCATAAGGGTAGTAACCGTGCTGGCCGTCCGCGGTGAAATCATGCAACACGTTTTCCTTCCAGGTCCCATCAGCACTCGGCGTCAACTCGAACACCGTGCCAAGGTCGGCAGCGCCCCCGTTTCGCGTCGTGCCGTAGAGATTGCCGACGGTATCGAAGATCAGGCTGCCGAGCGGAGAATACCCGTCGGAGCTCTTGGTTCTGAAGCTGTGCAGCACCGTCTCCGTCCAGCTCCCGTCCGCAACGGGCATCAACTCGAATGCTGTACCCGCGCCGTTACGGCCGCCCTCGAAGGTGCTGCCGTAGAGGTTGCCTGCGGCATCGAAGACTAGAGCATCTTCGGGACAGTTTCCATCCGGACCTGCGAAGCTATGTAGAATCTTTTCCTTCCAGGTTCCGTCGGCATTAGGTATCAACTCGAAGATGATCCCGCGTCTGGCAGGACCGCCGCCGCACGTCGTGCCATAGAGATCGCCGGCGGCATCGAAGATCAGGCCAGCGTAGGGGGAATTCCCATCTACGAAGTTGTAGGGGAAGTTATGCACTACCTTGGCTGTGCAGGTCGCTGTAAGGAACAAGGTGACAGCACACGTCGCAAGAGCTGCTATCGGTCCGACCGCAAGCTTCTTGCCTCGGATAATCGATCTCCTTGGGAGAAATGAGGCACGATTTCGCCTCAGAAGTTTATCACAATCCTTCTCTGGGGATAGGCGGCGTAACATCGTGATTTCACTCATTGATCCTGGCCGGGGGGATTTTGAACACCTGACGTTCGTCAGTTGACCACTCAGTTTAGTTCGCTCCATCGCTGACCGCTTAGATCAATGCGGCTTTTCAGTTCTCGGCGTAACTCCCGCTTGGCCATAAGCCACAGGAGGATGACGCAGGCAACGACGAAGCATATCGACCATATAGCAATCGCATCCACAAGCCGGTCGTCGCAATCAGAACAATTGAGATAATCACGACCAAACCGGTGGCGGCGATTGCTGAAATCCACTCAGTGATTCTCAGCCACACAGATGGATGGCGCATCTCGTCGTAAACGATTCGTGCCCAGATAACTCTTTCCTCTTGGCCTTCGGGCGTTGGGCGAGCGAGCCATCTGTTCACGCGGTTTCGCTCCATTTGGCGATTACAAGCGAGCATGAACAGGAAGGCCGCAACGACGCCAAACAAGAAGGACCTTGCGAGTATGGCAGTCACCATCACAAGCACCCCAAACAATCCAGCGACGAACATCCAGGCCGAGTACCGCTCGCCGATAGCCCCCTGCTTCGAGGAATTTGGATTGATCGCCTCGGGATCATCACCTTCCATCACGGCGCATGGTGATGCCCGTCACCGTGCAGACATGTGAAACGGGTTAGCCTTTGTGTTCCAAGCTGTTAGCAAAAAGTCGGCGATTCCGCCGCCAAACCCCGGCCTACGTTCTGGATCAGGCCTCAGACGCGGTTTTCGCGGCGGAGCTCAAGCCGACGTTCAGACTTTCAGGAGGAGGAGAATTGTCATGGCCGACCAAACGGGCTACAAATTTTCTCGCCGCCAGTTCATCAAGACAGCCGCTCTGACATCAGCAGGCATTTCGCTCGGACCTTATTTCGTGTACGGCAAGGCGCAACCAGCTGCGCTCATGAAGCGCAGCATGGGCCGCCTCGGCTTTGAAGCCACGACGCTCGGGTTGGGCGGGCAAGCATCTTTGCAATGGACTCCCGCCGATGTCGATCCGGTCAAAATTATCCTGAAAGCGTTTGACCTGGGGGTGAATTACTTCGATACCTCGAACGGGTACGGCCCCAGCCAAACTAACTATGGAAAGGCTTTTCGCGAGTTGCACCTGATTCCCGGCCAGCCGGGATATAACGAATCGCTGCGCCGCTCCATGTTCCTGACCAGCAAGAGTGGACTACGCTTTGCCAAGGGTGGCTGGAAAAAAGACGGACTGTTGATGTTCAGCAACGGGCCGGCGGGATCTCATACCGTCGACGACGTAAAGAGAAGCTTGTCGCAAATGTTTGGCGACGGCCAGGGTTCCTATCCGCAGGGCGCTTATCTGGACATGGTCCTGGCCCACGCGATCACCAGCATGGAAGATGTGGAGGCGGTGTATGAGGGCTACGAACATCCCGATGCGCAAGCCGAAACCATCGGCACTCTCGCCGCACTGATTGATCTGCGCGATGGCACAAATCTCACCGGGCTCAATCCCAAGGAAGAAAAACTCATTCGACACATCGGATTCTCCGGGCATCATTCTCCCGCCGTGATGATGGAAATGATCCAGCGCGACGATCGCAAGGTCCTGGAAGGAATGCTGGTCGCAATCAACGCCAACGACCGGTTGAACTTCAATATGCAATACAACGTGATCCCGGTTGCGGCGGCCAACAACATGGGGCTGATCGCCATGAAGGTCTTCGCCGACGGGGCCATGTATACGAAGGAAGCGACGTTTTCGCGAAAACCTGAGCACGTAATTCGAACCGTGGGCAGTGATAATCTGCCGAGCCGGAATCTCGTGCAATATACGTTGAGCACACCTGGAATTCACACTGCGATCATTGGCACTGGACAGATTGATGAAAACTCCGCTTCCTGCCAGCTATGCCAAAACCTGGCGGCAGCGCAGATTGAAGAGAGTGGCCTCAGCGTTTCCGACCGGCGTGCGATCGAGAAGATTTCAGGTGTCGTCAAAGACGGCAAGACGAATTACTTTCAGGTTCCCGAGCACGCTCTCAGCGCTCCCCGCAGTCCGGTGGCAACCCAAGACGTGCGCGGTACAGCGCGTAATATCGAATTGCAGTGGCAGACGGCGTATGCCGGCGATGAGCCTCTGGCCCGTTACGAGGTATGGCGAGACCGGCAGAAAATTGGCCAGGTCGCGCACTACCCTCAAATCAGCAAGAAACCATTTTTCTTTGCGGATGTTCTTTCCGACAAAGCGACCCACAGTTATCAGATACTCAGTGTGGATGCTGCCGGGCGCAGCGCGAGCGCGGAAGATCTGCTGATTCCGGCCGTCTAGCGCCAGTACGTGTGCCGGAACGAAGCCGAAGGTTCGATCCTCAGTTGGGAGTAACGAACTTCCGCGTGATATTGCGGATGGCTGGGGTTCCCGCCTGCCGCATAATTGCCTCCAGCTCTCGACGCAGGATGGTGAGCACGGCTTCGACCCCGGATTGCCCGAACGACGCCAGGCCCCAGGCCTGCGGACGGCCGAAGCCGACCGCGGTTGCTCCGTAAGCCAGCGCTTTGAAGATATCAGTGCCGCGACGGACGCCGCCATCGACCAGCACCGGAATTTTTCCCCTGACTGCCGCTACCACCTCCGGCAGGCATTCGATACTGGAACGCAAGGTGTCCTCCGCGCGCCCACCGTGGTTCGATACCACAATTCCGTCCACTCCTTGTTCGACGGCGATCTCAGCATCCTCACGGGTCACGATGCCCTTCAGCATCAGCTTCATTTTGGTGGTGTCCTTCAATCGCTTGACGAAGTCCCAGGTGAAGCTTGGATCGGTTATGTTGGTGATTTTCGAGATATCCAATCCCTGGAACGCTGGTTTGCCGCGAAGGTAGCCGGCAAATCCACCCTGATGGCAGAGCGAACAATCGCGATCATCGGCGCGGCGCCCGCGGGTCTGGGTTTCGCTATTGGGTAGGTCCTGATGGTCAACCGTAAACACCAGCACAGGGCTGCCAGCCGCTTCCGCCCGCTTGATGATGGCACGAGTCACAGCCCAATCGTTGGTGGGATAAAGCTGCTGCCAGACCGGAGCTCCCCGGGCCGCGGTGACCTCCTCAATGGGCGAGCTGGCCACAGTGGAGAGCATCTGTAAGTGGTGCTTGTTCGCCGCCGCGCGCGCCACCGCTACTTCACCGTCGGGATCGAAAACTTTCATGGAGCTGACCGGACAAAGAAAAATCGGTGTTTCCCACTTCGTCCCAAACAGCTCGACCGAGGTGTCGAGCTTTTTCACATCGATCAGGCGCCGTGCACGAATCTCAATATGTTGATAGGATTCCTGGTTCAGGCGAACGGTCGCGTCGTCATCCACACCTGTGGCCAGGTACGCGAAATGTGCCGGCGGCAGCGCTTTGCGGGCCAGCGGCTCGAAGTCCATCACGTCAAGTACCTGGTCGGCGCGTTTGATCGATTCCGCCCCCGCATAAACTTCATCGTGCGGACTGCCAGCCTGATTCGAGGCAAATACCTCGCGCAGCGAGCTTCCGATGAGAAGCGGGCTGGCCAGGGCCGGACTGAGCGCGAGATAGCGAAGGAACTTGCGACGGCTGTCGGCTAAAGCAGAAGTTGACCGTAAGATCATCGAAGTTGAATTTCCCTTTCGATAAAAAAATGGGGCAAGTATAGCATGTGGTTACCGGCCTCATGCGAGGGTTGGCCGGGATCGAGTGCTAACGTTCAGGAACTCTATGCATCGTGCCCTGCGCGGGGGATCTACCTCGATCTGGTCGATCTTGGCAGTCGCACTCATCTTGCGTATCTGGTTTGCCTGGGACTATGTACGCAGCAGGCCGCAACACGCCTTGGGCATAATTCCATTCCTGTTTGAACCCGGCAACATTGCTCATTCGCTCGCGACGGGACACGGCTTCGGGTCACCATTCCTGGTAAATACCGGCCCGACGGCCTGGATGACCCCGATATATCCGGCGATCCTCGCCGCCATCTTTCGTCTTTTTGGGATTTACACCTACCACGCATTCATGGCGGCAGTTGCCCTGAACATTGCTTGCGTCGTCCTGGTATGCCTTCCGATTCTGCGTATCGGGACACGGATTGGAGGCGTCGGCGTTGGCGCCGGCGCAGCCTGGCTGTGGGCGATTTTCCCAAATGCGATCCTGATTCCGGTGGAGAGCCTGTGGGACGCCTGCCTGGCGACACTGCTGCTTGCTCTGCTTCTTTGGGCAACGCTGGCATTGGGGGACGCCCATTCGGTACGCCCCTGGGTGGGATACGGCCTGCTGTGGGGTTTAGCCCTGATGGTGAATCCCTCGCTCGGCTCGGTGTTTCCCATATTGTCGGGATGGGCCGGGTATCAGTCGCGGAAGAGCGCGGTTGCATGGATGAGAAAACCCTTATTGTCTCTGGGCGTTGCGTTTCTGTGCTGCGTCCCGTGGACGATACGGAACTACACCGTGTTCCATGCTCTGGTCCCGCTGCGTTCGGTCATGGGTCTGCCTCTTTGGCTCGGGAACAATGCCGACGCCGGACAGCGCACGGTGGGAGAGATGCATCCCATCAGTAGCTCCGCCGAGCGCGAACAATACGTCGCATTGGGGGAAATCGCCTACATGAAGCTGAAGAAAGACGAAGCGGTCGCCTACATGGTTGGGCATCCCGGCCGAACCTTGCGCCTGACGGCCAACCGTTTTGTTTCCTTCTGGTCAGGCGGTAGAGTGCATCCCATCGATGATTTCCGCCGGAACCAGTCCCTTTGGTTTCGCTATGTTCTGCTCTTCAATCTCGCCGCCGGCATCGCTGGTCTGGTGGGAATCGCAGTGCTCTACCGAAAGCGGGACCGCTGCACTCTGCCAGTGGCTTCCCTGCCAGTTCTTTTTCCCTGGGTTTACTATCTGACCGTGGTTCAGCCGCGATACCGGCTTCCCATCGATCCGGTGGTGCTGTTGCTGACCGCTGTCGCCCTCCATGTAGTGGTTCGTCGCTGGTCTGACCCGAGGCTGCCCTCTGCGATGCCCGCCCGATCTCAAGCCCATGTCTAACTCAACCTACACCGTCGAAGATCAGGAGCGCATGACGCGGGCGACGAATTATTTCGAGTGGCAGAGAAAATTGGTGGTTCGTGAACTGGGCGAGAGAGTCGTCGAGGTGGGCTGCGGCATCGGCAATTTCACAGGCATGCTACTCGACCGCGAGGCCGTGGTCGCGTTGGATCGGGAGCCGAATTGCATTGCCCGCTTGCGCGCCCGCTTTCCCAACAGACCGAATCTCCATCCCGTGGTTGCTGATGCGAATCATGAATCCATTTCTGGCCTGGCCAGGTTTGCGCCCGACTCGTGCCTGCTGCTGAATGTGCTCGAGCATCTCGCAGATGACGTAAACGTTCTTCGCCGTTTGGCTTCCATTCTTGTGCCTGGCGGAGCCATCGTGATCCTGGCGCCGGCCTGGCCGGCGCTTTATGGTCCGATCGATCGCAACCTTGGGCACTACCGGCGATACACCCGACGATCCTTCTGCGCACTCGCAAGAGGAGCGGGCCTGGCGGTTCAAAAAGCCCACTACATCAATTTCACCGGCTTTTTCGGCTGGTGGTGGAATGCCAAGGTTCTGCTGAGAACGGAGCAGTCCGAGCGTCAGATCGCGGTATTCGACCGTTTTGTGGTGCCCATTTCGTCCCGCCTGGAGGCGGTTCTTCCGCCGCCAGTCGGGCAGTCGCTCTTCGTGGTGCTGAAAAAGTCATGAAGGTTTCGATCATCGTCCCGGTCTATAACGAGTTTCGCACGCTGAGCCAGGTTCTCGACCGGGTTCGTCGCGCCCCTCTGCCCGACGGCTGTGTGAAAGAGATCGTCGTGGTGGATGACGGTTCGACCGACGGGACGGCGCGCCTGTTGCAGACCCACATGCAGGCAGGGGTGGTGGTCGGATATCACTCGCCCGCCAATTCCGGCAAGGGCGCTGCGATTCGCATCGGAATCACGCTGGCGTCGGGCGACATCGTGTTGATTCAGGATGGGGACCTCGAATACGATCCATCCGACTATCGGGCGATCCTGGAACCCATCGTGCGTGGGTGGGAGGATGTGGTGTACGGTTCGCGTTTTCTCGGATCATGCAGCGGCATGCCGATAAAGAATCGCATCGCCAACTGGATTCTGACCGCTACCGCGAATCTTCTCTACGACGCCCGCCTTAGCGATGAAGCAACGGCGTATAAGGCATTCCGTATGAGCGTTCTTCGGAACCTGCAACTGGAGTGCCGGCGCTTCGAGTTCTGTCCAGAGGTAACGGCAAAACTTCGGCTGCAAGGCTGCAGGATCCACGAAGTTCCCATCCGCTACAACGCCCGCGGAATTGCCGCCGGGAAAAAGATCCGCGCGCGCGACGGTTTTGAAGCCTGGTGGACTCTGCTCAGATACCGGCTGACTGTTGCTGCCAGCAGTGGAGAGACAGTCGATTACAGCCAAGCGCAGGAGGCGCCGGGCGTGTCCTCACAGTAAAACACTCGGAAGTTGTCCGGCTTGTGCGTTTCGGTCCAGGCGCGCCCCAGGACAAAGTACGGCTTGGCCCAGGCCTCCGAGTCGACAGTTCGCGGCGCGATAACCGAAACCGCTAGAGTACCCTTCGCGGAGTACCCGGTTCTCGGATCCATAATGTGACCCCAGATCTTGCCCTCGGCCCAGAAGAACTTCTCAGAATTGCCGGAAGTTGAAATCGCTTCATTCTTCAGCCTGACGATGTCAGCCGGCTGAGAGGGCTTTCGTGGATCTTTTATGGTTACTTTCCATCCTGGCTCGTTGGGTGGTGTACCGAGAGCATAAATGGTGCTGCCACCGGCGGAAATCAGCGCCGAGAAAACTTGCTCGCGCTCTAGAATCTTTACCATCTTGTCCACGGCGAAACCCTTGCCAATGCCGCCGGGATCCAACTCCACACCTTCTTGAGCAAAACGCACGGTCCCCTTCTGCCCATCCAGGATAATTTTCCTGTATCCCACTTTGTCCAAGGCTCGAGACATCTCCTCGGGCTGCGGAAGCCTTCCCGTGCCTTTATAGAACCCCGAAACCTTCAGGAGGGGACCCACCGTGATATCGAAAGCTCCCTCGCTGGCTTGGCTATATTTGAGGCAGGCGGAAAGAAACTGGAGAAACTCGCTCGATACCTTCACTGGCCCTTGACTGCCGACCCGGTTCAGTTGGCTTAGCTCGCTTTCGGGACGATAGTGCGAAAGCATCTCGTCAAGTCGCCTTGCTTCTCCCAACGCTTCGGCGATCGCCGACTCAAGGGGTTCGCGGTGGGTGCCGTATGCCACCACATTAAATATCGTGCCCATGCAAAAACTGGCAGCCTCGGCGCGCACCAGGTCCGCTGATCCCGCATGCGAAGCCTCGCTACCAGCGGAGAGAGCGATCATGGAGCCAGTTTCCGGCACTCTTGAAACCAATTTACGCGTGTATAATTATATGATATGACGATTGTGGGGAACTAAAATCCCCTGGCAAGGTAACTCCGCAAAACTTCCCTTTGCCGAGCGATTCTCGCCTGGGTCCAATCATCATCCAGGATCATATGCCCTCGGAATTAATCCCGATGCGCTGGCCAAAGCAATGGGAAAATCCCACCGCTTTGGCACGATTGACCGATACCCATATCAACTGCCTGCTGATAGAAGATGAGGTTCCGCTGCGGCGTGTCATCGACCGGGCGCGAGCCAATGGCATCCGAGTGATTCAGACGGCGTCTCAGGTTCCCGGCATCACCCTGATCCAGGGGGATTGGCCGGGAGTGCGACTGTCTCGATCCAACGACCGCAATGAAAGTTCCACCGGGCCAACGGGTTTGCCATGGGTCGACTCCAATGGCTGGAAGGTCCGGTTGGCAGCGGCGCTGAATTCGCAATCGACGATCTGGGTTGATGTCGCGCCCAAAGACCCTCATCCAGGATCGTATGAGCTGTGCCTTGCCGATGTCGCCGCATGCCGTGGCCGGTGGATCATTGCACTGGACGATCAACTGGCCGCCGGAATTGAAAGTGAGAACACGGAAGCACTGCAAACCTGGAAAGACCTGAGCCGTGCCATCGGGTTTTTCGCTACCCACAGCTACTGGTCGGATTTCGTCGATGAGGCTGTTGTCGGGGTGCTTTCGGATTTCTCCGGCGACAATGAATTCTTAAGTAATGAACTGCTCAATTTGCTGGCGCGGACCACCGAGCAAAATCGAATCATTCCCAAAGCCAGATTTTCTGTTTCGTCCTTAACTGGGCTGCGGGCTGTGCTCTACCCGGACTCTGGCCCACCCACTCCCGACATCCGAAAGCAGGTATTAAGTTTCGTTCAAGCTGGCGGACTGCTGATTACAAGACCGGGATGGGGTGACATTCCAGGAAGTCCCGCAGACTGGGATCATCCGCGATACCTCTGCCGCGTGCTCGGAAAAGGAAGGATCGCAGTTGCCAAGTCGGATGATGCCCCTGACCCTTATCTCCTCGCGAACGATAGCGTAGTGCTGGTGAGCCACAGATTTGACTTGCTGCGCTTCTGGGACGCAGGCTCAGTCAACGCCTATTTGAGTGTCGCGCCGGATGGCAAGCGGGCGGTCTTACAAATGGTCTTTTATGCCCGCGAATTGAATGGCAAAGTGGCGATGGGCGGTCCGGAGACCGCGACCGTCCGAGTGGCAGGCCGATACCGGACTGCCCAACTGTTGACTTTGGATCGGAACCAGCCAATGACGTCCGGTGAATCCGCGAGTCGCGACGTTGGCATGGTAGTCGAGAACGACGCCGTAGAGTTGCACTTGCCGAATCTGTCGCACTACGCCGCCATTGAGCTCGGCGTATGATTCGGCAAGTGATGCGATGGTTAACTGGCAAGGCGGGGGAAAACTATGACGGGTGACTATTACAGCCGCAGAGACGTATTGAAGAAAATGGGGTACGCGGCGTTAGCTGCCGGCGCTTACTGGACAGAGCCATCGTTGTTCGCCTGGTCAACGCCCACGGCTCCGGTGGCGATTGCGAAGTGTAAGACCTACAACCCTGCCGAACTGGTGGCAACGCTCGACCGAATGTTTGATCAGCTCGGGGGACTCAAGCGAATCGTAAATGGGAAAACGGTTGCCATCAAAGTCAATCTTACCGGCGCGCCCAACTACCGTTTTGGGTATTTGCCGCTTGGGGATACGCACTACACCAACCCCGAGGTCATCACTGCGACCGTGCATTTGATGGGACGCGCGGGCGCCAGACGGATCCGAATCCTCGAAAGCCCCTGGTCCTCAGCATACCCGCTGCAAGAGACTCTTCTGCAGGCCGACTTCGACCCGCGCGAGATGGAGAGTGCCGCTTCCCGCGTGGAGTTTGAGAACACCAATTTCCTGGGACAAGGGAAGAAGTACGCGCGCTTTCCAGTGCCATTCGGCGGTTACTTGTATCCGGCGTATGAACTCAATCATTCGTATCACGATTGCGACGTATTTGTGAGTATGGCCAAGCTGAAGGAACATGAGACGACTGGCTTCACGCTTTCGATGAAAAACTGCTTCGGGATAACTCCGTGCTCGATTTATGGAGCCAGCGCGGGAGTCGACGAACCCGATGAGAATCCGAAAGGAGGACGTGGCATGCTGCACGGCGGCCACCGTCAGCCTCCGAAAATCGCGCTGCCGGAAAAAGACACAACCACGCCCAGGGAAGGTGGGTATCGAGTCCCACGGGCGGTGGTGGATCTGATTGCGGCCCGCCCGATCGATTTGCAAATCGTGGATGGAATCAAGTCGCTCTCAGGCGGGGAAGGCCCGTGGGCTCCGGGAATTGCCGCGGTAGAGCCGGGAGTACTGATCGCCGGCACCAACCCGGTTGCGACTGACGCGGTGGGCTTAGCCGTGATGGGTTTCGATCCCATGGCGGATCGCGGAACATACCCGTTTATGACCTCCGACAATATGTTGCGCCTCGCGGAAGAAGCCGGCCTCGGGACGCGTGACTTGAAGCGTATCGAAGTTGTCGGCAGCCCGATCAAAGATGTCATCTTCCAGTACGCGACGCCAGAGAAGCGCAATGCGAAGATCAGCAGAAGTCTGCGGCGGGCCAATGGCGGGTACGGGGGCAGCGTCGCGTAGGCTCAACTTGCGATCGACGATGCCAGGCAGAAGGCGATGATGGTCTCGCCGCGGGCTCCGGTGCGGCGTTGGAGTTCCCGCAGGAGACGCGACTCCAGGGCCCCGAAATCAGTTTTCATTTCGCAGGCCGCGATCTCCTCGTCCGACGCACCGTGATAACAAAGCTCACAAACTCCCAGACCGTCTTCGGATCGGACGGGCGGGCCGAAGACCCGGCAAGTCATGGGGCGCGATTCGTAAAGTTCACAAAGACCGGTCTCGGGGTCGAGCACCGGGCAGGGCTCCTCGTTGGCAAAGTTCGCGAACCGTTGTTCGGCTTCTGCTCCCTCATCCAATACACCTGTGGTTGGATTTCCGGGAAAGCTCAGCGACAGACGGGCGACGGCTTCGAGGGCTCGCACGCGGATGCGGGCCGCTCTCTCGGCGTCACGGGTTTCAAGATCGGCCAGTCCTTGCCGCAGGCGAAGCGCGTCCAGTTGATTAATAGCGAACACGCCCATACAGCACTGTGTGCATCCGGCACGGCACACCAGCCAGTTTCCGCTTTTGCTCGTGGCCTCGGCCAGCGCAGCATCCACGATCTGAATTAACTTTTGATCTCCCGCAATCGCCGTAGAACAACGCATATGTCTTGAGATGAAGGATACACTCGATCCGTCGCCGCCCGCCGCGCAACCTGTCGCGTTGTTAGCGACGCAAGAATCGCGCGTTTGGCTCGCTTCCATGATTCTACGTGCCGAATCGGAAGCCAGTTTTTTCCTGTTTTTTCCTTCTCTTTCCACAAGGAATTTCTATCCTTCACAGGTTCTGCACAACGGAAAGCAGAATATTTCTTGCAGCCGGTTCGTGCTTCCAGCAGAGTAACCGCCAGTGCATGCGTGGGTTGTCCTAAGAGCGCTGCCACTGGTTGCTGAGCGTGCGGTTTTCGGCAATTCTCGAGGGTGAGTTGCCGGAGGGTCTCACGAGACGTGTCATGGCGCGTTGCGAGAAACCCTGGGCGTTGCGGCCTCCTCAGAAGTCCCTCCTTACAAGGAAGGACTGAGCCGCTGCCTCAAGCAATCGCTGCCCTGGTGAGCTGCAGGCTCGGGCTTGCAGTCGCGACGGGTAGAGTGCGTCGAGAGACGAGCGTTCCTCGTGAGCGCGGTTTCAAAGCGTGCGCCTCTCTGCCTTGTGCGGTGAGAGGGCAGGCGGGGCATCCCACGAGCAAATACGGCCCGGGTGGCTGGCCCGGGCCGTATCTTTTTTCGTCGTATGTGGGGCGGACTCATTGAGATTCGCTTTGTGTTCGCCTATAGTAAAAGCAGCGACTATGCCTCCGGCGATTTCTGAATTTGATCTCGGTTTTCCGAAGAAACTACTCGCCATCCACAACCCAATTACAGTTAAGATCGCGCTCGCGTTGAGCGCAAATTCTCAGCGGAAGAATTCTTAGCCTTGACCACTACCGATTACACTCTCGCCCACACCCTGCCGGCCAACGTAGAAGCCGAGCGCTCGATTCTGGGCGCGATTCTGCTCGATAACCTGGCCTACAACCAGGCGGCAGAACACCTCAAGACCGAGGATTTTTCGCTCGATTCGCATCGCCGCCTTTATGCGCGGATGATCGATCTGGCGGAATCTTCGCGGCCGATTGACATGATTACGCTGGTCGAGGAACTCGACCGGCACAAAGAGCTGGAGGCGATCGGCGATGTGGGCTACATCTCCGGTCTGGTCGACGGCGTCCCCGACCGGCCGAGCATCGAGCACTACATCAAGATCGTCCGCGACAAGGCGCTGCTGCGCGGACTGATGCACGCGGCCAACGCCGCCATCGCCCGGGCTGCCGAGCAGAGCGATCCTGCGGAAGAGATCCTTAACGACGCCGAAGCCGCCATCTTTCAGCTCTCCGAAAAACGCATCGGGCGCGGATTCATGGGGGTGCAGGAAATCGTCAAGGAGTCGTTCGGGTCGGTCGACGCACTTCTGCAGCGGGGTCAGCGCATTACGGGTCTGGAGACTCACTACGCCGACCTGGACGAAAAGACCAGCGGCCTGCAGAAATCGGATCTGATCATCATTGCCGGACGGCCTTCGATGGGTAAGACGGCGTTCGCCCTCAACATTGCCGAGAACGCGGCCATCGAAGACCAGAAAGTTGTAGGGGTGTTCTCGCTGGAAATGTCGCGTGAGGCGCTGCTGCTGCGCTTGCTCTGTTCGCGAGCCAAGGTGGACTCCCACAAAATGCGGACCGGCTCGCTGTGGCGCGACGACATGGCAAAGGTCGTTCACGCCATGGAGGAGCTGGCTCACGCTCCCATTTTCATCGACGACACTCCCGGCATCGCCCTCAGCGAAATGCGAGCCAAAGCGCGTCGTCTGAAGCAGGCGCACGGCAAGATCGACTTGATTATCGTGGATTACCTGCAACTCATGTCCGGCGGAGGCAAGCGCTTTGAAAACCGCACCCAGGAAGTTTCCGCCATCTCCCGCGGTCTGAAAGGATTGGCCAAGGAGTTGGCCGTACCGGTCATCGCTCTGTCCCAGTTGAGCCGGGCGCCGGAGAGCCGCGGCGGCGACCATCGGCCGCAGCTGGCTGATTTGCGCGAGTCCGGTTCGATCGAGCAGGACGCCGACGTGGTGGCCTTCATTTTTCGGGAAGAGGTCTACAAGCAGGACGACCCCGAACTGCAGGGCCGGGCCGAGCTTATTATTGCCAAGCAGCGCAACGGGCCGACCGGCAGGGTGAACCTGGCATTCCTCAAGAATTCGACCCGCTTCGAGTCGTTGGCGGAGGGAGGCAGCGAACCGTATGAGTAATACGGATTCGAGGGCGGATTTTCACTTGATGGGAAGACGCCAACCTGTGGAAAACATTGTGGAAGCGGACTCCAGTGCGACTAGCATGGCTCCTAGATACCGTCTGGTCGGTTGCGTCCGAGTCGACCTGCTCCGTGTAAGTTACACCAGCGCGTGATGTTAGTCACATACCATCCTTCCTCTGCGACCCCGCCCTAATCTCAGCGATGGACGGGCATCCCGGGAGATTTGCACATTCGAAGGGTCATGTCCTACCAGTTTTTCGATCGGACGGGGACCCGCTTCGGGGCGCCGACTTGGTCTTTTTGCGGATCAGAGAGTCGGCGCCTGACTTTAGGTTGGTGAATTATTTAGCACGACTGAAGTCGTGCCCTACCCCGGTTGGACGAGGGGATGCAACTTTCCCCACCCAGCGTCTGTCCAGCGCCTGTCTCATGGCGGGCGTGATCTCCGCCGATGACGTAGGCAGGAATGACTCTGCCGGTACAGACCGCAACTGACCCTCTCTCGCGTTTCTTCGGCCGACTCATTGTGATCCTGGGTACGGCGGCGGTTGCGCTTGCCACAGTCTTTTCCATTCTTTGGTGCGGGAACCAGGCGGATGTTGCCTGGCGAGGCCAGCTCGATTTGGCCCACTTCGAGCAGAACGCGGCGCGGGTGAATGGAAATGAATGGCGGGCGATGGCGCGGCGGGAAGTGGATCCGGAGCTTGCCGCAGAGTTAGCACAAGACAAGAAGGAAATGATGCAGACCGTCGCCACCATGAGGAGAGATCCCAACCGCGGACAGGACATCGACGCCTTCGTCATCGCCGCCACCGACTATGTGCAGGCTATCGATCACGAGCTCAATTTGTTGGAAGACGACCGTTATGCCGAAGCTTTGGAGGTGGACGCCCAGGAAGTAGATCCGCAATATGACAAGCTGGAGCAGATGATTGCCTCCATCCAGGCTAAGCACAGGCAACTGATACGCACGGTGAGCCGTCAATCCAAGATTGGGTTGATCCTGATCGTAGCGTTCTCCGCCGGCTTCATCAATTTTCTATTGATGCACTCGGAGCGCGTCAAACGCCGCGAGACCCTGGCTCTAGCCGAGCGCGCAGGTTTGCGTCAGAGCGAGAAGCGTTTTCGAACGCTCACCGAGAAATCGGGCGACATCATCGTCATTCTTGGCGCTGATTTCACGGTGAAATATGTCAGCTCTTCGGTCTACGGGCTCCTGGGGCTGGAGACCACTCGTTTGAAAGGGCGAGACTTGACACTGTATGTTCGACCACGCGACCTTGGCCGTTTGAAGGCTTTGATGGATGTCTCCATGGCGAAGGACGAAGCCGCGGCTGTCGAGCTACAATTCCGTCACGCCAACGGTTCCTTCCGGTATTTTGAATGTATCTGCAGAAACCTGACGCAGGATCCCAGCATCGCCGGCCTGGTGCTCAACCTGCGGGAGATCACGACGCGCAAAGAGGCACAACAGGAATTGTTGTTTAATGCCGGCCACGACGCGTTGACCGGGCTCCCCAACCGGGCTTTGTTTCTCGAACGTCTGCAAGGCGTGATCGACCGTACAGCGCGTCATCCGGAGCAGTGTGCAGCGGTTTTGTTCATCGACCTCGACGACTTCAAAGTAGTGAATGAATCGCTCGGTCACGAGGCGGGGGACGAGTTGATCGTAGAGCTGGGCAAAAGGATAACGGCCTCCTTGCGCAGCAGCGACACTGTGGGACGGCTACCCTCCGCTGCCCTCGAAGGAGAAGCTCTGGCCCGCATGGGCGGCGACGAGTTTACGGTTCTGCTGGAGGATGTGCGCGATCCCGGGGATGTGATGCGGGTGGCGCAACGCATTCGCGAAGTGGTGGAGCAACCCTTTTCCCTGCGCGGACACAGAATCCACCGCAGCGCCTGTATCGGTGTGGCCACCGCTTCGGCGGCCGTCTCAGCGGAAGACTTGGTGCGCAATGCAGATATTGCCATGCATCGCGCCAAGAACAACGGCAAATCCCGCTGCGAGCTGTTTGATTCGAATATGCACGCTCAAGTGATGGGGCGGCTGCAGACGGAGGCCGATTTGCGGCAGGCTTTGGAGCGGCAGGAATTTCGTCTTTATTACCAGCCCATCGTAACCCTGGCGACGGGGGTGGTGGAAGGGTTTGAAGCCCTGGTGCGCTGGCAGCGGCCCGACCGCGGTTTGGTATCGCCTGGAGAGTTCATCGGCGTGGCCGAAGACACTGGCCTGATTGTGCCGCTGGGGGAATGGATTCTCACGGAGGCGGCTCGGCAGGCCGTTGCCTGGCCGAACCTGGGTGGTCTCGCAGGGCAACTTTACATCAGCGTGAACATCAGCGGGAAACAGTTCTCCCGCCCCGGTTTTCTGGATCAGGTCCGAGGTGCTCTGGAAAGAAGCGGCCTGCCGCCCAGCTTGCTCAAGCTGGAGCTGACCGAGAGCGTGGCCATGGACAACGCGCCACGCACTGAACAAATCCTGCGGGAAGTCAAGCACATGGGCGTGCGGCTGAGCATCGACGACTTCGGAACCGGATATTCTTCGTTGAGCTATCTCCGGCGCTTCCCCATCCATACCCTGAAGATCGACAAGTCGTTCGTGCTGAACATGCGCGATAACAATGAAGCAACCGCCATCGTACGCACCATTGTCGCACTGGCCCGCAGCCTGCAAATGGAAGTTGTGGCCGAAGGCGTGGAAACAGCAGAACAACTGGATCAACTGAAAGCCATGGTGTGCGATGCCGCACAGGGATACTTCTTCGCCGCGCCCATGCCCGCGGCGCAAAGCCTGGACTTCCTGGCGACTCACGAATCCCAGCCGCAGGCGCGCGCCGCTGCCGCCGGGAATCCAAACAAGCGTTAGCGATTACGCCTGCCCAGACTCCCAGCGAGCTTACCGCCGCGTGGCCAGCTTGCGATACTTTTCGTGCAGTGCTTTCTGCCAGCTCAGGTCGGGCGCTCTGGGCTCGATCTTTTCCAGAGTCCGGGCAGGCAGGCTATGGGGAGTGCTGCAATGGACGACTCTCTTTTCCGGGTGGGTCAGATCGCTGACCATGACCCCGGTGCTGTCGCAAGTAATAGTTCCTCCAGTGTTGCTACCGAAGCTGACCCCGGCAAAGTCAGCGCTTGAATTGACCAGCACCAGCAATCCCGGTCCGGTGTTTCGCTTGATCGTGCTGCCGCGGAGGAAGACTTCCGAATTGCCATCAGCCCGGACGCCCGCGCTGCTGGCATCACTCTCGCTGCCGTTCTCTGCAATCGTGTTTGTTCCGGGCAGGTAAACCTGGCTGTTGGCATATACATCCACACCTGCGCTGGTGTGGCCCGTAATCTGGGCAAAAAAAGAGGTGAGCTGGCTTTCAAAACCGATGGTGACCCCGAGCGGACCGTTATTTCGAATGATGCTCAGGTTATTGCCGAATATCGAAAGCCGGGAACGCTCTTGCAGTGAAATCCCACCCGACGTATTGTCCTCGACGACATTGGGCCCATAGTACGAAGCGAATTCCATGCTTGCCCCGGCCACCAGGTCGACACCGAAGCCGGAAGGGGCGCCATTGTGCCTGAGCCGCGTATTTCCCAGAGTGCCGCAAGTGGCCTGTTCGCAGTCGATCCCTTCGAGAGCGTTGTGGCTGACCTCGACCGGACCACTCCAGCCATTCAACCACATCACCGAGTTGGTGTTCGCCCAGATACCGCTGCTCCCGTTGTTGTTGAATTCTCCCGAGGACAGGATGGAGACATCGGAGAGCCCCTGCACTCGCAGGCCGTTCAGCGTGTTGCCGTTGCTGGAGGTCGTGTCAAGAAAGACCGCCCTGCTATCGGAAACCGTGATGCCGTCGATGGTTGACCCGGTCACGTGGAGACCGTACAA
>Ga0335078_10006328_pt1 | contig 17537 bp, 11 predicted proteins | sample Lox_Sample_32_FD_206711 | JGI IMG/M metagenome (GOLD analysis project Ga0335078, IMG submission 206711) | Soil microbial communities from Loxahatchee National Wildlife Refuge, Florida, United States - Lox_Sample_3.2 | ecosystem: Environmental > Terrestrial > Soil > Wetlands | place: USA... | reverse complement strand
TACGGGCAAGCAGCCCCGGAGGTCACCGGCCATCAGGACACACAACCTTAACGTCTTCTTCCCCCCAATACCCCCATCTCCCGCCAACCCCCCCAACACCGCCCCCCCGCCCCCGCCAGCACACCCCTCACAGCACCCCGCCCCGCCAGCACACCCCTCACGGCATCCCGTAGTTATACAGCTGCTTACTCACCGGGGCCGGCGGAGAACTCGCCGCCGCGCTCGTCGCCAGCGCAGCCCCCACGGCCAGAAGCACCCCCACCGCGAGCGACGCGGCAACCAGCACCAGACGTGACAAGGCGACCCTCCTCGGCCTGGAACCCCGCCCGGATTAGCCCGAACGTGAGGGTGCGGATCACCGCACCCCGCGGCACGCGCCCCAACACTAGGAGCTATCGGGGGGAAAGACAAGGAAAGACAATATGTCCGAGGCGGCGGGCCAGATCACGCCCGGAACGGGCAGGTCCTCACTGCCGCCGCACGGACGCGGCGGGCAGCCGGAAGACGACCAGGTCCCGGCTGGCCATCACCAGTTGGGCCCCGGGCAGGCGGGCCCGGGGCCCAAGGCCCACGCCGGCCAGCGCCAGCAGCGGTCCCGCGTCGGCGATCACGTACCGTACGCCCGCCCGGCGCAGCGCGCCAGTCAGCGGACCCGGGGACGTGACGATCCTGTTGAGCCGGATCGAGTCGGCGCTCTCCGGTGCCAGAATCAGGTTCCCGACCTGCAGCGCGTCGTTCGAGATCACCTCGCGGCCGAGCAGCCGGGACCAGGGATCGAACACCGCCTCGCCGCCATTCCACGGGTAGCGCCGGTAGGCGGCCCACGGCAGCAGCAGCACGGTGCCCCGGCCGGGGTCACCATCGATGATCTGCCGCGCCCGTGCCCAGTCGGCCGGATACCCGACCGGGTGCAGCCTGCCCGCCAGCCCCCAGGCCATTCCCGGCAGCAGCACGACCGGCGCGATCACGCCCATCACCGCAAGCGCGGCCGCCGCGCGGTCAGCCGCGCGCCCGCCACCGCGGCCAGCGGCGGATCCCCGCGGCACCGCGCGCGCCGCCGAGGTAACGATCCAGGCGGCCAGCGCGCCGAGCCCGATCGCCTCGGCAAGGGCGAGCGGGGCCAGGAACTGCTGGCCGTCCCGCAGCACCGCGAAGCCCGGCCAGGCTGCCACCAGATCCCGGAGCGCGCCGCGGCCGGGCGCCGCCACCCCGGCGGCCGCGATCGCCAGCCCGGCCAGCCCCGCGACGCCGAGCCCGGGGGCCACCCGCCGCCGGGCCAGCAGCAGGTATCCGCACAGCGAGGCGACCACCACCAGCAGCCACACGACAGACGCGCCCCCGCCGTACCCGAGCGGCACCGTCTGCGCGTTCCAGATGCCCGACAGCATGAGCAGGCTGCCGAGGCGTCCGAACGGAGTATCCGCCCGGGCGGCGAAGGCGTCGACCCCTCGCGGGTCGGTGTGCACCGGGACCGCGAGCGCCGGAATCAGCCACGGCAGGCTCAGCAGCACGATGCCGGCTAGCACCACGGCGAGCCTGCGCGCGCGCCCGCCGCCACCGCCGCGGCTGAGCGCGGCGGGCACGGCGGCGAGCGCGGTCACGCCCATGGCCGCGAACCCGCCGATCGCAGCGGGAATCAGAACGCATAGCAGCCGTCCCGGTCTGACCCGCGCCGGGCCGGTGCACAGCAGCCTCATCACCCAGGGCAGCCCCGCATAGCCGAGCAGCAGCGCCCACTGGCCGATCAGCAGCCGCTCAGCCACGTAGGGATTCCACGCGTAGCACACGCCCGCCGCCAGGCGGGCGGACATCGGCACGCTAACCGGCCCGCCCGCCGCAGCGCCGGCGCGGGCCCGGCGAGCAGGCGCCCAGCCGCTGGCTAGCAGGGCGGCGGCACCCGAACAAGCCATGACGAAGATCAGCAGCAGGATGAGCTTCTGCGCGATGTCGGCGGGCATGGCGAGCGACGCGGCGGCCAGGACGGCATCGCTGGGCACGGCGCGCGGGGGCCCGCCGGCCAGCCCGAGCAGCGCTGCCGAGAACGGCATCCTGGGCACGAAGACCATGTCGTAGCTGAGCAGGAAGCCGCGGCCGAGCCCGGGCCCGAGCGCGAGCAGGCCGAGCCCCAGCCCGGCCAGCGCGGGCCACCCGCCCGGCTTCGCCAGCCCGGAATGCCAGGCCCGCCAGCCCGGCAAGGCCAGCCAGGAGGGGCGCTGGCCCGGGCCGGCGTGGCCGGCGTGGCCGGCGGCATGGCCGGCGTGGCCGGCGTGGCCGGCGTGGCCGGCGGCATGGCCGGCATGGCCGGCATGGCCGGCACCCCGCGCGCGCAGCCGCGCCGCGGCGCCGTCGGCCAGCGCCCGCAGCGTCATTTCTTCCGGGCGTGAACCAGCAGGATCGATGCCGCCGCGGGCCACGCGCAGAAAAGGCGATCTACGGGACGCAGCGGGCCTGGCACGTCGTGATATCTCGCCCCGCGCACATTGATCCCCGCGAAACCGCGGTCGGCCAGCAGTGCCACCAGTGCCCTGCGGGTGAACAGCCTCAGGTGACCGGCCACCTGGCTGCCCGGCCTGCCGTAGACGCCGCGCAGGCTCACCTCGGAGAAGACCGGCTGCACCCCGAGCGCCATCAGCCCGCGGTTGTACCACGCGGCGAGGTTCGGCGTGGACAGCAGGAGCGAACCTCCCCGCTTCAGCACCCGGTAAGCCTCGTCGAGCGCCGCATCGGTATCGACGAGATGCTCGATCAGCTCACTCATGATCACGACGTCGGCCGACGCCGCGGCCACCGGGAGGCCGGGCGGGTCCACTCCGGCCCTGACCACGGTCAGCCCGTGTCGCCGTGCGCGGTCAAGCGCGCCGGCCGACCAGTCGAGCCCGATCATGCGATGCCCCGGGCTACGTCGCGCTGCCAGGCTCGCGGCGGCGCCGTCGCCGCATCCCACGTCCAGGATGCACGCGGGGCCAGGGACCCCCCGCAGCGCCCCGGAAAGCAGGCCCGCTATGCGCTGCGCCCGGTCGGGCCCGGAACTGGCCGGCACCGCGGGGTTCTCGTAGAACTCGCGCAGCCGACCGAAGACGCGCCGGCCGTGGGCCGCCACCGGGCTTGCGGCCGGCACGCCTGCGGCCGGCACGCCTGCGGCCGGCACGCCTGCGGCCGGCACGCCTGCGGCCGCGCCGGTCAGCGGCGGCATCGCGGGCACCTCATCGGCGCCGCTTGACGGCGCCGCCGGCCCTGGCAACAGCTTCGTCGGCCACGGCGGCGAACCCCTCGACAGCGGCGGACCAGTGCAGCCGCAGCGCCCGCTCGCGGGCGGCCCGGCCGAGAGCCTCGCGGGTCCGGTGATCCAGTGCGAGCGATGCCCACGCCGACGCGAACTGGCCCTCGCTCCTGACCAGCAGCCCGGTCTGCCCGTCCAGCACCGAGTCGCGCAGGCCGGGCACGTCGAAGCCGATGCCCGGCGTGCCGCGGATCGCGGCCTCGGCGATCACGATCCCCCAGCCTTCGATCATGGCCGGGTGCAGCAGTATCCAGGCAGCGCACAGCAGCCGGTGCTTCTCCTGCTCCGACACCCGCCCGGTGACCACGACGCCCGGGCCGGCCAGAGCCTCGATGCGGGCCCGCTCGGGGCCGTCCCCGGCGATCACCAGCTGGCCCCCGGCCACGTGCCGCACCCGTTCCCAGAGCCGCAGCAGAAGGTCGATGCGCTTGTAGTCGGTGAGCCGGCCAAGAGCCAGGAACATCGGCTCCGGTGATCGCGGGGTCAACGGGTCCGGCTGCACCACGCCGTTGCAGATCTGCCGGATCCGGTCGTTGCTGACCCCGATCGCCGTCAGCGCCTCGGCTGTCGACGACGAGACCGTCAGGAACAGGTTCCGGCGGTGTGCCCGGGGCATGAGGACGCTTTCGGCGTAGCGCCCCACGGTCGACAGCGGGCGCGGCAGGCGTAGCCGCCACAGCTCGGTATGGACATGATTGACCAGGCAGATCATCGGGCTGCGAGCCCACAACGGCGCGAAGAACGGCATCCCGTTGCAGACCTCGACCACCAGGTCGCAGTCCCGCAGGCGGCGCTGGTAGACCAGCGGCGCCCGGGCGAACTGGGTGTAGCTGCCGCCGCTGCGGATGAGCCGGTAGGGACGCGGGCCGGTCGGCCCGCCGCACAGCAGAGTCACCCGGTCGCCGCGGGCTGTCATGCCCTCCGCAAGGCGGTCGACCAGGACCTCCGAGCCGCCCGCCCTGGGATTAGCGAGGTCACGCCATGCGACGAACAGGATGTGGCGAGGGTCACGGGCGCAAACAGGCGGCCGGCCGCCGCCATCGACCGCCGCTGCCGGAAGAGGACCGACGGGATCACCGGGAGGCACCCCGACTTTCCCCGGAGCCGCCGTTTGCCTGACGCCTGTCTCCGTCGTCTGCGTGGTGGCAGCTTCCGCGGCGACAGCTTCCGCCGCGGGCGCAGCCCGGGCACGCGCCGGGCGGGCAGACCAGTCCCAGCTCACGCCGTCACGCTCCATATCAGCTTCACGTCCGCGACCATAACCGCGGGACGGGTCCGATGGCTGGGAACGCAGATCTTACCAGCCAGTAACGTCTGCCGACATCGAAGTATTATTCTGGTAATTTCGTCAGACCGTCAATGCTGATCCGGGAGCGCCCGAGGTCGGATGGTGGTCGGGCGGGAGCGACCTCAGCGCGCCCGGCCGGACCGGCGCTGACGGCCGTCCGGCCGCCGTGGATCCGCTGGCTGAGCTAACGAACGCACTACCGAGGGCGTCGATGAGTCCGTTGCCACTGCCCCGCCGCCGAGCCGATCGGGTGCTCTGGCCTGGGAGGCCATGCGCCGGGCCGGCGGCGCAGCCCGCACGCCGACCGCGCCGGGGACTGGCCAGGTCCGCTCGGCTCTTCCGGCTCTTCCTCGGTGAGCAGGCGGACCCGGACCGCTTCTATGCCAGCCTGGCCCGGGACGCGGTCAGCCAGGTGGAGGACTACTGCGAGCTGGGCGGACGGACGGTCGTCGACGTCGGCGGCGGGGCCGGGCACTTCACCGAAGCCTTCCGGGCTAGGGGCGCGGCCTGCTACCTCTTCGAGCCTGACCTGGCCGAGCTGGCCAGCCGCGGCGCGGTCCCGGCTGGCGCCGTCGTGGCCGACGGGTACTGGCTGCCGGTCAGGCACGGCAGCGCCGACGTGTGCTTCTCGTCCAATGTTCTCGAGCATGTGCCGGACCCGATGGGGCTGATCGAGGAGATGATCCGCGCAGCCAGGCCTGGCGGGCTCATCTACCTGTCGTTCACGAACTGGTACTCGCCGTGGGGCGGCCATGAGATGTCGCCATGGCATTATCTCGGCCCGCGCTTCGCGGAACGTCGCTACATCCGGCGCCACCACCGCGAGCCGAAGCACAAGATCGGGGTCACCTTGTACCCGGTGCACGTGGGGCCGACGCTGCGCCTGCTGCGGGCGCGCCGCGACATCGAGGTGGTGGAAGCGCTGCCCCGCTACTATCCGCGCTGGTGCAAGGGACTGCTGTGGATCCCGGTGCTTCGGGAGATAGCTACCTGGAATCTGCTGCTGATCCTGCGGCGGAGCACATGACCGACTCTGGCCTGCGCGTCACCTCCGCGCAGCCGGCCGCCCGTGACCAAGCCGGCGCCCAGGTCGCGGCGCCGCCCGGCACCGCGGGCCCCTCCCAGCGGGACCATCCCGCGCAGCCCCGCGGAACGGACCGGCGCTGGTGGGTGCTGGTCGTCTGGCTGGCCGCCCTGCTCATCTTCACCGCGACCGACCCCGGCCGGATGATCTTCGACACCAAGCTGGGCGTCGACATCGACGCGGCCGGGTTCTACGCGCGGCTGTGGCAGCTGTGGAATCCGCTGGAGTGGCTCGGGTCCCTGCAGAATCAATACATTGGCTACGCGGTGCCGATGGCGCCATTCTTCCTCGCCGGGCAGATGCTGCACGTCCCGGTCTGGGTGATCGAGCGGCTGTGGCTGTCGCTGCTTGTCGCCGCGGGCTTCGCCGGCATGGTCAAGCTGGCCTCGGCGCTGCGCGTCGGGTCGGACAGCTCACGGCTGCTGGCCGGCGTCGTGTTCGCGGCGTGGCCCACGTTCACGATCGTCATCGGGTCGACCTCGGCCGGAGCCTTGCCAGGTCTCATGGTGCCCTGGGCGATCCTCCCCCTGGTCAGCGCGGCCAGGGGCCGCAGCTCGGCCGGTGCCGCCGCGGCACGATCCGGGGTGGCCGTCATGCTCATGGGCGGCGTGAACGCCGTCTCCACGCTGAGCGTTCTGGTCCTTCCCGCCCTGTTCATCCTGACCCAGGCCCGCGGGCGGCGACGCGTCTCCCTGTGCCTTTGGTGGGGGGCCGCGGTGACGGCCGCCACCGCGTGGTGGCTTATTCCGCTGCTGCTCCAGGGCAGCTACTCCTTTAACTTCCTGCCATACGTCGAGCAGTCCGTCACGACCACCAGGACGATGTCGGCGGCGGCGTTCCTGCGCGGCTCCGGCAACTGGACAGCCTATTTCGACCTGGGCACGCCGTGGCTGTCAGCCGGATGGGCAATGGTCACGTCGCCCGCGGCCATCCTCGCGTCCGGGGTCGCCGCCGCCACCGGGCTGTACGGCCTGGCGCGGCGGGACATGCCGTTGCGAGGCTGGCTGGGACTGTCGGTTGGCTTGGTCGCGCTGGCCGCGCTGGCCGGGTACTGGGGGCCGTTGGGCGGGCCGCTGCACTCACAGGTCGACGCGCTGCTCGACGGGCCGCTGGCGCCTTTTCGCAGTGTTTACAAGTTCGAGCCGGTGGTCGCGGTCGCTCTGGCACTGGGGTGCGCGCACGCACTGGCCTGCTTCTGGAAGCGGACCGTCCGCATCGCGGGCCGGCGGGTCGCCGTAGCCGCCGCGACCGCGCCCGTCGTCGCGCTTGTGCTGGCCGGCCTGGCGCTGCCGCAGCTAACCGGGCAGATCCTGCAGCCGGGGTCGTTCACCCAGGTCCCTGGCTACTGGTACCAGACGGCGGATTACCTTGCCGCCCGGTCTGCGGACCAGACCGCCATCGTCGTTCCCGCGGCCTCGCACGGGACGTTCCTGTGGGGGGATCCGATCGACGACCCGCTCGAGCCCCTGGCGCGCTCCCCCTGGGTCGAACGCGGCCTGGTCCCCTACGGAGGGGCGGGGTCGCAGGAACTGCTCGACACCGTGGAGAGCGCCATAGAGTCCGGCGGGGACGTTCCCGGCCTGGCGGCCTACCTCGACCGGGCCGGCATCCGGTACGTCGTCGTCCGCAACGACCTGAGCCCCGCCATGATCGGGTACACCCCGCCGCAGGTCGTCAACCAGACCCTCGCCCTGTCCGGCTTCGAGCGGGTCGCGGCCTTCGGGCCGTTGATCGCCGGCGTGCCGGGCTACCCGCAGGTTGCTGGCCTGGCACCGCCCCGGTACCCGGCCGTGGAGCTCTTCCAGGCGGCCGACCCGGCCCTGCGCCCGGCCGGCCCGGCGGTCGCGCTGCCGGTCAGCGAGACCGTTCTGGTCAACGGCGGCCCCGATTCGCTGCTGCAGCTGGCCGGGCAGGACCTGCTCGCGACCCAGCCCGCCGTCATCGCCGGCGACCCGCTCGACGGCCGCCCGGCGCTGTGGGCAGTAACCGACGGGCAGCGCCGGGCCGATGACGACTTCGGGCTGACCAGCTCGAACTTCTCGTTCACCTACACCGCCACCGAGACGAACCCGGTGGACGACCCGCTGGGCGGCGCCGGGGGCCAGCCGCGCCAGATCCTTCCCGTGCCCGCCGCCGGGCACCAGACGGTCGCGGTGCTCTCCGGCGCCGCCCAGGTCACCGCCTCGTCGTACGGCTCATGGCTGCTCGAGTCCCCCCAGGATGACCCGGTCAACGCGTTCGACGGCGACCCGGCCACGGCCTGGGCCGAAGGCGACCCGACCACCCCCGTCGGCCAGTGGATCCAGATCACGTTCGACCACAGCCTCGACCTTGCCGCCAGCGTCGGGATCAGGCTTCTCGATGACGGTTTCAGCCGGCCCGTTGCCAACCAGATACAGGTCAGCACCGCCTCGGGAAAGGTCACCACCTCGCTGGTCATGACCGGGAGCACACAGCCGCTGCGGGTGCCGGCCGGACCTGCCCGCTGGCTGAGGCTGACGATCACCGGGGCCAGCAACGTCGTGCCCGGCGGCCCGGGCGCGGGCATCGGCGACGTCCTCATCCCCGGCGTCCGGGTGACTCGCTACCTGCAGCCGGCCCAGTCCGCGCCGGGCGAGCAGGCGCGGTCGGCGGCGTACTCCTTCCAGCAGCAGACGACCGCCGCGTCGATCGCCAGCGGCTCGGTCACCTACCCGCCGTTCGCCCGCACCTTCACCACCCCGGCCGCCGCGCGGTTCCGGGTGAGCGCCACGGCGGTGGCCAGGCCGGGCAGCGCTCTTAGCGCGGTGGTGAGCGGGCTCGCCCCGGCCGGGAAGTCCGGCTTCCGAGTCAGCGCCAGCTCGACCTGGGATTCGATGCCCCAGTTCGGGCCGGACAATCTCTTCACGTCCGGCAGCACGCCGTGGATTGCGGGGTCAGCGGACCCGGCCCCCATGCTCCGGCTGGCCTGGCACGGCAAGCGCCGCATCAGCAAGATCGTGCTGCAGCCCTACGGGCTCGCTGCCGGACCGACGACGGTGCAGATCGGGAGCCCGGCCGGGTTCCGGACGGCCAGCGTGGGCTTCGGCGGGGTGGTCCGGGTCGCACCGCCGCTGACCACCAACCGGCTGTACCTGAAGTTTCCGGGGGCACGGTCCACGCCGCCGGCCGGCCCGGCTTCCGGGCAGCTTCCCTTCGCGCTGTCCAAGGTCACGATTCCCGCCCTGTCGGGCCTGCACGTCGCGGCTCCCGGCCCCGGAACCCGGTTCCGCCTGGCATGTGGCCAGGGGCCGCCCGTCACCGTGGACGGGCGGCGCTTCCTGACCGCCGTCAGCGGCACGACCGGGGACCTGACCCGGTCCCTCCCGCTGCGGGTACGGCTCTGCGCGCCCGGCGGCACGCTGGATCTGGGCGCCGGAAGGCACTGGCTGCTGTCGTCGTCCTCCAGGGTGTTCACGCTCACCGGCCTGAGCCTCGCCGCCGGGCCGGCCACCGCGGCGGGCACGTCCGCCCACGCCGCGTCCCGCTCACTGAAGGTGCTGAGCTGGCAGCCTGACGCTCGCAGCCTGCGCGTCGGGCCTGGGCCGGCTTCCTACGTCGAGGTGCACGAAGCACTCGATCCGGGCTGGGTCGCGACCCTGAACGGACAGCGGCTGGCCGCCGCCCGCCTCGACGGATGGCAGCAGGGTTTCATCGTTCCCGCTGGCCGTGGCGGCACCATCGTGCTTTCCTTCGCACCGGCGACCATCTATCACGCGGGCATCGCACTCTGCGCGCTGGCGGCGCTGGCACTGGTCGCGGGGGCGGCAGGCGCTGGTCGCTTGGGGTACCGCCGACGGAATCGGAAACGGTCGCCGTCGCGCGGACCTGGGCCGGCCGAACAAGTCCGCGGCCGGCCGGGACGCCACGAGCGGCCGAGAGGCGCGATGGCAAACCGGTCACCCGCGGACGGCACCGCAGGCAGCACCGCGGGCAGCACCGCGGGCGGCACCGCGGGCAGCACCGCGGGCAGCACCGCAGGCGGCACCGCGGGCAGCACCGCGGGCAGCACCGCAGGCAGCACCGCGGGCGGCACCGCAGGCAGCACCGCAGGCGGCACCGCCCAGGACGTCAGGGCCCGCGGCGCGGCCGGAACCTGGCTGAGCCTGGCACTGCTCGTCGCGCTGATGTTCCTCGTGGGGGGGCCGGTGGCGCTGGCCGTGCCAGTCCTGGCGCTCATCGTCATCCGAAGGCCCTCCTGGCTGCCGCCGGTGAGCCTCGCCGCGATGATAACTGCCGCGGTGGCGGCTGCCGCCGCGGCCCAGCCCACGGCCATGGGCGGCGGAGCCTTCGGCAGCCCCGCCCAGGCGTGCGCTCTGGTGGCGCTGGCCGCGGCGCTGATGCCGGCGATCGGCTGGCCCGCCGGCGGCCGGGCAAGCGCCGGCGGCCGGGCAAGCTCGGCGCGGCGGCCGGCGGCATCGCCGGGGCCGGCCGGCGAGGCGCCCCCGCTCCGGTCGCGATTCGGTCTCGTTGACGAACTCAACTGCTATTACGACACCCGCGCCGAGCCGAACAACATTCACCTCGAGGCGCGGGTACCCGGTCAATTGGAGCATGCAAGGCTCCGGGAGGCTGTGGCCGCCGCCCTGGCTGCGCAGCCGCGGGCTCGAGCCCGCCAGGCGGCGGAGCGCCGGCCGCTTGGCCAAAGTCACACCTGGGAGTTCCCGCTGCGCCCCGATATCGACCCCGTCTCCACCAGCGCCTGGGCAGACGAGCACGAGCTGGCCAGCCAGCGCCTGGCGTTCCTCTCCAGTTCCCCGCCGCTGGGCATCTCGCCGCCGCTGCGGCTGCTGCTGGCGACCGGGCCGGACTGCAGTTGCGTGATTCTCAACGCGCATCATGCGCTCATGGACGGGATATCCTGCCTCGAAGTCTTCCGTGACATCGGCCGGCGCTACCGCGCCATGGGCGGCGCCGCCGGATACCCCGCGCCCCCGCCGCCCGGCCTCCTGCACCCCGCGCCCCCGCCGCCCGGCCTCCTGCCCGCCGCGCCCCCGCCGCCCGGCCTCCTGCCCGCCGCGCCCCCGCCGCCCGGCCTCCTGCACCCCGCGCCCCCGCCGCCCGCTCTCTCGCAGCGCAGGGAGCCGGTCACCCGGCCCGCGGCGGCACTGCCGGAGGCCAGGACCGCCGGTCCCGGCCAGCCAGAGCGGGCCGGTTCCGGCCAGCCAGAGCGGGAGGCCGGCCGCCAAGGCCTCATCCGGCGGCTTCCCGCCCGGATCGCCGCCGAGCGGGGAAGCCGCCGCCGGGGGGGTTACGGGCTCCGCCTGATGCCGTACCCCGATGTTCCCGTGGCCCCGGCCGTCGGCGCCGAGCACCGGGTCACCCTGAACGATGTCCTGATCGCCGGCCTGATCGCGGCGATCGGCCGGTGGAACGCTGCGCACGGCCGGGGCGTCCGGGCGGTCCGGATCACCATGCCGCTCAACGCGCGGCTGGCAGGCCAGGAGGAGGCATCAGGCAACTACTCCCGGATAGCCACGATCACGGCTCTCCCGCCGGTATCCGGCGCGGACCTGCGGCAGCTGGTCGCCGATGTCGCCCGGCAGACCCGCCAGGCCAGGCAGAACGCCGACCCGCAGGTCGGGGCCGGCTTCCGCCGCCTGGCCGCGGCACGGTGCCCGGTCGCGCTGAAGCGATGGGCCGTCCGGGCTGCCCTCCGAACGGCGGGGCGGGTATTGTGCGATACCTCCATGCTCACCAACCTCGGCAGCGTGCCCGACCCGCCACGGTTCGGGCCGGCCGGGCCCACCCAGATGGCGCTGTCGGGCCCGGCGCACATGCCGCGCGGGCTGTCGGTCGCCGCGATCACCAGCGGCGGGCGGCTGCAGCTGGGCTTGCGATACCGGTACGCGTTGCTCGATGACGCGGCTGCCGACCGGTTCGCTGCCAGCTACGCCGCGGTCTTGGATGAGCTCACCAGCGAGCCAGATCCCGGAATCCGACGAGGAGACTTTCGTGGCCCTGGATGACGCGCTGCTCAAGATCCTGGTCTGCCCGATCGACAAGGGCGGGCTGTTGTACTTCGATGACGAGGCGCTGCTCTACAACCCGCGGCTGCGCCGCGCCTACCTGATCCGGGACGACGTCCCCCTGATGCTGGCCCAGCGTGCCCAGCCGGTCGCCGACGAGGAGCACGCGCGGCTGGTGCGGCGGGCTCAGTGTGGTGAGGCAGTCCAAACCCTGGCCCGCGGCAGCTAGCCGGACGTGGCCGCAACGGCGGGGATGGCCGGGCCGGTGCTCGATGGCTCAAGGATGCCTGCCTCGGCGTCGCCCACGCACAGGCCGGTGATCGCCGGTCCCTGCACGGTCACCGAAGCCGCGCCGCCTCGCTCGGCGAAGTAGGCGCTGTGCAGTCCGGCCCTGATGACAAGCTGCTGGACGCTGCGGCCGTAGATGACGGTCATCAGGTCACCGCTCACCTGCCTTCCTGCCAGGTAGCCGACCCGCAGCGTTTGCGTCCAGTTCGGTGCGGCAGAGGCAAACGGGATGACGAGCCTTCCGCGATTCGGGGCCAGGCACCCGCTTCGCGAGGCGATCGGCTCGCTGACGGTTCCGGTCACCGTGGCCAGGTACAGCCTGCCGTCCGGGCCGAAGGCCATGAGCTTGTCGATCGTGCCGGCCGGCCGCAGGGCCCACCGCGCCCGCCTGGCTGCCCCCGGACTGGCCATGGCTCCGACGACCCTGGACGTGTCGCCGTTTCTCCCGAAGATGCCGAGCATGAGGCTGGACGGAACCAACTGGTCGACGATCACGGTCCCGCCCGGTGCCTCGTCGACGGCGTTCCTGGCGTTGGCGATATAGGCTCGGGCGACGCCGGCGTTCGTGACCTGCTGATAATCCTGCACGGACCAGAGGGAGCCGACCATGAAAGCGCCGACCAGGCCGGCGGTGATGGCCTTCGCGGGCCCGAACCTCTCTTGCCGCCGCCCGGGCAGCCCGGCCGGCCCGCCGTCCTGCTGCCGCCGCCCGGCTACCGGCCAGAACGCCAGCCCCAGGCAGATGACGAGGACGGCCATCGCATCCGCCACGTAACGGGTCTCGATCGCGAAGATCGCCGCTTCGCCCGGGCTCCTGAGCCGGCCGATGATCACAGGCAGCATGTCGGCCAGGACGACCCATCCGGCCAGGATTACCCAGGCCCGCCAGGCACGCCTCCTGGTCAGGATGGATCCGGCAACCACGGCGATGGCCACGATCGAGGCGGCCAGCGAGAGCGCGGGCGGCGGCGCGGAGTAGGCGTAAGTGGAGTCAGTGGTCGGGAACCACTGCCAGGGACCGCCCAGGGCCCCGGGCAGCAGGGTGTTCTTGACCAGGCCCCACGTGAACGTGTACACCTCGCTCAGCGATCCGGGTGCTCCCGGGCGGACGCTGGAGGTCCGCAGTGACACGGCGAGTACCGTGAGGTAGCCGGCCAGCAGCCCGGCTTGCAGCAGCCACGCGCGCCAGTACCTCACCACGCTGGCGCCGACGGCCGAACGCAATCGGCCGTCCACCAGGAACCCGGCGGTGACCGCGAACAGCAGCAGCGGGATGACCAGCGCTTTCTCGAAGAAGAGCAGCCCGAACGCGAGCCAGGCGGCGGCCGCGAGCGCATGCCGGAAGCGGCCAGTGCGCACATAATGCACGTGCGCGGTCAGCGACATGAAGATGGCTATCTGCAGCGGCAAGGATTCCAGCGCCGAAATCCACCAGCTGTAGTCCGGGAATGCCAGCGGGCTGGCCAGGTAGATGGCGAGCGGAATCAAGATCGCGGGCCGGTTACCGAACAGAGCCCGCAGCAACCGGAGCGCCGCGAGGCTGCAGGCCGCGATCAAGACCAGGGTGACTGCCGACGCGACTGCCCAGTTGTACAAGGCCACCCGGGCCAGCACCCAGGCGACCGCGTACGCACCGGGAAACAGATGACCCGAACTGTCGGAGGTGAGGTAACTCCAGCTGAAAGAGCTTCGCCTCGCCAGGTCCAGGATCTGGAAGTCGTCCTGACGGAAGAAGAAATGACCGAGAAACTGGCCCTTCCAGATCAGCTGGGCAACGATGAGCACCAGCCCGCCGATCGTAACCTGGTGACGGCGGGCCAGGGCGGCCAGCTCGGCCCAGCCGATGACCGTCTCGGAGTCCGCCGCCGGCACTGGCGGAACGCCGCCGCCCTCACGCGGCACTATGACGCGCCGCGGCGACCGTTCTATTTCGCTCACGGCGTGAGCATAGTGCCATCTTCCGGCCTCGCCAGCGTTCGGTCACGTGGCCCGGCCCTACCGGCGTCACCAGGTCATTCGGATGGCGCTACCACGACCTTGGGCAGCAGCCGCTCGTAGGCGTCCAGGTCGACCTCGCCGCCCGACTCCGCGACAGCCAGGGCAACCGCGTGCCGGAGCGCCTCCGGCCATGACCAGCCGAGCACTATACCCGGGACCAGTCCGGCGACCAGCGCATCGCGAGAGCTGACCAGGTCCCCCGCCGCGTCCGGGCCGCCCGGCCCGCCGCGGACGGGCGCCGGGCCGCCGGGGCCGAGCCCGGCCCGCCACCCCCCGTCCGCGGTGACAACGCGGACGGCATCACCGGAGACGACGGCCACGGCACCTGCGCCACATGCGACCAGCGCTGCCGGATCGGTGGCCTCACACTGTGCTGGTGGCTTCGTCTCCGGCGGCCGGCCCCGACCCGGTACGGGCATCTCCGGGATGATCAGCGTAGGCCGCCGCGAGGCGCAGAGCCGCAACGACGACTCTCCCGCATCCAGCACCACGGGGACATTCGCTTCCGCCGCGTACGTGGCCAGCGTGGCGTACGTCTCGTCCGGCAGACCGACCGGAAGACTTCCGCAGAGCACCGCGGCGGTGGCGTCGACCATCAGCGAGCGGTAGTCGGCGGCGAGCCGGCCGAGTTCCTCTGTGGTAATGAAGGGAGCGGGCTCACGGAACGTCGTGACGGCGCCACTCGACTCGTCAGTCACCTCGAGAACCCGCCGGGACTCCGCGGTGATCCAGGTGAACTGCGTGGCAACCCCGTCTTTGGCCAGTTCGGTCCTGATCACCTCACCGGAAGCGCCGCCCGCCAGCCCGGCCGCCACTACCTCATGGCCGAAAGTGTGCAGTATCCGGGCCACCGCAAGGCCTCGGCCGCCGATGTGGTGCCTGACCCTGCTGACCTGGTTGACGCTGCCGAGGCTCACCCGCTGCGCCTCGTAGCTCACCCGCAGCGCGGGATTGAGGGTGACGGTGACGATCACGCGGCAAGCTCCGCCGCGACCGTGGCGCCAAGTTCCCAGCAGGCTTCGAGGCCACCGCTGCCCGGCGGGCCGGTCACGCACACCGGCGGGCGGGCACGCCGCCATGCCAGTCCGGTGGCGATGGCCTCCACGGCACGGACCGCGCCGCCGGTGTCGCTGGCGCCGTGCACATACAGCGCGTACGGCCGGCGCCGCGTGGCCTCCAGGCACGGGTAGTAGATGCCGTCGAAGAAGTGCTTGAGCGCGCCCGACATGTAGCCGATGTTCGCCGGAGTTCCGAGCAGGTAGCCGTCCGCCGCGAGCGCGTCGGCGGCCGCCGCGGTCAGCGCCGGCCTGATCACGACCTCGACCCCGTCGACCTCCTCGTTGCCCGCCCCGGCCACGACTGCCTCAAGCATCGCCTGCATCGCCGGGGACGGGGTGTGGTGCACGATCAGGAGGCGGCGCATGAGCCCGCAGCATAGCGGCGGGCACGCCCGCCCGTGCCAGGAGGCCGTTCCGGTTACCCCGGCTGGCCAGCCTGACGGATGCGGTCCCGCCTCGCCTGTCCGCCATCCCAGGTGAACCCCAGCTGATCAGCGATGACCTGCATGCAGAGGCCGAAAGCCCGCGCCGGGTCAATCGAGGGATCTGCCAGAGCGATCTGGATGGCCAGGCCGTCAAGCAAAGAGGACAGCAGGACCGCAAAGCTGTCCGGGTCCACGTCGCGGAACTCGCCCGCCTCCTGGCCAGACCGCACCAGGGAGCTGATCACGTCCCGCCACTCCTCGTCCGTCTTCCGCCGCAGGTCGGCGACTTGCGGGTTGCGCGCGGCCAGCGCCCAGAAATCCAGCCAGAGCAGCCATGAGGCGCTCGGTTCGGGGTCGGCCTCGGGCAGGCAGTTCATTGCCACGAACTCCTCGATCCTCGCCGTCGCGGTGGGCAGCGTGGCCATCCGGCGCTGGCCCGAGGCGAGCCAGTTGTCCTCCGAGTACCTGATGGCCTCGGTCAGCAGCTGATCCTTGGTCTTGAAGTAGTAGATGACCAGGGCAGGGCTGATTCCGGTCCGCTCCGCTATGTCGGCGACCCTGGTCTCGGCGTAGCCACGCTCCGCGATGACCTCAAGCGCCGCGCGCAGCATCTGCTGGCGGCGATGGTCGGCCGTGCCCGGTCCGCCTGCCGCGTCTGCCACATCCGCCATCGTGACGTCCCTCAATATCCTCGGGGGCCTCTTCCGGGTACGGTAGCAGATTCCCAGACTGAACATTCAGTCAAGGGCTGGGCTCAACCGACGCGATGCCAACGCGGCGCCCCTGATCGGCTCACGTGCTCTTTCAGCTGCACGGAGCGCCGTCGCACTCCCCGGATACCGGGCCCGAGAAGTTGGCAACCACCTCCGGCGAGGCCGCCGTGCCCGGCGGCTCGTACACCGCGAACTGATCGCCGTAGTTGACAGTGAACGAGCGCGCCTGCTCCTTGCCGTTGAAGAAACCGGGAATCGTAATCGTGAAGGGCTGGGCATCCGGTACGCCCAGGGTCAGGCTGGCAGTCAGGTCGTAGAACGCGAGCACGCCGCCGTTGGCCGTGCGCAGGGCGAAGACCTGGTCCGCGGTCGTCTGATGGGAATCTATCTGGGTCGACCCGGAGGGCATATGTGAGTGCCAGAATGCCTTGTCCGCCAGGTCGCCGACGCTGACCTGGCCGTTGACGAAGCTGATCACGTGGGGCCGCTTGGGCGGCGCAAGCCCCGGGCGCGGCGGCTTCGTCGGCATGTTACCCGCGTCGAGGTAGGTGACGTCCTGCGCCGCGAGCTTCGCTGGCGCAAGTCTCAGCCCGCTCGCATCTGCCGGGCTGACCTGGGTCGCGTAGCCGGACGCGTCGGCCGCCACCGGCGGCGACGCCTGCGCGGGCAGGCCAGAGGTATTCGGCTCGAGCACCTCCATCCATGGGGCTTGTGCCGATGCCTTGGTGAAGACCAGATACACGTGCTGGTTGTCGGCCTGCTTGGCGGAGGTCTGCTGCAGTGCGCGGACCGCGAACCAGGCGGGGTAGCCCGACTGGAGCGGGATATAGAAATTCGGGTCGACGTAGTCGATGACGGCAAAGGAGTGGTTAGCAGGGTCACTGGCCCGCGTCCACCTGTACCCCCCGGCGTCTATCTGATAGCTGGAGCCACCCTCATACGTGGCCAGGAGACTCGCCTCGCGAAGCTTGTTGGACCGGTTGTTGACCGTCGTGTACTGGCCGAGCACCTGCCGTGCGTCAGCGACGGTGACGATGCCTGCGGGCTTGCCCGCTGAAGCAGGCTTGCCGCTCCCCTGGTGGCCGCTCGGCGAGCCGCAGCCGACGAGCGCGATCGCCGACAACGCCGCTGCGGCGGCCACGGTCATGAACCACCGCATGCCCGTGCCCTCCTGCTACTGCCGGGTTGTTTCTGTTTCTGCACTGCCGTCCGCAGCACCTCGACAGTTTGCCACATTTTTCGTAAATACTCCCGAAAATGGACTATGCAAACTCCGCGGCCTGCTCGCCGAGGGCCGACTCGATCGCGGCGACCAGGGCCGGGTCGTCCGGGGTGATCTGGGGCCGGAACCTGGCCAGGATCCTCCCGTCCGGGGCGACCAGGAACTTCTCGAAGTTCCACTGCACATCGCCGGCC
>Ga0335078_10006327_pt1 | contig 17537 bp, 15 predicted proteins | sample Lox_Sample_32_FD_206711 | JGI IMG/M metagenome (GOLD analysis project Ga0335078, IMG submission 206711) | Soil microbial communities from Loxahatchee National Wildlife Refuge, Florida, United States - Lox_Sample_3.2 | ecosystem: Environmental > Terrestrial > Soil > Wetlands | place: USA... | reverse complement strand
CAAAATCTACATCCAAGCGGCAGTATTTCCCGATGACCAGGTGTGTTGAAGAGTAGCTTACAAAGCAGATACTCTGGCCTTTCAGTTGCCTGCATATAAATTACGGCGGATTCGTCCGCAATCAAACCTCGTGGAAAGGAATACTCATGAATTGGGAACAACTCGAAGGAAGTTGGAAGCAGTTCAAGGGAACGGTGAAGCAGCAGTGGGGTAAGCTCACCGACAACGACCTTCAGTACATCGCGGGAAGACGAGACCGGCTTGCCGGTAAGTTGCAGGAGCGCTACGGTCTGGCCAAAGAGCAAGCCGAACAGAGGGCAGATGAGTGGCTTGGCATGCTGGCAGATACGGAGGCGGGGAGGGAGCAGCATCGTAGCGCGAAGGGCTGATCGCTTGCGCTGACTTGCGCCGCTCGCTGGGGACTTGGGCTTTGGCTCCAAGTCCCCAGCTATGTTCATTCGAGTCTGCACCCCCGGATTTACTCTGGTGAGTTTTCCTGAGAGGAACTATGTGGACCAAAGAAGGCCTCTTAGAATTGATTGGTGAGAAACTGCGCGACTACCGGTTCATTCTGGTGTCGAACCGGGAGCCGTACATGCATCGCTATGCTGGTGGCCAGATCGAGTGTGTCCAGCCGGCCAGCGGCCTTACCGTGGCTCTCGAGCCGATCATGCGCGCCTGTGGCGGCACCTGGATCGCACACGGAAGTGGTGACGCTGACTGGAAGATGGTGGACGAGCACAATCGCATCCTGGTCCCGCCGAATGATCCGTGCTTCACGCTACGGCGTGTCCGGTTGGAATCTCGCCTGGAGGAAAAATACTACTACGGCCTCGCCAATCAAGCGTTGTGGCCGCTTTGTCACATTGTCTTCACCCGGCCCGTATTTCGTCCCGAGGACTGGCAGGCGTATCGAGAGGTTAACCAGATCTTCGCCGATGCGGTAGTAAAAGAGGCCGGCGATGCCCCCACCTTCGTGTTCATTCAGGATTTTCACTTCGCGCTACTGCCACGGATGCTGAAGGAGCGCAATGCGAATCTGATCATCGCTCAGTTTTGGCATATACCTTGGCCCAATCCTGAAGTCCTCCGAGGGTTCCCCTGGAAGGAAGAGTTGCTGGATGGTCTGCTGGGTAACGATTTGCTGGGATTCCATCTGCGCTTCCATTGTCAGAATTTTCTCGACACCATCGACCGCATTCTGGAAGCGAGGGTGGATCGGGAGCGCTTTGAAGTCACGCGCGGAGGCAAGACCACCACGGTTCGGGCTTTCCCCATCAGTATCGATTTTCAAAAGCACAGCGACACCGCGGAGACGGCAAGCACGGAACGGGAAATGGAGCGTTGGCGCTCTGTGCTGGGACTCCGCGATGAAATCGTTGGCATAGGAATCGATCGCATCGACTACACGAAGGGCATTTGTGAACGCCTGCAGGCCATTGACCGCTTTTTGGCCAAATACCCTGAGTACCGGGAGCGTTTGGTATTTGTGCAGGTGGCCGTGCCCAGCCGCGGCCAGATTCCCGAGTACAAGGCGTTGGAGAAGAAGCTGGAAAAACTGGTGAACGACATCAATCGGAAATACCGCCGCTGGCCGGGCCGTTCGTGGCGTCCCATTATTCTGCTCAAACGGTGTTTTCCTCAGCGCAGCCTGACGGCATTGCATCGTTTGGCGAACTTCTGCATGGTCAGCTCTCTGCACGATGGGATGAACCTGGTGGCCAAGGAATACGTCGCCAGCCGTATCGACGATGACGGCGTGCTGATCCTGAGCGATTTCGCCGGTGCATCCCGCGAGCTAACGGACGCTCTGGTAGTGAATCCGTTCAGCGAAGAGGAATCGGTGGAGGCCATCCGGCAGGCGCTCGCAATGCCGGAGGACGAGCGCCGAAAACGCATGCGGAAGATGCGCGCGGTGGTTGCCGAAAACAACATCTACCGGTGGGCCGGAAAAATCATTTCGACGCTGCTGAAGTTCGAATTCAGCGCCTCTGAGGAAAGCCATGTGTCGTTCTCTATTTCAGAATCTTGCTAGCCGAATCGGGCGACCACCATGTTTCCTGCGAACATGTGACACGCCATCTGAAAGATTATCTCCTGACTGCGCCGGTGCTTGAGCGTCCCGATGAAAATATTGTGTACCTCAACTGAAAGGCATTGATGCTGAGGAACTGCATCCACGCAGCCTAGTGCGCCGTTCCGCCAAAGGTTATGCCCAGAAGAAACTCTGCCTGATTCTCATTCCAGTGGAGTAGATCGTTTGGGTCCCTAAAGTGCTGCTCGGCCCACCGTGTGTAACGGATCTCGGGCGACAGATGCAGAAAAGCCACGCGAATCTCTACGCCGCCGCCGACCGCCACACCATAGATTGTGTTGTGGCGCAATTCCTCAGGGTGAGTGGTTGTCGTTGTCGTGGTTCCAGAAGGCAATACGCTACTTAGCGTCTGCTCCATGCCCTGAAGCGTATCGAATGACACACCGCCGTCCACGAAGGGTTTGATCCCGGGAAACGGCAAGCGATACTTGGCCAGGAGAGGAAATTCCCACGCGTTGCCTGTGGTCTTGCCACTGAGGAGATCCACTACTTCGTCATGAACATTATAATTCAGGTGCCGGTACAAGGCATCGAACTCCACACCAAAGCCACCGGGCAAGTAAAGCTCCGCCGTTGGCCCGACAATGTAACGGTTGGTATTGGTTCCGAATGAATCCAAGTCTGGACCCGGGCTTGTAACTGTGTTAATGAAATCAGTGAGCGGCACGCCCCCTTTGACTCCCACCGCGAATGGCTGGGCAAACATAGCGGTTGTCCCTAATAGTAAAAGCAATAGCGATTTCATGGATCTTGCGACGAGTCCGCTGCTTGCCGCGTTTCAGCGAGAAGGCGTGTGTTGGTGCGATTCATTCCACGTGGTGCTCTGGAATCAACACCACCCAAAACCTGGTGCACCAGCGTGGCTCAGTGACAGTGCCCCCACGACGCCGGTGCAGCCGGCCTTACTTAGTAATGTTGGGAGGTCTGGCGCTCGTTCCCCCCCCACATGATCACTAGCTTGGCTGGATGTCAGTCACATGGATGGTATTGCTACTGGTGTCCACCGTCCCCAAAACCTTCACGCTTTTACCCTGCGAACTTCTTTGCCATAGTTTGATCATCGAGTTGGTAGGTTGTGCCGGCCGAATCCAACAGAACATACTTCCCGTCATCTCCCTTAGTGATTTTGCCGGTGATCGACTGTTGCGGGTTTTCTTGTGTCTGCCCTTCGGCCGGCGGTTGCTGCTGTGGGGCGCTCTGTGCGACGAGCAGCGACCCGGATAGCACCATAGGCAGCAGCAGAGTTGTTTTCATGAATCGTTTCATTGTTTCATACCTCCATCGGGTAAGATTTGCGTTCGCGACGCTGCTAGCAAACTCTTCGCCAAAGTAAGACCTCGCTACGTGCCTGTATGACATTCGGGCGGTTATGTACTGAGCAGCACGAGCAGACGATATCGTTATTACTCGCCTCCGGTAAATGTCTCGTTTCTTGACAAGATGCACCGTATGGTTACACACCACATGCAGGTCATCTTACCTGGGCGGCTATCGTAAGCCGGAAATGTGGCAAGCGAGATGCTAAAGGTGTCCCGTACGCTGCGAGTGCCCGATGCGATAAGCAAGGCTCGAACACGCCATCCTGTCCGGCATCGCGATGTACCTCAGCCCGAGGACGAGAGTGGGTATTACACATGTAATCAGAGCACAAACACAAGAATGGAGAGATCTATGGCGACTACCCTAGTAGCTGTACCGGAGAGATACCCGGAAGACCCTTTGGCGCACCTCCCTTGCTCTCGCATTTGGGAGTATGGGAAAGGTCAAGTCATTTATAAACAGGATCAGCCATCGTCCAGCATTCATCTCGTGATCGATGGCGCGGTGAAAGTATGCCACGTGGCCGATGACGGCCGCCATGTCGTAGTGGACATTTACCATGCCGATGAATTCTTTGGCGAATGCGCAATTCTTGGCGCAACCGGGCGGGCTGAGCAGGCTGTGGCGCTGAAGAACACCAGGGTCATGTCGTGGACCTGCTCGGAACTCGAGGAGATCGTGATGCGTCGTCCTCGGCTGGCCGTTGCGCTGCTGCAGATCCTGATCCAACGTTCCATTGAGTTTGAGCAGCGGATCGAAAGCCTCTCGCTGGACACCATCGAGCGCCGCCTGGCACGCACACTGATCCGGTTTCGGAGCGGTTGGGCCAGAACGCCGAGGACGGCACCGTGGAGATGATGGCGCTGACGCACGAACTGCTGTCGCAATACGTGGGCACTTCCCGCGAGATCATCACGCATTACATGAATCAGTTTCGGCGCGACGGCTACCTGCGTTATTCGCGCAAGGGTATCTTGCTCCATCGCGATGCGATGCGGGACTGGCTCCGTCAGCAAGCCGCCTGATGCGGCGTTGCCGTCGTTAATCCATCGGCCATTGGTTCCGGCTGCTACCCCAGACCAGGACTGGTCCAGTCAGCACGACAAACATGCCACCCAGTAAATCAGGTACAAGAGGGCGGCATTGGCGAGCAAGAGCGCAACCTCGTTCATCCGCGTTGCGACCATCGTAGCGCAGGCCTGCGTCGCGGTTTGCCGGAGACCTGCAGTTTTCCCGTCAAGATCGCGCGTGGAAATCGAGTTTTCGCGCTTCCTAACCGTCAGTCAACTTGCAAGCTTTGTGCTACAATCCCACGTCAAACGCGCATGAAACCGCTTCTGCTTGTAGCTCTGCTGGTTTTTGCAGCCGGCACGGCGCTCGCCGAGACCGTAATCCTCGACGGTTTTACCTTGATCGACGGCACGGGCTCGAAACCGCTGGATCACGCCGCGATGATCATCGCCGATGGCCGCATTCAGTGGGTTGGCCCGGAGTCGCGGATGAAGGCGCCGGCGGGGGCTGCGGTCACCCATCTCGCCGGCAAATACATCATGCCCGGCATCCTCAACCTGCACGGGCACCTTGGAAACACGGTTGACCTGACGCAAGATCCGAAAAACTTCACGCGCGAAAACGTGGAGAAGCAACTCGAGCTTTACGCTTCCTACGGCGTCACTTCGGTGGTCAGCATGGGAACCGACGGGGACCTCATCTTCCAAATGCGCGCCGAGCAGCGCGCGGGCCGGCCGCATATGACGCGTATCTTCACCGCAGGCCGCGGCTTCACCGGCGTGGGGGGATATCCGACGACCGTGCAAGGCATGAAAGGCGTGCCGTTTGAGGTAGGCACTACCGCGGATGTCGACCGGGATGTTGCGCAGCTCGCGGACGAGAAGGTCGACCTGGTAAAGATCTGGGTGGATGACCACCTGGGCCGCGAAAAGAAGATTCCGCTCGATCTGGCCAAGGCCATCATTGCGGACGCCCACAAACACGGGTTCAAAGTCGCGGCGCACATATTTTATCTGGACGACGCCAAGGCGCTGATCGACGCCGGTCTCGATGGTCTGGCGCATAGCGTGCGTGACCAGCCGGTGGACGACGAACTAATTGCCGCAATGAAAAAGCACGGAGCGTTTCAGGAGGCGGCGACGCTGACCCGCGAGGAATCGACGTTTATTTTCGCCAAACCAGGACCGCTGCTGGACGATCCGTTCTTCACGCGCGGCCTTTCGCCGCAGGTGCTCAAGACTCTGAGAAGCCCGGCCTATCAAGCCAAGGTAGCCTCTGATCCGGACTACGCCAAGTATCCGGAGTTTCTGCACACCGCCATGCAGAATCTCAAGAAGCTCTCGGATTCCGGCGTCAAGATCGGGTTCGGGACCGATAGCGGCCCTCCCGCGCGTTTCCAGGGCTACTTCGAGCAGTGGGAGCTGCAGTTGATGACCCAGTCCGGGCTGACTGCCATGCAGGCGATCACCGACGCCACGCGCAACGCGGCCGAGTTTCTCCGCGCCAAGGATCTGGGGACGCTCGAACGCGGGAAATGGGCCGATCTGATCGTGCTCGGGAAGAACCCCGTCGAGGACATCCGCAACACGCGATCCATCGAAATGGTCATGATCGCGGGAAACAAAATCTAGGGCGGGCTCTGGGCTTTGTAAGCCGCAGGTCTTCCCGCAAACCCGCGCGCCAGCCTGCGCTACATTGAAATGAATCATGATCTTTGACGCACCGCCGCGCGAGCCGCGCAGGTGGCAACGGCACTTGGCACCTTCGGCGCGGTATTGGATGCGCACCGAAGTGCACGTTTACGCGCTGGCGGTATCGGCGAGCGTGCTCCTTTCCTTCTTTCCATTTCTAATCGTCATGATTTCTCTGTGCCGGTACGGCTTCCATTGGCCGGCCGCGGTCAACGCCATCTATCTCGCCCTGAACGATTATTTTCCCGGCGAGTTGGGCGGCTTCATCCGGCGGAATCTGGTGGCCGTGATCGAATCGCGCGGACCGATGCAAATCACATCCATCCTGCTGCTGCTGGTCACCGCCAACGGTATCTTCGAGCCGATGGAGGTGGCGCTCAACGGGGCGTGGGGAGCGAAAGAAAACCGCAGTTACATCAAGAACCAGTTGCTGAGCCTCGGCCTGATCTTTTTGTGCGGCGGCCTGGCGCTGCTGTCCTTCATTCTGACCGCGCTCAATCAGGAGTATCTGGGCCCATCGCTGGGATTCACGGCCCGCGTGCCCCTGTGGATCAACCTGATCTTCTTCAAGTTTGCCGCGATTCCCGTTTCGATCCTGGCCCTGTTTTTTGTTTACTGGCTGTTGCCCAACAGGAAAGTGCGGCCCATCGCCGTCGCGCCCGTGGCAATCCTGGTCGGCCTTGCTATCGAGCTGCTCAAATACATCAATCTGCTCATCTGGCCGTTGCTCAAGGAAAAGCTCCAGAAGGAATACGGTCCGTTTTACATTTCGGTGACCATCGTTCTCTTCAGCTTCATCGCCAGCATGATTGTGCTCGGCGGAGCGGAGTGGGCGGCGCGGCACAGCCCCGTGGAACAGACACTCAAGACGGTAGAATAGATCCTCAGTGAAAAAGTGGAAGAAAATCGCGGAGGCCTACAATCTCCGTATTCCTGAATCGGACCTCGAGCGGATCGCGCCTTCGCTCGATGCGCTGGAATCGGCTTTCCGGCCGCTAACGAAAAATATCCCTGACGATGTCGAGCCCGCCATTACCTTCCGGGTCGTTCCGGAGAATGACGAGTGACCCTGCTCGAAGCGGCGCTGGCGTTGCGCAGGCGTGAAGTGTCTTCGGCCGAGCTGACCGAGTCCTCGCTGCAACACATCGCCGTACTGAATCCGGGGCTTAACGCGATGCTGACGGTGCTCGAAGACGAGGCTCGCGAGCAAGCCAAGGCCGCCGATGAAGAACTGGCGCACGGCGCCGACCGCGGTCCGCTGCACGGCATTCCTATCGCTGTCAAAGACGTTTTTGAAACTCGCGGCGTGCGCACCACCTGCGGCTCGGTCATTTTTCTTCACCATGTTCCGGATCGTGATGCGGCCGTGGTGGAAAGGCTCGCGGCGGCCGGCGCGGTGCTCGTGGGCAAGACCGGGATGCATGAGCTGGCGTATGGCATCACGTCGAACAATCCGCATTTCGGCACCATCCGCAATCCCCGTGATCCGGAACACATCCCCGGCGGCTCGAGCGGAGGCTCGGGCGCAGCCGTGGCGTCCGAAATGGTCTTCATGGCCATGGGAAGCGACACGGGCGGCTCGATTCGCATCCCGGCGTCCTTTTGCGGAACGGTGGGGCTAAAGCCCACCAGCGGACGCGTGAGCCGCTACGGCGTGATGCCGCTGGATTTCTCGCTCGACCACATGGGACCGCTGACGCGATCGGTGCGCGACGCCGCCGTCACACTTCAGGCGATTGCCGGCTTCGATCCGCGGGATGACACGTCGTCGCGAGAGCCTGTGCCCGGCTATCTGCCGGGACCTCGATGTTCGATCGAAGGAGTGCGCATCGGCCTGCCGCAGAATTTCTACTTCGAGCGGCTCGACCCCGATGTGAATATAGCCGTGCGCCGCATGGCTGCCACCGCGGAATCGCTGGGAGCGTGCATTCTCCCGGTGCGCGTGCCGGACATCGAAGCGCTGAACGCCGTAGGCCGCGTGATCCTGCTGGCGGAAGCCTCGGCGCTGATGGAGAAGTACATCGGCAATCGCGACCAGTTCGGGTCCGATGTCTTGGCACTGTTCGATCAGGGCCGTCTCGTTCCGGCGACCGACTACATCAACGCGCAGCGGCTGCGGCGGATGATGCAGCGCGAGTTCGCGCAATTGTGGGCGCAGGTCGATTGCCTGTTCACGCCCACCACGCCTATGGCCGCGCCGCGCATCGGCGAAAAGACCGTGCATCTCGGAGATTTTGTGGAAGACGTTCGGCTGGCCGCGACGCGCCTGGTACGCGGAATCAACGTCCTGGGATTGCCGGCGATCTCGATTCCCTGCGGCCTCGACGGCCAGGGTTTACCGGTTGGGTTGCAGATCATCGGCCGTCCCTTCGACGAAGCCCTGGTTTTGCGAGTGGCCGCAGCGCTCGAGGACGCAAATAGCCAATAACCGATCTTCTTTGTTAAGAACGCACGGGGAAGGGATGTAAGAAACACCTGCCTGATGCGACTACCTGTTTGGAAGCCGAAGAGAATGGTCGCAGAACCAGCCGTCGCAGAAAGGCCTATCGAAAGCTACAACGAGAGATTCTGTGAGCTGTTCGAAGCGTACCAGCCGGCGCTGCGACGCCTGGTTTCGGCCTATGTGGTGAATCCCGCGGATCGTGAGGACCTCTTGCAGGAGATCGCCGCGGGGATCTGGAAATCGCTGCCGGGCTTTCGTGGAGACTCGTCGGAGCGCACCTGGGTTTACCGCATCGCGCACAACATCGCGATTCGCACTTCGTACCAGGCGCGGACGCGGAGTGTGCGCGAGCCGGGTCTCGAGACTTCGTTCGACCACCCGTCCGGCGAGCGGAGCGCGGAAGATGCGCTGCTGGTCGGCGAGAGGCAACGCGCGCTCATGGACGGTATCCGCGAGTTGACCGTAGTCGACAGGCAGATCGTGACGCTGCACCTGGAAGGACTGAGCGCGGCGGAGATTGAAGAGGTGACCGGAGTTTCGGCAGGCGCCATTGCGACGCGCCTCACGCGAATCCGGCAAAAACTGAGCGCGCGGGTGCAAGGAGGCCGCAGAGAATGAACCAACCGGCCGATCTGGAACAACTCTGGAAAACTCAGCCGGTAGATCCGGCGGTGAAAGGAGAGGATATGCGCAAAATCATTCTGAAGAGAACGGAAAAGTTCGATCGCACGATCCGGCGGCGCAATATTCGGGAGATGATCGCGGCAGCCGTTGTCGCACTGGCATTCACGGCCGTCGCCTGGGGCCAGCACAACGCGATCGAGCGGGCCGGAAGCATCGTTCTCGTGGCCGGCGCGCTCTGGATCATCTACTACCTGTGGCGGCACGGAACCGAGCCGCCCGATCCGAATCCGGATCAAACCCTCGCCGGATATCAGAATGCCCTGGTCCGCAAGTACGACCACCAGATCCGGCTGTTGCGAGAAGTGAAGTTCTGGTACCTGGCGCCTATATATCTCGGGCTGCTCATCGGCAGCGCGGGCCTTCTAAAGGAGCTCGCTGACAAAGGCACACTCACCTGGTCGGCGTTCCTATTCCCTCTCTTCTATACCTTGATCTTCGCCGGCATCTGGTGGCTGAACGAAGTCTACGCAGTCGGCAAGCTGCGGCGGATGCGCGAGCAGGTCGCTTCCGGGCTCGAGGATGGAGAGACGCAATGTTGACGGCATCCGATTGCTGACGCAAGATGCAAAATGCCACAGGTAATATGGGCAAGAATAGCGTGGCGGCGATGGTCCGTGAGCACAACCGCCTGAACGGGATTTGTCTTTGTCATCGCCGAATTCTTGCTTGTGATTCTCGCTGCTCTTTTCATCTCTGCAAGTGGCCTGCTACACAATCGCGTACTCCTTGCCATGACGGGCGTTGGTATTGTGGCAAACGCGGGAGCGGTCATAGTAATCGCCGCCGCCCAGATTCGCGACCATGAGCAGAGCGTATGGCTCTTAAGAGTCCGGTCTCCTGAGTTTCGAGCTAGGCTCCGGCAGAACAATCCAAACCTGAGCACGCATACCTTCATTGTTTTTGTATCCACCTTGCTGCCTTTTCTGGCTCGTCTTGTTGCTGATTCTGCCGTGGCGCACAAACACGAGAAGGATAAGGTGAGGTGCGCAATACCCTTCGCGGTTCCGTCAACCTTAAGATTCGATTTGACTTATGGGACCGAATCTGCTGCCCGGAGCGTTTTCTGCCGATAGATCTCAGGAGGAACTCGGCGCGGGCCTGTGCGCCCTTGCGGAACGATGGCGGCCGGCACAGAATTGGAACACGCTCGCGGCGGCGTGGCTCTGAAATCGCACTCGGCGAAGCCCTGGCTCTGGGCGGTGTCCGCCTTGTTGGTGTCACACGCCGGAGTGCTGGCAGGCCTGGGAACTAGGTCGGCCGGACCCTTTCTATCCAACCTCCTCCAGCTAACGCTCGGCGTTCTGTGTGTCCCGGCTTGCCTGGCGGCCTCCCGACGCTCGGGCAGTCTCGGCCGGTATTTCTGGCGGCTCACGACCTTGAGCTTCCTGGTGTGGTGTGTCGGCCAGATCTTAGAAACGTACAACGAGTTTCAGCCGGATCAAGCGTTGGCCCGCCTCGATGATCTGCTATTTGTCGCTTCGACGGTGCCTTTCGGCATGGTCCTGTTCCTGGACCCGGACCATGAACCGAATCGCTTTGACCGTCTGCACATCCTCGATTTCACGCAAGCGATTCTGTTTTGGGGCTCCGTTTACCTTTACTTTTCGCAGCCACAGCCGGGAACCGATCCGGCTTACTCGGCGTGGAAACGCGCCATAGTCTATGACGTCGTGCTCACCGGAGCGTTTTTCTTGCGAGCTGTTCTGACCAAGTCGGGTGTTGTGCGCGCGCTGTTCGGACGAATTCTGTCGTTTCTGCTGCTCGCCGGCCTGGCGGACGCATATTCCAGCTACCCGGGACGAAATCTCCGCGCGGGCCAGTGGTTCGACATCTTTTGGAGCCTCCTGCTCGCCATCCCTCTGCTGATTGCGGCTTGCTGGAATAAGGCCGAATCATCCAGTTCCGTCGAGGCTGCCCCGGCGCGCGCCCACAACATGGTGGTCCAGCAGTTATTTCCGCTGCTGTATCCTCTACTGATTCTCGTGATGTCTGCGCGGAATGCCGTCGCCCACCCCGTGCTGGCCACCGCGATCGGCCTGGTTTCTTTTGTGTGCTTCTGCGGACGCCTGCTAGTGACGCAGCACCGCCTGCAACTCAGCGAGGCGGGGTTTCAACGAGCCAAAGAAGCCGCGGAGAGCGCCAGCCGCGCCAAAAGCGCATTCCTGGCCAACATGAGCCATGAGATTCGCACGCCGATGAACGGCATTCTGGGCATGACGGAACTAGCGCTCGATACCAACCTCGCGCCGGAGCAAAGAGAGTACCTCAGCATTGTGAAAAGCTCAACCCAGGGGCTCCTTCAGGTGATCAACGACATTCTGGATTTCTCCAAAATCGAAGCCGGGAAGCTGGACCTCGAGCACTTTGAATTCAAGTTACGCGCGACCATGGGTGATGCGCTGCGGATCCTGGCCATCCCCGCGCACAAGAAAGGCCTGGAACTGAATTGCCATGTGCCCGCGGACGTACCCGACTTTCTGATGGGCGATCCCAGCCGTCTCAAGCAGGTTCTCGTCAACCTCGTCGGCAACGCGGTGAAGTTCACCCCGTCGGGAGAGGTGCTGGTGAGCGTGGAACTCGAGCCGCAGATCGATGAGGATGTGTGTTTGCATTTCACCGTGCGGGATACCGGCCCGGGAATTCCCATCGAGAAACAAAAAAGGATCTTCGAAGCCTTCACCCAGGCCGACCACTCGACCACGCGCCAGTTCGGCGGGACGGGCCTGGGACTGACCATCTCCGCGCGCCTGGTGCAACTGATGGCCGGGAATATCTGGGTAGAGAGCGGATCGGGCACAGGCAGTACATTTCACTTCACCGCCGTTTTTCAACCGGGACGGACTTCGGCGCTCGAGACGCTGCAAACCGACCCCGGGGCGCTGGAAAACCTCCGCGTGTTGGTCGTGGATGACCACGCCACCACGTGCCGCGTCCTCCAAGAGATGCTGATGAACTGGCGCATGGCGCCGGCGGTGGCCGCTGGCGCGTCATCCGCTCTGGCGGCGATGGAGCAGGCCCGCGCCGCCGGCCGGCCCTTTCGGATCGTTCTGCTGGACGGTGGCATGGCGGACGAAGACGGAGTCTCGTTGGCGAAACAGATCCGTGACAATCTAGGTCCCGGCGGAGCTACCGTCATGCTGCTGGCCTCAGACCAGTATGCGCGCGAGCTGTCTCGCTACACTGCCTTGGGCGTGGCAGCTCACGTTGTCAAGCCGGTTGAGCAATCCGACCTGTTCAACGCCATCCTCACCGCGCTGGGCGCGCGTTTGCCAGTGGCCGAGCCGGCTGGAAGGCCCACCCAGCCGGGGAGCGTCCAGGGGCTGCGCATCCTTCTAGCCGAGGACAACGTCGTCAATCAGAAAGTGGCCGACGGAATCCTGCGGAAGCTGGGGCACACTGTCGTCATTGCAGGCAACGGCAAGGAAGCCATTGAAGCGTTGACGAATGGCAGTCCGGGGAAGTTTGACCTGGTGTTGATGGATGTGCAGATGCCCGAAATGGACGGTCTTGAAGCCACTCGATACATCCGCATGAAAGACCAGGCTGACGGAACCCACACTCCGGTCATCGCCATGACCGCTCACGCCATGCTCGGGGACCGGGAACGTTTCCTGGAAGCGGGCATGGACGGCTATATCGGCAAGCCCATCCGTGTCGCCGAACTCATGGAAGAAATCCAGCGATTTGCGCCGGATATGCCCGCGGCTGCCTCTCCCGGTTCTGCCCAGGCCGTGCCCAACCCCGCCCGTCGCTTTTCGTAATTGGTTGTCCCTCGTTTCACACCTTCCTCTGAGTTCTCGCAAAACGAAGTATGCCCGGCGGCGATTCCCGTACGAACCGAAAAGTGATCTAATAACGCTCGGATGCCGCGTGTCTATAGCTATCATGTCTCGCCTTGCCTGCCGCCGCGCCTGCAATGCTTGAACGAAATTTCCTTAAACCTCCGATGGTCTTGGGACCATCCCACGATCGAACTGTTCCGGCGCCTGGACGGTGACCTTTGGGAGGATACCGGACATAATCCCCGCCTGATGTTGAGCCAAATCGACCAGAAGCGGCTGACGGAACTCGAATCCGATGAGACTTTCCTCGCGCAGATGGACCGGGTCTGGGCCGACCTGGTGGAGTATCTGGCCGGTACGGGCTGGTTCTTGCGAGCGCATCCGGACGCCACCAGCCTCATCATCGCTTACTTCTCCGCCGAGTTCGGTCTCAGTGAGTGCATCCCCAACTACGCGGGCGGATTGGGACTGCTCGCCGGAGATCATCTGAAATCCGCGAGTGACCTCGGATTACCGCTGGTCGGAGTAGGCCTGCTATATCAGGGCGGATACTTCCACCAATATCTCAACGCCGACGGCTGGCAGCAGGAGCAGTATCCCATCAACGATTTCCATACCCTCCCGATTGAGCCCGCGACGAATGCGCAAGCCGAACCGCTCACGGTGGACATTGATTTTCCCGGAAGGCGGGTGTCCGCCGCCATTTGGAAAGTGCGGGTAGGACGAATCCCGCTCTACCTGCTGGACACCAACGTGAAGCAGAACAACCCCGAGGATCGGAAGATCACCGGGGCGCTTTACGCAGGGGACCGGGAACTGCGGATTGAGCAGGAAATCGTGTTGGGAATCGGTGGGATGAGAGCGCTGCAGGCGGTCGGCATCCGTCCCACGGTCTGTCACATGAACGAAGGGCACTCGGCGTTTCTCGGTCTGGAGCGCGCTCGCATGCTCATGGAACCCCTTGGCTTGAGTTACCACGAGGCCCGCCAGGCCGCCGCCGCGGGCAATATCTTTACCACTCACACGCCGGTGGCCGCGGGATTCGACCGCTTCGAGCCCTGGCTGATGGAGAAGTACTTCCGTGAGTACTCGGGGCGGCTGGGCCTCAATTTCGACCGGCTGCTTGCCTACGGCAGGCTGGATCGCTCCGACAACAACGGACCGTTCAACATGGCGCACCTGGCTTCGAGCCACAGCTCTTGTGCCAACGGCGTGAGCCGGCTGCACGGCGAAGTGACTCGCAAGATGGCGCATGCCATGTGGTCCGGTTACCCCTTGCACGAGGTCCCCGTAGGCTACGTAACCAACGGCGTTCACATGCGCTCTTGGGTCTCGATGGAAATGAGCGCCCTCCTGACGCGCTACCTGGGACCGCGATGGGCTGAGGAACCCCACGACAGCCCGGTCTGGCAGCGCATCGACCGCATTCCCGACCAGGAGTTGTGGCGGGTGCACGAGATCCGCCGAGAGCGCCTGATCCACTATGCCCGTACGCGACTGGCGCGACAGCTCAAGCAGCGTGGCGTTTCCGATGTCGAGGTCAAGATCGCCGAGGAGGTGCTTGGCCCGGATCATCTGACCATCGGGTTTGCCCGGCGGTTTGCCACCTACAAGCGGGCGACGCTGCTGCTGCGCGACGCGGACCGGCTGCGGCGAATCCTGACCGACGCCAAACGGCCTGTGCAGATCCTGTTCGCGGGCAAAGCCCACCCTCACGACAACGAAGGCAAAGAACTGATCCGTCAGATTATCCGCTTCGCTCGCGGCTCGGATGTGCGGCGCAGCGTGGTCTTCCTCGAGGACTACGACATCTCGGTCGCACGGTACCTGGTGCAGGGCGTGGATGTCTGGCTGAACACGCCGCGGCGCCCGAACGAAGCCAGTGGCACCAGCGGCATGAAGGTGCTCGCCAACGGCGGCCTCAATCTGTCGGTTCTCGACGGATGGTGGGCCGAGGGCTACGATCGTCAGACCGGCTGGGCCATCGGCAGCGGGGAGGAGTACGCCAATCCTGACTATCAGGATCAGGTCGAATCGGAAGCGCTCTATCACTTGCTGGAGAATGACGTCGTGCCGCTTTTCTACGACCGGGACTTAGCGGGCATTCCGCATGGATGGGTAGCCAAGGTGAAGACCTCCATGAAAACGCTTTCGCCATCCTTCAGCACCAACCGCATGGTGGCGGATTACACGGAGCGGTTTTATCTCCCCGCTGGCCGGCGGTATTCGCGCCTGACCGCAGACCACGCCGCGCGGATTCGGCCTTTGGTGGCTTGGCGCAAGCGGCTGCACACGCATGGTTCCCGAGTCAAGATCGTCCAGGTGGACTCTGCGCACGCCGACGAGGTCGTCGTGGGCTCCAAACTGAAAGTCACCGCCCGGGTTTTTTTGGGAGAAGTCCTGCCCTCGGACGTTAGCGTGCAGCTTTACAGCGGACGCGTGAATCCGGAGGGTGAAATCGTATCCGGGAAGGCAACAGCCATGGAGCTGCGGGGGTCTTCCGGCGCGGACCAGCTCTACCAGGGTGAGGTCGAGTGCGGCGAGAGCGGCTCCTGTGGCTTTTCGGTGCGCGTGGTTCCTTACCACGAAGACGCCGTCCTGCCCTATGAAATGGGCTGGCTCACCTGGGCGGAGTAAAGAAGCTCAGTCTGCGACTCCCACGGTGCGAAACCCGGCCTGCTGGAAATGCTGGTCGAAGGTGAAGGCCGTGGAGATCTTCCGGCTTTTCATGAGCACGAAAGACACGCAGTCGGTGAAGCTGATCTGCTGGTCGGCATACTTGCGCAGCAGCCGGATCGCTTCGAATTCGTCCTCTCTTGTGCTGTGAGCAATCTCAAGCATTTCCGAAGCGTAGATATGGTCGGCACGATCGGCCGCGAAGCGGTTTCCGGCTTGTCTGGCGAGTAGAGTCAGAGTCTCGTCCAGAACGTGGTTGCTGGTAACCAGGGCCTCGCCGCGCATTCTCTTCCAGATTGCTATGGCGCGCTGATGGTAGCCGTCGTTGGCCAGGTACCTTGCCAGGAACGCGCCGGTGTCAATGAAAACCATCACGGTTCGCTGTAGAGGTGCGCATCGTGCCGTCGCGCCAGGTCTTGCGGAGTCTTGCCCTTAAAGACCGCCGTGTCATCCAGGAACGAGTCTCGACGCCTCCGGCGGCGCTGCCCGGATTCTGCGATCGCTTTTTCGACGGCGCGGCGCAGGAATTCCCCGAAGGAAATGCCGGCGTCCCGCGCCTGTTCCAGTGCTGCGGCCTTCAAGTGAGGAGGCAAGACCACCGTGGTCCGATGCATAATTATGGATACATAATAGCATAAGCGCCTTCCCCCCAGAGGGAGAATTGCGGGTCCGCGCCGGCCGGGAACCGCTCCAGTCCCATTCTCCCGCTCCTGTGGCCCCTGTATAATCGGGAACAGGCCGCCACATCATGAAGAACCGCCTGCTCTACGGCTCGGGCCTGGTCCTGCTGCTCATCTCGGCGACGCTCGTGATCTGGCAGGGCTCCTTCGATTTCGGCGGCTATGCGCCCACGGATCCGGGGCAAACCTTCATCTTCTGGGCCGTCTCCACGCTGATCTTCCTGTTGATGGTGACGCTCGGCTTCATGCTGGTCCGCATCGGGGTCAAGCTCTACATCGAGCGCCGCAGCAACCGCGAAGGCTCCCGTATCAAGACCAAGCTGGTCATCGGCGCGCTGGCTCTGAGCTTCATGCCGGTCTTTTTTATGGTGCTGTTCAGCTATTACGTGCTGAACCGGAATCTCGAAAAATGGTTCACGCGGCCGGTGGAGAGGGAGCGCGTGGCTTTCGTCAATATCGCCAAAGCTCTCACCGGCGAGGCCCGTGAAAAGGCCGAAGCACAGGCCGCTTTGCTGGCGGCGCAACCCGAGACTTTGGCCCTTCTGACGGCGTCAAAACGCACGCCCGGCGCGCTCGAGGAGTTCTGCCGGACACAAAACGTGGCGGCGGCTGAGATCGTGTCTGCCGCCGGAACGGTCCTCGAGAATTGCGGCGATCCCGGCGCCTTGCGCCCGCAGGACAAGGATGCCATCGTCATCAGCCACCCGGTCGAGTCCGGGGGCGAGACGGTGGGCCGGGTTGTTCTGTCGCCGCACATCCCGCTGGACCTGGCCCGGCAGCGAAGCGCCATCGAGGCCTACAACAGCGAGTACGCGCGCCTGGCCGGCAGCCAAAAAAACATGCGCAATTCCTCCCTGCTGCTGCTGGCGCTGATCACGCTGTTTGTTCTCTTCGTGGCCACGTGGATCGCCCTGTTTCTGGCCCGGCAGATCAGCGTTCCCATTGCGGCGCTGGTGCACGCCGCGCGCGAGGTGCGCTCGGGTAATTTGAGCCATCGCGTGGAGGTGCCGGCCATCGACGAACTGGCGGGCCTGGTGCGCGGTTTCAACGAGATGACGCGGGAGTTGGACAGCAACAGCCGCGAACTGGACGCCCGGCGGCGCTTCACCGAAGCCATTCTCGAAAGCATTCCGACCGGCGTGATTTCTGTCTCCT